>OFQX01000121.1_pt1 | contig 24877 bp, 45 predicted proteins | sample 1542951 | NCBI WGS metagenome assembly OFQX01 (sample SAMN07774215, study PRJEB24372) | wastewater metagenome | isolation source: WWTP Novara (Effluent) | place: Italy: Novara | collected 2015-12
TTTTTATTTTTTGACACCAATTTCCAATTAGGATATTTGGCTCTTACCTTGTTATCATATTCTAAAATATCATACCAAGTTCTTCTTCTTCGATTTATACATCCTCTACAGCATATGCCTTCATTGGCCCAGCGTTTGAGTTTGTAAGTTCTGTTGTCACAGGTTGTTTTGTAAAGTACATTTTCTTTTTGATTCATTGTCAGTTGTACTCACATTAGAGCGAGTTACCGCTGACTGGTTACTTTCTTCATACTTTTCAATTTTTATACTGTGTTCTTCTATTATGTTTCCAAGTTTTATACCATCTAGCTTTATAACGGTAGATGTATTTTCCACTACCATGAAAGCCTTTAGATTGAAATCCACTTGGCGAGCAATCAGCGAAATAGCTGCCAGCTCTTTTTTGACAAATGTAACAATAAGTGTGAATAGAACGTTTATACATTATGTTATACGTTCTGTTATTAGTTACTGTTTCTAGTTCTTTTCGTTTTTTGTTCATACATCAGGTTTTTATACCTAATGGAACATATTTGTTTTTTGTGTTATCATAATCCTTCTCTTAAATCTTTTTTAAAATCTTCAATAACATTATCTTCTAATAGTTGCGGTGATTTGCAACAATACAATTCTGATATTGTTTCAAGTGCATGACCTTTAAGACCATCTAGAAATCCAGAATCTTCCCATTTTTTAATTGTCTCTTCAACAGTTTCTCTTTTCATTACTTTTGTCTTTTTCTATTTCTTCAGCCAATTCCATTATTGAAAACAAATCTTTCTCGTAAATTTTACCCTTATAAAAGCCACCAATGTTTTCAATTGGAATATCCGTCTTGATGTTTAACGCATCAAGGACAAATTGTGTTGACTTCTCATCAAATAAAATTTTTTCTATCATAACAATAATTTGTAGCCCCGTAGAGAATCGAACTCTCGTATTCGCCTTGTAAGGACGATGTAATTAACCACTATACGACAGGGCCATTTTTGTGATTCTTGCTGGGTTCGAACCAGCGACCTTTACGTTGTCGACGTAACGCTCTAAACCAACTGAGCTAAAGAACCATTGTAGGGGTGGAGAGACTCGAACTCCCGTGAACTATTCGCCTTCTGCGTGTAAAACAGATGCTCTAAACCAACTGAGCTACACCCCCATCCGTTATTGCTTCATGTTTACCAACTCATCAGATTCAATTGCCTTTGCAATCCATCTGTTTAAATCAGAAGCTTTGATTTGATAACCAAAATTTGTTTCACCTAAATCACTTGATAATTGAAGTGCATTTTCAACAACTACCTCTACATTTTCAACGTTAAATGTTCTTGTAACATTTTCTGTTGTTTTGATTGGAAACATAAATGTTGTATCCAATGCGTCGAATGTATAAAACAATTTACCAAAACTGTAATGGCTAAACGTAGCCATGTTTTTTGTCTTATACAAATCTTTTTTAATTTCGTTAATGTTTATCATACTAATTCTTGTTTTGCTCTTATTCCTTGTAATTCATATTCTTTGTCTCTTCTCTCAATCTCAGGATATGGAGACCCAGCAGCTGGCATAAGCCAAATATTTTTAAACCCATTCTCTTCCGTTATAAGAGATTCTTTTGCAGGGATTGAACCAGTGAACTTGCCCATTCCCTTTTTGAATTCGATATTTCCAGTTGCTGGGTTATAACTTCCCCAATCAGCTGGTCTACCACTATTGTCAATTACCTCAACAAAATATTTTTTCCCTGTTACATATGATGTTACAATAAAACGACCTGTCTCATCAACATTCTGCATAAATCTTTTCATTAAATCGTTTTTCATAGTTCTTTGTTTAATCTTTTTAGTTCTTCAACTTTTTTATTTTTTAGTTTTATTATGTCACTATATAGAACATAACTGTTTTGTTTTAACTTACCTAAAGGACCAGTCCAAGCTTCAACATGATTAAAACTCATGAGCAAATCAATTTCCACTTGTAATTTTTCTTCCTGTATCATAAAACATTTTTGAGTTGGTTAACGGATTCGAACCGCTGTAATACGGGTTGCTACCGTATGCCTATAATCCCCTCGGCCAAACCAACATTTTGAGCTACCAATCAGATTCAAACTGATGTACAGGCTTTTGCAGAGCCTTGCCTCGTCTCTCGGCCATGGTAGCATTAAACGGAAAAAACCGCCCACCTATTGCTAGACTGGACGGTTTTCATATTATATCTTTTGTTCTATAACATCAATAGCCCAGCCTGTCTGCTAAAAGTAGCACACATAAACAAAGGACCAATATGTTGTTAGAATTTCTCATTTTTAATTTTTTGGGGATACTTCCCATTACTTGTTTTAATAAATATATGCAAATATACAAAACTTTTCTGAATAAACAAGTTTTTTTGCAATTATTTTTTAAAATATTTTTTAAAGGTCCAATTGACTTATCAAAAATAATTACATAATATTGTAATTATGGGTTATGTATATCTCTTATTAGAAGTGAATCAGCATGGTGATGAAAGCCATAAAAAAAAAATTAAGTTTCCCTAAAGACCCATTTAGAACCACTGGCGGTTTTTCTCTTTCCTTTACAAGCACATAGTATATGAGTATTTGAATAAAATTTAATCGCTTCAGAAACAGTACTCCAATTTTTAAGGGTCCCGTCTGGTAAATATTCAATACAAGGTTTACTACCGTCTAATAAATGACTTACTGACATATTTCTACGTATTTCATCAGTGAATATAATAGGGTTTTCCTTTTTTGTTTTAAGAATTTTAGCCTTATGCTCCTCTGTATGTGTAACACCTAATCTATGATGTTTATTTTCTTTAAAAAATTTCTTCTTAATTATGCTAAGTTTCATTTTTGTTTCTACTGTGTGACCTGTTAAAATAGGTGGATTCTCCCCACCTTCTGTTCCATTAACCAATTTAAAACCCCAAGCCTTAAATTGAGATATCCAATACTTCTCCCAGAACTCCCAATCGGTTTCTGGTACTTCATCAATTATTTCGAGTATTGGTTTTAACCCATTAGATAATAACTTATTTATCCAGTTAGATTTATGCGAAAATCCTCTTTTAGCTTCAAATATATGCGTTTTCAACCTAGAATTTTTATTTTTAGTTTTCCCAATATACCTAACACCAATAGAATCAGATAAAGTATAGATGTATACCATTATAATATAAAATTTTCATTAATTTCGTTATTTTTAAGTAAATCTTGATATACTAATCTCTCTATGTATTTGGATTTATTTGTATAGAGTTTATTTATTTTATTAGACAATATTTTATTCAACGATACACTAATTTTATCTTTTCTATCTTTTTTGTTTAATGTTTTTCTACCCATAATATTTGTTTATTATAAATATACCCAAAAACATAAAAGTAGGATTTTTTTCCTACTTTTATTTACTTTATTAAAATAGTTTATTATTTTTAGATAAAAGATATGGGATATGTTTATTTAATTTTAGAGGTTAATGATGTAGGGATGGAAAAGTACAAGATTGGTATAACCAAGAATGACCCTATGAAGCGAAATAAGGCTCTTCAGACAGGGAACCCCAATAAGATAAGTGTTCTTAAGGCTTATGAAAGCAATAACTATAAAACGGTTGAAAAGTGGTTACACGGACGTTTCAAATCCAAGAAGACACTAGCTAAAAATGAATGGTTCAACCTAGATGATAATGATGTTTTGAACTTCCTAGATGAATGCAAAAAAGGTGATGAAATTATCACTTTTATGAAGAAAGAGAACCCATTATTTAACGGTTAATCAACCACGCCAATCCAACAACTACCATTACTATCAATAACCCACCTATTGGTATAAGGAATAATTCAAATCCATACCAAAATGAATCATGATTAATACCTGCAATAATACATGTTGCTGGATATGCAATAAAAACGGCCAGAGAAAAAAATAATCTTCCAAATAACGAAAGTTTCAAAATTTGGTCATCTGAACCTTTAAGTGGTAACCATTTATCTAAAAATTCTATCATAAATCTTGTTTATTTTTAAAGTCAGAAGGGGGTTGATGTGCTCCACTCAAAAATTCTTCTGGTGAACACACACTATGTGTTGTATGAACCGAATCAGTAAATCTAACACCACCGCTGATAATAATATCAGATACCCACATTTCATCATTACCATTTACATCATCAACGTTAAAATTTGTTGGATGAAATACACCTGTTAATGTTAACACTTTAGTTCCATCTGGTAACCTTGAAGGTCTTACCAAATATTTGCCTCTTAATATTCTTTCCATAATTATTTTTTAATGTATGCGTACCTTACTATCATAGCACCAACGCTAGAAAACGTTATTGCGTTACCAATACCTGTGACAGGAACCACGGGTTGTAGGTCATATAAAAAAATTCCTTCGACATCTTTATAAACTGGATTGTTTTTAATTAATTCTCGTTTTCTTTCGAACCATTGAGTCAGTGTTTCACCTAGTTTCAACCCTTCAGCATTAACACACCAGTGATATACTTTTCCATCAATAATCTGTGGGTTTATTGTTTTATCATTCTGTAGTGGTTTATCTATATGGTATATTTTCATAAAACTATTTATAATACTCATAACAAGCCTTTGTTGCTTGAGTTATCGCTTCGTCGTATTCTTCCGTAGTTAGACTAAAATTATCGGCACCCCAGCGTTTCAAATCATACAAACAAAATAAAGGAATTTCATTGTTAATCAACTCATATACATTCCTTACATGTTCTTCAAAAGCATCATAGATAGGCCCCAATTCTTCTAGGGCCTTATCTATAATACCATTATGTTTCTGCATCAATAGTTTACAAACCATGTTCGCAAACACACTCCGTTCATCCCATTCAGATGGGTCCACGAACTCATACTGCATGTTCTTTGTTTAAAAATTCTTCAAACTCTTTATAGATATCTACACCATCTGTATGAATGATATAATCATTGTATGATTCATATTCACCAGTAATGTATTCCTTAAAGTTTGTCAGTGCATCGCCCAACGCCTTTCCTTGTAATCCGAATCTACGCATTACCTCACCACCATTGAACTTTGATTGAACATACAACTTCCTACATTCCAAATATTCCAAGCGTCTAACTTGAGTAACTAAATCTGCCTCTGGGAAAGTATCATTAATTGTAAGGAAATAGCTTGTCTTATCTTCAGCAAATTGATATTCATGCTTATCATCTGCAACATTATTATCAATCCATTCTAGGAATGACATGTATGACTTCCTCTTCTGGTTCCTATCACGATTGATTTTATTCAGTTGGTCGAATTGAAACATCTTCCAATTGAAATACTTTGATGTTGCGATGTATTCAAAGATATCTTCTAGTTCATCAAACCCTTGTTCCCATCTCTTATAATCAAGACCTAAGAATTCATAAATCTTTGGATAATCTTGTGAAATCATAACAGTGCCAATGTTTGACCCTTTAAATGTGTGTTCATACCATAGACCTTCTTGGCCATACTTAAGGCCTAGTCCATGAGCTAAACGGCCAATAAAGTTACCAAGGTCATTATATGACAAGTACATTTCCATAGCACCGAAGTCTTTTGATTTAACAACAATCAAATCAATTTGAAGTTCTTTGTAATCGAATGAATAACAATTACCGTTATGAAAAATTTCATTAGGATTGAATGTTGTGTTGATATATCCACGCATATCAAAATCAATCTTTTCAGAAATGATTAAATCAGCGTCTCCAAATGATTTCTTATTTTTATAGAATAGCGGTGTTGCTACCCTATCAAATGTCTTCAATAGAATTTCATGAAGTTCAACATTGATAATGTCGAATTCATCTCTTTCGTACCTGCGTGTGAACGCATTTTTAAGGGCTAAACCTCCCATAATAATTTATTTAATTTTTATATGAATTTACCAGTCCAAGATTTCCTGAACTTAGGGTATGTTTTATTTGGTTCACCGCCAATGTCATTATAACATAGCATGTATACATCATTTTTTATTCCACTCTTCTTAATTTCAGACAGCAATTTATTAAAACATGGGACGGGATAAATATATGTTTTATTTCCCTCAAGATATGTCATATTTGACCCCCCTATGTTTATCCATAATTTTAATTCAGGATATTTCTTCATTAATTCTTCACCGCCAAAATATTCAGGCGTACTTCCATTTTCATGGATATAGCTTCCAATATCATGAACTTGTACATCTCCAAAATCATGTACTGGGTATTTACCTTCTTTCCCAAAGCGTTTGATTGTCTTTATCATGAACTTAATCATGGGACTTTTTTCTTTTGCGAAGAAAACTATTGAATGTGTTGTACTCATTAATTAAACATTTCGTCAAAGCGTTTATTTCTTTGCATTTGATACTTCTTTGTTACCAAAACTTTACCTATTCTATGTGAATATGTTTCTTTATTAATTTTTGGTAATCTAACATTTCTCTTTTTAGCTTCATCCTCAAAAATATCTTTCCACTTGGTTGCTGTCTGTATATCAATTGGGGCTTCTCTTTTATAAGCATCCCGACTACCACCATCAACTTTTATCACATGATTTCCAAAAATAATTTCAACACACCTACGATAAGCATTCTTTAAATACTCATCGCTCATTATAGGTAATGGGACTCTTGTTCCATCAGCTTTTACCCAAGTTTTAGTTAGTGTTGTTTTTCTATCTCTCACAAAATTAATTTTTAATATTCACTGGTTTCCCCACATCTTTTACATCCATAGACAATAAAAGTATAATGCCAATCGTGGCCTATTTCATCACAAATTTTCTTATTTTCTATTTGTTTCTTTCTGTACTCTTCTAAGTATTCTTTTGATGGTGGCTCTATTATACATTCACATGCATATCTAGGTTCTCCACAATTACGGCAAGGGTCGTTCCAACTCATATTTTTCAATTTTTTTGTACCATGCTTGATAATACTTATCTAAAAATTCTTTACCTTTTTTCGTCTTCAAATCATAACTTATTTCATATACCGATAATGGTAATTTTTTCTCCATTTCTTTTTTTGCCCATTTATCAACCCAACACTCAGCCTTAAATGCTGTCTTTTTAAATTCCTTAGCAATTTCCAGTGTAAGCATTCCCGTATAATGATATGCTGGAAATATTCCATTTCTAAAGCAATGAATATGCCCAATTTCATGAAATAACGCTGAAAAAAATTTATCTTCCGTTCTATTAGTATTAATACTTACAGTTGATGTATCTTCATATGCTAATCCTGAGAATCTTTTAACTCTAAAATTAACTTGGACATTATATTCACGACCAATCTGTTTTGCCTTGTTCTTTAATTCTTGTGATATCATGTTTTTGTTTTACAAATGACGATGGTAAAAATCTAACACCTACTTTTTCACCACCTTTTACCAATAAGATTATAAAAATACCACTGAATGGAATTATAAATAATACCGTTAAAAACACTAGTCTCAAAACATCTTGACTCTGACCTGTTAATTCAGTTTTTTCCTCTGCTGATAATTTTCTCTTCCGAGCAGCCCAAAGAATTTTAGTTGCTTCTTTTGTTTCGGTAAGCTCATTTTTGCTATTCTTATATAGTTGATTTGCCGACGACGCTATTTTTTTAAACATGTGCAAAGATACTAAAAATTATTGATATGGCCAAATAAGTTATTTTAGATTCTTTTCGAAGTTCAGATAATCAGCGATTTCATCCAGTGTTTTGAACCACTTGCCACCATTTTCTGTAATCATTCTACCAATCATATCCAATGACTTGATTTGGTGTTTGGACCACTCCTTGCCATCATCATCAAGCAAATATGCAAAGATTGTTTTCTCAGGACGTTTGTTTGAATCATCGACAACTTCGGCTACCGAATATGCACCCTCCATTTTTGGGGTAATTACATATAAAACAAAATCACTAGTTTTACGTTCTTGAAGTTCTTTTTCTTGGTCTTCAGGTTTCCAATCCTTAACTACTGGATTAAAGAAATCGATTTTCAATTTTGGGGTTAATTTGTCTCTCCAATCGGAGTTGTTGGTGGTGCCACCTAAGAATACTTTTTTCATATAGTTGGTTTTTTACAAATATACGAAGAAAAGTTTTTTGTTGCAACATTAAAGGGCTATTTTATATAGCCCTTTTTAATTATTAAATGTGTGTTTACTTGCTACTTTCCATACATGACCCTGATTGAAATGTTTCTCATACTCTTTATTGACTGTATTCCAGAATAATGTTTTGTAATCGATAACCGATTCAAGGTTTGTTGGTTCTACAACATGAAACTTAACTTGAATACCAGATGAAATACCTGCTTGGTACGCCCTTTCAATTTGGTCTCTTAAATATTCATCTGAGTACCAACGTTCTTCTACACCATCAGCATTCTCTTTTAATAATGTTTGAAATTGTTTCATTGGATATATCCAGATTTTATTAATTTATTAAATGGAATGAACCCTTATTTAATTTTTTTATTTTAAATTCACACACATCAGTGATTGACTTATAAAGTCTTTTTTGAAGTGTTGAATCTAACTCAGTATATTTTTTAATGTTATCAAGACAACCAAGCCTCATGAATTCATAACAAGTTTGACTATACCATTCATTTTGTCCCTCTTGATAATAATAAATGTTCTTTTTTCCACCCTTGTGTCTGTAATCAAGTGTCATTATTGTATCTGATACATCACTAGAATATGGTGTTGCCATACCCCAGACATCTGGATGTGTTTTGGGAATAAAATTATAACCAGTGTTAATACAATGACCACCTTTTAATTCACCCTCTCTTGGTTCATTCCAAAAATGATTTGGAATTGGTTCAAATTTATTTTTCTCCTCAGACCATATTTTAATTATCTTATCAAGCACTTCAATATCATCTTTCCTATCCTTAATAATATTATCAGCAAATTTTCGTATTGTAGGATATGCTTCTTCAATCGAAGAAGTTATTTTAATTGTTACATTTGAATTTTTAATTTTTTTAATTTTAAATTTTAATCCAGCAAAAAAATCAAAATTATACCCTGTTGAGAATTTCTTATCGAATTGAAATTCTTTTCCTATATAGGCTGAAAAATCAGGAATCGATATCATTTTAGGTTCTAACATATAAATCCTTTTTTTATTAATCCATGTATGTATTTTGAATGTTCAATGTATTTCTCATTTGCATAGCCTAGACTCATATGCATTCCGAAATATGGCTTACCCAGTCCCAGTTCATTCCGTATTCCTTGTAATACTTCACGATTCTCATGGGGAATATTCAACCACCAAGAACGGTCATCAGTACGTGGTTCTAAATTTAAGACTATTTCTACTTCTTTACCATTCCACTTAGTTTTCACTTGTTCCCATAATGTATTAACTTCCTCTAATGTTCTTGTTCCATTCAAAGTCATGTCACCCATCCTATCATTGATAAATGAAATATGAGCACCCCTAAGTGGTTTATTCAAGACTAGATTAAATCTCTTTTTCAAATACCACGCATAATATTCAGCAACATCACCATCAAGAAATACCATAGCAATCTTCTTCCAAGAAGCTTGTGCATTATGCTTCTTGGTTTTGTTTTCGGGTTCGAAACCAATTTTGCCTTTTAGTGTTATTGTGTTGTTCATTATTCATTATAGTGAATTAATCAAATTAATTTTATCTCGCAATCCATCAAGGTCATTCACTAATCGTTCAATTCTTTGAATTTCCCGATTAACATGTTTTATTTCGATTTCTTTTAGTTGTTGTATTGTTGGTGCAAAATTATTATATCCAACCATGACTCTTTTAGTCTTTAATCGAAAATCCTTAGTATAATCAGTCCCAGCAAACCCATGAAAACCAACGTAAGTAACTTCATCAAAACTAAACGGAATAATCTTATCGATTTCCCTATCATAAAAAAACCAATCATTAATCTTATTATTATAAAACGTTGTAGATGGGTCGCCATGGTTAGACCACCCAACTGTGTTGAAAATATACATCTGGTCCATTAGTTTCGATATATCTTCTAAAAATATTCTTTCCGACATATCTGATGGTTGACCAAGAATAGAGTATGCAGGTTGGTTAGATGTTGTTTCCTCTCCCATTATGCTAATTTAAAATTCGGTAAAAATGTTCTTAAGAAAAGATTTCTTTCTCCACCAATCTTTTCTAACCACGCCTTGTATTGTTTGGCTGTATCGGCTTCCAATGCTAATACATCCACAACAAAATCGGGATATCTTTCACGATTAAAAACTCTTTCATCAACCAAAAAATTTATTGATGTTAAAGTATCGTTTAAGTCTGGTTCTCTGAATTCAGATACTAGAATTTTATTCTCTTTAAGTGTGCGAAGATGTTGTTGCAACGTACCCTCTCTTTCAGGATTCTCATTGGTTGTACCACCATTTAAAATGATAAATACTTTATCCTTATCAGCATACTTGTTATATATCCTTTCTGAATCTGGCAGACCTCTTACCATTTGCTGATATTCCACAACACCATGACCAAACTGAATTCCTTGTTGAATTGGTGAGAGATTATATGGAACCATGCCATACATTCTATAATCTAGGAACATTTCTGTTTTCCTAGGCATTGAATTCTGCTTTACGTTACACGCCCATATTCGTTCATTAAAATCATCTTCAGTGATTTTTTCATTATAATATGAGTCAGCAAAAAATGTTTGCTGAGTTGGCCACGCTGATAATTGTAATAATCTACAATTTGCTATCAAGCACCATTCGTACCCCGTCTTTTTATCCATCAGTTTTATTTTATTTACCCAATTCCATCAAATGTGAAATAGTGCATTGTTGTGAATTATATATTACGTATTCATTATTCCTTAAATCATAACCACCTTTAGCAAATACGCTATTATAGTTATCTCTTTGTAAAACCTTTTCAGATAATGAATAACAATTTGAATCGTGATGAAGGATTTCTTTCTGTCTTCCTACACTAACATCAAACAATGCTAAATAACCCTTGTTTGCGTTTCCTTTGGCCCAATATGAACCACTTAAAGAAGAATAACCTAAAGCTTTTTGTGCTTTATCAGCAAAGTAAATTCCATCACCAAACATACTACCTGTATGAACAGCACCAGCTGGTCGAATCAATAAACCTGTTTGTAAAAGGTTAAACCAATTTTCATTTCTTGAACCATGCCAATATAATCTCTTTTTCTTAACATCAAAACTCTCATGACGCTTTTTGAAGACGGTATCAGTTTTTGGATTTGTTACTTTGAATATCTTTTTAACTTGGTCCTTGTTTGGTCCAAGCAATTTGTATATCAGTTCCAACATTGCCTTATCAGTTTCAACTTCAATAGTCAATCCCATTTGCTCAAGAATTGTTACATCACCACTTGTTTGGCCCATATCAGCTTTTTGTTTCAATAACTTAACCTGACCAGCCATGGTATCTAATGTGTCCTGTTCGCTAGCAATCAATTCTGAGGCTCCTTTTAAATCATCGACCAAATGGTCACGAACATCCTTCATCTTCCTAGGAATGGTCGTATATAGCCTTAAAAGAAGGTTGTTGATATCTTTGACATCGGCCTTGTTCTTTATTGATTGATTTATGTCGTTGATGATTTCTTGAGCAGCGTTTACTTGCTGTTCAGAAACGGCTTCTTGAGTAACCTTATAGTTTCGTTGAATAGATTGATTGGCGAAGTTCATCAAGTCATCCATAAGTTGTTTGACTTGCTTATCTGTAATCTCTACAGTTTTAGAACCATTGCTATTAACAACTGGTTCAACCATGAGTTCTGTTACGTCTTGATAATTTTTTACCTTGCTAAGCTTTTGCTTATACACGGAATCCCATTTGGATTTATCCTTAACCTCACGGGTTAGTTCTCTTCCAACTCTGCCATAGTCACATTGAATTGTGCCATCGGCCATTTCTTCCATGATGTAAACCTTATTGCTGTTTCCTGTTTTGCCATTATCAGCACTAACATGAATTAGCTTAGCGTAACGAAGACCATTCTCTTTTGTTATCATAAAAATGATTATTTTCCCAAAGATAAGAAATAATTTTTACACTACCAAATCTTTTTAAAATCACCAATTTTTGGTTACATCATTGAATAATAGGGGGTTAGAAGTTATCCAATTGTATACTGTGGCCTGAACTTCTGGTGGTAATGGATAGCCGCCAATATAGACGACATCCATTACGATTTCAATTTCTTGATTAGCTGGAAATTCCACACCATTTTGAAGCTTCGCTTCTTTTTTTAGTTGATAGACTTTGCTTTGTATCATTATCCTAATATTTTCTTGGTTAACTCAGCAAGTTCCATTGCTTCTCTCATTTCTTTAGAGACCAATTTGTTTAATGCTGTTTCATATGTTTCAAGTTCTTCTTGATTTTTCTTAACCTCAATTTTATTAATTCTTGTTTTGAAGTCTGCTTGCCAATCTTCTACTGAATAGCCAAGCCATTGAAAATTACCTGTAACACCTAATCTTGTACAAGCTTCGGTATGTGAACCTTCTTGTCTAAGTAAGAATGCTAATGCATCTACCAATACGTTGGTGTCGTTAACCGTTTGAATGTTGAATGAATTACCGATTGAATCAGTTGCATATCTGAATGAACAATTAGTTATCCAATTTGGTTTTTGAAGAGCTTTTTTAATTGCTTCTTTTTTTGTTGTTACAACAGAAATTAAATGTTGTACTGTTTCGTCTTTTGTCATTGTTGCCATAGTTGTAGTTTTTATATTTTATTTTAATTTTACTTTTTTACCTGAATTAAGAATCACCGATACCTCACCAAATCCTAGTTTATTTACCATCTCCAATGATAATTCATCTTCAATTTTTTTATTGGATAATTTTTTCTCAATTAGTTTACCATCATTGTAAGTGATTTCACTTATTGGTTTCAATCTAAAACCTAATGTTTCATATTTCTTATCCCAATAAGAATTGCCACCTAATTCTCTTACGTTTGGATAGAAATTATATCGACGATATACATTTGGTTTCTCCTCCTTATACGCTGTTGCATATGCGTAATCATTGTCATTATAATCATCTCTATATAATGACCTACCATTATTACTTTTCTTGGTAAATGTTGTTGGATTTAATGAAATTGCTTTAACACCGCTGTAATCACTCTTAGAATATTTTTCAATAAGTTCCGCAAAATTTGAAATTACTGTTTCACTTGTAACGCCAGCAAGACTTGCCACACTTTCCAATCCGACAAAACCACCTTTGATATCAACAAAGACAAATTTCTTTGAAAACTTAACGTCTTTCCAACTATATTGTTGGTCAAAAAATTCAAACTTACCGATGTAAATTAGAATTTCATTTTTCTTTGTTTTATAAGAATAACCAGCAACCAAATCTTTGGCCGCAACTTTACCACCTTGCAATTCAGTAAACGCTGCTGATGATTTATATTCCTGACATGATGTAGGAATCAATACCAAATCTTTTCCATCCCATGAATAAACAAATTCACCTTCCAATCCTTTTCCTTTCAGAGAATTAGTTTCTTGTAATATAAATAAAAGATTTGGAATTGTAATTTCAAATTCGAAGCCTCTTGGGTCCCAAACTCTACAATAGGTCTGTCTCGCATCCCATCCATGAGATGTTCCACCAGCTTTTTTATTCAGAACAAATCCTTCTGTCGGAACATTATCGAATTCAACAGGAATAATTCCTTTATCCGCTGTTATTTTATTTGAATAAAACACGAATTTTTCATAATCACCCTCACCGATATTTTGTTGTTTCAAATATTGTGCTAATGTTTTCTTAGCAACTTCAGCATAACTATTAGAATAATAATCTTGAAGATGATTAGTCCCTGCTTGATGAGCTTCGTATGCTGTAACGATACGATTGTAATTATCAGTGGTTTGTTTTACTGAAGTATTAAATGCGTTTTGTTTAAGCTTCTCATACTCATCGTCACCAATATACTTTTCCCTCCAACTTTCCCATGAAGTTTCTTTACGCCAGACTTTGCCATCGTGATAGATAATGTAACCTAATTTACCTGTGTAAGTATCTTTTCGTAGATTGAATCCCACCTTGCATTTCTTGGGGATGTAGAGTTGGTTTTTCATAGTTAATTCGTTTGGTTTAATATACGGTTTTTTATTGAAAAGTCAAGGAAATTTAGCTTAAAAACGCCAAAAACACCCAATTATTTATGAGTGTTTTTGGACCTTATTTTATGCCGACTTCCTCGTTTAATTTAGCAAAGAAATACAACCTACATCTCTCAGAAACCTTAGCATTTATATCCTTTGGTTCCAATCCAGCTTCAGCAATGACATCTGTCTCTTCCTTCATAATGTCAGTAATAACATTCCTGATAAAATCACCCATCTTCTTAATATCAATTGTTCCACCATTCATCAAATCGAATGTCTTATCCAATGCTTGCTCAAGCCTCCAATCAGGTGTTACCTTGTTCACTGTTTCAACAATCTTATTCAACTTCACATCATCAACAGGTTTAAGTGTTGTTACCTTAGATGCCTTGCTATGCTTTTCACCCTTTGACTTGAAACGATAAACTCTACCATCAGGTAACATGTGAGAGAACACAATTCCTTCACCAATACCAGAGAAACCGAAGGCCTTACCAACTGGACATTCATCTTCCACTTCGATTGTCATGTCGATAATATTATTCTGGCTCAACTGAGGATTGTTAAAATCAATATCTACTGAGTATGTCTTGTAATCTTCAATGTTATAAATCTTACGCTCAACATTTCTTAAATAAGATGAATCAACCCAATATGCTGCGGTCTTATCATCCTCATTCTTAGGATGAGGCGTTATCTTCACACCGAAGATGAACATTGACTTATCAAGATTTGATATTGCAACATTCTTCTGGATACCCTTACCAACCCACTCACCGTAGATAGCAATTGTGTTTTCCTTTGTATCAAGATTAAGCTTTTCCTTAACCTGAGCAAATAATTCTAAGAATGCGGCCTTATTTGATTCAACAAAAAATGCTGACCCAGCGTTATCCTTTTCGGGTGTGATAATGTTTTCCTTTGATTGTGCCCATACGCCTTCTATTTCATTGTAACATACACTGAAGTTGGTTCCATGGAGCTTAATCGTTCCCTTGAATGTTAGAATAGGCTTAGGCTTAGAGATATCATATATCGCCTCACCAGTATCATCTAACCCCACAAAATTGTACTCTCTATTGACGCTAGAAATTATTGTTCTAAATTGCTCAATTGAGGGCATTGCTATTAATCTCTTCATTTTCTAATTGTTTTTATTTAATATTAGTGATAACATCAAAATCACGACATCCGTTAAAAAAATTATCTTTTTTTGGTATGAATAACCCCTTGTCATCTTTCATTACTTCAGCATCATAATCACCACTACAAAACGATGGCATTTCAAAGATTATTCTATCACCCTCATTAAAGGTATAATCAATATTAACTAGATAAAATTTTTCGTTATGTTCCATAGTATTATAAAAATAAAAGTGGTAACATACCAATTAAACAACCAATTGTTATCCCAATCGTTTCTGATAGTATTACCATATTAGGTGACATTATATTAGTATCTTTCGTTAATGTTTTAAATAATCGTTTTTCAATATATCTCCCACATACTATACCAACAATATCTGATAAAGTATTACCTAACCCAGCTGATGCCATTGTTGAAATTCCTAGATATTCTCCAAGTGTATTTTCGATAGCACTTCCACATACAACCATAACGCCATTGTCTATCATTCCAAAAATAATAAAAGCACTCGCAACACTAAAAATTCTTGATACGTTCTTTGCATTTGTTTTATTTATGTTGTTACCAAACCTTTTGCCATGTTCTCAATTTCTCTTATTGACTCTAGTGAATCGCAGGTATCTTTATCATCCCTTAATTTGCTAAATCTAGGATGTAGCAAAGCATATTCACCAGCTTTATTTTGAGATAACCCAGAACATGTTGTTTCCAAAATTGTTCCCGATAATTTATCTTGATTATCTGTAATATATTTCATCATTTTCTCATTGATTCCAGCTGGTGATGTTACCAGCTTTCCACATGATGATTGAACATCAATGCTAGATATTACATTTTCATTTTTAGTTCCTTTGGTTCCAAAATTAAAACGAACGATTCTCAAATCAACTGTCATTTCCAATTTCATCTTCACTTGCCAATTAGGTTTACCATCCTTCCACGCACCTTTCAATGATTTCAAAATGGTTCCTTCATGACCATTAACCAACATATCTTGAAAATGTTGCATTGCTTCCTCATATGTTTTACATAATCTTGTTTCAACAATTGAAATCATAGAGTCATCATATTGAGCTACTGTTAATGAAAGGTCTCCAAATCTTTTCTCATATGTACGAGAAGATTTAGTTGCAAAATATTCATCAACAGTTATTTTATCCCAAACCGAGAAACGGATTTTATCCAAAGCTTCTTGGTAACCCATATGTTCAGCCTCGAATGCAGCAATTTCTTTCTCTACATTTTTCCCTTCCAATTTTTTGTTTCCGATACTAACCAGTGAAGCAATTATACCATTGCTTTCATAACGAGAAATATTATCGATGGTCAATTCACCATTTAATACACAATCCTCATACTTGGAGAGTTCCTTGATAAATGCAGCACCATCAATTGTTGTTGGTTCACCTTGACGACTTTCCAATTCAACATCACCTGACCGAATAATTGCATTGCAATACCTACCATCCATTTTCATTTGGCTAAGTGCATCACCATCCTTGAATATCTTTCTAGCCAATTCTTCACTGAATGCTTTAGCACCCATATATGGAGTATCTTCAATCAACTTTGGCATCACCTTATTCATATTGGACGTGCCCATACCAATTTTACAATCCTTATCAATAATACGTTCAATGATATAAGCGTCATCTGGTTCACATCCTGACAAAATAGTTTTAAGATGTTCAACAGCCAAACCACCAGTTAATTGTCTACCACTTAGATAGGTAAGCCCATCCAATGCTGTTACTAATGTTTGGGTTAATTGTCCTTTGGTATATTCAGGAATTTGTTTAATGTAAAATTTAATGCGTTTGGAGTTAGCTAAATATAAAACTCTTTTTAATAATTCATTATCTTTATATTTACCCAAAATCTCCATCTTTTTATTGGTGGAGCTTTCATTGGCTATTTCGTCAAAAATATTCTTGATTGATGTAGACATATTACTAGTATTTTGATTTGAGGACAAATATACGACAAATAGTTGAAAGTAACAAATTTATTTGCCAGTAAGAACCCAATAATCTACCCCGCTATTACTGTAATCACTGTTTATTTTCCAAACCCATCCAGCGGCTTCAAATCGGCGATATAGTTCTTTGGTCATCAATTTTTTTCGAGTATCCTTGATATTCTCGAAATTACTATTGGTGATTGGATTCCACACGAATTCGGTATAGTTTAAATTTATGTGGATGGGCCTATTGTCGAACTCTTTTAAAATTTTCTCGTCGATATATTTTTCGATAATATCAATAAGTTTTAATTCTGCTGCTGTTAAAGGAGCCGCTTCCAATTCGTCTTTAACTTGTTTAAATTTAACTGCCATGATTTTCTGGTTTAAATCGATTTAATGTTACTGTTAATGTATTAGGATATTCTATATTTTCGCCTATGAATAATTTTTGTTTTTCGAAAGATTTTTCACCATCAGTTATAAACACGCACATACCACTATATTCTTTTTCCATTTCTTTCATTTGTTCAGCTGACCCAATCATTAAAGTTAAGCCATGACCCTTCACCATGGTTTGCAAATGCGTTGCAATGTGCTCGATTTTTTCTCTATTCATTTTTCGTAATTGAATTCATTAAATCAATCATTTCATCATCAATATCGTTGATGTCTTCTTCAATAATTGGAGTCCAATTTAAAATTAATCCAGTTTTATTATCAATTTGAAATGCAATATCATCACTAGATTCACGACCAGACATCCAAAGTGGTATGTATCCTTGTTCTTCTAATATTGTTTTTCCATTTTCATCGACTAATTCAACAAAAAAACAATCCCTAGTATGGGCTTGCATATTTACAATTTTAATACTCATATAAAAATTATTTAAAAATGAAAGATGCTCAACCCCACGGTTAAAGCATCTTATAAAGACGTTTGTCATCATAATTTTGCATGTATTCACGAACACTAGCAACCTTTTCGTTTTGCAACGCAAAGTATAAACCAGTGAATTCATTCAACCCATAATTCTTACATACTTCAAACACCGCTGTTGCATACAACTTCTTCTCAGCTGCTGTTATATTCTTTGGTTTCCTCAATTCTAATTCACCCCATGCTTTTTCAAGCTTTGCTACCAATTCATCATAACCAGCTTTAAGTCGATATAATTCCTCTTGTCTATCTGGGAATGTTGCTGCAAACTCATCTATTTCATTTGTCTTGATGATTGTAAGAATATTATGTTCAGCTGTCTTACCCTTCAAATGATGTACCGCACAATAAGCTGGATTCTTGATTTTAACTCTGTTAAAGTTACCATCAATTACAACATAACCTTCCTCTGACCATGGCATACCTTCAAATGTCTTTATCAATTCATCAAAGCTTCCTTTGTTTAAATCGAACGACTCTACAAGTGGTATGTTTATTTTCTTGCTTACTTTTACCAATTCATCATAACCTAATTCCACAAGTGTTGCATTGTTTCTAACAGCAAGCAATGTGATACCATCTAAACCGTGAGGCTTAACAACAATATTGTATGGAGTTGTTAACTCGAATACATAGGTGTTCGCCTTATTTAAAAATGATTCATCAACATTATACTTTTTGTATGTCTGCCAAAACAATTGATTAAATGTTGTACCCATCTTGTTATTTACTTCACCCTCACCTTCAGCTGTACCTGTTGTACCAGCAAACCACTCATCTTTATGATTGTCGTAATATACCTGCATCATTGAACCATCCACTTTCTCTAAGATACGGGCAGTATTCCAATCAATTGGGTCAGCGTTACCTTCACCATGGTTAAAGAATTTTTCGAATGAAAGAGAAATCACATTAAAATTATTTTTATCTAGAATTAATCCTCGACATTCTTGTACCTCAATTAACGACATGTCAGATTCTAATTGATTATATTTTAAATGAATTTTATTTTCATAAACCTTAGCTTTAAGTTTGAATTTTTCAATTGCTTTAGCTAATCCAAATTCTCTAAGATATGTCTGTATATTTAATATTTTTTTTTCCATTTATATATTGTTTGAAACGGTATATTTACGATGCTAGAAATGTCTAAAACAGTCCTTCCCTCCTTTAATAATTTTTTCACCATTTCTTGTTTCTCTAAATAAAAATCTCTTTTATATGCTGGTTTTATAGCATTTGCAAATATAACGCTTTTTTTTGAAACAAACAAATTTTTATTTGAATAAATCCACGACCCTAATTCATGTGCTTTTTCTCCATACCACCTTATTTCCCAACAATTAGTTGATTTTTTATCTAATATATTACTATATTGAATTGGGATTTGCTGTGCTATTTCATTAATGAAGTTCTTTGTACCTACGAATGATATTACTAAGCTACTATGGCCTTTTCCGTTATCATATACCCCTACGGAGCCATCTCCATCAATATAGCCTCTAATGAAACTCCTTAATTTTTTTAATGGTAACTTCGGTAATTCATAAATTAAAGATTTTCTATTAATGATATTAAATTTTTTTAATTTCTCCACAATTTTACGATTAGTTATATAAATACTATAGCTAATCTCACCTGACGTATTTGCTGAATAAATAGGTCCAGTATATTGTAGTTCATCTTTAACATGTTCAATCATTTCTTTGCCGTATATACCTGATTGTGCTAAACCAATCCCAGAATCATTTTTAATCCAACCATCAGCCGCTAATAAACCAACTAACCATAATGTTTGGTCCGTCATTGAGTCAAAATAACATTCATTGATAGAATATTTGCTTCTATTTTTATTTTGCTTTCTCGATACTCCGTTGTTCTTTATTATTTTTTTATTGTCCTAGAATCTAAATTAAATTTACGACTAAGTTCTTCATAGTACTCACCGTTTTTATAACCCTCACATATTTTAGGAATGTTGTTTAAATATTTTACCATACATATAAATATTCGCAATTATTAAAAAGCACAGAAATAAGATAAACAAAAGCCAAATAGAAATATTTGGCCATGTCAGGGTAGTTTGCACACGTATAAGTTATACCTCTAATTGATATGATTTGACCAAATCCTCAGGTAAATATTTTGGTTTTGCATGTTCTATAAAATGATTCAACCATAACAATTCAAATGCACGATAATCTGTTATTTTAGATGCTATGGCCATTCCAAAATCTGTCTCAACAGTTTTAACTCTTTTTTCAATTGGAACTAATTTAATACAATCTGACAAATTTTCTTTTGTTGGTTCCAATCCAGTTCTGTCGGTAAACTCCTGTTCCATATTTTGCTTGGCTTCCTCAGGGATTAAATGGCCATAATCGTGTAATCTTATAGCCAATTTTTTCTCTCTTGGTGTAACTGAATTCACTCTAAATGTTGAATATTTTGGAACATCGAACATCTCTGCCAATTCATCATAAAAAGCTTGTTCATGAACAGTATATTGACTATGTAAATCTCGTCTAAGTAAAACAATTGTTTGAAAACAAGATTTAAATTCAACAGGAAAATGCTTTCTAAAAAAACTAGGAACAATGTGATGCTTGCTTAACAATTTAATATTCTCTTCACCCGATACAACACATTTATTTTCTCTTGGGACTAAACAATCATGACCACCGAATTCATTATTTTCAGCTGAATATCCTAAACCATTTGGTATGAATTTTAATCGATATTTATTTTCATCGATTTTTTCAGCCAAATCATTTTTAAGATAAAATTTTAATTTGTTTTGATTTGTATAAAACATTAAAATATCATCTGGTGAATATACTGCTATATTTCCATATGCCCTATTGTCTGAAACAGTAGACCTCGAATACCTTGTATAATTCATAAATTTATTTTAATATCCTCTTCCAATTTCAACCCTAATGTTTTTACCATTAGCATTCTCACTCAAAAGTTGTTCAACCAAATCTTGTGGTGGTTTTCCGAAATCAACTGAGTATCCATATGCATATATTTCACTCTCAGAAATTTCTAATCGGCCACCGCCTAAACATCTTAGACGTTTTCCAGTTCTTTTATTTTCCAAAGAAACAATTTCTCTGTGAAATTCAGCGTCTGGATTGCTGCTTAAATATAGGTTTCCTTCGTCATCTTTCAATAATACGAATTTTGAGAAACCATCCTCATGTAGGTTTACTGTGTTCATAGTTGGTTTTGGTTTTTATTGTAGTCCCAGAAGGAATCGAACCTTCATATTCAGATTAGAAATCTGACATTCTGTCCATTGAATTATGGGACCTTATTTAAACAATTTAAGAAAAGTGTTTCTCCATTTTAAATATCTACTTGGTCCATATTTTATTACCCACCAACTATTCCAAGCTCTCCAATTCTTAGGTATATTTAGGCCATAATGCAATTTTGTCTTTCCAATACAATAAGAACAATCACACGCATCCCAATTAATATCCCAATCGTTGGAACATTTTTTGTTATGAACATCATGTATGAATGTCTTTCGGGTTAGATTACTCATTTTTCTTTTTTCTAGGCTTCCGTGGTTTCTTTATTATACCCATTTGTATCATTGCACGTCTTACTGATTCAGTATCATCATATCCTTTCATTGAATCAATCATTTTTTTGGCTGTGAACATAGCCGAAAATTGAGAAAATAAAAACATATCTTCATCGGATAAAATCAAAGCACTCAGAACAATAAGAATATTTCCAGATTGAGTAATTGACCAATCTTTGGATTTCTGTCCCTCGGTTATTAGGGCCTGACCCATTTGCATAAATTTGGTACTAATATCAATCTTTCTAGTTTCGTTTTCCATGTAAATATAGAGTGTAGTTACAAATATACTAAAAAAAAATGTACAATCCAAATTTTTGAACTGTACATTTAATATATTTTTTTTAAGACTTTATTTCTTTACTTCAGTAACCGTTCCTTGAATCTTGATTGGAGTAATGTCTTTCCAATTGGTAATGTCATTGCTCATCACTGGTTTTCCACCATTCGGATTTATTGCCAATGTAATATGCGGAATCGCATTCTTGGACGGGTATCCTTCAACACCAACAGCTATTGCCATATCGCTAATACCTAATTTTGTTACCCTTAGCGTAACTGTTTTTCCCAATTCTGATTTGTCTTGTACGCCTTTACCAAAAGCAATTGTCATATGATGAACGTAAATTTTCCAGTCTTCTGGAATTATGCTACGAAAATTTTGTAATAACAAGCTTTTTGACTTCTCATCCAATACAACCGCTGAATATAAAACATCTGAATCTTTGTACATATCCTGAGCCTCAAGTATTTTTTTAAGTGTGAGAGGGCCAACACTTTTATGTGATTTAATCATTGATTCAATCTTAACCAAAGGAACACCATGTGTATTCCTCTTTGCCAATCCTTCAGCTGTTAATCCACCATCACCAACATCAACAATCCTGATATTCTTATCAGAAAAACCTAAACTCAAAGCATGTTTTACATAAGCCTTTGCTTCAGTTGCTTTGATATTAGTATTGTCAATAATTATTGGAGATACGCCTTCCTCCATTGACTTTTTAGCCTTGGTAAGGTTTAAAGAATGCATTTGAGATAATGGCTTGAAATTACCAGACTCATTCATTGTTTTGAAAAAATCTCTGTAATCATTATTTGCCTCAATTAATCCATCAGTTGAGTGTATAACGCCCTCGCCAACCAAAGTTTTAGCCTTGGTTGACTTGCCCGAACCTGGGATGCCTCTCATTATGATAAGCTCTTGGTCTGGCCTAGTTATGACAACACCTAATGAATTTGTTTCCATTTTTTCTCGTAATATTGTTTTTATAATATCTTTCACGACTGCAAATATACGTTAATTTTATGGAAATACCAAATTTAATTAAAGATTGACATATTTTTGACCATTGACATCAATAAATGTTTGTCCCGAATTTAATCTTGCTAATAATGTTTGCCATGTATTACCAAAGGTTTTCTGGAAGTGTGGGTTGTCAGTAAACTTCCATGTTCCACCCCATTCCCATCCAGCTTTTCTAAAGACAGAAACAACTTCCATCCAATCAGCAATTTTATCACCGTCCCAATCTTTCTTAAGGTCCCATGATACTTCTTTTCCGTCTATCATTAAACAGAAATCTATTGCAACACCATAGTTATGCAATGATTGGCCACCCTTAGCTCTGGTAACTCTAGGTCTTTGAGCAAATAACGCATCTTGTTCTGCAAAGGTTCTTAATCCTTGAACAATTCTTATTTGTGAGTGTGTGGTTAATTGTGCGTTGGCTTGATTAACCAAGGCTGTTACTTCATCTCTTAATTTTGGGTGAAGTAACGAAATACGAGTTTGTGTAACGTTATCCATTTTATTTTAATTTTCTGGTATGTTAGTTTCATCAACTGGTTGTTGAGTAATTGTTGATACAGGTAATGTTGTTGTTGTATTTGTTACAACTGTTGGTTGCGACGGAATTGTTGGTTGTGTGGTTGTTGTTGAACTTACAATACTACTAGCAACTACTTTAGCTTTTTCAATAAGCATTTGACCTAAATTATCCGCTGTTATGAACCCTAAACCTGACAATATAATATAGAAATCATATTCCAACACATTCTTTAACAGATTAATTAAATCAATATTTACTGTTCCTTTTGGTGTAGAGACTATAAGGTAAAAACAAAAAAATGATGACAAAAGATGCCACGATGAAGTGCATAGCAATAATTAGCGTTATAAGCCTTTTGCTACTATGTACATCCTTAGAGGATATAATTCCTGACCAGAATCTCTTCATTTGGTGTGTCATTTTTCTTATTTAAAACAATTTTTAGTAATTTGGCTCGACCTTCTTTAATGGTCTTTTCTCGCCCCTCTCAGTAATAACCATATTATCACCATTCCTATCTATAAATATATAGTTATAGCTTAATATTCCAAATTCTCCAAAATGTTCTAGAACTTCTTCTGGGGTGAATTTGCTACATGAATAAATATCGAATTGGAACATTGGAGGGTTATATTTTTCCCAAATATGGATAGATGCGTGGGATGTGGCCAAAGTAACAGTACCTGTAAGACCTTCATTTCCTTCATCTGCTACATAAACTGAGGTTGGCCCAGCTACCACCTTCATTCTTATTTTTTCTACTAATCTTGTGAACCAATCATTTAAAACTTCTGCTTCGTGTGGGGGATTGCTACAATAACCCTTTATGATTAAATGTAGGTGGTTTGGGATAAACATATTTTTAAGAATAAATATGACATATGGGCATAAAAAAAGAATATATTTCTATATTCTTTTAAAGCGGTAGAGTGACTAATCGAAAGCCATGCGGTTCTTCACCGCACCCACTCTTTAGCAAAGAGGTCTGGGACCCTGCCCAGTTACCCTACCTTATTTTCGTAATACTCTTCTTTAATTAATCTACGAGTTTCTTCTTTGTGTTTATGTCTCTTGTACTTATATTCCCCAGAACACATCCAACACGAACAAGGTGTTGATGTTGTCTTATAAAATAATTTACCCTTATCATTAATTATATCCTGAGCTTTAAAATTATAGATATATTCACCATCACGTGTAATATATACACCATACCCTCCAACATCTTTTTTTA
>OFQX01000122.1_pt1 | contig 24802 bp, 25 predicted proteins | sample 1542951 | NCBI WGS metagenome assembly OFQX01 (sample SAMN07774215, study PRJEB24372) | wastewater metagenome | isolation source: WWTP Novara (Effluent) | place: Italy: Novara | collected 2015-12
ATCGATCCGGCTGAGTATCAGAACAAGGTGGGCTGGGATCCTGGACATCTCGAACTCGTGGGGTAACTGAGCATGGACAATCCGCTTATCGAGCCACAAAAGACGGTCGCGAGTTTCGGAATCTTCACCTACCTGATGGTGCTCGCGCTCGCGATGGGTGGGGGGATTGCCAACTATATCAGTAAGGTGCGGGCTGGGCGTGCTGGCCGGTTCAACTTTACCGAGTTGGTCGGCGATATGTTTATTTCCGGATTTGTCGGGCTGCTGACGTTTTGGCTGTGCCAAGAGTCGAACTTCAGCGAGTTTGTGACGGCGATCCTGGTCGGGATCAGCGGCCATATGGGCGCACGGTTGATCGGGAAGATGGAACAATTCCTGGGGAAGAAGCTCGACATCCCGAGTGAGAGTGTGAACGTGACGATTACCCAAAAAGATAGGACGCCGGGAATCTTTTAGGAGGATCTATGCTGGAAATGCTGGGGAAATTGTTCGGGTCGACGGCGTCGGAGGCGGTGAAGGGGGTTGCCGAGACGGTTGACATGATGATCAACCGCTGGAAGGCCTCTCCTGAGCAAATTGCCCAGTGGGAACTGGAGAAGGCCAAGCTCCAGGACCAAGCCGCGGCGCGTGATGAAGCGGCCATGATGAAGCTCCAGGAAATCGACGCGAGCGATCGGGCGAATGCGCGGCAGCGGGAAGCGACGACCGGCGATAAGACGCCGAAGATTATCGCCTTCGCGGTGACGGGCGGGTTTTTTGGGGTGCTGTTGCTGCTGGCCTATGTCGAAGTGCCGAACGGGACGAAAGAAGTCCTGTACGTGATGGTGGGCTCGCTGGGGACGGCCTGGACCAGCATCATCAACTATTATTTCGGGTCCAGTTCAGGGTCGGCGAGCAAACAAGCCCTGATTGACAAAATGCGGAAATGAGGACATAGCCATGCTCATGAAACTAGCACCAGTACTGGCACTGCTCTTCCTGGCCATCTCCGGTGTGGCGGAGGCCTGCCAGCAATACCGGGATGTGGTCCATGACCGGAACGGAAACGTCCTGTCTGGGGTTTCCGTGACGGTAAAGCGGTCGGGGATCTCGACGGCGACGACGATCTATTCCGACTCGCTGTGCGCCACGATTTCGGCGAATCCGATCACGTCGGGGAGTACCGGCGAATTCATCTTCTACGCGGTTGACGGGCAGTACGACATTGACATGGCGAAGGTCGGTTACACGTTTATCCCGATCACGGACTTGTCGATCTATGATCCGCTCGGCGAGCATGTGCTGTCGGCGGCGAAGTACCAGACTGATGATATTTGCGCCACAGGGACGGGGGCGATTGACCAGAACGGCGCGACGGTGTCGACGCTCCTCATCTCCCGGGCGATGACGTGTGGCTCCATCAAAGTGGTGCCGCCGAACCTGACGCTGGCCTTCGATGGGCAAGGCGACATTACGACCAATTCGCCGGCCTCGCTGACGATCAACGGCCCGGTGCGGAATCTCCACGGTCGGCAGGTGTTTAAGGGGACCGGGACCTATGCGTTCGGTGCGCTGGCTGGTCCGAATCCGTACGGATATATCGGACTTGTGACGCCGACCTATGCGTCGACGGTGGCGATCAATGCCGCGGCTGGGAAGACGTTCATTGTGACGGCCTCGGACACGAATCCGTTCACGATTGCCGCGCCGACCAGTCCTGCATACGGGCAGGAGATCCGGATCACGATCAAGAACACCAGCGGCGGATCATTGGGAACGGCGACCTGGAACGCGGCCTATCACCTGGGCGCGTCCTGGACACAGCCCGCGGACACGAAGAACCGATCGATCACGTTCTACTACGACGGCAACGCCTGGATGGAAGTCAACCGATCTGCGTCGGATGTGAGCAACTAAGGAGGCGTCATGCCTGGGGCAATTCCGGCAGCGAGTACCTACCTCACGATCACGCGCGACAAGCTGATTGAGATGGCCTACAAGGCGATCGGCGTGCTCGAGCCGGGGCAAGTCTTGGACGGCGAGCAACTGAACGACGGCGTGTCCGTCTTGACCATGATCGTCCGGGAAGTCGACGCCTCGCAAAAGTGGCGCTGGACGATCGACGAGGCGGTCCATGTGCCGCTCTTGAGTGGAGTCTTTCTTTATACGATCGACAATGGGCTCCCGTCGAATATCACCGAACTCATGAGCGCAACCTATCGAGACGGGCAGGGGAATGATACCCCGCTGGCGACGCTCAAGGCGGAACGGTGGGAAGAGATCCGCGAGAAGACGCAATACGGCACGCCGAAGGCGGTTTACCTAACTGATCACATCGACCTCTCACGCCGGGAATTGTACGTGTGGCCGACGCTGGAAACCGTTGTTGCGCAGTCACAAATTGACGGGCCCTACCGCTGTATTCGGACTCATACCTCCAAGCTAAACAATGAGCCGATGAGTGGAGCGAACGCGAAGGTGTACTGGGAGTCTGGAGGAGATGGCGGGGATCCGTGGGCGCCGGGCGTCGACTATACCGCGCCGCCACAGATCAGGCTCTTGCATAAGCGTCCACTGATCGACTTCTTGACGTCTGGGGATAATCCGGATTTCCCGCTGCCCTGGCCTCGTCTACTCCTGTATCGGTTGGCGTTCGACTTGGGCGATTTCTATAGCATCCCGCTCGCCGAGCGCAAGCTGATGATCGACAAGGCGAAGGGCGCCTTCGATGACATTCATCCGTCGGTCAAGGTGAAGACGAACCAGACGCATAACAAGGTGTCCTTCTTCTGATGGGCATTGAATCGCGCGACCTCAAAGATTTCCCGCTCATCGAACAACCGTTCGAAAACGTCGAAGACGTGCAGGTCGATCAGTGGGCCTCGACGATCGTCGACTTTGTGCCGGTCGTTGTTGAGGGGAAGATTCAGCTCGTGAAACGTCCAGGACTGGTCGAATGGATTAATACCGGGACCGGGCTCCCGATCGATGGGCTCTATTGGTGGGACCGGAAGAACTGCGCCGTCGTCGTCAGTGGGGGGCGCGTGTGGAAAGTCCTCGACAGTGTCGGGACGCGGGTCGAGTTGACCGGATCAAGTGAGCTACGATCGTCGTCGTTGGTGAAGTTTGCCACGGACGGGAATCGGCTGGTGATGGCGAACGGCGGGCGCATGGTGCATACGGAGTTGTCGAGCCTCACCACAATGGCCGATGCCCAAGCGCCGACGAACGTCTCCCATGTCGCCGAGATCGACGGCTACCTGCTCGCGAATGTCGTCGGCACGGGGCAGATTCAGTTCAGCAGCTTTACTGATTTCCTGGACTGGAACGCCTTGGACTTTGTCACGGCGGAGTCGAAGCCGGATGATGTGGTGGCGATCGGGGAAGCCTATCGGGAGCTGATTGCCGTCGGCCGGGAGACGGTCGAATTCTTCCAGAACGACGGGGTATCGCCGTTCTCGAGGATCAGTGGCTCGTCGCAACCGTTCGGGATCGAGGCGCCGCACAGCCTGACTAATGTCGGTGGAATCTGGATGTGGCTCTCCGACAAGCGGGAGCTCGTCATGATGCAGGGCCGGGCCGTGACGCCGGTCTCGAGCCCGTTCGACAAGATCATTCAAGACTTCGTGTCCGTGAACGATGCCGTCGGCTATACGACCATGATCGGCGGGCACGCGATCTACCTCCTGAATTTCCCCACGGCGGGGCAGACCCTCGCGTTCAACTACAAAACGAAGGTGTGGCACAAGTGGGGGTATTGGGATACGGAGCGGGCGCGCTATGGCCGGTTCCGTGGGCAGACGTACGCCTACGCGCGGGCCTGGAACGCGCACCTGGTCGGCGATTACAGCAACGGGATCATCTATAAGGCCAGCCGGTCGACGTTTACGGATAACGGCAACCCGATCCGGAGCCTCGTACGAACGGGGCATATCAGCCATGGAACGGCCGGATCGAAGCGCTCGAATTTGATCCGGGTGAAGGCGAAGCGTGGGCTGGCGAATGACGACTGCGCGGATCCACAGCTCTCCATGCGGCGCCGGGTCAACAATGGTGGCAAGTGGACGAACGAACGCTGGCAGAGCCTCGGCAAAACCGGCGATCACGTCAACCATGTCGACTGGCGGCGCAATGGGATCTATCAAACGCAGCAATTGGAATTCGTGCATAGCGATCCGACGGACTGCATTCTGATGGCTGGGCAGGAAGACGTCGAATACCTGGGGCAATAAATGGCGCGCAAAGTCCGACAACCGCCGGCCGTCTCTGAGAAGGACAACTTCCGTGCGCGGGAAGCGTTCGACAATTCCGTCGAAGACCTCCTGGAGCTCGTGGGGAACGTGACGCAGACCGTCGGCGTCATTGGCCCTGGAGCGAGCGCGACGGTCTCCGTTCCGGTTCCTGGGGCCAAGGCCGACGCGGGGATGACCGTTCAGGTTGGGGTGCCGTCGTCGCTGGACAATGGAATTTTGTTTCAAGGGAATGTGTCGTCTGATGACTTAGTACTAGTACTCCTTTATAATCGCACCGGGTCGCCGATTGACCTCCCTGAATCGACCTACCATGCGAGGGTGATGCCGTGAGTGAATTCGCCGATGTGAACCTCTCCCAAGTCGACGGGATCTGGATCAAGCAGATGCACTTCCCGAAGGCCGGCATGATCGCCCAGACCCACGCACACAGTTTCGATCACCAGACGTTAATTCCTCGCGGACGATTGCGCGTGACGGTCGGCGACGATGTCGCCGAGTATGCCGCGCCTCAGATCATCGTGATTCAGGCCGGGGCCCTGCACCGCCTCGAAGCCCTCGAAGACGACACGGTCGCGTATTGCATTCACCAGGTCCGTGATGATGTGCCCGTCGTGGAAGGCATTCCGAACGACCACTTGACCATGCTCGCGTAAGGGAGAACGACGATGCCAGCACTCCTAATGACCGGTGCGACAGCACTCCAAGCCGGCGGCTCTATCTTCAGCGGGATCATGGGCAAATCGGCTGCGAAAAAGCAGGCCGAAGCGATCCGCATCGCACAGGAGAAAGCCAAGGGCGCCGTCGAGAAGTACAACGACAAGGCCGCGGGTGAACTGCGGTCGTTCCGGGAGCGCGGCGATACCGCCGGCGGGACGCTCGCCGATCTGCTCTCCGGCAAGCTCGATCCGAACGCTGTCCTCAAAGCGAGCTCGCTGTTTAAGTTCCAAGAACAGGAGGGCTCGACGATGCTGAATCGCGAGCTCAAGGCGCGAGGGTTGTACGGGTCAGGCGCGGGCCTCGAAAGCCTGCGGAAGTTTGAGAACCAGCTCGTAGGCGAAGAAGGCCAGCGACAGTACGATCGGCTCTTTCAGCTCTCGGAGCAGGGGCGCGTGGCCGGGTCACAGATCGCCGCGCTGGATTCTGCGGCGGGCGGGCAGATCGCGGAAATTGAAATGAAGGGCGGGATGGCGCGTGGCGGCGCCCTCGCACAGGGAGATAATGCCATGGCGCAGGGGATCGGCGGAGCGCTCAACGCGGTCGCCGGTGGCGGCATGCAGTACATGAACTACAAGATGCTGGAGCCGATTCTCGCGAAGCTGGGCGGCAAGAAGGATAGTGAGCAGGACCCTGGAGACGTTCAGGAGGCCCTCGGGCGGAGTATCCAGACGGCCTCTTCTGAGCAATGGTACCAAGATAACTTCAACATGGCCGGTATGTCTGGCCCTGTGAATTGGGCCAGTAATCCGTACTAAGAGGGCGATCGATGGCAGACTCGATGATGGATTTCGGGAAGGTCGCGAACCTGGCGATGGGCGTCAGTCGGCTGGCCATTGCCGAAGAATCGAACCGGCTCCAGGCGCAACGCAATGCCTTTCAGGAACAGCATTACGAGGATCAGGCCGATCTCCAGCGGGAAGCGCAACGGCTTGACGCGAAGCGGCTCCAGCAAACGGCCGCGATCAAAGGCAGCGACGAGCTCGACAAGATCATGGCCCATCCGACTGTGGCCACCAATCGTGTCAAACAGGCAGAGCTGTTGCGGGCAAAGGCCACGATGCTTGAGCAGGGACTCGGCGTCAAAATCCCCATGCCGGACCAGGAAGAGCTCATGGGGGGCTATGAGTCAATGGACCGGCTCATTAAAACCATTCGCGATGGGACACCTGAACAGCGGATGGAAGCGGCCACGAACGCGTTTGCCTCGAATCCGCAATATTTCTCCAAGGTCTTCGATGACATGAAAAAGGCCGGGGATCTCAGCACCCACATGGAGGAGCTGAAGATCAAGATGGATCTGCACAGAACGCAGCTCCAGGCGTTGAATCAGAAGAACGCAAAGGCCTCGCTCCAGTCTAATTTCTATACGCAGCATGTCTCCGCTCTTGGCGCGACCTCATCGCTCGTCACGGATGCGCGCTTCGCCGAACATCTTCGGAAGCTCCAGTCGTTCGAGCAGGAGAAGGCGAAGCAGATTTACCTCGATATGCACCCAGATTTCAAAGAGGCCTGGGACAAGAAAGTGCAAGGAGAACTGTCCACACTCCCGGCGATCACCGATTCGCTGAAGGATGAGATTGACGCGAAGTGGGATACGATTCGGCAGCGGCAAGCGGCCGACGGGGAGGCACCGAAGGAGCTGATTGACGAAGTCGCGGGCTACGAATCGGTGTATGCCGCACGACAGGCACAAGCCGCGTTCCTCGCCGATCCGTACAACAAGCAGAACTGGAAGAATCTGAAGGCCGCGGAGCAGAACGTTCAGGTGCTGAATGGCCGGGCGGGCAAGCAGCTGTCCGACATCGCCGATCAGCGAACGCAGATCATGCGCGAGAAACTGGACAATAAACAGCAGACGGGACTGGCCGAATCGGCGCTGCAAGAGTCGTTCATCAACCATCTCAACGACGGCATGGACGATAATCAGGCGCTCGGACAGGCGATCAAGGCGGTGCGGAAGCAGTACCCGAACGTGCCATTCGATGCGACCAAGGTCCTGAACCCGAACAAGAAGGGGCGCTCTCAGATCGAAATCAAGATGCCGAACGACGTCCTGGGGCAGAACCTCAAGGCGATCGACGCGGCGCAAAGCACGATCGACTACGCCGACGAGATTATGGAGCGGATCCAGAAGAACCCCTCGATTGTGGGCAAGGGGGCCTCGCTCGCGTCGTCGTTTGCCGGCGCCGGGCAACAATTGCGGGCACTGGTCGGCATGGATCCCGCCGCGGCGAAGTTTCTCAATACGAAGACGCGTGACGATGCCGAGTCGTTTCAAGAGCTCTTGGTCTATATGCAGGCGAAGTCCATGGACCCGTCCGGCGCCCTCGACATCAAAGTCGTGCAGCATGCGCGGGACGTGGTCGGCAATCTCAGCGGATGGGCCACAGGCCCGGAGCAGGTGATGAATAAGCTGCGCACGGTCAAGGACAATGCCCAGCGGAATCTTCGGCGGGCGCGTGGACATGTGCGTGGGGCGATGGATGACGGGGGGCTGAAGAGTTATCTCGGCGACACGCAGGATGCTGGGAGAGAGCCGGCCAGGAAAGCCGTAGGGGAAATGTCAGAGGCAGAAGTGATGCGCGAACTCTTGGAGAGCCTGAAGTAATGGCTGATCAAGTGAGTGACGGCACAGTCGAAGCAGGTGGGCGGGATGTCTATCTCTCGAACCGGCCGGACCCGAACAAGAAGGTTCCGCCGGAGGACCCCAAGAACTATCGGGCCCAACCCGCTGACGGAACCAGCACCAGCACCAGCACGCTTCCCGTGACCTATGTGCCGAAAGAGCCGCCGACTCCGGTAGCCCCGGACGATCGACAAGCGCAGCTTATGCAGCGGATGGAGCAATTTGTCCGGGACGGAAAGGCCGATACACGGCAAGTCGAGCTCTTCAACCGCGCGCGGCAGCTCAAGGGCCTGGAACCGGTGTTGCCCCAGCCACAGAAGCAGAGCCCTCCACAGAATATAACGCCGGGGATGCGGGAGCTCGGGCTGGTGGCGACAGGGTTCAACCATGGGATCGGCAGTGTGGTGGACCTGTTTAATGATGGGTTGACGGGCCTTGGGCTCCCGATGAGCGATGAACCGTTCATGGGGACGGCATGGATCGATAAGCATCTCGCCGGGGATCAGTTCCGGCCGGCCTCGCTGTGGGAATCCATGCTCCAGCGGTCCGGATTTGAGATCGGGGCAAACGTGCCGCTGCTGGCTGGGGCGGAAGTGATTCGCGGGGCGAGTACGGTTGGAAACGCCATGGTGAACATGAACAAGCGCGCCATGGCTGCAGGCGAAGCCGGCGCGAATCCCGGTTCGCTCTATGAAGCCGTGCGGAATATCCCGAGCGCGATCGTGGAGCAACTACAGGCCGTCGGGCCGGCGAAGCTCGCGGCGCTGGAAACGGCGCTCGCGGCTGGCGCCGGCGCCGGGGCGGATCTCGTCTCGAAAGTGTTTCCGGAAGGCGGACGGTTGGCTGAGTTTACCGGAGAAGTGCTCGGTTCCTTTGCGCCGTCGACGGTGATGGGGATGATCCGCAAGACCCGGCAGGCGCTCCATACGGGAATGCGCGTGGTGCTCGGCGCCGAGACCGAAGAAGAGACGAAGCGGCGGCTCGGGAAGACCCTTGAACCGGCGGCGAAGCCGGAAGATGTGCAGGCGGGTGTTACGCGGGCTGCGGAGCTGCGGCAAGAAATCTCGCCCGGGGCCGGCAAGGACGAAGGTCTCCGGCTCTCGGCCGGGGAAGCGATCCCGCAAGGCAGTGTGTCCGATACGCAGCTCGCGTTCGAGAAGTCCAGCCCGGCGGCGCGCGCCAAGTCACGCGATCGACGCACGCAGAACATCGACGCCGTCTATCAGTACTTCAATAAGACCGAACCGGCCGGCAATACCACGAACCTGGTCGAGTCTCTGGAGACGCAACGGCGGGCCCTGCTGGAGGCTGGGCAGGCAGATGTGGCCAGGACGCAGGCCAGGATCGATGCGATCCGCGGGGACATTTCCAAGCGCGCCGCGGCGCTGCTCGAAGACCTTGAACGCCGGATGCAGAAGGCTGACGCGACGGTCGACGCCAGGCTGCGGGCGCTCAATCCGATGCTTTCGAACAAGCAGCGCGGGGAAGTGATCCGCGGAGCCTACCTCGAAGAAGTCGGGAAATTCCGTGAACGCTCGGCCTCCGACTATCGCGAGCTCGAGCAATTGGGCCACGCGGAATTGCCGGTCACCAGCACCATTCAGAAGCTCGGCGACATTCAAGCGCAATTCCCTGAACAGATGCAGGTGATCGCCAAGATGAATCCTCGTGTGGCGGCGGTCCTGGATCGGTTGGGCCACGACTATGAACTGATGATGCGGGCCGAAAAGGCCATGGCGGACTTGCAGATCCGGGACGCCTCCGGAAAAGGGTTCCTGACGTTCGACGATCTCGGCCGACCGGACGGCGGGCTCAAGCGAGGGACACCACAGTGGTACAAGGACCTCACGATGAAGCTGACGGTCAAGTCGAAGGACCACCTGGATCCTCGGACGGGGAAGCCGATGGACGAGGTGACGCGGACCTCGTCGTCGCGTGATCAGATCGACGCCGCGCTCAAGGACCTCGCGGCCGGCAAGCGGCCGTCGGGTGAGGTTGCGCAGGAAGTGGCGGATCGTATTCGCGCCGATCAGGAATTCCTCAAAACGCCGTATTACGAACCGGTGATGGAAGAGCTCTTGAATACCCCGTCGGCGAGCCTCAGTGATCTTCGGCAGGTGCGGTCTGACCTCTTGACCATGGCCCGGAACGCCAGGGCCGGCGACAACCGCGTGCAAGGGTATGTCCTGCATGAGCTGACCGGCGCGCTCGATAACGATATTGATCGGCTGCTCCCGGGCGCCTCGAAATTTGCCGAATTCTATCCGGACCATGGCACGCTGTACCGGAACATTTCCGCCGATTATCGGGCCGGGGTGGAAACCCTCTACAAGGGTACCGCGAATAAGCTCCGCCGGGTGAACCGCTACGGCGACTATACGCAGGATGATGAATCGGTGCCGGGACTGTTCTGGAAGAACGAGACCAGCATCAACGACTTCTTGAACGCGTTCGAGAACCAGGACATGGCGAAGATTGCGCTTCGGGATTATGCCCTGAAGGATTGGACGGACAAGGCGATCCGGCGCCTCCCGGACGGCAAGCTGGAAGTGGATCCCAGTGCCTCGGCCGAATGGCTCCGGCAGAACCAGGACAAGCTGAAAGCGTTCCCCGATCTCCAGACCCACTTCACCGATGTCGCGGCCATGCAAGAGCGGGCCGACAGCCTCCGCGAGCAAGTCGCGGCCTACCAGCAAGGGAAGAAGGGGCAAGAGCTCCTGATGCGGCGCGTGGAGGCCGAACGCCGGCCCAGTGACTTCACGCCGCGGGACATTGCCGACGCCGAAGCGGACCTGAAGCACGTCCAGGATGTGGCCGAACGGAACCTCCATGACTGGCAAGCCAGTAAGGCGAGCCTCTTCCTGAAACAGAATGCCCAGGACGTCGGCTATCTGATCGCCACAGGCAAGGAACCGCTGAAGGAATACGACAAGGCGCTGGCCATGGTGAAAGGCGATCCTGACGCCGTGGCTGGGCTCAACAAGGCCATTTGGGAAGGGCTGACGGAGAAGATCCAGCCGAAGTTGACCGGGCTGACCGGCGAGATGAACCTCGGGGTGTTCCATAAAGAGCTCCAGCGGTGGATCGAAGGGAACGGGCAGATCATGGAGCGGGTACTCGGGCCGGAAGGATTCACCAGGCTCAAGACCACCGCGGAAGCCATTCAGAAGATTTCTAAAGGGGGCCGAGATCGTTCAGATACCGCCATTAACCTGCAAGTGCAGTCGGCGCTGGCGAGTACGTGGCTCTCTCGTGGCTGGGCCACGCTGACCGGGCGTGTGCCCGCCATGTATGGCGCCACGGAACGGGTCGCGAGCGGGTTGATCAAGACCTTTGAACGGATGACCGGCAAGCAGCAAGAAGCGATCCTGCTGGAATCGTTCTTCGATCCGAAAGTCTATCAAACCCTCGTGAACGCTGCGACGCATGGGCCGGACAATGCTCTGGTCCGGCATCAGCTGCGGCTGCATCTCTACAATCTCAGCGAATTGCATGAGGACCAGCCGTGAGTACGAACGCGCAATTCCAGACCCTCGGGCCGTTCTTCGACGGCGGCGTGCTCCAAAGCGGTGTCAAGGTCTATCACTACGAAGCGGGCTCGGTGGGATTCAGTTCCCCGAAAGACCTCTGGCAGGACCGATCGAAGAGCATTGTGCTCCCGAATCCCTATCAAGGCGATGCGCGCGGGCTGCTATCGTTCTTCGGGGACGGACTATACAAGCTGATCATTGCGAAGTCGACGTCGACCGGGCCGTCCAGTGACGTCCTCTATACCTGGGATAACTTCTCCATCCTGGACACTATTCAATCGGTCTTCGAGGAAGGCGATGCGGTCACGGCGGCGTCGACCATCACCGTCGGGCCGGGCATCTGGACGCATATCATCGGGAGCGCGCCGATCTCACAAATCACCGGCGATCCGCCGTTCCAATGGCTGGCGTTCGACGTCGATCAAACCATGACGCATTCCGCGAACCTGATTCTTCCGAACGCGAAGCCGCGGACATTCAGGACCGGCGATGTGGCCTTCTTTCTCAATGACGGGAACAACGTCTGGAGACTGGCCATGCACTATCAGGGCGCCGAAGGCCATTACGAGGGACGGATCGGCAGCACCTACCCGGCGCTGGCCACACTCGCGATTCCCGCGGACGGGGACTTCGTCGACATCGGCGGGTCGGACCTGGACATTACCGCCTTGGCCTCCATGCCGGCGGGCTACCACTTCATGGCGCGGTTTACCGGCTCAGGGGTCCAGCTTATTCATAGCGCGACGCTCATCTGTCCGAACGGCGACGACTACCGGCTCTGTACGAATGAGCTCGTGGAGTTTCGATCGTTGAGTGTCGGCGTGTGGCTCGTCGCGTTTCGATCTGGGCCGGTTGCGGCGCCGGCGGACTTCAAAGGCAAGTTTGCGACGACGGCCGACGATGGATTCCTGTTCCCCGTCGGGACGGCGCTCGTTGCGTCGCGGTATCGGGCGCTGGCGAAGAAATGTATTCCCTCGGCGGTGACTCTTGGCACGTCGGGAACCTCCCTCGTGACGGCGACCTTCGACAACGCAACAGAGATCTGGACCAGTGTCACACATGGGTTGATTGAAGGGGACATCGTCCAACTGACCAACTCCGGCGGCGCGCTGCCGAGCGGGTTCGCGGAGGCGACCGTCTACTACGTGATCAATGCGACGACGACCACGTTCAAACTCTCCCTGACGCGCGGCGGGGCGGCGGTCAACGGTACGACCAACGGGACCGGGACGCATACCGTCCATAACAAGTTTCAGCTCCCGGACGTCCGCGGGCGGTCTCTGGTGCCGCTGGATAACCTCGGCGGGGTGACGGCCAGCGTGATTACCTCGGCCTCACAAGACGGCGCGAACGCGATCATTCTCGGTGGGAAATTCGGACGGCAAACGACGGCCGGCGGATCGGCAGGATTCCATATCGGACTGGAGGCGACGGAATGGGACGCGAGCAATACGCCGCCGTCCATGGCAATTGGAGTACAGATTCGATGGTGATCCAATGAGTGGGCTCGCACAGTTTCTCTTGCTGGGACCGTTCTTCCACGAAGGGCAGCTCGTCCCTTCGCCGAAGCTCTACCACTATCTGCCGGGAACCACGCAAGAAAAGACGGCCTGGATGGATCGTGGGAAGGCCATTACCGCGGCCAATCCTATCGAAGGCGACGCCAACGGGCTCGTGTACGGCTATTTCTCCGGGGTCTATAAGCTCGTCATTAAGACGCGCGACGGCAGCGTGACGCTGTTCCAGGCCGACGGCGTCCAGATTCTCGACGTCGTTGACGAAGATGTGCCGGCAGTGGTCCGTCCGGAAGACCACGACGGCGAAGCCTCTAGTTCCGTCGACAATACCGATCCGATCACGGCCTCGCTCGCCGAGCTGCCGGCCGCTGGCGGGACAATGCAGCTCGGGCCAGGGGACTATCTCTTTAGTGGCACCCTGAATTGTGGCAGTAAGCACATTATTTTCCAGGGCGCCGGGATGGACGCGACCTTTCTGACTATGACGGCGGCGAGTAACCTGCTGCATGGAATCATCGGGACGGGAAGCATTCTGCTCCGGGACCTGACGCTCCGGACGCAGAGCGCGTTGACCAGCGATCAAAGCATGTATGGCGTCCGGCTCAACCTGGACGGGACCGGGATCACTGGCGGGCGGCGGATCCATGTCTCTCATTGCCGGATTGACGGCTGGAACGGGCCCATCTACTGCGACGGCGGGTCCGGCTATGGGATCGAACTCGCGTCGGTTGAACACTCGTTGGTGCGCAGCGGCGGCGCGCCGGACACCCATCACAACGGCTCGGCGATCATCATGAACCGTGTCCAAGACGGGTTCATCGGACACAATAACGTCGACCAGAACAATACCGGCGAACATGGAATGTACTGCTTCGCGAACCGGAGCCTGAGCCTTGTTCGAAATACCGTCAAGAACGCGACCATTGCCACATGCCAGGCGGTGAAGGTGGTCGGCGACGGGGTGTCGTCGACGGGACAGTTCCGCCGGTGGCGGATCCACGATCTGGACTTCGACAACTGCCGGCATGGGGTTCTCTTCGGGACGTTCGGGACGGAGCGGGTCGACGTCGTCGAAGCGCAGAACGTGACGGGCAGTAACATTCCCGGAAGCTCGGCGATCCTCGGGGGCCTGGTGACTATCTCGGTCGCGGGGACCTCCATCATTGATGTGGCGCTCTTGATCGGGCTGAAGGGGACGGAGCTCGGTTTTCAAGCGGTGCATTTTACCGGCGGCGGCGGGGCCAAAGTGCGCGCGGCAAAGATTGACATGCTCACGCTGTCGGGATGGGGCCGCGATTCAAGCGGGACCTATACGGCCTTGGGGGCATCGGGTAGCGCGCAAGTCGTCGACGTGCTGGAGCTCGGCACGATCACGGCTGACGGGGGCGGCGATGGCCGGACCATCTGGACGCCGAATGGATTCGGGGGCTACGGCACGGAAAAGATCGGCAAGCTCCGGATCACTGGGGAGTTGACCGAAGCGAATACGACCTCGCCGAGTCCGATCCCCTCCATCGAGCCTGGTGTGGCCACGCCGGACCTCCGCTTTGGGAAGAAGTACCTGCTCACGAATCCGAGCGCGCAGAACGTGACGGGGTTCGAGAGTATGACGGTGGGCGAAGAGTATGAATTCGAAGTCACGAACGGGAACACGACGCTCAAGGAAGGCGCGAACCTTCGCATGTATAATAATACGGATTGGGCGCCGGCTGCGACCGATGTCTTCAGATGCAAAGCTTCCACGGCCACTGCGGCGATCGAATCCGGACGCAGCGACAATACCTAGAAGCAATTCGTATAGACACTCCCGCCGATCTGATTATCGAAGCACGTCATCCTTGGCCCATAGGTCGGCTGGGGCGCGGCCGAAGCCGACGGCGCCTTGAAGATCGGCCCTCCGGACAGGGCCAATCCCAAGGCTTGCAGCCGTGCGGCCTCCAATCGAATCCGCTGATCAGGCGTCAGGGATCGTTCCCACGCGGCTTGTTCGATGTCCGCTTGACGACTCGCTGCCGACTGGCAGGAAACCAGCGTGCTCAGGCACAGCAGGAGCAGCATACAGGCTCTCATAGGGAATCTCCTTTCGTAAGACCCACAGTGCGTCGGCGTGGTCCTGGAGTGCCGTCGCGATCCGTTTGTACTGCGTCCGCATATAGATTTCCGTGATGCTGTTGGGCCGATGGTTCAAGACGGCTTTGACCAGCATGACGTCTTTCGTCTGCTCATAGACTCGCGAGCCCACCGTTCGACGAATATCATGGAGCGTTAAGTCTTGCAAGCCCGGCCCCTTTCGAAAGATGCCCCAGGCCTTTTCGGCGCCACAGCGGGACCAGCATCGGCCGTACAGTCCCATAAACACATAGTCCCCCTCGCGGGACATGGCTTCCAGTGACGCGATCGCTTGACGGGAGAGCGGAATCCGCTGCGACATGCCGTTCTTCGTGGTCGGCTTGAGCCAGAGCCCTTGCACCAGGTCCACATGCGCCCACTTCATCTGCCGGGCTTCGCTCATCCGGCATCCGGTGCAGAAGAGGATGGTGAGAAACGTATCGAGTTTCTGGCTCGCAAAACTGAGGTACGTGAACAGCTGCATCAGATCGAGATCCGTGTAGATGCGTTCACGACTCTCTTGTCGATGGCGCTGGACGTTGGCCGCGGGATTCTCACCCTCCCATAGGGCCTTCTTGCCCGTGGCGTCGCCGTTGCGCTGGGCCCAATTATACATAGCCTTGAGGAAGCCCAGCGCTTTGTTGGCGTGCGCTGGCGTGAGCTCCAACCCATCATGCCACGTCTTCAACTCAAAGCAGGTCTTATGCTCCGTCCAGGTCGCAAAGAGCTGCTTATAGAGCCGTCGATAGTAACGATATGACGACTTCTTGAGAAGATGCTGTTCAAAATATAGCGCTGACAATTCCTGAAACATGATCATGTGACCGCCCTCCATGTGGTGTCTTGCGTTCGCCTTGCAAACGCATTGCGTTCTGTTGTGAAGCATACCGCCTAGTGCCAGCACTGTCAAGTAAAATATGCCTGGGAACGTAAGTAGGATTTCTAGAGCCGAAATGGTGGTAAATATTTCTTGACAAGTGCCAGTGCTAGCACTAGACTGCGTTCGCCTTGCATATGCAAGACACGAACGGAGGTCAATATGAAGAAACCGATCCCAGTGATGAAGAGCTGCACGATCCGCCTGCCGGAAGACCAGATCAAGCACATCAAGAAACGTGCCAAGGACCAACGGCACTATAAGATGTCAGAGGTCGTTCGGCGCCTGGTTGCGTCCGATATGGTTGGGGCAGCAAACTAGCACCAGTACTAGGAGACGTCATGCCCTATCGTATTGCGTTCCTCTCCGTGGTCTGTCTCTGGGCGCTGTGGACCATCTACGAAGTGGCCTGCGAAGCCTGGAAGAAGATCGTTGTCAGGCGCCGGCAGCAACGGCTGCAGATTGAACAACTCTGTGCGCATGGGCTGCTCTGGAAGGTGTCGCGATGAACTGTCACGTCTTCCTCGCCGAGAACGTGCTCGCGATCCAGGCGCCGTACTACATGAAGGACGTCTGTAAGTCGATCCCCGGCGCCCGCTGGAAGCCAGAGCTCAAGATGTGGACCTACCCGGCAACGCCGTCGGCGGCGCGACAGATCTTCCTGACCTTGCCACACGCCGAGAGCTCCTGGGCGGATGAGGCGAAGATCCTGCTGGTCGAAGCCCATCGGATGGATGCGGCCCAAGCGCACAAGACGGCGGAAGACCTCCCGCTCCCAGCGATTACGCTCAAGAAACCTGCGCCATGGAAGCATCAGGTCCGGGGGTATCACTTCGCGAAAGACCTCCCCGCAAGCATGCTCGCCATGGAAATGCGAACCGGGAAGACCCGCGTGACGATCGACATTCTGGTAAACCGTGGGGCGCGGCTCGTGCTGGTGATTTGCCCGGCAAAAGTGTTGGAAGGAGAAGTCTGGAGCGAGCAATTCCGTCAATACTGTCTCGTGCCGCATTATGTGATGGAGCTCCGGGATGGGAGCGTCGCAGATCGGGCGAAGCAGCTCGCGCGGCAGGAAGAATTGTCGCGGTGCCGAGGGGAAATGCTGGTGGTCTGCCTCAACTTTCAGGCGATGTGGCGCTACCCTATGGACAACATGCTTCTGGCCATGAAATGGGACAGCGTGGTCCTCGATGAATCGCATCGGATCAAGTCCCCTGGTGGCAAGGCGTCGATGTTCGCCTCTCGATTGGGTGATCGCGTACCTCATCGGATGTGCTTGACCGGGACTCCCATGGCACACAGTCCGCTCGACGTCTACGGGCAGTACCGGTTCCTCGATAAAGGGATCTACGGGACCAGCTTCACGGCCTTCCGAGCGCGCTATGCCAAGATGGGCGGTTTTGGTGGGAAACAGGTGACTGGTTATCAGAACACCGACGATCTGCACGCGAAATTCTATTCTATTGCCTACCGTGTCCTGACTGAAGACGTTCTGGACCTGCCGCCGAAGCAGGACATTGTGAAGTACTGCCAGCTTAGCCCATATGCGAAGAAGGTCTACCAGGAGCTCGAAAAAGACTTCGTGGCAGAGGTCGGAGACGGCACGGTGACGGCCAGTAACGCCATGACTCGGCTCCTGCGTCTTCAACAGCTCACCAGCGGATACCTTCGGCAGGACCGTGACATCGAAACCGGCGAAGAGGGTGCCGTGGTTCGCGTTGACCACAGCAAGCAGGAGTTGCTGCATGAATTACTGGAAGACATCAATCCCGATGAGCCAGTCGTGGTGTATTGCCGATTCCATCATGACTTGGACGCAGTCCATGAAGTGGCCTCAGTCCTTGGTCGCTCTTCGTCCGAGTGTAGCGGTCGGCGGAATGAGCTCAAGGACTGGCAGCGTGGGAAGACGATCATTCTTGCGGTCCAGATTCAGAGCGGGAGCGAGGGGAACGACTTTGTCCGCGCGCATTACATGTTCTTCTACTCTATCGGCTATTCATTGAACGACTTCAAGCAGGCCTACATGAGAATTCGGAGCGGTGCGCAGAAGGATACCTGCTCGTACTTTTATCTCATTGCGAAGGGCACGAAGGACGAAGCGGTCTACACGGCGCTCGAGGCCCGGCAGGATGTGGTGGAGAGCGTGCTGAAAGGGGTGAAGGAATGAGTACTCAGAACTGGGTGTTTACGCTGGTGATCGCTGCCATTTATTCCGCGATCGCCGGCTATCGGCTTGGCGTGCTGGTCTCTATGTGCCGATAACAATGGGGTCGCGAAAAAAGGAGGGATTGTATGGCAGCGACGACTGCGGATTTGGTGAACCAGTTCATTGAGCTGGACAAACGCAAGAAACAAGCTGATGACGACCTGGAAGCCATCAAGGAGGAAATGGCCCAGCTGGAGCCGCAAATTATGGAGCGGTTCGAGAACGCCGGCATGCAGTCGATGAAGAGCAAGTCCGGCGTGGTGCTCTATATCCGCCGGCAGCTGTTCGCGGGCGCGGCAGAAGGGGCCACAGTGCTCCTCTCCGAATCGCTCAAGTCGGCAGGATTGGGTGATTTAGTGAAGGAAGCCGTCAACGCACAGCGGCTCTCGTCCTGGGTGACGGAATTCGAAGCCGAGCATTTCAACGGGTCCAAGGTCCGGCCGGAAGACATCATTCAGGCCATGCCGGAAGAACTGCGGGAGTCGCTGAAGGTAACGGAGAAGTATAGCCTTCGGACAAAGAAGGGGTAAGCGTTTCAGTAGCTAACGAGCACTAGTACTATGAAAGGGGAGTCCATGGGAAAGCCGAAAAACGAAACGATCAGCAAGGGGGATGTGGCCACGGTGCAGAGCGGGGAGTTGATTCCGTCAAGCTATAAGGCGTTGTCGGTCGACACGAAGCAGCTGACGACGTTCATGCGGGACAACCTGGGCGGGCAGGGGTTCAGGCTGACGGACTTGGACAAGATCAAGGTCCCCTCCGGTGGGGGCAGTACGTGGGAAGTGCCGACGCTGCAGGGGAACAAACCCTATCAGGTGCTCGAAGGGATCGTCCTGCATTTCAAGGATGTGCGCGCCTACTGGAAAGAGAAGGACGGTGGGAACAAACCGCCGGACTGCAGTTCCTCGGACAGCCTGCACGGCGTCGGCGATCCTGGCGGTGATTGCCAGAAATGCCCGTTCGCACAGTTCGGCTCGGCGACGGACGACGGCGGCAATCCGTCCGGCGGACAGGCGTGTAAGGCCATGCGGTTGTTTTTGTTCCTCCGCGAGGACGACATGATCCCCATGATCGTCGCGCTTCCGCCGACCTCCCTCCAGAACGCGAAAAAGTATTTCCTCCGGCTTGTGGCGAACGGCTATCCCTATTACGGGGTGACCACGCAGATTCGGCTGGAGCAGCTGAAGAACCCGAAAGGCAAGCCTTACAGCAAAGCGGTCCTGAACATGGGTCGCAAGCTCGAGCCGGAAGAGTACCAGAAGGCTCAGGCGATCGGGCAGGCGATGAAAGACCTCTTCGACCAGGCCTCACAGGTAATCGATGCCGACAGCGTCGCCGAATAGCGAGCTGGAATCATTCCTGACGGCGCTGTTCCCGGACATCGGGGAGCGCTGGCTCCTCATCTGGGGCGCGCCGTCAAAGAAGTCGGCCTGGGTCCAGGCCCTCACGCCAGAGGTTCTGGGCTCCATCGACAAGGTCGCGGCGCGGGAGAACGTCTACCTGGGGTGCGCGCTCCGTGGCGCGAACCTCGGGCCGACGGAGCGGGGGAAGAAGCCGGATTGTGTGGCGATCCCTGGCGTGTGGCTAGACGTCGATTATGGGTCGGAGCATAAGAAACCGAATCTGCCGCCGACGGAAGACGATGCGATGCAGCTGCTGCGCGAGATGGGGCCGGCGCCGTCGATGATCATCCACAGTGGCCGCGGGCTGCAAGCCTGGTGGCTGTTTCATGAGCTGTGGGCCTTCGAGTCGGATGAGGACCGGGCCAAGGCGGAACAGTTGACCATGGGCTGGTGCTCGACCTTGCGGGCGCGGGCCAAGGTGCACGGCTGGGACGCCGACCAGGTGGGCGACTTGACCCGGGTGATGCGACTCCCGGGCACCTGGAATCGAAAAGGGGTCGCGAAAAAAACGCGGCTCCTGGAGATGAACGACCATCGGTATGAGCCGAGCGACCTGGAGGCGTATCTCCTCCCGGAGACCGAGGAGAAGGGGGCCACGGCCGACCTCAAGTGGGAATTCGATCTCACCCCCGCGGCGGAACCGCCGGCCGAGAAATTCATGCGGCTGTGCGAAATCGACAGCGCGTTCAAAAGTGCCTGGGAACATACCCGGACGGATCTCCAGGACCAGTCGGCGAGCTCTTACGATCTCAGTCTCGCCACAAAGGCCTTTGCGGCCTCCTGGACGGGCCAGGAAGTGGTCAACCTGCTCATTGCCCACCGTCGGCGCCGCAACGCCGACCTGAAGCTCAGGAAGGACTATTACGAGCGCACATTGAACCTCGCCATGGCTGGCAAGGGTGTCGAGGAACGGCGGGCGCTGGTCGACGACCTGAAAGCCGGGAAACAGCTTCCCGAGGAGATGGCAAAGGACCCGGCGGAAATCCTTGCCGTCTTATCTGAACGGCTGGGGGTGTCCCTTACAAAGATCGTGCGGTATCGGAGCGAGGGCAACACCTACCAGCTCGAAATCAACGGGAAGATGATCAACGCCGGGACGATTGATAACTTCGATTCGCAAACCCGGTTCCGGCGGATCATTTTCGACCATACGGACCACCGGATCGTCCAGTTCAAAGAAGACGCCTGGCACCATATTCTGCAGCATCTCTTTCGGGCCGTCGAGAACGTGGACGTGCAGAGCGGGACGAACAAGGGGGCCTTTGAGAACTGGATCGAGCTGTATCTTTCCGACGGCGTGGCCACAGAAGAGGGCTGGCAGAAGGCGGCAATCGATAACAGTCCGTTCAAGTTGAAAGGGGAAACCTACATCGTCGCCGAGGGGTTTCGCCGGTTCCTTCTCAGTCACATGCAGGAACGGATCACGTCGCAGGATTTGACCATGCAATTGACGAAACTTGGCTACCAATATGAACGAAAAAACGTGAAAAATCATAAGGGTGTGAACACCAAGCGAAGCGTATGGAAAATATTTTAGGGCAGTCAGAGAAGTCAGAGAAAAGTCAGAGAAAAGTCAGTAACTTGCGACGGGTGTGTCTTTTTGGCTACCAGCAAAATCAACGACTTGCGACATCTCTCTTGAGCAAGGTTTATGCCAGAAAAGCAGTCAGAGAGTCAGAGAAAAAAATCAACTGGGCTGGTCATGAAAAAACCTCTGACTCTGACTGCTTTTCTTATAACTCGTTAGAAATACAAGCGAAGTACCGAAGTCAGAGGCAGTCAGAGACCATCTAACACATTGAAAACATAGGAAGTCAAAGTAACCATGTCTGACTATAAGGAAACGCGCATCTTCGGGCCTCCAGGGACCGGGAAAACGACTTCGTTGTCTGGGTTGATTGCGACGGCCTGCCGGGATGTCGGCAGCGAAGCGGTCCTGGTGTCGAGTTTCACGAAAGCCGCTGCGAGGGAGTTGGTCGGTCGACAGCTCCCACTGAACGACGACCAGGTTGGCACGCTCCACGCGCTCTGCTTTCGGGCGCTGGATCGTCCGAAGCTGGTGACGTCTGCCCTGCTGAAAGATTGGAACGCCGAGCATCCAACGAAAGCCTTTGGAGGGATTGGGACGGACGTGGACGATCCGTATGGGAATTTTGAGTCGGACGATGCCGGCCAGGGGGATGAACTCCTGCAAGAGCTCAATCGGCTCCGCGGGCTCCAGGTCGACGAATCGATGTGGCCGATCCGGGTGCAATCCTTCGCCGAGGACTGGAAGGACTTCAAGTCGAACACCTGGACGATGGACTTTACCGATCTAATCGAGCGCTGCGTGGATGAACGGGCTACGATCCCCCATGCGGCGCGGGTCTTGTTTCTCGATGAAGTCCAGGATTTCAGCCCCCTGGAGCTCTCCTTAGCCCGCTGGTGGGGTTCGCAGTGTGAACAGCTCTATCTGGCGGGGGATGACGATCAATGTCTCTATCGGTTCAAGGGCGCCACGCCTGACGCCTTCCTCTCGCCGGCACTCCCGGCGGACCAGGTTCGGATCCTGGGGCAGTCGTATCGGGTGCCTCGAGCGGTGCATGCCGCCGCGGTGCGGTGGGTCGAGCAGATCGAGACCCGGATGCCGAAAGCCTACCAGCCGCGAGACTTCGAGGGGGCTGTGGAACAGATTCCCATGGACTATCAATATCCGCTCTGGATCAAGACTCGGCTCAATGAGTGGATTGATCAGGGGAAGACCGTCGCCTTCCTCGCCTCGTGTAGTTACTTCCTGGAACCGCTCAAGAAACAGCTCAGAGAGTGGGGTGTCCCGTTCCATAACCCCTACCGGCTGAAACGTGGCGACTGGAATCCCTTGGGGCATAAATCGTTCCGTGGCACCGAAGCGAAAGCCGCCTGCCTCGCGTCCGATCGCATCCTGGCCTACAAACGGCCGTCCTTGCCTCCAGAGCATCGATTGTCTGGATGGTGGACCTACAGGGACCTGTGGGACTGGGCGGGCATCCTGGAAGCCGAGGGACTGTTTCGGCATGGTGCGAAGACGGAAATGCGACGCAAGGCCGAACACCACGACACTGGGGGGCTTGCAGTGGAGGCCGACGACCTGGAGAAGTGGATCTGTGATCCGACGGCCGCGGAGATGGCCACAGCGGGGGACCTGGGTTGGTATCGGGGGAAGTTCCTCAAGAGCCATGAACGGCCGATGCAGTATGCCTGCAACGTGCTGGAACATCGGGGCATCGAAGGGCTGGAGAAGAAACCGCAGGTGATTTTAGGCACGATCCATTGCTCGCCTGGTGATGAGATGATCCTCACGACTGATGGATACGTTCCTATCTCGGAGTTACATCCAGGCGTACATCGATTGGCGAGCTATATGGATAACTGTAATCGGCTTGTCTGGGGTGGCAGAAACAGCGCGAAAGGGGAAGATAGAAAAGGGATGGGCTATCCGTTTGTGGTTGCGAAGAACTCTTACGATGGGATCCTGTTGACGATCACGACAAAAGGCAGTCGTACCCGCGTGACGCCGACGCATCGTATGCAGGTTAGATTTACGGAGTCATTTTTCAACAAGTGGATTGTCTATCTTATGAAACGCGGGAATTGGTGGCGCGTGGGGATGTGTACCTCCGGAAAGCGTCCTTACAAGAGTGGAGGGCTAAAAGGGCGCCTCGCTACGGAACGCGCAGACGCTGGATGGATTCTTGGGGTCTATGAGACGGCGCGGGAGGCATACATTGCCGAGATGCACATTCAGTGTCGGTATGGATTGCCAGGGCTCACCTTTGAGGCATGCAAGTCTCGATCGTTCGAGTCGGAGGAGTTGCATGCTATTCACGACAGCCTGACCACCGAAGATCTTCATGGCCGTGCCTCTAAATTACTCGCAGATCGTGGGCTACTCGAATCAGATCCGCTCTGCACACGTGGACGGGAACGGGCCAATCAGCGGGGCATGTTTCTCACGGTGGCGGCGAATGTAATCGACCACTACATGGAAATCCCGGTGATCTCAGATTCCTTCTTCCGCAGACAGGAGAAATGGGACAAGAAACCGATCTGGATGACTCTCACTCGTCGCGATTCGTTTTTTTCTGGCCATGTATACAGTCTAGAAGTCCTGCCCCATCATCACTACATATCTGGAGGGGCTGTCGTTCACAATTCCGTGAAAGGGGGAGAGGCGGACGTGGTGATCCTATTTCCAGATATCAGTGCCGCCGGGTTCCGGGAATGGTCGACGCCGGGCGAAGCCCGGGATTCGGTGCGGCGGTGCTTTTATGTCGGGATGACGCGCGCGAAGGAAGAACTGTATTGGGCGCAACCGGTAGGGATGAGTATCGGGGGCTATTTATGACCACCTGGGCAGCAAAGAAGGCCGAACTGGCCTTAGATTGGGGGTACGCATGGCGGGAGATTGCGCAGTGGACGGAGGGAGTGCAGTCGCCGGAGGTCCTAGCACTGGTGCTCGTGCTCGACGATCGGTATCACGCGGGCGACAAGACGGGGTTCGTCCAGTCAAGGGAACAGTTAAAGAGGCTGTTATTACCGGCAAAATCCTCAAGTACCTCAACGGACTCGTCGGGTGCTATGCCCGAAAAGTCCACGGGGGCTTCTTCTCCAGCGGATGGCCGGACGTGGTCGGATGCTACGCAGGCCGGTCTTTTTTGATCGAAGTGAAACGGCCGGGCGGGAAGACCACGTCGCTCCAGGATCAGGAGTTGAAACGGTGGGGCGCCGCGGGGGCGCGCACCCTGGTGGCCTACAGCGTCGACGACGTGGTGCAGTTCATGGCCGGCTATCACGAAGGGGGGAAATGATGCGACCACTGAAGATTCTCGAGTGGGGCCAGCGGTTCATTGTGACCGAAGGCGGGCAGGCCTGGGAGAAGCGAGACCATCAGCGGACCTACACGCTGACGGCGACGCACCTGATTCCTGTCAAGGCGATGCTGAAAAGGATGGGGTGGTGAGATGGCTGGATCATTTCAACATTTAATGAATGATGACATGACGTTGCGGCTGGACTTGATAGAGAATTTGAGGGACGCAGGGCAGGCACTCGAAGAATGCTACGACATGATTATGTTTCTGACTGGTGGAGACAAGATGGCTATTTATAACGCGTGGTTCAACGGACACCAAAAAAAGCGTGTCCCGAACTACGACCCCGATGTGTCTACATATTCTGAGTATTGGGGCAAATCCTAGCCCCACGAAAGGAGCGCGGCATGGGTGAGGGGAGACGTGCACAGGAAAACAAATCCATTCGTCAGTCAATGCGAGAGATGGGGCTTGATGATGTGATTGAGGACGGCGACCGTGAGGAATTGCTAGATGCGTACAAAACCATTGCATTACTTCGCAAGCAAGTTGCCAAGCTCACGGAGGATCGTGACGCCTACAAGGGGTTGTATAGGCGGGCACAGGCTGTAATGTCGAAGCCTTGTCTTAACTGTAAGTATGCGCAGAAGAAAGTTGCCGTAAATGCATCGCGAACCAAGGCCGGTGCCCCATGACTGACGCGGGGTGGGCGGAACGGAAGGTGGTAACGGCAACAACTGGATATCACTGGAATGC
>OFQX01000128.1_pt1 | contig 24182 bp, 47 predicted proteins | sample 1542951 | NCBI WGS metagenome assembly OFQX01 (sample SAMN07774215, study PRJEB24372) | wastewater metagenome | isolation source: WWTP Novara (Effluent) | place: Italy: Novara | collected 2015-12
CTCGTTTGTCGAGGATGCCTTTGACGTAAAGGGCACGACTGCGGCGAAGACACAGACCGGGCTGATTGACGCGCGCAGCACAGCCGCAGACGCCGCCTATGACGCCGCGCGGGGCAATGCCGCCCCGGTGGATATTCGCGGTGCCTTGGGCGTCATTGATGCCCGCACGGGCGGTATGGCGGGCAGCGGCGTGACTGGCGACGGGATCGACGCGAAGCTTCTGGGCTATCGGGATCGGCTAGCAGCGCAGCCGGGGCCTGATGGCGTCATGCGGGAACTGTCCGATTTTGACCGGGTGCTTGGTGTCAAGCAGGCAGTGCAAGACGACATCGGCGCGGCGGTTCGGGCAGGGCGTAACAACGAAGCCCGCGAACTTGGCAAGCTGGTGAAGGAACTGGACGCCGCGCTTGAAGGATCGTCTGACATGTATCGCACGGCCAATGATGGCTTCCGGTCGGCATCCAAGGTTATCGACGCGGTGGACGAAGGCGCTCTGATGGCAACCCGTGGCCGGGCGGCTGACAACGTGCCGCGCTTTGGCGCAATGGCGGCTGCGGAACAGGGTGCGGCCCGCACGGGATATGGCGACCGGCTGCTTGCGCAACTGGAAACCATGGCGTCCCCGACTGCAAACCGCGCCAAGCCGCTTCTCAGCCCAAAGCGGGCAATGGAAGCCGACGCCATGGCGACAGACCCGCGCTTGTATTCCGACCGGCTGGGCCGCGAGAATACCATGTGGGAGACGCAGAACCGCGCCTTGGGCGGGTCGCGGACTGCGGACAACCTTGCCGATCAGGGCGCGATGGATGGCATTTCCGGGGAAGTCATGCAGGCAGGGAAAGCAGCCGCAAACCTGCAATTCGGCGACATGGTGCAGAAGGTTGCCGGGGCGCTTGGGCCGATCCTCAAGGGGCAGAACGAACCGACGCGGATGCTGATCGCTCAGGCGCTTATGTCCAGCAATGCGGGGCAGGTTCTGGCCCCGGCTATTGCGCAGGCGACCAAGAGCGCAGGCGTTCGGCGCATCCTGGAGGCGCTTCTGCGGCAGCCGATGCGTGAAGGCGGGGAGGCGCTAGCTCAATGATGCAACGCCACCAGCCATCAGCAACGGGGCAACGATCAGGCCAAGGTAAACCCACCATGGCAATTCGTCGTCCTTTGCGCCTGCTTTCTGAAGCTGACTGCAGCGGAGGGCTGCCATGAAGAACGCAAAGCAGACGGCGTTGCCGATGATGATTGCCGAAACGAGCGGCCAGATTTCCCAAATGGTCATGCCGCATGATGTCATAATTTCAAAGGAGTGCAACTGATGCCTCGCAGCGGTGGGATTTTCACTCTTGTCCCCGGCTACTTCGCCACGGACGGCACGACAATCGAGGTCAGCCAGCACAATCCCCCGCTGGAGGATATTGCGCAGGCTTTGACCGACAGCTTGCCCCGCGACGGGTCTGCCCCGATGACGGGCAACCTTGCGATGGGGTCCAACAAGATCACCAACCTTGCCGCTGCAACCAACCCTGCGGACGCGGTGCGGTTTGACCAGCTGCCGACTTTCACCCCGACCACGGCGACACTGACAGCCGGAACCGATGCCCAAGGCCAAGGGCCGATCACGACCGATCAGGTCACCATCACCACTGCGGCTGCAAACCCCAGCGGGGCCACGCTTCCGACCGCAGTGGCGGCCAAGCGCGTCATCATTGCAAACCGGGGCGCAAACCCAGTCAACATCTATCCGGCGACTGGTGCCGCTATCGGGGCGCTGGCGACAAACGCGCCGGTTTTGTTGGCAGTCAATCAGTCGGTTGAATTCTTCGCCCGCAGCGCAACGCAGTGGGAAGGCCAGATCAGCCAGCCGCTTGACGCGGACCTGACGGCCATCGCGGCCTTGGGCGGCACGGGCATCGCGGTTCGCACGGCAGCGGATACATGGGCGCAGCGGCAGATTGTCAGCGCCGACAGCAGCGTCACGATCACAAACCCCGGTGGCATCGCAGGAAACATCGACCTGAGCGTTGCGTCGGGCGGTGTCAGCGCGGCCACGGCGGCCAGTTCGGGAACGACGGTTGACATTGGGAGCATCCCCGCGACGGCGACCCGCGTTTGGCTCCTGTTCAGTGCGGTTTCCCTCTCCGGGACGGACGATCTTCTGGTGCAGATCGGCGACAGCGGCGGGATCGAAAACACGGGGTATATCTCCGGTTCGCGCGAGTCCGCGTCGTCCAGCACGGCGGGCTTTGTCGTTTTCGTGGGCAACGCGGCTCGCGCGGCTCACGGCGTCATGGAAATCGTGAAGGGCGCGGGGAACCAGTGGTTTTCGCATCACGCGGTCTACACCCCGACGATCTGTAGCGCCGGGGGCGGAAGCAAGACCCTGAGCGATACCCTGACGCAGATCAGGCTGACCCGCACCGGCACCGACACGCTGGACGGTTCGGGCACCATCACCGTTCGCTGGGCATAGGAGATAGGCATGACCATTAAATTCGGCGGCAAGCAAATCATGGCGGACAAGATGGCCGTCGCGGATGCGCTTCTGGGCAAGCACACAGGCGCAAGCAAGGGCAGCAAGCCTGCGCCAAAGCCGAAGGTCAAGCCGGTCATCGGTAAGGACAAGATCGGCTTCAAAGTCACGCGGAAGTTCTGATGCACACTTTCGAGCGCCGCAAGCTTGAGGTGTTCCTCGCCGCTCTGACGGCGGGGTTCGGCGTCTGGCTCCTTTTCCCCAGCGTGGCGATGCGCAGCCCCGGCCTGCAACCCGCGCTCGCCATGATGGGCGAGGAGTCATGGGGTGCGCTGTTCCTGACGAACGGGATGATGCATTTCTCTTGGCTGATCGTGAACGGGGCGCGCTGGTGGTCGCCGATCATCCGCTTCTGGGCCGCGTTCGGGTCGGCCAGCCTTTACCTGATCTGGGCCGCCAGCATTTCCAGCCATGATCCGGCGTCAACCGGGGTGTTTACCTACGCCACGCTCTCCGCCGGGGCGGTGGCCTGCTGTGTGTTCGCATGGCGCGATGCGCTGACTGCCGTGAGGATGCATCGTGCCATCGCTGATCACGCCTGAGAACCTGCCGCACGTCCTCACCGCGTTCGCGGGCCTCATTACCGCCATTGGCGGCCTGACCGTCTGGCGGGCATGGAAAGAGCCGCCGAAGCCCGGAAGCCCTGATGCAGCCATGCTGGCGCTGGCGGAGAACACCCAAGCCCTGCGGGCCATGGTCGAGGCGATGAAGGGGCAGAACACCCACTTCGCGGACAACAATGAGATGTTCAAGGCGCTTGGGCCGGTGCTGTCCGACATGCGCCACGACGGAGCCGACAGCAAGGCGCATCTGGCGGCGATCCGCGACACGCTGAACAGGAGAAAGTGATGACCATGAAAACCTCGGATGCAGGGCTATTCGCGCTCGCGCTGCACGAAGGCATTGTTCCAGGCCCCTATCGAGATAGCGTGGGCGTCTGGACCTATGGCATCGGCCACACCGCCGCCGCTGGTGCCCCTGATCCGGCCAAGATGCCCAAGGGGATGCCCGCCAATCTCGACGCGGCCTTGCGTGATGTTTTCGCCACCTTCCGACGCGACGTGGCCAAGTATGAGGCCGGGGTGAACCGGGCCGTGAAGGTGCCGGTCACGCAAGCCCAATTCGACGCGCTTGTGTCGTTCCACTACAACACCGGCGCTATCGGCAAGGCGTCTCTGGTGAAGCGGCTGAACGCTGGCGACTTGGCCGGGGCCGCTGCCGGGTTCATGGCGTGGAAGAAGCCCGCAGAGATCATCGCTCGGCGCAAGGCAGAGCAAGCCATGTTCGCCAATGGCACCTATCCCACGGGGCAGGTGACGGTCTGGCAGGTGAGCAAGGCCGGAAAGGTGATCTGGAAGCCCGCGCGGCGGCTGAGCAAGGATCAAGTGCTTGCGCTTCTCGACGGGACAGTTGCAGAGCCGCACAAGCCCGCAGCCCCGCCAACCAGCCCCGCACAGATCGCCAAGCCCGCCGCGCAGCCCTCGCCAGCGAAAGAGGCCGGGAAGGCCGCAGCTGGCGGTTTGGCTGGCGGTGGCCTCGCGCTGGCTATCTGGGCGCTCTGGGCCGACGCCGCGCAGGCATGGCGCGACTTCTGGGTCTGGGCCTTTTCGTTCATCAACTGAGGAGCATGGCATGAAACTCGTGAGCAACTGGAAATCGGCGTGGAGATGGATGAGCGTCCAATTCATCGCCTTCGCAGCCCTTTGGGAAAGCATCCCGCTCGAGGCAAAGGCCGTGCTTGAGCCGTCAACCCAAAGCTGGATCACCCTGGGGCTTCTCGTCGCTGCGGGGTTGGGCCGGATGATCGATCAGGGGACTGCGAAATGACCGGCCTCGCGCTGTTCGCGGCGGGCTACATCCTCGGGGCCGTGTCCGTCGTCGTGGTGGCCGCGCTTCTGGTGGAGGGCGAGGAATGAGCCATGAGGTCGCAATGGTCAACGTGAGCCTACGCCTTGCGCTGATGGAAGACGGGCAGAAACTGCCGATCACCAACGCCTTCGATGAGGACGGCGACGACTGCGACCCGGAGGACGCGGTTGCCTGTGTGGCGGGGCCGGATCGTGACGGCATGTGGGTCAGTATCGACCTGAAACAATTTGAGGGGGTGGCTCTGCAATGAATGACGAACAGATCAAGGCGATGGTTTCGCGCTTCCTGCAATGGAGGCTTCCGGCTGACTTCGCGCCCGATGGCGGGATCAGCTTCAAGGCCACGTTCAACGAGCACACGGCGCATCCGATGCGACACGAGCCGGTGGGCACGAACCTGTTCAACGCCGTTCAGGCTGAGGCAATGGTCCGGCACATGTTGGAGGGCGAGGAATGATCGCCTTCATCTGGCGACTGATCCTTGGGGGCCTCTGGAAGCCCCTGCTGGCCGTGCTTGGCGCGGCTGGCCTCTATGTGAAGGGCCGCGCCGACGCCAAGGCGAAGGCTGATTTGCGCGACCTCAATGGCTTCAAGGAAACCACGGAAAGGATTCAAGATGCTGATGCGGCTATGGGTGACGATCCCGCTGTTCTTAGGGACAGCTTGCGTCAACGCGACCCCAACAAGCCTTGACGCCGTTTGCAGCGGGACGCGGGCGGCGCGCACCAGTCATGCGGCGGCCTTGGCTGAGACGCAGGACGAGCGGGTGCTGATGACGGGCGCGCGACTGATAGGCCTCATAGACGCGGGTTGCGCGGGATGATCCGCCTCATCGCCGTCCTACTGACCCTTGCGGCCCCCGCCCAAGCGCAAACCGCCTGCACCGGCCTGCCGGATGCGCTGGCCGCCCTTGCCGCGCGCTACGCCGAAGCCCCGCGCGTGTCTGGCCTCATGGCAAACGGGCAGCTCATGATTATCACGGCCAGCGAGGCGGGCGGCTTCACGGTCCTGATCGTCACCCCGGACGGGCAGGCCTGCATGGCGGCGTCGGGCGAGGGGTTCGGCTTGATCGAGGCGGAAGCGCCGGGGGTGGATGGGTGAGGCTGCGGCTGGTCAAGCGCAGGCCGTGGCGGCATGGCGGCCCATGATCGCATGATAGCCCGGCGGTCATTCCTCGCTCCACCTAGCCGAGATCACCACGCCCTCGCCGCCATGCGTCACGGTCACGCGGTCCAGCGCCCGGCGCGGGTGTTCCGCGATCCAGTCGGCAAGCGCCTCGCGGGCGAGGTCCAGCGTCCGGGCGGTGATGCGGATGGTGCCTGCGTCGGTCATTTGCTCAACCCATCAAACCCTTCGTCCACCTCGACACGCGCATGAACCCTGCCACGACCCGGCGCGTAGATGTTGACGCGCAACTCCTCATCGCCTCGCGTCAGGATCAGGCAGAAGCCCCGTTCGCTCAGTTGCTCCAGATGCACGTCGCAGCCGGTGGCGAATAGTTCGTCGAGGTCGCCATAGACAGGGCGCATCTCTGGCGGGTTCAAGGCGAGGCGGTCGTGGTTGCCGTGGATGGTGTGGTCGGTCATAAGAGCAACCCCTGCCGCGAATCCTCGCGGTCCATCCAGCGGAAGCTGGGGTGAGGAAGACCTCCATCGGTCCCGCGCGGGCAACTCCGGTCCCACACGAACCAGGCGTTGCGCTGCGGCGGGCTGCCTTCGCCGGTGAAATCCAGCTTCCAGCGCATCAGGTAACACCAGCTGAACGGGGTCGCGTCTAGCATCGCGCCCAAGCCGTTCTGGCGGGCGGCGGGCCAGTCCCAGGACAGCAGCAGCGCGAGGTACTCCCATCCCGGCATGGCCAGCGTATGACGCAGCCATGCACCCTTGCCGTCGCGGGCGTTGATCAGATCATAGGGCGGATTCGTGATGATCGCCCGACAGGGGCTTTCCCGGGCGGCGAAAAAGTCCAGCACGGCACTGTCCGGGCACCCGCGGTCGATCAGGTCGCTGGCGATGCAGGGGATCCCAGCGCTGCGGATTTCACGGACCAGCGCACCATCTCCGCAGGCAGGTTCCCAGACGCTGCCACACTCGCGGATGCGGATGCCGTCACAGACCAGCAGGGCGCGGATCGCCTCGGGCTGTCCGGTTGGGTAGAAGTCATCCGCGCGCCGGGGTTCCTGCGGTTTGCGCGAATCCTCAACCGCCATCAGCGCGGGCTGATCGTCGGGCCGCTTCGCCTTCGTGGCGCGAAACAGGGACTTGGCGCTGGCGGTCATGCCGCCACCTGTTCCAGCGCCCAGCCGCCCCACTGGTCGGCCATCTGCTGCCCCATCACCCTCTCCTCCTCGGATCAAGCGGGTTGCCCTTTTCGTCCAGCGGGCCGAAGCGCTCGTGGTAGCGGACGGCGTTGAACTGGGCCTCCTCAGGGCTGATCGGTGGGGTGGACTGCGCTTGCAGGGCGCGGAGTTCGTTGCGCTGGTTGATGACTTTGGCTTCAAGGTCAGCAATTTGCGAATGGTCTCCGTCGCCGCGCTGCACCTTCCCGATCTTGCGAGCTAGACCGGCATTCTCTGCCTCGATCCTCTGGCAGTGCTTCGTCAGATCGGTCAGCGCCTTCGCTTGCCGCTTGATCTTCTCGCCCTCTTCGGCCCGCCAGCGGTTCAGCCGCTCAACACCCGCCCGCAGCTCTTGCACCAGCGCGAAGCCGTCGATGGGGGCGAGGGCGCGAAGGCACTTGCCCTGTTGGACGAGGTCGTATCCGTTCCCAACAAGGTTATGCTCTTGCATCCATGTGCCTTGTCTTTCGACAAATTCCGCGCACCGTTCCACCACCATCGCCTGCGCCGCCTGTGCGTCGGCAAGTTGGGCGTGAAGGGCGATGACGGTGCGGGCGAGATCGGGGGCGGCGGCGATAAGGTTCGACGTGGCAATGTCGCGCGCGTCATCCAGCCCGCTCGAGTGCGCCATGAAGCAGACACGGTTTTCTGCCGATGACCAGATGATGCGGTTCCAAGGATCGCCGTCCGCTTCCCACGGCCCAGGCGTTGCCCCGTCCAGCAGCTTCGTCGCCTCGTCAGCAGTGATCAGGTCGGTCATACGAACCTCCTTGCGAGGTGGTTTCTGGCGGGGGTCATTGATGGGTCGCCTTCCGATACCAGCGCTTGTCGTGCCACTGACGAGCCGCCATGCCGCCAGCAACCGCGGCTTCGACACCTTCTTGCGTGAGGTAGTTCCAGCCGTTCCATCTGTCGGCTAGGCCAGCATCAACCATCCGGTCCCGTTCGTCCTTCGACACAAGGTTGCCGTCCCAAGTCGGGCCTTGCACGAAAAGCTGCATCAGGGTTTCACTGGTGTAGAGGTCGCGGGTCATTTGTGGTCTCCGAAAAGCAGATGGAAAGGGAACAGCGCCAAAGCCCAAAGGACGATGGCGGCGAGAACATCGCCGGGGCTCATCCCCGCCCCCAGACTTCCCACGCCGCGATGGCGATCACGTTGACGCCCAGCCACAGGGCGGTGAGCAGGAGAGGGGCGGTGGAGGGGTCGGGGATCATGCTTCGCCTCCGAAAAGATCGGAAACCGCCAGCGATGATCTGGAGCGCTCCGCCACCCAGGCCCGCCGCATCGGTGCGTCATAGGCATTGTGGCACCGCTGGCACCACGCGCGCAGGTTCGATGGGTCACAGTTCTCGGGCGTGTGATCGAGGTGCGCGACGGTCAGAACGACCTTCACTTCCCGCCCATAAGCAACACTGTCCTCATCTGTGTCGGGCACCAGCAAGCCGGTCTCGGCACATACTCCATCCATGTAGCAACTGTCGGTCGCAAGTCGCCAAACGTGCTGCCCGTCTTCAGTCTTGCCGCGCCGGATCGAGCGACCGTTCGGCGCTTTGCACTTCTGGCAGCACTGTCCGGCGGCTTCGCGGATTGCCGCGCTGATCTTCGACCAGTCCTTGGGGTAGCGGTCCTTGTTCTCTGGCCGGATCGGCATCGGTTCATCCTCGTGGTTATCGCCCCGGCCCTGCGACAGGCCGGGGACGGGGGTTAGGGGGTGGGCTACTTGGCGGCAGCGAGGTGCGCGGCGATAGCGGCGGCGACTTGCTTCTGAACAGCGGCCTTGGCCTCGGCGTTCACGGCCTTGACCGAGGTCTCCACGGCTTTGGCGATCTCCGAAACGGCCACCTTCTTGACGAGCCACTCAAGACGCGGAATGGCGTTGTTGTAGCTGTCTTTCTTCTTGGCCTTGCCGTCGTGTGGATCGACGGTTTCCACCATCGCCGCGTCGGCTGCATCCGCGATCATGTCCGCGAGACTGCGCTCGACAGCGCCGACAATAGGCTCGCCATAGCGCGTGAGGGGCGGGATCGGCTTCGTCAGAAACGCCTCAACGCGGGCTTGAACAACTGCGGTCACAGACTCGGAGATCAACCCCTGAACGTGCTCGCGAAGTTTCATCCCGTGGTCGCTGATGAAGTGATCAGCAATGCGCCTCACCACCATATCATCCAGCCCATCCCACGATGCGAAGGCTTCGCCCTCGATCTTAAGAGTCAGCGCCACTTCCTGGTTCAAATGGGTCATCTCAGCACACCGGCCCGCCGTCGCCATCACCGTTGCACGTCGGCTCCGGCGCGATGGGCGAGTCATCCCCGCCACCGCAGGCGATGGCGCACAGCACGATGGTGCCGACGATCACGGGCACGATCCAGTTGCCGCCGTCACCCTGGGGGCGCACATCGGCGATGGGCGGTTCTTCGGTCACGATCACGGGTCCGCCCGCGAAAACCGGGTTGGTCAGCAGGGCTATGCCGGTGGCGGCGGTGAGGAGGGTGTGTTTCAGATCCATGTCAGTCTCCTTGGGGTTTCAGGTGAAGATCAGCGCCGCCACCAGACCGATGGCAAAGCCGATGGGGATGCCCGCCAGCAGGCCCGACAGGGCCGCGATCTGGGCGCGGTGGGCGGTGTCATCCATGCGCCATCACCAGAGCCACCACGCCCCACCAGAAGCCGATGAAAGCGACGGCACCGGCCAGCACGTCCTGCCAGCGGTGTTGCGGCTGGAAAGCCTCCCGCGCCTTGGCATGGGCTTGCTCACGCTCGCGCTTGTTCAGGGCGAAGATCATGGCATCGGCTTGGCAGTAGTCCGTGGCATCGCCCCAGCGGCTTTGCAGCGTGGCGCAGAAATCCCGCAACTCGTCGTCGGAATACAGGTCAGGGCTGCGAAGCGCGGCGCGGGCATTCTGGACCTGCTGGCCCCACCAGATGGCCTGATCGGCAAGGCGGGCTGCATCATCCAGACGCTCGGCATCCAGGTAGGGGAAAAGGTGGTGAACGGTGGTGGTCATTTCGTTTCTCCACGGGCTTTCGCGAGGGCGGCGTTGATGCCCTGCATGTCAAAGCGCCCATCGACGGACAGCCATAGCTGCGCCATTTCCAGCGCCGCATACATGTCAGGCGCGGCGGCGATCAGGTGGGCGTTGGCCTCCTGCCACGCAGGACCCTTCCACGGGCGCACGTCAAAGAGCGTGTCGGTTAGCGTCCCCACGAAGGTATCGCAGTCCCACTCGTCATCCAATGTGAATACGCACCAAGGCCCCGGCGTCCATTTCGGTTGATCGGTCATTCCACCCCCTCCAAATCTTCGATGAAATCCCGTCCGAGCAGCGCCCACGCCTGATCCCGGTCGAGGATTTCCGGCATGGCGTAGGGGTCATCAACGTCGCAGAGCGCCACGCCGATCACCTCTTTGGCGACCAGCCGATAGCCGTAGTCCTCGCCCAGATCGTCTTGTTCATGGCGCAGGAACACGGTTATGTCCCTGTGGTCGTCCCCGCTGATCACGTCGGACACGGTGTCCATGATCGTGGTGCTATCGGCGCGGTTGTTCAGGGCACCGAAGGTCATCTCGGGAAAGCGGTGGTGCTGCATGGCGTTCACGCTGCCGAAGGCGCAGGCAGAAGCGCGTCGCTCACGGCCTTCTGGGCGCGGCGGACGGGATCAACCAGCTTGGCGGGGACGTTGTTCTCGTGGCCGTAGTCGATGGCGTCGGCCAGCTTGCGGGAATAGGTGGTGAGGATCGCCTGTTCGGGATCGGGCAGTGCCTTGATGAAGGCCCAAGCCTTCGCGATGCATTCGGCGGGGGTGTCGCCATTGGCGAAGTGATAAGTAGCGGTATCCATCCACGAACGGAGATGTGCGGTCATCCTGGAGTTGGCGTTGATGAGGAGTTGCGCTTCGGGCTGCACCCACCCAGCCGCCGAAAGCGCGGCGGGCATCTTGTTCAGTTCGGCTTGGATTTCATCGATGGTCATGGCGTGTTCTCCCTATGGGGTGAGGTTCAGGCTGCGGCGCGGAGGGTGAAGGTGTGGCCGCCCCACGAGCAGTGGCCGGGGGCCTTGGCCAGCGTGCCGAAGCCGCGCCGGACCAGCATCGCGCCCGCGTCCTCGTAGAAGGCTTCGTTGCGAAGGTATGCGTGGCCGAAGCCTTCGTCCTTGCTGAAGCCGTCCGTCTTGCAGTGGCGGATGATCAGTGCGGCGGCGTCACGAAGATCGCGGGCTTTGTAAAGCGGGTCGCGGAACATGGCGGTCTCCCTATGGGGTGAGGTTCAGGCTGCGGTGAGGGTGGCTTCACTTGCCGCCAGCATCTGCCGAAGTTGTTTTTCTTGGGCGTCCCATGCGGCGTCCCATCCGGCGGCCCATGCGGCGTCCCGTGCGGCGGCCCGTGCGGCGTCCCATGCGGCGGCCCATGCGGCGTCCCGTGCGGCGGCCCATGCGGCGTCCCGTGCGGCGACCCATGCGGCTTCCCGTGCGGCTTTCCGTGCGGCGTCATCCGCTTCGTCATTCCGCAGCATCGCGATCTGATCGCGGACGCGGGCATCGTCGGGCCGCTCCGCCTCGAACAGGTGCAGCACCTGCTCCGCGCACCACGCCTGGAAATGCCTGGCTAGCCGATCATCCGGCATGGCGTAGGACAGCACCCAAAGCGCATCATCCAGCCCGTTGCTGTCCAGAACCGTCAGCAGGGCAAGCGGCTCGTCATCGGCGGAAGTCTTTCCCAGCGTTCCGAGCAGCTTGCGCCAGCCCTCTTCGCAGGGCGATGCTGCGCGGATGGCTGCAAGGGTGGTGGTGCTGGCGTAAGGCATCGTCGTCTCTCCCGTTTCGATATGACCACATTACACGACCGGGCGGGGCTGTCAAGCACGCTGTTACATGTAATTTGCATTGACACACATTTTTCTGCCGTGTATCGTCTGCTCATGGATATTATCGCGCACATCAGAGACAGCGGGAAAACGGTCGTCCAGGTATGCCGGGAAGCTGGCGTCACACGGCAGACCTTCTATTCCGCCATCAAGCCGGGGTCCAACCCCAAGCGGGAAACACTCAAGGCCATCGCGTCCGCAACAGGGCTGGCGATGGACCAGATCGGGGAGAAGCAATGAGTGACTGGCAACCGATTGAGACAGCGCCGAAGTGCGACGGTGTAGCGCATATCCGTGGCGTTTGGGTCCACAGCGCCACCACTCGGAAACGCATGTATTTTGATGTTTGCCCTGGCTACCTGGAATCTGGCGACTTCATCGCAATGGACGGCGAAGATTACGGATGGCGGCCCGAGGATTATAGCCACTGGATGCATTTGCCGGAGCCGCCGAAATGACTGACATCACCTTCGCGACGATCCTGATCTTCGTCACGGTCTTCCTGGCCGTGCTTTGCGCCCTTGCCTTCTGGGCCATCGTGATCGACCGCAACCGAGGTCTATTCGGCGATGCGCTGCCGCGCCATACTGATGAGGAGAGATTTCTGTGACCGAGCAACCCGGACGCAATCAAAACACTGTGGAGGACTGCATGAGCGAACAACTCAAGCCGTGCCCGTTCTGCGGGGCAGACGCACACTTCAGCCATCGCGAGGCATATTCGGTCGATAGCTCATTCGACTACGTGGGCTGCACCGAATGCGAAGCCATGATGCCCGGAGAAGTGCGGTCATGGAACAGCATGACGCGCGAATGGATGGACCACACGGCTGAGATGACCGCCGCATGGAACCGCCGCGCCGAGGCCCAGCCATGACCCATTCCGACACCGATCCGGCGGTCAATCCGGAGCCTCGCCTCCCTGCCAACTCCCCCGGCTTAACGGCTGGGGGTTTTTCCGACAAGCTTCGCGTCCTTGACCTGTTCAGCGGCATCGGCGGCTTCAGCCTTGGCCTAGAACGCACGGGCGGATTTGAGACCGTGGCCTTCTGCGAAATCGAACCATTCCCCCGCCGCGTGTTGGCGAAGCATTGGCCGGAGGTGCCCTGTTATGACGATGTTAGAACCCTCACAGCCGACGTTCTTCGACGGGATGGAATTGCCGTTGATGTCATCACGGGCGGCTTCCCGTGCCAGGACATCAGTCTGGCAGGAAAACAAGCCGGAGTTGGCGAGGGAACCAGAAGCGGGCTTTTCTCCGAAGTCATCCGACTTGCTGGCGACATTCGACCCGGCGTCATCATCCTGGAGAACGTCGCAAACCTGCTTAGTGGCCCTTCTGAACAACGCGGCGGATGGTTTGGGCGAGTTCTCGGAGCCTTGGCCGCGGTCGGGTATGATGCGGTCTGGGACTGCCTACCGGCGGGAAACCTTGGCGCGCCCCACGAGCGAGATCGTGTCTGGATTGTGGCCTACCCCAGCGGCACGGGACTGGAAAGATTGCGGAGCGCCTTCGGAGACGCTGCGGAAATCTCCGACGCTGGGTGCCATCTTGCTAGCGCCAACGCCGCGCAAATCCAGAGGCTACACGGCATACAGCACGGTTGGATACGCGCCGTCACTGACGGAATGGATCAGCGGCCAGCGTGGGGCGGTCAACAATGGCCACAAGCCGAACCCCTCCTTTGTCGAGTGGATGATGGGATTCCCGATAGGGTGGGGCGAACTGCCGCCTGCGGAAACGCCGTCGTCCCCCAGATCCCCGAATTGATTGGCCGCGCCATCCTACAAGCGAGGCAAGCCCAATGACCCCCGCTGAAGCCATCCGCCGCTGCACCACGGTCGCGGAGTGCCACGCGCTGCGGGCCAGCCTGGGCGAGATGGATAGCGCAACATACATGGCGCTGTTGATGCGGATTGAGGCGTTGAGGAAGTTGGAGGCTACTGGTTCAGATGCTCAAGTATTTGCCGCGAAGCATCCTTAGCCCCGCGTCCGACTACCACCTTGTGACCGATGCCTTCTAGATAACAGATCATATTGGATTGCTCGCGGGATAGCCTTCCGCCGTCTGCCCGCTTCATTTCGACCCACAGATTCCACGCGGGAATGTGAAGGTCAGGAACGCCAGGAACAACTCCTTCTGCCTTCAATCGCTTGGCCGCGCTTATGGCGCGGTGTTCCCCGTTGGGGACGGCATAGATCAGAACGCCGGGGAACTTCGACCGGAACCATGCGACCAGCCCGGCCTGTTCGTTGTGCTCAGAAGGGGATGGATTCTTCGTCATAGAATTGAGCCTCTTTCTTTTCGGAAGGGCGATAGTCCAACTGGACAATGTCATGGAATTTGCCGTTGGGCTTGATCTTGATCCGGCTAGGCCAGTTCCACATTGTGCATTCCCCAAGCGCGGCAACCGTGGTCATGCCTGTTGCGCCCAAGACCTTCATGCGGGCATGGTAGCGGCTGGCGGCATACCCGCCATGGTCTGGGCAAAGCCATTCGCTGATCGATACCATGCCGCAGTGGTAGGTCACGCGGATGCTGTCCGGCTTGCCTTCTTTTTTCCAAAGCTGATAGGCCACACTGTCAACCTCGACCCATTCCGACTGCACCTGACTGGACAGGATAGCTCCCTCGTAGGACCGAGTTGCATGGTTGAACTCCGGGGCCGGAAACTCGAAGTCACACTCGATGCAGTTTCGCACCGCCGCGTGGTTGATCGTTTGGCAACTCGGGCAGGTCTTGGTCGGGGCAACCCCTCCGGCCTCCTTTGGCCCTTTCTTGGGCTTCACCTGATCAATGAAGCCGTGCCGCGTGACGTTCTGCCCATAGTCCAAGATCAGGCAGTCAGTCTTGCCGGGGGCAATGCGCGTCCCGCGCCCCACCATCTGCACATATAGCCCCGTGCTGGCCGTGGCGCGAACAAGGGCCACTAGGTCAACGCCAGGGGCATCGAAGCCCGTAGTCAGGACATTCACATTGATCAGGCAACGCAGCGAACCGCGCTTGAAGGCATCAACCCGCGCGTCCCTATCCTTCATCCCGTCCGCGCCCGTCACTACGGCGCAGCCGATGCCGTGGTTGCGAAACTCGGCCTCCAGCATCTCGGCATGGTTGACGCCCGACCCGAAGATCAGCCATGACTTCCGATCCTTGCCAAGTGAAACAATCTCGGCCACCGTGGCCTTGACCAGTTCAGGATCACTAGCGGCGGTTGCAAGTTCGCTTTCGATGAATTCCCCGCCGCGCATGTGAACGTTGCTTAGGTCGATCTGCTTGACGCCGCCCTTGCTGATCACTGTGGACAGGTAGCCCTGCTCCATCAGCATCGCTATGGGAATGTCATGGGCGATGCCGTCAAAGATTGCGCCTTCGCCTTCGTGGAGCACCCCGCTGTCCAGCCGGTAGGGCGTGGCTGTCAGGCCAACAATCTTGACCGCGCTGTTGCAGACCCGAAGGTCTGACATGAATTGCCCATACCGGGTTTCCGCGTTCTTGGGCAGCATGTGGGCTTCGTCTATCAGCACCAGATCAGGGGCCGGAACAATGTCATAGGCCCGCCGCCACACGCTCTGGATGCCCGCGAAGGTGATGGGCTTGTCCAGCCGCTTCTGCCCGATGCTGGCGCTGTAGAAGCCTATATCCGCTTCGGGATAAAGCGACAGCAACCCCTTCGCCCCTTGGGTCAGCAGTTCCTTGACGTGGGTTACGATCAAGACCCGAGTGCCGGGGAATGACATGGCGTCCCGCACGATCTGGGCAATGATGGCGGTCTTGCCCGATCCGGTCGGGGCCACGATCAAAGGGTTCTCGCCCTTGCCATTCGCCCAATAGTCGTAAAGGGCGTCTACCGCCTCTTTCTGGTAGTCGCGAAGTTCAAACGCCACGGGCTTTCAACTCCTTGCTGGTGCCAGGATGATTGCGGATCACTTCGCCGTGCTCCGTGGTGTATTCAATCCAGTCGTCTCCCGCGTCCGAAACTTCCCACGGCATGATGTGGTTGTTCCAGATATGGTCATCGCAGCCAAGTTGCCCCGGCGCTGTTTCGCCGTGCCGGGCGCAGGACCAAGTCCCGTCCTGTTCCGCCGTCGAATGGGCGCAAGTCCGGCAATTCACGTCCGGCAACTGCCCCCGATGACAGACATTCACAAAGCTGCAAAACTTGCAGCCCCAAAAGCTTTCGTCCGACCCGATCTTGCCCGGCGGCGTGTCGGAAAAGATGATGGATTCAGCCCGTGCCATAGCCTTCAGCGCCACGGCCTCGTCATACTTGATCCGCTCGCCATAGATTTCATCGGTGTTCTTGTTCACCGCCATGAACAGCGCCCGCTTCAGCCCGGAAAGGTGCATCCCGACTTGGACCTGCACCCAATAGACAGGCTGGGTCAGTTCGACCCCCCGCGCCGAACATGCCTTGAAGTTCTTGTCGTTCATGGTCTTGAATTCAAGGACATGCGGCTGTGCGCTTTCCCGCAGCCCCTCAATCACACCGTCCAGGCTGATCCCGAAGTGACCGCCGTGGGCGGTGAAGTGGACTTGCCGCCCCGTATCGGGGTCACGATCCCAGACAGTGCAACCCACGTCCCGAAGGTTCTTGATCAGGCGTGTTTCTTCAAGGTCGCCCGTCTCGAACAGGCGACAGATGCGCCCTTCAATCGGTTCGGCCCAGGCCCAACGGAACGAATACCAGATCGCCCGGTCGCAATCCTTGCCGATCTGGCTGCCGCCCAAGTGGAGGCGATTGCCGTTCTTTCTCGTCTTTTCATAGTGATCAAAGATCGCAGTTACCGTCGGTAACTTCGCGTATTTATCGAGGTCCATTGCGCTTCCTACTCCACTCAGTGATCCGGCCCCTCAGGGCCGGACTTCTGAAGGGACTACTTGCCGCGCTTCCAAGGGGGCGTCGACCCGCCCGCCTTGGTCTCGGTCTTGGCTGCGCCACCGGACACGGCCTCGTAACCTTCGATCTCGTTCGAAGCGCCGTACTCGCCTTGTGCGGCCTTGACCTTGACCTTCACCATCAGCGGCTTGTCGTGCAATTCGTCGCTGTTGCGCGGGGTCATGACGCCCACGGCCCGGCAGATCGCGGACAGGGTGCGCTGGGCAATCTCGACCGCCGTGACGTTCGGGTTGTTCAGGTTCAACCGCTCGGTCAGCGACTTGCCCTGATGCTCGCCTTCGATGATTTCGGCGTTCATCTGCAAATAGCTGCCGGTCTGCGCCTTTGTCGGCTTTTCTTCCGACTTGGTGAATACGCACTTATACCACCCCGCAGGCAGCACTTCGCGGGGGGCATTGGGTTCGACTGTGTTGGCATCAAAGCCACCGAGGTCCATCATGTTTCTTTCTCCTTACTTCGCTACGAATTCATTGAAGGGGTTGCCGCCGTCAAAGGTGAAGGCGATGGGTTGGGTCACGCCGAAGCGGTTCTTCGTCACGCTGGACGCCTGGGGATAGCAGATGATTTCCCGCTCCCCCGTGCTGATCGCGCGCTTCTTGTCGCCGTCGCCCCGCGTGAAGGTCTTGAGGCGGATAAACGCCACAAGGTCCACATTGTCGGTGTAGTGCGGGATCGACTTCTTGTGCATCCGAACCGTATAGCGCCCAAAGGCATCCATATCCGGCAGGTCCAGCGTTTCGGTGTCGGCATGGCCGATGAACACCACGTTCATACCTTGCTCATAGGCCAGCGCCCCCATCCATTCCCGGACTTGGCGATGCCGTTCGGCGGCGGTGTTATAGCCCGCGCCGTAGCCCCCACCGGCCTGATTGATGGACTTGGCCTTGGGGTCTGCCGCCACGATTTCCGCCTCGATCAGCGTGGCAAGCTGGGTTATGCTGTCCAGAACGACCGTCTTGTAATCGTGCTCTTGCGTGGCAAGGGCTTCGATTGCGTCCAGCACGTCCTGATAAGTCTGCGCCACCGGGAACAGACTGACATCCTCATTCCCGACAAGGCTGGCCGTGCCGTCTTCCGTCCTGATGAAGACCGGTTTCGGGAACATCGCGGCCAGCGTGGTCTTGCCCATGCCGCCTTCCCCGAACAGGGTGCAGATGATGGGCCGGTCAGCTTTGGGGCGGGACAGGGCTGAGAGGTTGATTGCCATCACACCACCTCGACCTTCACGGCAACCTTGCCGGGCTTCGTGGTGAACGCGCTGGCGATCTTGTTCCAGATCGCAGGCTTGTTCTCTTGCAGCCACTTCATACCCGTCGCATCGGCCTCGATCTTGGTCTTGACCGGGGCAAGATCGGCGGGAACCTTGTGGGCAACTGTGGCCCATGCAGCCTCGTCAACCTTGCGGGTGACAGGCTGGGTAAGGATCACCTTGAAGCCTTCCAGCTTGTGAGTGATCGACCCTTCGTCGCGGACTTCAAGCGCCGCGCAAATCTGCGCTTCGATCTTCAGCCGCAATTCGTTTGCTTGGGTTTCGGCGCGCTTGGCATCAAGCCAGCCCTGCGCCAGGGCTTCGACATTGTCCCCCATGGGGCACTCCTTTTCATCTCATCCAACACGCTTGACCATAAGGATGCAAATCGGTAGGGTCAAGAAAAATCTTTACCCCATGAAAGGGAAAATAGACATGGACCTTCTACCCCTTGCCACAATCCGGGACTTGCTGAAGGATCGGCGGCTGACTGTCGTGGCCGAAAGGTCGGGCTTGACCCATCCCACGGTCAAGCGAATCGCCGATGGTGACGAGGCCATCAGCGTCACCACTTGGCGCAAGCTGTCCGACTACCTCAAGGGGGCGACACAGGAATGACCCCGGCAGATTGGGGCGAGGCTTATTGTGCCCGCTTGGGTTGGTATCTTGTTGCCATCCCCGCCGGAACCAAGGGGCCGACGCAGTTTGGCTGGCAGAAGCCCGAGCGGGCGCTGTCCGATCCGGGGCAAGCGCGGGATTACTTCGAGGCTAACCCGTCGCATAACATGGGCCTCTTGCACGGCCCGTCGCGCACCTGTGCAATCGATATTGATCATGTGGAAAACACCCGCCTGATCTTTGAAGACTTCGGCATCGACTTCGACGCGCTGATGGCCTCGGCCCCGCGCATTGTCGGGCGTCCCGACCGGGGCAAGCTTCTGTTTGCCGCGCCCGAGGGGCTTATCACCCACAAGATAAGCTGGCCAACAGAAGCCGACCCACGCAAGACGGAAGTTGTCTTTGAGTTGCGCGCCGGATCGGTCCAGGATGTGCTGCCGCCATCTGTCCACCCCGACACCGGGCGACCCTACACATGGGCGGGTCAGGATGTGTTTGACGGGTTGCCGCCTTTGCCTGCCCCGATCCTGACATTGTGGCAGGAATGGGACCGGTTTCGCCCGCAGATGCAAGACATCTGTCCGTGGAAGGCCAAGCGAGAATTCACCCCTCCGCCCAAGCCCCGCCGCGCCACGGAAAGCGCCAGTGTGATCGACGCCTTCAATGATGCCCACGACATGCACGAATTGCTGGTGCGCTTCGGTTACAAGCCCACGGCCCGCAATCGGTATCTCAGCCCGAACAGTTCAAGCGGCTTGGCTGGGGTTGTCCTGTTCGAGGGCGGCAAGGCATACAGCCACCACGCCAGCGATCCATTCGACAGCGCCCACACCTTCGACGCCTTCGATCTGTGGTGCCAATATGAGCATATGGGGGACGTGACCAAGGCTGTCCGTGATGCAGCGGGGTTTCTTGATGTGTCATCCGAGCCGCAGCATGAATATGACCCGGAAGCCATTGCCCACGGGGCCAAGGTCGCGGCCTCGATCCTGCCCAGCCGCAAGGTGAAGACGCCGGACGCGCCCTTGTCCAATATCCCTGAGCACTTGCTGTCCATCCCCGGACGGCTTCAGGACGCGGTCAACTTCTACAACACCACGGCCCCGAAGGAACAGCCGCAGTTCGCGGTGCAGACAGCCCTTGCCTTTGCTTCTGTCGTCATGGGTCGGCGCTGGCGCACGGATCAGGACAATTATTCCGGTCTCTACTTCGTGAACGTCGGCAAATCAGCAACCGGCAAGGAACATGCCAAGTTTGCCCTTGAGAAGATGCTGGAATCGTCCGGCCTTGATCACCTGATCGGCCCGAGCGGTTACACCAGCGCCAGCGGGGTCTTCAGCGCCTTGGTGCAACAGCCCTGCCATGTGGCTGTCGTGGACGAATTGGGCCGGGTCCTGCAATCGGCGCAGGCCACCGGCAACCAGCACAAGGTCGATGCCCAGACGATCCTGATGGAAGTCTTCGGGCGGCAGTCGTCTACCCTTCGCCCGCAGGGGTTTTCCAAGATGGGCATGACAGCCAAGCAGGCGAGCGAGTTCGACAAGGTCGTGCGACGGCCCAGCCTGACCTTCATGGCGATGACAACCCCATCGACACTCTATGACAACCTGTCCAGCCGCTATGTGACGGACGGATTTCTGGGGCGGTTTCTGATCGTGGAAAGCCTGATCGGGCGGCAGGTGGGCAGGCCGGTCAAGTTGATCGACCCCAGCGCGCAGCTATCCGATTGGGCCAAGTCATGCGCCAGCGCCCGCGACGGGACCATGCCGGGGGATACATACGACGTTCCACCGCCGCCCGTGACGATACCCTTCGCGCCCGAGTGCATTCCCATGCTGATCGACTGCGACAAGGCAATGCTGAAGCACATGGACGAATACGAACGCTGGGGCATGGAAGCCATGTTTGGCCGGACAAAGGAAATTGCCCAGCGCCTTGCCCTGATTGTGGCCCGGTCCCGTGAGGAGGAAGCCATCAGCACATCATCCCTTCAATGGGGCATGGACTACGCCACATTCTACACCATGCGCACAGTGGCGGCCTTGAGGCGCACCATGGCGGACGGCCCCTTTGAAGCCGCCTGCAAGGCTGTCTTTGCCAAGATCGAGGCGGCGGGCCTCAAAGGGGTGACGGTGCGTGATTTGTCGGAAGGGGTCCGGTCCTTCGCAAACCTCGATCCGCGCAAGCGCAAGGACGTGCTGGACGTGCTGGTAGAGGATCGGGGCATCCAGTGTCGCAACACGTCCGAAGGGCAGCGCGGAAGGCCCAGGTTCGCGTGGTTCGCGCCTGAATAGGTATTTTTGATCCGCATAAATAATTAAATCAGGCGGGCTTTTTGTCCGCCTTTTCAATGGCTTGTGATTAACGGAATTTATTTATGCGGAAACTGGGCAGATATGCCAAGAGACACCCAGAAGGGGGAGTCTCCAAGAGAAGAAAGAGAAGGGGTGGGGAAAGAAATGGTATATATATAAGAGAGGGGGATTTTCTTATATATATACTATACAGAACAGCACGTTAGCGGCTACCGATTTTTGCGGAAGATGGTGTCCGCGAAATTAGGCGGTATTGGCGTAAAGATTTTTCTTGACCGGCATCCCCACCCCATGCCACTATCCCCAAGCGCGGCAGGGCGGCAGCCCGTGGATTCCTCCCTCCACAGCCGCGCGCCTTTCACCAGGGAGACGGGAGGAACCATATGGCAATCTTGAGGGAAGAACGCATAGGCAACCAGCGCCTGATCCTGGGGGATTGCCTTGCCGTGATGCCGACGCTGGGGCGGTTCGATGCCGTGGTGACGGACCCGCCGTATGGGGTGAACCTGACAGCGAAGGTGACGAAGCACAGCAAGATAACGGCATCGCACAACTACACGGATACGCCAGAACACGTCTTGCCGATGGTGACTGAAGCAATCCGCTTGGCCATGACGCTTGCCCCGTGCGTTCTGGTAACGCCGGGAAACCGGCTTTTGCAGGACTACCCTAAGGCAACATCCATTGGGACGATCTTCGCTGCCAATGGCGCTGGACGGGACAGTTGGGGCTTCACGGGAAACAACCCGATCCTGTATTTCGGCGCTTGCCCGTATCTGCGCAAGGGGATGGGCAGCAGGCCAAACAGTTTTTATTCCGCACACCCCGGAATGCACGTGACGGGCGAAAACAATACAGACCATCCATGCCCAAAGCCGATTGCTTGGATGGAATGGTTGGTAAAACGTGCGTCCCCGTTTGAAGGCGAAACCATCCTTGATCCCTTCATGGGCAGCGGAACCACCCTAGTCGCCTGCCAGCGCATGGGCCGCCACGGCACGGGGATCGAACTGGACCCGGATTACTTCGACATCGCCTGCCGCCGTGTGGACGAAGCCGCCCGCCAGCCTGACCTGCTCATCCCCGAAACCCGCCCGCAACCAGTGCAGGAGCAACTGATTTGATCGAATACCACACCGTTTGCATCCGCGCCGTGATGCCCCAAAAGGTTCCCGAGACCTACCGCGAAAAGCTGATCGCAAGGTTCGGTCGGGTTCCCAGCATGGCGGAACTTGCCAAACTGGAATCCGCAACCCACCGCATGAGCCTGGATGTCTACCAACCGCAGACTGCGCTGGACAAAAGCCTTGATGCCCGCCGCGAGCGCACCAAGGAAACCATCGGCCAGCTTGTCGCCGCTCTGACCAGCCCCATGACCAACCAAGACCTTGCCACGGCCACCGGAATCCCCTTGTCTACCGTTGCCCACCTGATGCTGCGGGCACTGGACGAAGGCACGGTCAAGCGGGAAAGGATTCAGCGCGTCTACATCTGGGAACGGGTGGATAGCCCCGATAAGCCGCCCTCACTGCCGCCGATTCGGGGCGTCGTCTATGCGACCATTGCAGCAGCTGCAAAAGCGTTGGACGTAGACGCAGCCACCGTCCGAAGGGCTTTCAAGCGCGGAACGCAGGATAACATCGGGCTTGGGCGACAGCCAGGCTTCAAGGGAACGCCGAGGTGGGCGAAGACACCCTGACCTGCGGGACAAGCAGGCGGTCATGCGGATGGAGCCGGGCTGGTTCCCCTATCGCCGCAAGCCGGGCAAGCCGTTAGCTTCGGCGGTGAGGCCCGGCAACTTATTGCAAGCAAAAAGCAGCAGTGGTATAAAAGACGGGCCGGGAGGTTGCACCCTCGACCGGCCCACACCAGCAGCGAGGACTGCCGATGCCTAAGATAGATATACGCCCAATCCGCGTTGAAGGAAACGTCGCCTATGTGCCGCTCACAAAGGGGTATGAGGCCGTCATTGATGCGGACGATGCATATTTGGTCGAGGGGACATCTTGGTTCGCAAGGGTGAAGAACAGAGCCATATACGCTCAGACCAACGCCAAGGGCAGTGATGGGCCGCGTATGCCTTGGATGCACCGCCTTATCATGGCTGCACCTGATGGCGCAGAAGTGGACCACATTGACGGAGATGGCCTAAATAACCGCAGGGCAAACTTGCGGCTGGCTACACCGATGCAGAACCGACAAAATAGGAGGCCGCACATCGACAACACCAGCGGCTTCAAAGGTGTTTCATTCTGCAAGCAAACAGGAAAATGGCGGGCAAGCATTTGCGCCAACCGAAAGTTGACCAACTTGGGCCGATTCTCAACGCCGGAAGAAGCATATGCCGTATATTGTGAGGCGTCCGAACGTCTTCATGGTGACTTTGGGAGAACAGCATGACCCCCGCAAACGAACGCAAAGCCAAGGAGCGGCAGGCCAAGCGCGATGCTGGCCTCGTCCGCGTCGAGGTGTGGGTCAAGCCATGTCACAGGGTTTCTGTCCAACAATATGCTGAACGCCTGAAGGTGTGGGATAAGCCCCGGCAACTTGACCAACCCACCACGAAAGGCTAGATTGCGCGGCATGGCAATGGGCAGACCATCCAAGTATGATCCCCGCTTCTGTGACGAGGTGGAGGACCTAATGCGGCGGGGTTTCAGCAAGACCGCTGCCGCTGGCGCTATTGGCGTGGACCGAGATACGTTCCTGAACTGGGCCAAGGAACACCCTGACTTTTTCGGCGCAGTAAAAAGAGGCGAAGCTGCCCGCACCCACAAGCTGGAGACGGACCTGTTGCTTGCGCCTGATGGTCCGAACGTCACAAGCCGCATTTTTGCGCTGAAGAACGCCGCCCCTGAAGAATGGCGCGACAAGATCACCCACGAGGGCACAGGCCCAGAGGGCGAGATCATCTTCAAGACCGTCTACCACACCAAGGATGGTTGAATACGTCTACAACGTCCGCTGGTATCAGGAAGCGTTCCACCGCGCCTTGGTCGAACGCACCCACGACCGCCTTATTGCGATCTGGCACCGCCGCGCGGGCAAGGATGACGTGCTGCTGGACGCAATGCGGACGCTGGCACTCAAGGACCCCGGCACATACTGGCACTGCTTTCCCGAACAGAAGCAGGCGCGCAAGGCCATCTGGAACGGCGTAAACGGCAACACCGGCAAGCGCCGCATCTTCGAAGCGTTCCCGCAGGCCATCATCAAGCGGATGCAGGACGATGACATGTTCATCGAACTGAAGAACGGGGCCACGTTCCAGCTGATCGGCTCAGACCGCTATGACAGCACCGTGGGGTCAGGCCCCAAAGGCATCGGCTATTCGGAATGGGCGCTGTCCAACCCTGCAGCCTGGGCCTATCACCAGCCGATGATCCGCGAGACCAAGGGCTTCGCCGCGTTCATCACTACGCCACGGGGCAGGAACCACGCCAAGACCATGTTTGACAACGCCACCGGGCCAAACTGGTTTCGTGAACTTCTGAGTGTTGAGGACACGGG
>OFQX01000129.1_pt1 | contig 24083 bp, 34 predicted proteins | sample 1542951 | NCBI WGS metagenome assembly OFQX01 (sample SAMN07774215, study PRJEB24372) | wastewater metagenome | isolation source: WWTP Novara (Effluent) | place: Italy: Novara | collected 2015-12
CACAAGGCGGAATGAAGCAGGGCGATCCAGGCGCGGTAGGTATGGGCGTGAAGCACCGTTATTACACCTTCACGGGATCGAAACCTTTGGCCGCGTTCCGCATCCCTGCCAAGGGATGCACGGTGGGTATCGTCAAAACCACTACGGCCCTCAAGGTGCAGATGGCGGCGTACCAAGCCGCCCTTACCACGCCGCCCGCGATGGTAGACGCATCTGCCGCGACGGTTGACGCAGACGGGGGCATGGTCAGCCGGCCTGCGCAGCCTGGCGAAATCTTTGTTTTTGAGCATGACGACGGAACCACGAACATCGGCACCGTAACCTTTGTGCTTGAGGGCGACGAACTTCCTGCAACGCTTGCGGCCCTTGGCATTGTCGAACCTGCCTAATCTGAAGAAAGTCTACAATGGGCAGAGACAGGGACAGAGATCGGGATAGAGACGGGCAGCCTCGATTACAGGCGGGCCCGGTTCTGCCGCTGTTTGGCCCGGACGCCCTGGCCGACCTGACCGCATGGACAGAGCGTGACAGCTTGGACGCTGCCGGGCTGTCGGCTGGTGCCTACGGCGTACCGTCAAGTTCCGGCATCTACGCAGCAAGCATCTACAACGGCACGGCGCACCCTTCAGCAGGCACTACGTTTTACATCCAGTGCACGGCAGCGACGAACTTCAAGAGCGGTACGAACACTGTGCTCAAGTTCGGGTTCTTGTTCGACATCAACACCCCGCAGGATCCGGAATCGGATGGCGTTCCGCACGGTTACGTCGTCACGTTCTACAACGGCACCTGCACAATACGCGAACGCAACGGAGGCGCGGCTTCCACCGTCACATCATTTGCTTGTTCGCTGGACACGAATGACGTGGTGAAGATCGTGTGCACCAACACTGGCGGCACATCCGTTGCAATCGAGGTGTTCAAGAACGGTGTGTCGGCGGGTTCAACCACGGACGCAACACCGCCGTCGAGCCTGGGCACAAACTGGTGCCTGGCCTGCACGAGCATCAACGCGACTGCGCGATTCAAACTACCGGAAATGGGCAGGGCCTGAGCACTTCACGATTTGACGGCACGAAGGAGGAACCCATGAGTGGCATCGAGACTGGCAAAGTGCAACCGCGCGTGCCCGACAAGGACACGGGCCGTTCCAACAGCAAACAGGACGACGCGGCATACAGCCTGCTCAAGACGCTCACAAAGCTGGGCGGCGTGGGCACTGGCGCACTGGCAGCGCTGATTGTCGGCGGCATGACATGGCTCAAGGGCGAGCTAGCCACCACGACCAAAGAAATCGTGCGCGAGGAAATCCGCCCGCTCGACGACCGGCTGAAGAAGCTGGAGATCGAACAGGAAGTGCAACGCAGGACGGCCAAGTGAAGCGCGAGGTTGTCGCGCTGCTGGTTACGATGCTGGCGCTGACACTGGCGGCGCTGTTGCTGAAGTGGGTGTGCGGATGAACCAGACCTTTGGCGAAGATCACGGCCCGGAAGAACGAAGCTGGCCCGCAGACCGCGGCTGGCATTGCGACAGCAGCAGCGGCCACGACGCTGGCTGGCAGGTGGACAAGGTGACGGGCAGGGATGACGCGCCGTGGGGCGAAGCATGAACACAACGCCCTGGCTGGTCTGGCTTGTCCCGTGCGCCTTCATCTGGGGCTGCGCGACCGGCCCGATGCCACGGGCGAAGCCGACAGAGGTGTATTCGCTGACGATTGAAGTCTTGAACGCCGACGGGAGCTTGCAGTGGCGACAGACGATCATCAGCGAAGCAGGAACACAGGCGCCGCCAGGCGCAAACGAAAGGATCAGAAAATGAAGCGCAAAGGTTACTTCGCCCTCATGGGCTTCTGTCTGTTGGTGCTGGCAGCTTTGACGGGGTGCGCGTCGTTTGACCCCATCACCTACCGCAACGCGGTCGAGGCCCGCGACACCATCGACAAATACATTGACCCCGCATTGCCCGACTCGGCCAAGAATGCGGCCAAGGACCAGGCAAAGGCGTGGGTACTTTATGAGGAAAGTAAACGGTAATGTTAGACGTGCTTCCACACTTCGCGCCTTACAATCGCGCCGACATGGCGCGTGTGAACGCCGTGCAGGGCAGCGACTGCTTGCCGCGTCTGTCCGGCAGCGCACCTACGCCGGATGTCGGCAACGCTGGCAGCCGTCAACTTGCTCGTTGGGACGGACTCGCCACGACGACGCGTCCCGTGGGCGACCTTGTCAGCCTCATTCCCAGTCCGGTTATCCCACCGAAGATTGGTAAGTGCGTTGTTGGCGCGGACGCCGTCCGCGTGGCACGCTTGCGCGCGCTCGGGGCGTGGACCAACAAAAGCTTCAAGAACAAGCGCGTGGACGTAGTGGCTGCGCCCGTTCAGGCACACCGTGAGGTACCCAGATGCGCAACGACCGGCCCTGAGCGTCTTTGCCGAGTAGTGGTACCGCGTAGCCCGACCGGCCTTATTGAGCTTGGTGATGTCGCGCTCGCAACTGCGCACCCTGCCAAGGTCGCTGACGCTGTAGCTGCTCTCGTGGCCCCGAACTGGCTTCCATATTTCGTTTGTCATGCTGCGCATCATAGCAAGTAGTACGAGGAGTGCAAACCGATGCCCGAAGAATCAATCAACCGCACGATCCGCACCGTCATTGACGGCGCCGTCGATGCCTTGAAGGAACATGCCAGGCGCGCCGGCGCCCAGGGCGCGATCGTGCTGGAAGAAGCCGGGAAGGCCCTGGCCGAGATCGCCAAGGACACACTCAAAGGCAGCCTGACTTTCACGCAAGCCACGGACTTTGCGCGCAAGGTCGAACTCGCCGCCGAGACCCGGCTTGCCATCATCGCCAGCCAGCAGGCCAAGAGTTACGTCAAGTCTGTGCTCGGGCTGATTGTGGGCGGCGTTGGCAAAATCTTCGCGTCATTCGACTGGAAGCCCTAACAACCAGCGGGGGCGCCTCTCAGCCTGCGAATCCCGCGAGCCTGCCCGGTCAATGTGGCCGGGCAGCGTTGTTATCGCTTGCCCCCGAAGTATGGCCGGGCAAAGCCCCCGTCAAGCTGGGCCTGGCTCAGGTCAACATCACCCACGTAGACCCTGCGTAAAAGCCGCCCGTACTTGTCTGTATCGCGTTCCGGCTTGCCGTTGGCCCCGGTAGGCCTTTCGAGTCTCACTTCGCGGTCCTGGGCCAAATGGCGCATGTTCTCGGTGGCCTCTTTGTAACCCGGTTGCCCGCGTTCGGGCGTGTCGATGCCGAGCAGCCGAACCCGCACGCGGACTTCGCCAAGTTCCACGTCAATCGTGTCGCCGTCGACCACGTGCACACAGCGCCATTGGGCGGCCGGCGCTACTAACTCCTGTGTAACATCTGGCAATTTAGTAGGTGCAGCCACCTGCCCAGGGCAACAGCCAAGCAGAATCAGGGCAGCCAGGATGGGCAAGCAGCGCATGGGGGCAGTGTAGCCGCCACGGCGACAAAAAGTTATCAACAGGAATTTGCCTCTCCAGAGTTTAGCGTGTATCTTCCGTGTCTCACGTGACGCCGCAAGCGCGTTGTATCGGGGTTTGCCAGTGGACACCGAGTGGGCTTAGGATCCAGTGTTCAGAAATGAACGTATGGGTTCGACTCCCATCCTCCGCACCACTCCAACCCCTTAGATACACGCATTCGGAGCGCCACGGCGGGCACTAGCCCGGCGCGGTGATTCCGTGCCGCAAGGTGCGCAAGTGTACCGTGTCGTACCGTGTCGTATCGTGAAGCGTGTCTTTTGGCGTGTATCACGAGACACGAAAGGGGAGTTATGGGAGTTCGAAAGCCAGCGAGAATCGTGCAGTGGGCCCGGCGTAACTCCGAGGCGAAGCGGCCCTACCTGTTCTGGACCGACTACGGGGTATTCCCGCCGCGGTCAAAGCGCGTGCCCTGTGACCTGCTGGGCGCGACGACGACCGAGACGCGGGCGGCCCTGGTGGCGCAATACCGCAAGCGCGAGATCGCAGCCCAACACGACGCCTTCACGGGCAAGCCGCCGCTGTCACGCGAGCAGGAATCGCGCGGCGCCGGCGGGTTTGACCAGCCCCTTCTGGCCGCGGTCAACGAGTACCTTCACGACATGGGCACGCGGGTTGAGGCCAGGCAGGGCGCCCGGGGGCTGCGCGTCGGCATTGAGGCATCGACTGCAGTACGGGCGGGCAACTCGATCAAGGCCCTGACCCGCTGGCTTGAGGCGCGCAGGCTGACCGTGCTGCGCTGCGGCGACATACACGCCAAGCATCTTGAGGACCTCAAGCAGTGGCTTGGCACTTCGCGCGAAGTGTCGCCGCACACGGTCAACCTGGACCTGCGCAACATCAAGGGCATGTTCCGGTGGCTGAACCTGCAACGGCCGCCGCGGCTGCGGGACTACGACATTCTTGCCCATGCTCTGCGGCCGATTCCGGCGCAGGCGCCGATGCCCGTGGCGTACACCCGCGAGCAAATGCAGGGCTTCTATCGGCACGCCCTGGTCCGCAATGCGCTGGTTGCGTCGCTGATCAGGTTTCTGGCCTGCACGGGCTGCCGGCGGGGTGAGGCGGCTGACCTCCGGTGGCAGGACGTCGACTTGGTTGCCGGCAGAATCAGGTTCCACGCGCAGAAAACAGGCCGGGTTCGGATCTTCCCGTTGATCGGCGCGCCCGAGGGTGACGTTGCCCGTGGCCTGCTGCAATGGCTGCGGTCGATTCCACGGGGCAATGATTCCGACCCGGTGTTCTCGTTCTTCCCGGCCGATGCCTGGAAGGCCGTGGTTGACGCCAGCGGCATTGACGTCATGCCCCAAGGCTTGCGCAGCACCTTCACCAGCTACGCGGCCAGCCAGGGGGTACCGGCGACGGTGTGCGCCCTGTGGCAAGGCCATAGCCCGCAGGTTGCCGACAGATTTTACCGGGGCCAGATTCTGGACGGCGAAAAAGCTGCAAGCATTGAGGCTGCAATGGGTTTTGAGTTTCCGACACTACCGGACAAGGCGTAATATGTCGCGTGCAATATTAGAGTACGATTCCAAGCCACCGTAAGGGGCTGAAAAAAGCTTGCGGTCCGACGTTGGAAGCGTCGGACCGCGGGCAAAGCTGAGGTTCCCCAACCTTTCAAAGCAGCCTGTCGCTGTTAGCGGAGCCGCATTGACGTTATGGATTCTACGGGCACAACCGAACTTGTCAACACCTTCCGCACGCAACTCGTTGCGGCGCTGAAGGGTATGCCCGACGTGGCGGCGGCGCTGGAATCGCTGCCCGATCTTGGGGCGCGGACAAAGTACTTGCGGGCCGTGCTCGCGCGGCTGGCGCAACAGGCCGACCCGTTGTTGGCGGCGGCGGTCACGCTGGCCGTTGCATCGACGCCGGCGGAATCCCTGGCTCCGGAACTGGCGCCCAGGGCCGGGATTGTCTTGGGCAGGCACCACAACAACAAGCGCCGCCCGGAAGCCGCTGAGCGCAACGGCGGCCCGTTCGAAGTCCCGGCGGCGGTCGCGAACCTGCTGCGCGATGCGCTGCTGAACGACGAAGTAGACGCCGACCGACGCATCGTTGCCGACCTTGAGCGCCTGTTGCCAGAACTGGCGGGGCTCTTGATTGCCGACGACAACCGCAAGGGCACGGCCAAGCTGCGGTCGATCTACCGGGTCGCCCCGATTGTGCGAGCGCGCATCACCCTGCGGTAAATATTTGTCGCTCAACCGTGACGGGGCGGTACGAGGCGGTACGAGGCGGTACCCTTCTGCGTCTAACAATTCCTGATTCTGGTTGGCGCTATTTGAATGGCGTGGTACTCATTCATCTGCCGAGTAGAACAAATCACCCGAAGCGCCAAACTTTCAAACCGCCCGTGGGTGATTGCGTTCTGACTCGGCAAAGCAGCTCGCGCGCCGGGCGGTTTCCCTTTTCGGGCCGAGTTGCTGGCTTCCTCGAAGGAAGCTCTTTGACAACGTCGGCAACGAATACGCCGTAGTAATGCGACCGCAGCCGCAAGGCTGGCCCATAGATACCGTGGCAGGCCCCCAAATTGCACAGGGTGCGCCCAAACGGAGTAGGGTTTGAGGGCGACGAGATAGTACCTCACGACCGTTGGCGCGCAGGGTGAACCGCTAGCGCGGAGCTCTGCGGGGAGAGGTGCCACGAAACAAGGTCCGCGCAGGACCCCCGGGTTTACCAGCCAACCGCAACCCGGAAGTAGTGGTGCAACGCGAAAAGCTACCGGATACCTCACCATACCGGCAGGGGGCTTTGCCCTTGTCAAAACAACAACTTCCAGAGTTTCCTCGGAGATGACAGGTCGAAAAGAGAACGACTAGGCCGAGGATGCGGCGAAGCGATGACGATGCCGACGACAAGGACGAGCACAACGCTGTCAGGCGACGCCTGGGAGTTAGTCGCGGTGCATCCGTTTCCTTCCCCCGGCAGGCTTAGGAGAGGTGCCATGACGATCATCAGAAGCCGTCAAACAACAAGCGCAGGCGCACGGATGAATCGCCGCGACGAATGGCTTGTTGCCAACGACATCAAGCTGCTCAAGAAGCGGAAGCGCAAACAGCGCAGGCGTAAAGGCGGCAGTGCGAGACTTCCAAGAGTGCGGCGTGGCAAACAGCCGCAGCAGGAAGCCGTCGCGAAGGTGAAATCAATGCCCGCGCCAACGCCCAGGCCGACAACCCGCGACGAATAGTTGCCGCCGGCAGTTCGAAACCAGTTCGAAGAAACTCACAAGGCCCGCCGTGGAAACCACTCCACAGGCGGGCTTTGCGGTTTGAAACGAGTTCGAAACCCGACCAAGTTGCCGTTACCCATTGCACGAGGGATTATCAAGGCGTGCCAAGCGAGACGACAAGCGACGTTCCGCGCGGCCTTCTGCCCTTGCGATTCTGGGCGGAATGGCTGGCGGATGAAAAGCCCGAGTGGGTGAAGTATTGGCAGCGCACGATGCGCAAGGCCATTCGCAGCGGCAAGCTGCGGGCGCACCGCACGTCGGACTCGGAAGGCGGAAGGATCATGTTGGCGAAGGATGACGTGGCGGCCTGGCGCAGAAGCCTGGAAATCCAGACCGCGCCGTCACCTTTCGTCGGCAAGCCATAGAGCGCCGTTGAGCGCCAAGAAAACCCGCAATGCGGGCCGGAGTAGTGCCATGCCTGTTGTGCTCAAGAACCCCGTGAAGCTGCGCAACACGGACAGTGCGCTGGATGAAGTAGCGCGGCTGTTCAAGCGCCACGGTGGCTGCGTGACACGCCAGCAGATCAAGGTGGCGCTGATTCGCTACCCGCGGGCTGTTCGGCTGGCCGCGCTGGGGCAACTGGAGCTGGTGGCCGACGTCGAGTGGGCAAAGCGACACGGCGGCAGGCCGCTGCCGGGCGACAAGTTCTTCTGGCCGAAGCGGAGGGTGCAGGCGTGAGCGAGCGCGAACAACAACTGATGGCCGCTGTCCTGCCGCAGGCGAACTTTGAAGCCGGGCGGCTGGCGGCGGAAGCGCTGATGCACCAACTGGCGCAGAAGCTTGCGGCCAACATGGTGCTGGCGTCTGACTTGCAGGACGCGCGGCACAAGGTCGCAAACCTGCTGGCCCAACGCACGACTTTCGACCCGTGGATGCGGGCCAACGGCTGGGACGGCGTACAGAACCGCGAGGACTGGATTGCGCAAGCGTTTCAACGGCGCGCCGACCTTCTACAGGCGTCAGACAAGGACCGGCTGGAACTGCTGGCGTTTGCGAATGGTGTCCGGCACGTACTCGACTGCGGCCACATGCCGAGCTTTGAAGCTTTGCCAAGCGAGTTGAAGGACACCCTGGCCCACGTTGACCGGAAGGTCCGCGAGGCTGACAGCAAGGCCGAGCCCGCGACGGTCGATTGGGGCGTAATCACGCGCCTTCGCGCCGTGATGGGCCACCTTCGCGGCAGCCGCTACCCAAGCGCCATCAGCCTGCTCGACAGCGTGATCGACGAATTGACCAGCGAGATCGAGCCCACGCGCAGCCCGGAGAACAGCCGCGAACTGGCCGAGGCCACGGCTGCCGACCGCAAGATCAAAGAGGACAAAGAGGACAGGCCCTTTTAGGGGCGGAAGCAAACGGGGCCAGCCTTTCGGCCAGCCCCGGGGAAACGAAACCCACACGAGTGGGCCACGTTCAGACTGGAAGGATAGCGGGGGAGAGCCATGAGCGCAACTAAACACGACGGCATCGGCGGGACTGACGTAAGCGCCGTGATGGACCTGTACCGCGACCCTACCCTGCCGCGCCTGAATCCGTTCAAGACGCCGCTCCAGGTCTACGAACGCATCCTCAACGGCGAGCCCGGCACGGCCAAGATCAGCAAGCGGGCCCACATTGGCAACATTGTCGAGCCGCACATTTTCAAGGAGTTCTGCGAGCGCAACAAGCTGGCCCGCAGCACCTTTCGCCGCAACATCGAGACGTGCGACCCGCAGCACCCATTCATGCGCGGCGAGGCCGACGCCAAGTCCGACCGTCACGACATGATTGTTGACTGCAAGCTGGTCGGCCGCAGCGGCGAAGCCTTTTATGGCGACGAAGGCACTGACGAAATCCCCGACTACTACCGCCTGCAGCTCGAATGGTACGCGATGCTGTTTGACGTTGGGCGGCTGGTGTTGGCGGTGTGGTTTGACTCGCGCATGGAAGGCGAGCACTACGCCGAGTACCAGGCGACCCGCGACGACAACTTGCGCGAAGCCATGCGCTATGCGGCTGAAAAGTTCTGGCGCGACCACATTGAAAAGCGTGTGCCGCCTGTCCCAGTCAGTGCCGACGATGCCGGGCCGCTCAAGCGCCTGTACCCCAAGAACACCGAAGTGCTGCGCATGGCGACGGCGAAAGAAATCGAACTGATTTCCGCCTGCCGTGAAGCCGCTGCCGCGCACAAGGAAGTGGGCGAACGCCTGGACTTCCTCAAGGCGCAGCTGCAGGCCCAGATCGGATTTCATGAGGGCCTGGCCTTTGGCGCCGACAAGGTGACGTGGAAGGCACAGAAGGGCCGCCTGAATCCGTGGGCGACGATTGACCAACTCAAACAGCTTGCCGCCGGCGGAAGCCTTGACCTGGCGGCCATCGAAAAGGCCATCAAGGACAACACACCAGAGACCCAGCGCGTTCTGCGCCTAGGGGGCAGCCGTGAGTAGCGACTTCAAGCCCGTGCCCGGATGGTCCGGGCAGTACGAAATCACCCGCGACGGGATCGTGCGCTCGTGTGCGCATGAGCGCACGCACTGGCGGGGCGGCGTGCGCCGGTACGCGCCCACGATCTTGCGGCAGGAGTCCCATAAGGCCGGGTATGCCCGAGTTGTCCTGTGCCGAGGCTCGCAAAGGCGGCGCGCCTTCGTGCACGCGCTCGTGCTGGAAACCTTTGTGGGCCCCAGGCCCCGAGGCGCCGTCGCTTGCCACATAAACGGCAACCCCCGCGACAACCGCGTCGAAAATCTGCGCTGGGGGTCGCACCAAGACAACACGAACGACAAACGGCGCCACGGGCGGGTGTTGGTGGGGACGCGCCACCCGATGGCGAAACTGACTACAGACCAGCTTGCGGCCATCGATAGGTGGAGGGCGCTGGGCCACACTTCCGCCCAAATCGCCACGGCTGTTGGTGTCACTGAGGGGCATATCCGCAAGTTGAAGCAAATCGCGACACGCAACCAACCCACACGAAAGGACTAAGACATGAGCACAGCAATGGCGCAACGGGGCAGCCTGAATCAACGGCTGGGCATCTCCTGGGGCCTCGACCCCAACAGGATCATCGGCTTTGCAGCCACGTTCATCAGCGTCAAGGGCGGCCAGCAAGTGCCCATGAGCAAGGTGATCGAATTCCTGATGGTCTGTGACCAACACAAGCTGAACCCGGCGACCAAGGAAGTCGCGGCGTTCTACAGCGCCGACAAGGGCCTGACCACGTTCGTCATGATCGACGGCTGGGTGAAGCTGGGCAACCAGCACCCGGAGTGCGACGGCTGGGAGTTCGAGGAACAGGCCGACAAAGACGGCAAGGTGATGGCGGTGCGCTGCAAGGTGTACCGCAAGGATCGCTCGCGGGCCGTGGTGACACCCTGGCTGCACCTGACCGACTGGAAGGTGAACAGCAGCCCGCAATGGCAGAGCAAACCGTCATGGATGCTGAGCATGAAGGCGCTCAAGCACGGGCTGCGCCTGGCGTTTGGCTTCGCCGGCATCTACGACGACGAAGAGGTGCGCGAGATCCACGAAGTCAAACAGGCTGACATCACTTCAGTCACGGACTCGCCAAACGTGGTCGACGACATGGGCAAGCAGTCCAAGGGCGCGACGATCGCGGCCAGCATCAAGCGTGACCCCGCCATGCCCGCGGCGGGTGAGGATGCCTCCAATGCCCCGGAGGCTCCTGCCAACGAAGCGGGGGAAGCCTCCCCCGAAGCAACTCCCGCTTCCGAGGTTCAGCCGGAGGCCGAGGTTGAGGCCGACGTGTTGACCGCCAAGACGCTGGTGTTCTGCGGGCGCCTGCCGGGCAAGGGCGGCAAGGAAGGCCCGGCCAAGAAAAAGGCGGTCGGTGACATGGACGCCGACGAACTGCAGGAGGCCCGGACCAATGCCGAGTTCGAGCTGGCCAAAAGCAAGAACGGCGCGGCGAAGTCCTACGCCAAGGGCGTGATCAACCTGCTGGAAGCCGAGGCTGACAAGAGGGCCAAGGAATAACGACGCGTGGGGGCCGGTCAGATCGGAGCCGGACTCATAACCCGGCATCAAAGTGGGTGCGAATCCCACCCCCGCCACCAGGACTCACAGTCGCAATTGAACAAGGGTAACCATGAGCACACTGAAACGAGCATTGGAGCGGAGCAAGGCCGCATGGGAAGCCGTGGGCAAGCCGGAACGGGCGCGGGCGGTGTTGCGTTACGACGGCGTGACCGTGTTTTACAGAGAAGCAGGCGCAAACGCTGTGGTACGCCTCGCCGACGAACACCTGCACCGCTGGCGCGCCATCGTGCCTAAGGCCAAGTATGAGCCTGTGGGGACTGTGCCGGTCGTGGGGGATGTAGTTGTGTGCCCACTCAACCTTGACGCTCGTTGGCGCGAGCCGATGACGGTGGAGAGCATCGACACAAACTTCGCGTGGGTGTCCAAGGAAGTCTACCACCCGTTGTGGCGGTTCAAGAAAAGCGGCAATGGCATAAGCCGCGTCCTCAAGCGCAAGGTGCCTAAGAAGGCCGAGGTGTGGCCGAGGTATTACGTTGGGGCATCAGGGGAGACAGCGCTGGTGCTGCGGTCGGCAACGCTGGGTGACGGGACATACTACAACAAAGCCGAGACGGAGGCACCGATAGCAGCGTGGTGGGAACCGGGCGACCTGCAGAAAAATAACTTCAAGCCCGTTACCGCCCACCAGTTCGCCGAGTGGCTATATGACAAAGGATTCACCGAGGCGGCGTGGAAGATCGAGCCGATGTGGGAGCCAAAATGCATCGCATACGCGGGTGATTGGATGATGCGCGATGGCGTACCGGCGCGAATGGCTGGTGCCGCGCCCGGATTGCGCACCTCCGGCATCCTCCGTCGCTCCCGCGCCCGGCGAGCCGCGATTGCGGAGATCGAGGCCAGGTTGAAGGCGCTGGGGGATGTCAAGTAGGACTCACAGTCACAACCAAGGACGAACAATGCAGCGCCGGTCAATCACCGACACGATCAACGAGGACGCCACCCTGCAACGCCTTGGGGTGCTGGCGAATCTGTTGTTCGACCGGCTGCTTTCCATTACCGACGAGGCCGGTCTTGTCGCCGGGGAGCCCCGCGTTGTTTGGGGCCGGGTCTGCGCAGAACTGCCAGGCGTAGAATTGTCACACGTTGAATCCGCAATCAACAAACTGGTCGATGCGGGGTTCCTGTACCGCCGCGACTGGAATGGGCGAACTGTGCTTTGTTTCAAACCCGAAGCCTTCCAACGCATCCAAGGATTCAGGAAAGACTACCGCCGCAAGTTCAGTTTCGGCGTTTTGTCGCAACTCGTTTGGGAGCAAGGACTACACGGTTTCCGAACGGTTGTACCGCAAGGCACGAGTGAGTCTGGTGCATCTGTTACTGTTTCTGTTACTGGTACTGTTACTACCTCTACGGCCGATTCTGGCGAATCGTCCGGTTCGGAAAAATCCGAAGCCAAGAGTCGGTCAAAGACCAGGCGGCTCAAGCCCAAAGAAGTCGTAATCCCCGACGACCTGAAGCCGCAGGCCGGGCCGATCATTGACTGGCTGCTTTACAAGCAGGAGCGGGGCGAGGGCTACACGCCGCGCGGGCTTGCCAGCCTGTGGGCGATTGTGCGCAGGCTGGGGTCCAGCCTGGCGCAGACGGTAGAGGCATCCAAGGCAAACAACTACTCGGGCCTGTTCGCAAGCAAGGGCGGAAACGCGCCCAGCGGCCGGCAATTCGAATCGGCGACGGCAGACGACTACACGGGGCGGAAATGACCTCCACCCTCCAAGAGCGCCAGTGGTCATGCCCGCAATGCGGGGCCGACTACACCAGCCCGTTCGGGATGATGACCTGCGGCGACCCGACGTGCGTTGAGGCCGAGTGCCGCAAGCGCGGCTACTTCGACTTGCTGCCCAAGCGCGAGAACAAGCGCGTGGCGGAAGCCTTGCACTGGAAAGCGCTTGGAGTCCCGGCCGCGTTCGCGGAGGCCGAGCTTCGCGACTTCGGCGGCATGGATGGCTGGCAGAACCGCCGCAGCGTGCGAATCCTGGGCGCGCCGGGCCGGGGCAAAACACACCTTGCGGTTGCTTTGCTCAAGGCCGCGGTACGCAAGGGCGCCAGTGGCCTGTTTGTGTCCGCGCCGCAGTACCTCAAGGCCATCAAGTCAACCTACCGCAAGGGCTCGCGGGAATCCGAGCGCGACGTCCTGGAGGAACATGCCCGCCCGGACGTGCTGGTACTGGACGACTTCGGGGCCGCTGCCGGCACAGACTTTGGCTGGTCTGAATACCTGATGCTGCTTGAGGCCCGGGGGTTTCGCGTCGGCACGACGGTAATCACCACCAATCTGACACTGGCCGAGATCCACACAGCCGAGCCTCGCATTGCCTCACGGTTGCAGAACTGGCGGCTGATTGAACTCACGGGCGCGGATCGGCGGAACGGGGGCGAGAAGTGAAACGCTCCCCCAAGGTCAAACGCCAGGCCCTCAAGCGCGCCAACGGGTGCTGCGAGCAATGCCGCTGGCCGGCGGAACTGTGGGTCAAGCAATACATGGCCGAGGACAACCTGACGCGGGCGAGGGCTATCGCGGCCATTTGCGAGCTCAAGGGCTGGGGCGGGCTTACGAGCCTGTTGTTTGTCGACCACAAGATTGCGTTGGCCCTGGGCGGCGCAGACGCAGTCGAGAACACGCAGGTTCTGTGCCACCCATGCCACCAAGCCAAGAAAGACCTGACAAAGATTGCGAAGTGCAAACGAGTGTCGAACCGCCGGGCCACGTTTGAGGCCCGGATGCGCGAGAAAGCGGGGAGTGATGACCACGAAACTAACGGGCGAGGGTGAAATGCGAGTTTTAGTAGCCTGTGAGTTCAGCGGAATCGTGCGCGATGCCTTTGCGGCCCGTGGCCATGATGCGTGGTCGTGTGACTATCTGCCGAGCGAGAGGCCTGGCAAACACATTATTGGCGACGCGCGCGAGGTGCTGTACGGCCCCGGTACGCATCCGTGTCGTTGGGACTTGATGATCGCCCACCCGCCCTGCACGCACTTGGCAGTCAGCGGCGCACGTTGGTTCAAGGACAAGCGGGCGGAGCAGGAAGAGGCATTCTGGTTCTTTATGGCATTGGTGAATGTGGAAATCCCGCGTATCTGCATCGAGAACCCAATCAGCATCATGTCCACACGTTACCGCAAGCCCGACCAGATAATCCAACCGTGGCAGTTCGGCCACGGGGAAACGAAGGCAACCTGCCTGTGGCTCAAGAACCTGCCGCCCTTGGTGCCGACGAACATTGTTGACGGACGTGAGGCACGGGTGCATCGGATGCCCCCTGGCCCGAATCGTTGGAAGGAACGCAGCCGCACATTCCAAGGCATCGCCGACGCAATGGCAGACCAATGGGGCAAGTAACTAAGGCGAGCAAGGGGAACGAAAGTGACCAACGAAACCTTTCAGGCCCGGATGCGCGAGAAAGCGGGGAGGGGATGACCAACATCCAATGGACTGACGAAACCTGGAACCCGGTCACGGGCTGCGAGAAGATCGCGCCGGGGTGCAAGAACTGCTACGCCGACGCCGAACACAAGCGGCGGCACAAGGCCTATCTTGCGCACGGCGGCGTCTACCCCAAAACCGGCAAGCCCATGCCCAAGCAGTACGCCAAGCCGTTTGAGTCGGTGCAGTTGCACCCCGACCGGCTGGACGCGCCGCCGCGCATGCGCCGTGGCCGCAGAATCTTCGTGTGTTCGGGCGCGGACCTGTTTCACGACGACGTGCCGTTCGAGTTCATCGCGGCAGTGTTCGGCGTGATGGCCGCCTGCCCACAGCACACGTTTCAGGTGCTGACCAAGCGCCCCGAACGGGCGTTGGAGTTCTTCGAGTGGGTCGCGGCAAACAAGCCAAGCCAGTGGGACGAGCCCAAAGTCTGCGTGGATGCCATGGCCGCCGCTGGCGTAGACACGGACTGGTTCACCCATCCAGCATGGCCCCTCCCCAACGTCGAGTTCGGCGTGTCCCTGAGCGACCAGCCGACCGCCGACAAGAACATCCCGATCCTGCTGCGCATCCCGGCGGCCGTGCGTTTCGTCAGCGCCGAGCCGCTGTTGGGGCCGGTCGATCTCTGGACACCGTGTTCTAAACAGTGCCCGCAGTGCCACGGCGCTAAGGAGAGCCAGAATTCAGAGGAGGGCGGCATTTGGGTGTCGTGCCCGTGCGAGCGCCTTGTGGGGCTCAAATGGGTGATCGTCGGCGGCGAAAGCGGCCCCGGTGCCCGCCCGTGCGACGTGGCATGGATTCGCAGCATCGTCCAGCAGTGCAAGGCGGCATCGGTGCCGGTGTTTATGAAACAGTTGGGCAGCAAGCCGACGGGCGCATGGACAGACGACGCCAAGTTGATCGTTGATCCGGCGAAGTATTGGGGCGAACGCATCAAGGACAAAAAAGGCGGCGACCCGTCCGAATGGCCCGCCGACCTGCGCGTGCGCGAGTTCCCAATGGAGGCCCAGGATGCCTAAGGTGGTGCGTGCGTGGGTGGACCTAGGGAACCGCAACCTGTACCTGAAAGTCGGGTCGCGTTGGTACGAAAAGGGCTACGCCTACGAGGATTCGCATTCCTCTGTGCGCTGGATGAACAGGCACTGCCTTGAGCTTCACGAACGCGAAGCCCGCAAGCTTGACAGGGAACGGAGGGCCGCAAAGTGACCGCCCCCCTCAAGATCTCCGCCGCCGATTTCCGGGCCGTGCTTGCCGGGACGAAGCTGCTGCCTGCCCGAAAACATGCCCGCGCGCAGGCGGAAACGCCCCTGGTTTCGTCCGGGGCGGGAAAAGGGGGGCCGAGGCACACCCCGGGGGAAATGAACAAGACAGAGCGTGCCTATGCGGCCGAACTGGAGTGGCGCAAGCAGCGGGGCGAAGTGTCGGACTTCTGGTTCGAGCGCGTGAAGCTGAAGCTGGCGGGCAAGACGTATTACACGCCCGACTTTCTGGTGCGGCTGGCGGACGGGAGCCTTGAGTTCCACGAGGTCAAAGGCTTCTGGCAGGACGATGCAAGGGTCAAGTTCAAGGTTGCGGCAGAGCAAGTCCCGTGGGCGCGCTTTATCGCTGTCCGGCGCGCGAGCACGAAACAGGGCGGCGGCTGGCAGTACGAGTCAATCTAGCAAGACAAGGAATCGCCGACCATGCCATCACAAGTCACCTGCCCATTCTGCAAAGGCTGCGGGCGCATTCAGGCCGAGCAGCCCCCGCGTGTGCCGCGTGGGTGGGTGACTTTGCCGGTGCTGGCCGCACAAGTCGGGCTGTCGCACGGCACAGTGCACAAGCACATGGTTGCCGAGTTGTTGCACGCGCAATGGGGCCAGTACCGGCGCGGCCGGGGCAACAGGCAGACGATGGCCTACTTCGTCAGCCCGCCAGAAAAGCAGCGATACAAGTCCTGGCTGGCGACGCGGCACGGGCCGCACGAGCGGTACAGGACAACAGAGTATGCACGAATGCTGGACGCCGGCGAATCGCATGAAGTGATTGCCGCGAAGTTCGGAATCAAAGCCGCTTCGGTGCGGACGTTCGCGGCCCGGCGGCGCAAGCGGCTTGGTGGGAAACTGTAAGTGTGTCACCAAACGCGCCCGAGCGCGATGGGAGGAAGGGAGGATGAGCAACGATCTGCGCGAAACTGAAATCTGCCCTGTCTGTGACACGCCGCAGACGAAGCAGGTCATGGTCTGGTGGCGCTACATTCCGGGCGAAGACGTAGTGAAGGTGTTTGTGGGCGGCAAGCTCGCCACAGTCTTCACCGGGAAAGAAGTGTGCCAGATTCTGCTCAATGCCTCAAGGAAACGCTCATGACCCCCGAACTCAAGCGCGCCCTACGCCAGTTGTCGATGACCCTGCCCGAGGCGGAGGCGTTTGTGCGGTTGCGGAATCGATGGGCCGACAGGGTGCTGATGGATTGGTGTACCAACGGTTGGGCTGGGTGGCGCAATGGCGACAAGGGCTACAGGTTGCGTCCGAAAGGCCGCTTCGTGGCCGAGGCGCTTGTGAGGCTGGGTGTTGGGAGGAAGCCATGAGCCATTGTAAGCACGGACAGCGCATCACCAACATTGGTCATTGCGCGTTCTGTTACGCCGCCCTCGAAGCCTCCAACGCCGCGCTGGTCGCGGAGTGTGCGAGGTTGCGTGAAACGGTCGATGCCGCCGCGCTTCAAGTCCATAGCGCGATTGACCAACTCGCTAAGCACGCAGACGCCCGCGACGGAGAGGATGCCAAGGTTCGGCTCAGCGACCTATTCGACGCCCTGATCGCCGCCCTCGCGCAACCCAAGGAGACCCCATGACCCTATATGAACTAACCCGGCTTCTCGTGGCGCGTGGATGCCCGGAGCATCCGAGGTTGTTTCAGAAGCCACAATGCCCGCCGTGGTGGCTTCTGCGCGATTCAATCCCGGACGACCCACACCACGTACGGTCCAGTGATACGGTTCATTCAGATGACGCCCGCGACCTGTGGACGGCTCATGCGCTGCGGTGGGTGGAACCGATGCTTGGGCTGGAATACATCGCGCATCTGGCGCACCTGCAATATGGTGACAACATCCTGGAAGCCATCGAAGCCGCCACCCGTCACCTTGAAAAGGGCGGCGTTCCAAGTTGAACCGCCGGTAGTGTTTTTGCGGGATGCTGGGGCGCAGGATGATAGACCATGAGCAACGCTGATCTTAGAAAACCGGCCGCTGAGGCCCGCGAAGTTGCGCCTGTCGATGTCGCCGAAACGGCCGCCATCATGTTCCTGAAACAGGCCGCGTCCGACCTGGAACAGGCCATCGCGATCCTGGCCCCGTTCCAGCCGGCCCTTGTCCTGCAGGCCCCGCCGCGGGCTGTTGTGCTGCTGCGCCTTGCGGCCGGAGTGCGCCAGGCCCTGCTGACCGAGGCCGCCCACTTGGGGATTGTCCGAAAATCCTAACTGCAAGTAGTTTGCGTTTGGGTGCGCCAGCGGTATCCTGTTGGCATGGCTACTCAATTCACAACCTGGAACACTCCCAAGTCCGGCAGCGCGGGCAAGAACTACTTTGACTGGCTGCGCGGCCAGCAGGGCGGCGGCGTCTCGTTTCAGGTGGGCGCCAGCGGGCCTACCACGGTTGGCGGGCTGAAACCCGGCAACTCATGGGACGACCTGCAGACCGGGGGCGGGCAGCAGGGTATGTCGCCCCAGGAACTGGATTCCCTTGACCGGGCACGGCAGCGACTGGCATCCGGCACCTACGCCGGCAGCACGTTCGGGCGGACCTTGCAGGACCGCTACATGAACCCTTACGGCTATGACCCCAAGACCCGCCGGGGCCTTGAAGTGCAGGCCGAAGAGCGCCTTGCGGGCCGGTTGTCGAACAGCAAAGAGAACGCGCGCCTGATGGCAAACGCCCGGGGCGCCATGGATTCGGGCGGCTTGACGAACCTGTTGAGCCAGCTTGAGGCGGGGTCAGCGCGTGACTTGAACAGCGAAATGACCAACATTGCCGACCGCGACGAACAGATGCGGTTGCAGCGCGAGCTTGGCAGCGCGGGCTACCTGACCAACCTGTTCGGGCTGGAACAGGGCAAGGATTTGGCCGCGGCGCAGTTCGAGGGCAACATCAACTGGCCGACCGACGGCGGCCAGGGCGGCGGTTCCACGCCCTGGGTCGGGCAAGGCGACCAGAACCTGCTCAACGGCATGGGGCAAATCGACTTCACGAAAATCTACAACTTGCCGGGCGGCCGCGATTACTGGATGGACATGGCGCGTCGCCAACGGGAGGCCTATGAGCGCTGGAAAGCCTCAAATCCTCAGCCATAGCGACAACCCCACCAACCGGCGCCATGCCGTCGTCGCCTTTATCGTCGCCCGTGCCGAGGCCGAGAAGGCCCTGCGCGGCAAGCCCGACCGGTGCATTGTCGACCGGGCCACATTCGCGGCCATGTTGAACGCCAGCAACCGGATGGACGCAACGGTGAAGGCCGACCCCGAGACCCCCGTGGTGTTTCGCGGCGTGACGCTGGAAGTGTCGGACGCCCCGGGCCGCAAGGATTCGTGGCAGTTCCAGTTCATCAGCGAGCGCGCCCCAGGCAAAGCCTTGCCGCATGATCCGGTGGCGGCCGCGAAGTGGCGGCGTGACCGCAAGAGGAGCGCGTAATGGGCCTTCCCTTCGTGACCCACAGCTTGCTGAAGGGCTACAACGTAGACCCTGTGCAGCTTCAGGCCTTGCGCCAGCGCCAGCAGGAAGACGCCCAGCGCCGGCTTGAGTTCTCGCAGGAACAGGAACGTCTGCGGGAATCGTCACTGGTCGACCGGATGTTCCGCGAAAAGGCCGCCAAGTTGCAGGAGGACGATTCGGTCTTCTACCGGGGCATGAGAGGCCGCGAGCTTGACGACGCAATCGCAGCCCGGGCCGAGGCACGCCAACAGCACCAGGCTGACCTGGAGCGCAAGGACCGCGAGTTTGCGGCCAAGCAGACCGAGGCCGCCGAGCGCTTGCGCATGGAGCGTGAAGACGCCGCCCGTCGCGACCGTGAGATCGGCATGAACCAGGACCGCTACGACGCCGCACAGGCGCGGGAAACGACCGCGCAGCAGGACATCACGAACCGCGCGCAAGTGCGGACACGTTCGCGCGCCATCATTGCAGACCGTGTGCAGCAGCTTCAGCAGGTAGACAGCGAGTTTGGCGGATTCGCCGCAGGGCTGGGCGGCACGGGCGGCGGCGCGAAGCCGGAGCAGATCCGCGACATGATGATGGCCGAAACCCAGCAGGCGGACCTGACGCCGGCCGACCGCCAGGAAGTGCAGGCCGCGATCGCTGAGTGGTACCAGGAAGCCCTGAAGGCCGAGGACAACGAAACGGCGCGGAAGATCAACGATGCCAAGCTGGAGGACGTGGACGCCTTGCGGAGTCAGCGGCAGACCGAAAGCGCGGCCCAGCGGGAGTCGCGTGAACGCCTGGCGACCGCCGAGACCGAGCGCAAGAAGGAAGCCGACGCGGCCCGCAAAGAGCAGACGGAACTTGCACGCATTGCCAACCGTAAGTCTCGCGTCGAGAAGGACATTGCGACCTACATGGCGTTCATGCAGGCCTCGATGGAGGCCGGCAGCGAGAAGGCCGAGGCCGAATGGCGCGCGAAGCTGGAAAAGGCCGAGTCGACGCTGGCAGACCTTGAGCGGCAGGAAGACGCGGTGTTGAAGGCCCGCACGGCCCCAGCGGCAGCCAACTCGGAGTGGGGCGACACGGCGCCGCAGCCAAACAGCGCGGGCTAGCGCAAGACGGCCATTCCGATGGCCGACAGGAGATGGGCGGGTAGCTGCACCACGGTTGCAAACGCCAGCGGCATCATTGCCAGGTCGTACCCCTTGGGTTGCTCTTCCGCCGGGTTGTGTTCCTGCGAAAAGCCAAGCGCGACGATACCGGCAAAAGCGCCGGCAGCCACGGCGACGCCCCACGGCAGACCGCCAAACTCTTGCGGACGCCAGATGGCGAGTACCAGAAGCTCGGTCAGGTTGGCGGCAATGAAAGCCCACTTCATGACCACAGGGTACGTTGGGCGATGCGGCGATGGCAGGAGGTAGAGTGGCCGGTTACGACCCTTTGGGCGACACGCAACGCAGGTTCGGGGACAGATACCCGGGCCTGTCTGGCGTTGACGAGGACTCCGGCCTGCGCATCAACACCAAGCCGCAGGAACCCGACGCCCTGCGCATGTTGCGGCGGTTGCGCGAACAGCGGGCGGCCCGCGAGCAAACACAGGTCAAGCAGGAAACGCTGGCCGACCCCGGCTTTTGGGAGGAAGCGCTGGATGCAGGCAAGTCCGTGGGCGGGAGTGTGCTGGAGGGGCTGGGCACGTTGATGGACAACACGCCCTTTGCCGGTGTGCCCGAGACGCTGGCGGGCCTTGCCAGCTACCCCGCCGAAGGCCTGGGCCGGCTGACAGGCGCCGGCGAAGATGGCCGGGGCGCGGCAGACTTTCAGGATATGGACGCTGCGGGCGCGGCGCTGAACCTGAACCCGCTGGGCCTGATTGCCAACATGGTTGGGTTGGGCACGGGCGACAGCGACCTGCGCAAACGCGGCAAAGAGTTCTTTGAGAAGGCGTCGCGGGGCCTGTCTGCCGGCGACCAGGAAGTTCTGGGCGGTTATGGCACCAAGGCCGGGGTTGCGGCGATCAACCCGATTGCGACTGCGGCGGTGGTGGGCAACGAGGCGATTGACTACTTCGGGGACGGCACAACCGAGGGCCCGTTGACGCATATCGGGCTGGGCCAGGGCGGCAAGACAGACGACGCGCTTTACCGCATGGGCCTTGAGACAGCGGTATCCGGCCCATTGAACATCACGCCGGCGGGCGGCACCGAGTTCATTGGCAGCGCTTACAACGCGGCCAAGGCCAGCAAGGCCGGGGCGTGGATGATTGAGAAGTTCCCCCGGGCGGCATTGCTGCCCGAGCGGGCATGGCTGAAAGTGTCTGGCGCGGCCAAGAGATCGGCCGTGCTGGGCGATGACCAGATGCAGCGCCTGTACACGGCGCAACAGGCCTTTGAAGACGAAGCGGCCCCGGCTTTCCAGCGGCTTTACCAGGACATTCTTGTCGCGGAAAAGGACGCGTTCGCCAAGCTGGCGTTGAAGCCCGAGCAAGAGGCGGCGGTCAGGCAGGGGATACTCGAAATTGCCGAGCAGCCTGCCGCCTGGCGCAGGGTGGCCGCGCACCGCCTGACCGACGACGAGATGGTCAAGGAAGCGCTGGTCGAGATGGCTGACCTGTACGGCGACTATCCCGCCAAAGCCGCGGCGCTGGAACGCAAGTTCAAGATCGGCACCAAGGACATGGTCAGCGACGTGTTTGAGTATGCGCAGCGCGAAGCGAGCCCCGAGCTGCGGGCATGGACGGCCGCGAACCCGACGGCGCGCAAGATTCTGACCGGCGAACGGCGCAAGCTGGACAGGCAGGCGTTTGAGTCGGCCTGGGCCGGCTTTGAGCATGGCCGCAAGCTGGGTGACTTGAACATCAATGAGGCCGAGGACGTGATTCGGGCGAGCCTGAGCAAGGCCGGGTTGCCTGAGAACATCCCGATTTTCGCCCGCGATGCCTTTGGCGGGCTGGCGCGGCGCACGGAAGCCAACATGCACCGTGCCAAGGTGCGCAACCTGTACGCCGCGGCAACCGATGTGTTTGGGCAATCGGCAGACCAGAAGCTGGTGCAGGACGTGGTCTATGCGGTGCTGGACGAAAAGCAGGCACTGGCATGGAAGCGGGCGGCGGATGCTGCGCTGGGCGCGGTGGATGCCACGGACATGCAGGCGGGCTTTCGACAGGGCCGGGAGGAAGTGCGCAAGGGCTTTGCCGAGTCCGCCGGGCCTGCCACAGACAGGCCGGTTGCCAACGTGGTGAACCAGACGGTGCGGGACGCCAAGGGCGCGGCCAGGGAAGCAGCCGAGAAGGCCGAGAACCTTGACCCGGCCAAGTGGAGCCCGGAACTCAAGGCCCAGTGGGTGGAAACCGTGGTGAAGCGGGCCGGGATCTCGGGTCCGCCGCGCAGCATGAGCGCCCTGGAACTCTTGAGGTCCAAGAAGGTGCCCCTGCCCGACAACCTGGACGACCTGAGCCGGATGGCGACCACGTTTGTTGACCCCGAGGACGCAGCCAAGGTCGCCAAGTACGCAGATAACTTCTACTCGCGCGGCCTTGACCGTGGCGCGGTTGGCAAGTGGTACGACGGCCTCAAGCAGATTTACCAGCGGGCGACGCTGGCGCGGCCGTCGTCGCTGACCAAGGACCTGATCGGCACCACCAGCCAGGGCTTCATTGCCGGCAACACCGTGGCCGACCTTGCCCAAGCCGTGCAGGACCTGGGTGGCTCCAGCCACAACTGGGCCAAGGGTGTCGGCAAAGGCTTCACGGCGCCCGACGACGCGCTGCGGTTGATGGCCGAGGGCGTGCTGCAGACCACGAAAGAAGAGGCGCTTGCCAAGGGCGCGTTCGAGGGCGTGCCTGTGCTGGGGCGCATCGAGGAGCGCGGGGTGTTGGGCGCGCTGATCCCCGGCAAGGCCGGAGAGGCCGTGGGCAAGGCCACCGACGAGTTGCTTCATGCCCGCGTGTGGTACGAGCAGACGCACAGGCTGGCGACGTACCGCAAGGCGATTCGCGAGGGCATGAATCACAAGCAGGCCGTCGAGGAAGTCTACAAGCACTTCGGCCAGTTCAATGAGCTGACCAAGCTTGAGCGCACGGCCCTGAACCGGATGCTGTTCTTTTGGACATGGATGGTTCGGTCGGTGCCTGTAGCCATGCGCAACCTGGTCGACCACCCGATCCGGTCACGGATTCTGCTGACGTTGATGGCGCATGGAGAGCAGGGCGCGCCCGACTGGTTCAACCGCATGGGCGGCTATGTGCTGGGCGTGGACGAGAACGGCAACGCCGACGCCATTGGCACCGGTGGCAGCACCTATTTCAGCCCGTTGTTCAGCCTTCTGCAGGGCGAGACGGCTAACGCCCTTGCGGCTGGCGACTACGGGGCCATTCTTGCCGGTGAGGATGGCGAGTACGGCAAGGGCGGGCTTGCCCGCGACGTGTTGCGGTCCGCGCCGCCGTTTGTGTCTGTTCCGGCGATGTGGTCGCAAGGGACGGACCCCTTTACCGGCGAAGCCCTGAAGGACGAGCAGGGGCACAGCAACGTGAAAGCCCCGATGGCGTTCTACTGGCTGATGAACCACAACGGCGAGCCCAACGCGATCGAGCGCGTGCTGGGCCTTACGGCCAAGACCGACAAGCAGGGCAACCTGCGCGGGTTGACCATAGACCCGCATTGGGGCTTCCTGATGCGCGTGCTGCCCGGCGTGGATGTTGCGGCTTCAGACGTGAGTTCGTTCGTTGACCCGAGGCAGGCCGACGCATCAGGCCTGAGCCTGGGCAAGGGTGCGGCCCGGCAGGCTGGCTTCCCGGTCTACCGGTTCAGCATGGACGACAAGCAGGAAAAGAACCTGAAGGACTTCCGCAAGGCCTTGCACAAGGAAGTGGGCAAGCTGTCTGGGGGCGGTTTGGACGTGGTTTACGGCAGGGTTTCGCCGACTACCCAGACCGCGCGCGGCCACAAAATGCGCAACGACGTGGACCGCTGGCAGGCCGAGGCCGACCGGCAGGGGCTTGGCCCCAAAGCCTCAAGGGCCTACGTTGACCAGCGGCTGTCGCGCCTGTACCAGCACGAGTGGCGGTTGATCGAGCTGGACCGCCGGCTGAAGGTGCTGCAGGACAGCGCGCGCGAGGAAGAAGAGAAACGCAAGCTGACGGACCTGTCACTTGCCGCCCGGCTTACGCCGGCCAGAGAGTAACCAGGCACCAGGGCTGGCCCGTGGTGTTGACCTTGCGGATGAGCAGGCCTTC
>OFQX01000130.1_pt1 | contig 24029 bp, 32 predicted proteins | sample 1542951 | NCBI WGS metagenome assembly OFQX01 (sample SAMN07774215, study PRJEB24372) | wastewater metagenome | isolation source: WWTP Novara (Effluent) | place: Italy: Novara | collected 2015-12
CGAGAAAAGCAATATCAAAAAGCCTGCATAAAGGCTAAAGAGTTGGGGATTTTATGACCCTAACAGCAAAACAAGAGAACTTCTGCCAAGCCTATAAAACCAGCAAGAATTTTTCACAAGCTGCGGCTACCACTGGCGCGATCTATTCAAAAGGGGTAGGTTATTACGTTTACTTCCTGATAGACCCAACAAATCAAGAAATCTTTTATGTTGGTAAGGGGAAAGGCGATAGAGTTTCTAGCCATGTGAAGCAAGCAATTAACGGAAATGTAGCCAATGCGGAAAAGCACAAAAGAATTACAAAGATTCTTTCCGATGGTGGAAAGGTGGAAGAATTCATATTTGAGCATTACAAAGAAGAGCGAGACGCATTTGCATGCGAAAAGTTTTTCATTGAAACAACACGCAGTCTTGGGCTTACAAATATAGCAAATGGCGTAATGACCAATGCTGAGAGGGTTAGCGAAGAGGCAAAATTCCTGCTTACCCAACTTGTAACAGATAGTTGGTTTCATTCCCACGGGAAGCCTGAGATGAAAACGGTTATTGATTCATGCTTTGGCAGCTTTAAGGCTTATGACGACTTTATTCGGGGGGTGCTGAATAAGCTAATCATCCCATCTAAAGTAGACGAAAGTAGAGAGGCTGTATATGGCTAAAGGAGTAAAGACAGGCGGTCGGAAATCTGGAACACCTAACAAAGTCAGCGCAGAGCTAAAGGACATGATTCTTACCGCGCTGGACGATGCAGGAGGTGTCACATATCTGCAATCTGTGGCAAGTAGTCATCCTGCGGCATTTCTTTCGCTTGTCGGGAAAGTGTTACCAATGCAAGTTTCAGGCGACCCTGAAAACCCACTTTTTCCGCGCGTAATTAATATCATCAGTGGAAGAGCTTAACGTAGAGTTCCCGCCAAAATTAGCGGCGGCTCTCTTTGCTCCAAAGCGGTATTTGTTTGTAAGGGGTGGAAGGGGTAGCGCGAAAAGCTGGTCAGTAGCTAGGGCTTTGATTATTTTGGCTTTTCAATCATCGCAGCGCATTTTGTGTACTCGTGAGATACAAAAGTCTATTAAACAATCGGTACATCAGTTACTTAAAGACCAGATTGAAGCATTGGGGTTAGGTAAGTTCTTTACGGTACTTGAAACAGAGATACGCGGACTGAATGGCTCGGCGTTTTACTTTAGCGGGTTATCTGACCAAACAGCAGAATCAATCAAAAGTTTTGAAGGTTGCACTAGGGTTTGGTGCGAAGAAGCACACACAATTTCAAAAGCAAGCTGGAAGATTCTAATACCTACGATTCGTGCTGAAGGCTCTGAAATATGGGCTACTTACAACCCTGAGTTGGACACAGACGAAACGCATCAGATGGCGGTTATCCGACCAGCGCCGGGCACTATTAGCATTGAGTTGAATTACCCTGATAACCCTTGGTTTCCAGCAGTATTAGAGGTAGAACGACAACACGCTGAAAAGACCATGAAGCCAGAGGATTACGCGCATATATGGGGCGGTCAATGTAAGCCAGCAGTAGAGGGCGCGATCTATTTCGATGCCATGTCGCAATCTATCCAATTGGGTAGGATTTGCAGCGTTCCGCACGATGGCAACCTAAAGACGCATCTCGTATTTGACTTGGGTATGGCTGATTCAATGACCATCATCTTAGCTCAGAAGGTTAGTTCAGAGATACGAATCATCCATTACATAGAGGGCAATCAACGAACCCTTGCTGATTACAGCGCAGAGCTAAAAGAACTGCGGTTAGATGGTCAGCCTATGAATTGGGGAACGGTTTGGCTACCGCATGATGGCTTTCATAAGAAGCACCAGAGCGGCATTGATGACCGTCAAGTGATGGAAAACTTGGGTTGGACAGTTGACCCTAACGGCGTGCCAAACATTGAAGTAGCAACAGGAATAGACAGAGCGCGTGAAGTGTTCCCTCGAATCTACTTCAACAAAGACAGGACAGAACGACTGGTCGAGTGCTTAAAGCGTTATCGCTGGAACATCAACAGCAAGACAGGACAAGCTACTCAACCATTACATGATGAATTTAGCCACGGTGCTGATGCTTTCAGGTATCTAGCCTTGGTATCTGAACAACTTAACAACAACATCAAGACCCCAAAACTTGTTTACAAAACTAAATACTTAGCATAAATATGGCAAAAATGGACAACAATGAGCTGCTAGAGCTATTGCAACGAAAGGAGCAATCAGCCAGCCACTACATACACGGAACGCTAGGCGCTGACCGTGATGCAGCCATGCGTGCGTACCATCGTCAGCCCTATGGTAATGAGGAAGAAGGCTGGTCAAGTGTTATCACTTCAGACGTGCAAGATACAGTTGAATGGATATTGCCAGCGCTGTTAAAGGTGTTCACAAGCACCGATAAAGCCGTATCTTTTGAGCCAACTACGCCACAAGATGTAAAAGGTGCAGAGCAGGCCACAGACGCTTGCAATTACGTGTTCTACAAACAGAACAACGGCTTTCTAATCCTCTACACAGCGATTAAAGACGCTTTGCTTGTTCGTAACTGTGCGACCATGTGGCGCAAAGAGACTAAAGAAGTCGTATCGTCAATCCCATTTAAGAACGCTACAGCAGAGATGCTAGCGATGATTCTGCAAGAGAATGACGAAATCACCGAGCAGCAAGAAGCCCCAATCATTGACCCACAAACAGGCCAGCCAGCAGTAGACCAGATGACAGGTCAACCAGTGATGGGCTTCAATGGGCGTATCAAGCGCGTAGAAGAAAAGACCATCGTCAAGGTAGAAGCATTTAACCCGGCTTACCTATTGGTAGACCGTGAATGGACTTCACCACTGTTAGCAGATTGTCCTTACACAGCACGACTGATGAAAGTCACGCTATCTGACCTCGTACAAATGGGGTTTAAGAATGTGACAGCAGAGGAGTTGAGAGCCTCAGACATTGGCGTACAAGATATTTACGACATTGCCAACAAAGGCACGGATGACCTAGAGGAAAGCATCCCCGAAGATGAATCACTGGCAGAAGGCTACCTGCGTATCGAGTACGTTCTGGCCGACATTGATGGTGACGGCATTGCAGAATTGAACTGCATCTACCGCTTGCAAGAGAAGATACTGAAGCAAGAAGTGGTGAGCCATGTTCCGTTTGCTACATTCTCGCCAGTGCTGAATACCCATCAATGGGACGGCATGAGCATGGATGACTTAGTGGGTGACTTGCAGAAGTTGCACACTGAAATGCTGCGTCAGACGCTTAACAGCTTCTACTTAGCTAACAACCCACGTAACACAATCCTTACCGATTCCAACGGTTCGCCTTACGTCAACATTGATGACTTTTTGAATATGCGCCCCGGCGCTGCGGTTCGTCAAACCCGTGAAGGTGCTATTCAACCGTTACTGACCCCGACAAACATCGGTAACGCCTTGCCAATGCTGGACTACGTTCAGAATATGCGCGAAGAACGCACAGGCGTATCAAAGACTAGCCAAGGATTAAACCCTGATTCACTGAACAACACAGCGACAGGCAGGCAGCTAGACATGACTTCAGCCATGCAGCGTATCGAGTTGATAGCGCGAATCATTGCTGAAGTCTACCTAAAACCCACATTCTTAGGCATATTGAAGATGCTTACAGACGGTGGCATGGAAAAGCTAGCGTTCAAGTTGCGCGACGAGTTTGTAGAGTATGACCCGAACGAATGGCGCGATCAATACGACATGACCGTGAATGTTGGTCTAGGTACTGGTGATTCAGCACAGAAGATTCAAGCATTGCAGATGATTGCGCAGAACCAAATCAACCTATTACCAATGGGCTTGGCTACACCTCAGAACATCTACCACACACAAAGCAAACTTGTAGAAGCAGCAGGGTTTAAGGATGTGCAGAACTTCATCCAAGACCCACGAGGCAAACCGCCTCCACAACAACCACCTAATCCAATGATTCAGGTTGAGCAGATTAAGCAACAAGGCATTGCACAAAAAGCACAGTTTGACGCACAAAACGAAGCTAAGAAGATGCAGCTAGAGGCACAAGTGCAAGACGCACAGCATCAGCGTGAAATGCAGCGTGACATGGAAGTAGAGCGCAACAAACAAGAAATGCAAGCGCGTGATTCACAATTCCAAGCCACACTAGAGGCGCAGAAAGAATCACAACGCCTACAAATCGAAGAAGCAAGCAAACAAGCAGACCGTGAGCTAGAACGCTGGAAAGCAGAACTAGACGCACGAGTGAAGATACGCATTGCCAATATTGGTAAAGAAGTATCAGGCGATGAACTTTTAGGCGCGGTAGAAGATGATTTAGCTATGGGTAAACCAAACCCAATAGACCAACTAGCACTTATGCACGCTCAAACCCTGCAAGCGGTATCTAACATGGCAGAAACAATAAGCAAACCTAAGACACGTCAAGTGGTGCGCGGTGCAGATGGTCGCGTACAAGGGATGATTGAACAATGACGCTTAATACCCAACTAGCCAACGCCACAGTAAACGGTCAGGCAGATAACCTATCCGCGCGATTAAACAGTGGTTATTTGCGTATTTATGACGGTACGCAACCAGCTACAGCAGACACATCAATAGGCGCTCAGGTGCTTCTTGCCGAGTTGACGTTTTCAGCTACTGCTGCCCCCGCTGCTGTAAATGGCTTAATCACATTCAACGCGCTAACCGCCGATTCAAGTGCAAACGCAACAGGAACGCCGACGTGGTTTAGGGCGGTTCAATCCAATGGAACGACTGTTGTTATGGATGGTTCTGTCGGAGCTTCGGGCTGTAACTTAAATCTATCAGGTTTAACTGGCGGTCAAATAATTATTGGTGGCACTGTATCAATTTCAAGTTTCACTCATGATGTGCTAAACGCAAGCGCGGGATTATGATAGCGCGATAAAAGAGTATGCTACACGTACCAATCGGTTCTAATACATTTGGGCTAACGCAACCAAGTACCACTGCGCGACCTGCTGCGGCACAAGGCAATGCGGTAACGCCTGACCCTTACGAGTTAGTTGTTTACGGCGCGGGAGGCTAAATGGCAATTTCAGAAGCATATAGTGGGACAGCGTCAATTTCAACGACAGAGTTTAGCTGCCCAAATAATTCGACCACACTTACACCTGTCACAGCAGACGGTGTTTACCAAATGTTTTTAGACACTAGCGACATGGTAGAAGGCGATCAGTTGCAGATACGCATTTATGAGAAATGTAGAAGCGCAGACACGCAGCGCATTATTTACGAAGCCGTATTAACGGACACAATGGCTGCAACTTGGGTTACCCCCTCGTTGATACTGTTGCATGGATGGGATTTAACGCTAGACGCATTAGCAGGGACTATCACAGTAAACTGGTCAATTAGACAGGTGGCTTAATATGCCTTGGCAACCATTACTACCAGCAGCGCAACAATTAAGTAGTGCGGTCGTCGATGGGGCTGGCGTAACATCACAAGCGCAAACTACATCAGCAATCGGTTCAGCAGCACCAGCAGCGGTTACAGGTGCAATATCAACTAGCCAAGCACAAACAGTCGCTTTGGCTGGTAGTAATACTAGTCCTGCTGCGGTAAGTGGAATAGTAAGCACATCACAGGCGCAAAGCGTAGAGTGTTTAAGTGATTCTCAGAGTGTTGGAAGCCATAGCGGTGAAGTAGTCCTACAGCGAAAACGGGTTTACATCAAGCGCGGTAAGCAGTACCTGATATTCAACACCTTAGCCGAAGCAGATTCATATGTAGCGGCTGAAGAAGCGATAGAGACAGCGAGACAGTCAAGCAGAGGTGCAGCGAGACGCAAGGTTAAGGCGCTTAATGTGCCTAAGCCTGAAGTAGTCCAAGCTGTAGAGCCTGAGAAGCTAGAGGTCATGCTGGAAAGGTTTAACTTACCTTTCAATCTGTCAGCAGCGATAAGTAAAGAAGATTTTGCAGCCCTGCACTACATACAAGAGCAGTTAGCAATCATGCAGGACGATGAAGATATTGAACTCTTACTATTAACACTATGACAAACAACGAAGAACAAGTCAGACTTGGTAAAGATGCGGCGCTGGTGTTAGACAACGCAGCGTTTCAGCTTGCCATTAAGAGTATGCATGAGGAAATCACACGCGCATGGAAGAAATGCGATGTACGTGACTCTGAAGGCCAACGCTTGATGCTTCAAATGTCCAAATGTGCAGAGCTATTCGAGACGCACATCATCGGATTAGTAGAGCGTGGCAAGTTTGCACAGAACGAATTAAACATTGAAAAAGCGCGTCAGCCTAAAAGTTGGGTGCGCAAGGTTATCGGGTAGACACTTACCCATTTTGGCTAACGTCGTGAGACGCGCCTAGTGCCTCTAGTGTCATGAGGGGCATTCAGACAAGGAAAAACTAAATGGACGGACAAGCGCAAGCACCCGAAACAGGCAGTATCAGTGAACTAGCAGAACTCTTTAGCGACAATCCCGACGAGGAATCGCAACAACAAGAGGAAAGCACAACAGCAGAAGAATCAACCGACAACGGCGACGATTCGGAAGCAGAACCTCAATCGGAAGAATCAGAGGAAGAAACTACAGACGAGTTGCAAGACGATGCTGAAGCAGAAACCGAAGAAAAGCCGACAACTGAGGAATTTGAAGTCTCTATCAAAGGCGAAGATGGAGCTGATACCAAAATAAAGGTATCAAAGGACGAGCTCATTAAGGGTTACTACCGCCAAGCTGATTACACGCGCAAGACACAAGCTCTAGCAGAACGTGAGAATCAAGCTGTGGAGCTTCTAACGAAGAAACACGAAGAAATCAGAAGCACCTATTTGCAGAACGCTGAAATTGCAAGAGCAGCAATCGCGCAAATGGCAGGCTTCCGAAGTGAGGCAGAAATGGCGCAGCTAGCAGCGACAGACCCTGCAACTTGGGTAGCAGAAAACCAAAGACAGACGCAAATACGTCAAATGCTTGGAACTCTGGACAAACAGATGAAAGCAGAGCGCGAAAGCGCAATGACGCAAGCGCAAAAAGCACAACAAGAAGCCAATCAAAAAGCTATCCAAAAATCTTGGGAAGAACTAGAACGGCTGAAGATTGACAAGCCAAAACTCGTCAATATTTATCAAAAATCCAGTAAAGAGTACGGGTTTTCCGATTCCGATCTGGCTGGCATCACAGACCACAGGGTCGTAAAAATGATGGCGGACGCGGTGGCTTACCGTGAACTGAAAGCCAAAGCGCCACAAGTGACGCAAAAGGCTAAAGAAGCACCTAAGTTACCAAACAAACAAACACCAACGCAAAGAATCGACCCAAAAATTGAAGCGCGAATGAAATCAGGTCGCGCCAAATTGTCGGACTTAGCTGCGTTTTTCTAAAGGATATTCAAAATGACAGTTCCATCAGACCTCTATCAAAAAGGCTCTCTTAAGGGCAATCGTGAAGATTTAATCGACAAAATCTTCAACACTTCACCAACAGAAACACCCATTACATCGAAACTCGGTCGCGTTACTGCTACCTCTACGTTTCATGAATGGCAACGTGATGCATTAGGCGCTGCAAGTGCTGATAATGCAATGATTGATGGTGATGACGCAACCATGACCGCGCAAGTCGCTACTGAACGTGTAGGCAATTATTTGCAGACCTTCAGCAAAGTGTACGGCGTATCTCGTCGCGCTAACATCATCAAGAAAGCAGGTCGCGGCTCTGAGATGAAATACATCGCAGCCAAAAACTCGCTTGAATTGAAGCGTGACGTTGAGAAAATGGTCTTGTCCAGCAATCCTGCTGTGGCTGATACCACCTCTGTAGCAGGTAAATCTGCTGGCTTGGGCGTTCAACTGTACTCTAACGCATTGCACAACGGTGCAGGCGCTACAGCATCTTGGACTTCAGGCGCTCCTACAACTGCGGTCTCTGCGGGTACTAACCGTACTTTCACTGAAGCATTGTTTAAGACTGCTTGCCAAAACATCTATACCAACTCTGGCACTTTTGTTGAGATGGCGGTCATGTCACCAAGCCATAAAGCTACATTCTCAGCATTCACTGGTATTGCTACTAACCGCTTTGAGGTTAAAGGCAAGAGCCAAGGTACTGTTGTGGGTGCGGCTGACGTGTATGTGTCTGACTTCGGCGCAATTAGCATCATGCCTCATTACTTGATGGCTGGTGCAAATGAAGTGTATTTGTTGAACACTGACTACATCGAATTGGCCACTTTGGACGGTTACAAAACCTCTCCATTGGCTAAGACTGGTGATTCTGAGAAAGAACTCGCCACATTCGATGTATGTTTGGCAGTGCGTTCATCTACAGCACAAGCCAAGATTGACGATTTGACACCTTAAACCTGACTAGCTCGTATGAGCCGATGGGGTGGAAAGCCCCTCTCAATTTATCTTAACGCAGTGATGCGCTGGAGACAACATGGAACAGATAGAACGATTCACAGTAGACGAAGGCGTAGACGCTAACGGCGTTCACAAACAGGTCACATTTCAGGATGACCAATACGTCACCAAGTTGACATTCGATGCTGAACCCATACTCAAAGAAGCTGAAGCCACACGTCAAGCCACAGAGGGGCAACGATGGGGCGAAGGCAAGGTAGTAGGAAAACTACCCTTAGCCGTGATGAATCAACTCATGGCAATACAAGACAGAACAGAGCGCGATGTAGCGACTATGAACTGGTTACGCAATAACCCCGCTTTCATTACCTATATGCCTCATTTCACCCACACACGCACAAGGTTTAACACATGACTTTTACAGAGCTAAAAGCCCTCGCTGCATCTTATATGCACCGAACTGACCTGACGGATAAGTGGGCTTCATTTATAGCGGTCGCAGAAGCACAGATGTTCCGTGACTTGGACTTGAAAGAAACCGAGGCATCAGTCTCGTTGACCTCTGTAAGTAACTATTTAACCTTGCCTAACGACTTTGGTAAGGTATCGCGCCTTGTCTACACATCAAACGGTCAAGAGATTAACCTCGATTACATTGCGCGACCTGATAACTATGTCGGAACTACTCCAATAGGTTATTCACAAGAAAACAACAAGCTACGCATATTCCCTGCGGTGGCTGATGCTGATTACACGCTTTACTACTTTGTCAACCTTGAACCGCTATCAGATTCAGTAGCTACTAACTGGTTGTCACTCAATGCGGCTGATTTATATCTCTATGCAACGTGCTTAGAGGCTGCAAAGTGGACACGCGATGGCGACCAAATAACGCTTTTATCTCAACTCGTACAACCCTTAGTGGAATCAGTACGCAGTTTTTCAAAACGCAGAGCCTTGCCTAATAGCGCAGGCTTGCAAGTCAAAATTAAACAACCTTTGGTCTAAATATGCCAGTAGAAACCGCATCATACATTAGCCAACTGGTTAGCACCTATCCAGCAGGCACAGACGCTAAAGCTCAGGGCGATGACCATATCAAACTGATTAAAGCCGTCTTACAAAGCCAGTTCCCTAACTTGGGCGCGGCTGCTGTAACACCTACCGCAGCACAGCTAAACGCTGTGCCTGCCCTATCCCTACCGCCTACCATCGTAGATATATCAGACGCAGGCAGCACGATTACGTGGAACACCACTACAGCGCCTTACGCACGTATTACTTTAGACGGTGATAAGACATTCGCAGCACCTACAGGTTTGACCGTAGGCTGGAAGTATCTCATCATCACTCAGGGCGGTACAGCTAGGACGATTACTTGGAACGCTGCTTATCGTATGCCCGGTCGTTCAGGTGGCTATCCACCAGACTTAGGCGCGGCTGGTGAAGTCACGATTGTGGCTGGCATCTATGACGGTACTAATTTTTGGGTAGGTTATACCCCGTACTAACATGATGATGCCGTTCACTCGTAACGTCACGATTAACACGACTGGCGCGGGTAATCTCGCGTCTACCGTAGGCACTAGACCAAATGGGTTTATGCGCGTCTATGCAAAGGTGACAGCTACATCTGACTTTGATGTTGGCACATCTTGGTATGGCTCTGATTTGAACATTCTCGTACCGTCAATCACTGCTAGCACAGGTACTACAGGTGCAACGGGTGCGGCTGGTACTAATGGATTAGGCGGCACTGCTGGTATAGCTGGATATGGTAATCCTGCACAAACAGGCGCATCAGGTTTTGGTGGTAACGGCGGTGCAGGTGGTAACGGCGGCACAGGTGGCACAGGTGAAACAGGCACAGCAGGCGGCACAGCATTTAAGGCTACTTCTGCGAAAGTCAAAGTCAGGGCAGCAGGAGCAACATTCACCAAAGGCACAGGCGGCGCGGGTGGCGCTGGCGGTGCAGGCGGGCTAGGTGGTGGCGGCGGTGGTGCTGGTGGATTTGGCGAGACGCAAATTGACCCATTCGGGATTTTCAGTCATTACAGCGGTGGCACTGGTGGGCGTGGTCAAGGTCGTGACGGTGCGGCGGCTGGCGGCACTTCTACTGGTTACGGCGCTTCAGGCGCATCAGGTGGCGCATACAGCACAGCAGGTAGCAACTCAGCTTATGGCGGTAATCCTGCATACGGTAATGGCGGTGCGGCTGGTTCTGCTGGTGCTACAGGTTCATCAGGTGCTACAGGTGCAGATGGCTACTCTATCAACGGCATTGCAAACATCACATTTATAGGCGCTGCGCCTACCCTTGTAGGGGCTACAGCATGAGCATAGTTAAAGTCCCCGCAGTCGGTCAATACGGTGTAAACCGTGACTTGTCAGCACATGAATTACCCGTTAATGCTTGGACAAACGCCTCGAATATCCGTTTTGTTGACGGCATGGCATCTCAGGTACTAGGTTACAAAGAACTCTATCCAAGTGCTTCAGTCGTACCGTTTCACCTCTTGCCTGTAGACGTAGCAGGTATCAGAACATGGATTTATGCTGGTGAAGCAAAGATGTATACCGTGACCAACGGTAATGTGCATACGAATATCACACGTCAAACCACTGGCGTAGATGTTGATTACACAGCTGTAAGGAATAGCTGGACTAGCTCAGTGTTGGGCGGTATTCCCATCCTGAATAACGGCTTTGATGCCCCGCAAATGTGGGCTTTGACAGGTAAGGCTACGGCTTTGACTAATTGGCCTGCAAGCACTACCGCAGCGTCAATGCGCACCTATAAAAACAGCTTGATTGCTTTGAATGTGACAAAGACAGGCACGAACTACCCCTACATGGTGAAATGGTCACACGCTGCCGATGCGGGAACAGTGCCCGTAACTTGGGATGTGACAGATGCATCTAAAGACGCTGGCGAATATGACTTATCAGAGGGTTACGACACCATCGTAGACGGATTGCCTTTACGCGATTCATTCATCATTTACAAGCAATCGTCAATTTGGCGCATGGATTACACAGGCGGCGTATTTGTTTACCGCTTTCAAAAGATTATCAGCAACCAAGGCGCATTAGCCCGTAATTGCGCGGCTGAAGTGAACGGTCAGCATTTTGTGTTCTCTAACTCAGATTGCATTATTCACGATGGTCAAACAGCATCATCCGTTTTAGACAAGCAAACCCGTAGAGATTTATTCCTACAGATTAACTCGTCAAAAGCTGACCAATGCTTCGTGTTCGTCAACCGTATGTTTAACGAGGTTTTCGCTTGTTTCCCTTCATTGGGTAGCGAAACTTGCGACCGTGCTTTAGTGTGGAACTACATTGACAAGACCGTGAGTTTTAGAGACTTGCCAAACATTAACCATGCTGAAACAGGTCCTGTAGACGATTCAGAAAACACCACATGGGACACAGACTCAGGCACTTGGGATGATGATGCTACACCTTGGAACAGTACATCAGCTTCATTGAATAGAACCTTGTCATTGATGGCTTCTGAAGACCAAAAGCTATTCTTGCTTGATTCAACCTACACCAACGATGGTGCGGCTATTACCTCAGTTTTAGAGCGTAAAGGCTTGTCATTGGGTGAACCTGAAGCAATGAAGTTAATACGAGGTGTAAGACCCCGAATCTATGGTGATAACGGCTATGTGAATGTCCAAGTAGGGTATGGAAACACGCCTTATGAAGAACCCACTTACAACACAGCAGTTCCGTTCTATGTGAACTCTACAGTTTCCGTAGATTCATTCGTAACAGGGCGCTACATGGCTATCAAGTTCACCAACGGTACGGCTACTAACTGGCGGCTTGATTCTTTTGATTTCGATGTGCAAAAAGCAGGAACATGGTAAAATATCTTATAGCTAGATTGGGACTAATTACCTCAATCGAAAAGGCGATTCGTTACCGCCCTGCTATTACTTTAGTAACGCTACCGATAACGAGGTACACGATGCTTACGCAGCAATATCTACGCGATAATTTTCACTATAGTATTATTACTGGTCAATTCTTTTGGATTAAATCAAGACCAAAGGTAAAGATTGGAGCTGTTGCAGGAACTTTAAATGATAAAGGCTACAGGCAAATCAAAATAGATGGCAAATTTCATAGTGCGCACCGAATGGCTTATCTTTGGGTAACGGGCGAATGGCCTGAAAATGAAATCGACCACAAAAATGGCATGAAAGACGCTAATTATTGGTTAAATTTAAGGGGTGCTACTCGCTCGCAGAATAACTGCAACACGCAAATGCGTTTAGATAACAAATCCGGCTTTAAAGGTGTTAGTTGGCATAAACAACATAAAAAATGGTATGCGTATATCACATTGAATCACAAAACAAAATTTCTAGGTTTATACAAAACACCAAAACTAGCCTACGAAGCGCGGCTCAAAGCTGAAAAAGAGTTGTATGGCGATTTTGCAAGGGTCAGCGCATGAGAGAAATTGGCGGCTCAATTCTTCGGTACACGCCGGGCGCTGTGCCTAGCGGTTCGGTCAATGATTACTTACGCGATGAACTTGCAAAGATAGCATCAGTCTTATCACAAGTGATGGACGGTCAGGTAGATGTGACAACGGTAGAACCTGCAAAGCCTAGAGACGGAATGATTCGGTTAGCAGACGGCACTGAATGGAATCCCGGCTCTGGTCGAGGCTTCTACGGATATTCAAACTCAGCATGGAGATTTTTAGGATGAGCATCATTACATTGGACGATTTGAGTATTAAGCACCACTTTGGTGACAATGAGTACATCAAAGAAACCAAGATAGACGCAGGTGTTGAATTAGAACAACACAAGCACAATCACAGCCATTTATCAGTGTTGTTAAGTGGCACAGCTATTGTGACTGTAGAGGGTTTATCAACCCAATACACAGCACCGCAAATCCTTTTAGTACCTGCTAACAAGACCCACAAAGTCGCAGCCGTCACAGACGTGGTATGGCTTTGCGTATGGGGCACAGATGAAAAAGATGTAAGCAAAATTGATGATGGATTGATAGCATGAAACCTTTAGCACACGTAGCAAGCGGCGTAAACGTTCAAGCCCTGCATTGGGCGCTGATGGCTAACCCACAATTGTGGAATCAGAATAAACTACGCACACAAGACCCAACTTCATCGCATCACGGTTTAGACGATATTTGGGTACGTTATGCTAAGGACAATTGCGCGACATTGGGTGAATTTGACTGTGAATGGTACGAATCAGCCGACATATTGGGCGTTAAACCCTTGGTCATGGACTTGTTCAAGAAAGTCAACGGCGTGCGTTTAGGTGGTGTATTGATTACCCGCATACCCGCAGGCGCTGAATGTAAACCACACACTGACACAGGCGGCTGGCACGCTGATTACTACGAGAAGTTCGCTATTCAGATAGCCAGCGCACCCGGGCAAAAATTCTGCTTTGAAGATGTCGAATTTGAATCAAAGCCGGGCGATGTTTACTGGTTTAACAATTCATTCAAACATTGGGTGCCAAATCCGACACCCTATGAACGAATCACGATGATTGTTTGTGTGAAAAGGTGACAACATGGCAAACGGGCTATTAGACTTTCTACAAGGTGCAAGCAACGCAGCAGCAGCCAATGTAAGCGCACCCGTAGACGGTTTGACATGGTTGTTAAACAAGCTAGGCGCAGACATTAAAACACCAGTAGGTGGCTCAGATTGGATGCGCGAACGTGGATTAACAGCAGAACCTACAAACAAGCTAGCAGGCATCTTAGGCGAATCTGTAGGCGGTGTATTGCCTATGGTTACAGCAGCTAAAGCACCACAAATAGCACAAGGCTTATTGCAAGCGGAGAGAAACCTAGCAGCACCTAGAACATTGAACCCACAAACGGGCGCTATTCTTTGGCACGGTTCACCTCATAAGTTTGATGCTTTTGATAGCTCAAAGATAGGAACTGGAGAGGGTGCGCAGGCTTATGGACATGGTTTGTATTTAGCAGATGCGCCTGATGTAGCTAAAACGTATATGCAAACTAGCGAAACTGGTAAAGCAGCATTAGCGAATCAATTAGCGATTGAAACCAAAAAAGCAGCGCGGTATAGCAACGAAGGTGCGCAAGAAGTTTTTGAAATGTTCAATAAAGGCTACACGCCACAAGCAATACGCGCAAACATTGACAACATTACTGCTGATGGTGGTGTTCATCCATCCTATGCAAAGAAAATGAACCAAGCCTATGCTAAAGGCATGGATATTTATCAACAAAATTCAGCAGGCGCTCTCTACAAAGTAGACCTACCAGACGAACACATAGCAAAAATGCTAGATTGGGATAAGCCACTTAGTAAGCAATCGCCTGAAGTGCAAAAGGCAATACCCAAAGTTGCTGATTACGCATTACTAAGAAAGCAGTACGCTGATATTGATTCACAAATAAGCGGATTACCGCCTTCTTCAAAATTGTTTAATGAGTTGAGCGATAAAAGACGGCAACTATCTAGCCAAATGGATTACGCAAAAAGATTAGAAAAGGCTGTAGGTTCTGATATTTACGAAATTATTGGTGGTGGGCGCGGCAATCAACTCACGGCAAGCGAAAAGCTGCGCGAAGCAGGCATACCCGGCATTAGATACCTAGACGGCGGCTCTCGTGGTACAGGTGCAGGAACATCAAATTATGTTGTGTTCCCCGGCAATGAAGGATTGTTATCAATCTTAGAGCGTAACGGTCAACCGATTAAGTGATTCACATCATTGGAGAAGGGGTAATCCCCGAAGCACAAGCGTTTCACGATGTGCGAGACGCGCTAAAGTTTGACCGTGATGTTTATTTGTGTAGTCATATTGCACCATTCTTAGGCATAGAGCTAAAAGACCAAGCGATATACAACCTAGAGCCTCTTTATGACGGCTGTAGAAGCCTATCAATTGGCTACATGGAAGTATTGAAGAATAACCATGTGATTGACTACGACAAGCGAAACGTAGCTTATTTGAAGTCACACGGTATCGAGGCTTTCTATATGCCTTATGGCTATCACAAGAGCCTAGAACGACCCGTAGAAGCGGTTAAGGACATTGATTTTCTGCTAGTTGGCAGCGTTAACGAAAGACGCGAAAGAATCTTAAAAGACCTGCACAAATATGGGCGCTTTGAGTGGGTGCAAGGTGTTTACGGTCAAGAGTTGGACTGGTTGATAGCACGCGCAAAAGTTCACCTAAACGTGCATTTCTGTGACGACCATCCGCTAGAGGTAGTCAGGCTTAATTATTTGATGGCTAACGGCTGTAACGTAGTTTCAGAGCGTGGCAACAGTATCGAAGTGAACGGGCTTTATTGCGATGGTTTGCACTTTGCTGATGACGTAATCGAACGGTGTTTATACGCACTGAGAAACCCTAAAAACGGTGCTTGTGTCAAGTTATTGAAACATGACTGCACAAGTGCAAATGATTGGCTAAACAACAGATGAAATTAAATATCGGATGTGGCAAGTCAGTCATTGGTGGGTTTGACGGCGTAGACAGTATCAATTTTGGACAGAAATATATCTGCGATGTGCGTCAAGGCTTGCCTTTCGACGACAACACGGTAGATGAGGTTATCTCAGGTCATTTTGTAGAACATCTAACAGGAAACGAACGGGTAGGCTTTTTTAATGAGCTGTATCGGGTAATGAAGCGCGGCTCTGTAGCCCACATCATCACTCCTGATTACAGCCATGCATCAGCGTATGGTGACCCTACGCACCAATGGCCTCCTATGTCTGAGTGGTATGTCCTATACCTTAACAAAACATGGCGCGATAGGTTTGCGCCTCATGTGAAATATACGTGCAATTTCAAACATGACGTTGAAAAGCGTTTAGTCACGGTAGACGGCTACGAGGTGAACACCTTAATAGCCACATTGTCAAAAATTTAGTGAAGGAGTAATTTATATGCCTTGGATTGGTGCAGTAATTGGCGTGGCTGGTAGCATGCTTAAAGACGATGGCTCAGGCGGTGGCGGTGGTGGTGGTGGCGCTACTAATGAGGTGGCTCGTAGCGAGACTTCGGGCAGTAGTCATTCTCAGTCTTATATCGACCCACGAATGGAAAACATCCTATACGGTACAGGCGGCATTATCCCGCAGGCTACTGATTGGTGGAACAACAACTCATCAGGCACGAATGAACAAATGATTACGGGTATGAACAATACTTGGAATCAATTAGGCGCGTCTGGACAGGGTTACAACCAAATGCAAAACCTTGGAATGCAACTCATGGGCGGTGGTGCGGCTGGCAACCCGTTCACGGGTACAGGTGGCATAGCAGCGCAACAAGTTCAATACACCCCCGCAACATTCAGTGCAGGTACTGAAAACCCATTCGTGCAAAAAGAGCAAAAGCCTTTATCCGTACTACCCCAAGCATCTAGCGGCGGCGGTGTGGGTGGCGATGGTGCGTTAGATACAGCTATGAAAGTGATAGCAGCGCCTACACCACAAGACGGGCTTTGGTTTGATGATACGGGCACGGCAATGTATGGCGGTTCACGATGGGAAGGCGGCCTCTAAGGAGCAAACACTATGATGCAATTCGGACAAAACCAATACACGCAAAGTCTCGCTGATTCACTGGCTGCGCGTAGCAATCAGAATTTGAATCAAAACGTGATGCCCCAAATCAACCAAGGGGCGCAACTCGCAGGGCAGTACGGCGGTACACGTCAAGGCGTGGCGCAGGGCGTAGCAGCAGGCAACGCACAAACAGGGCTAGATTCAGCCATAGCGGGACTCTATGTCGATGCTTACGGCAAAGACCAAAACTTCTACACCCAACAGCGCGGACAAGACCAAAGCGGTATGCAACTCGGTGCAAATATCTATCAAATGGGGAATACTGGAAACTTAGGTATCGGCGCAGGACAAGCGGCATTAGGTCAATCATATATGAATGCACCTATGACAGCTACGCAACAATACGCCTCGGTCATTAACCCTTACATGAATGTAAACGGTGGCACTAATTCGTCACATTCAAGCACCACGACCAACTATGACGCTAACGGCAACCCTGTAGGCGGCTTGCAAGGTGCTTTAGGCGGTGGATTGGCAGGCTATCAGGCAGCACGTAATTTAGGCTTTGGTAGCAGTAGCGTTCCCGCACAATCCGCAGCAAGCTCTAGCAGCACTGGATGGGGTACAGGCGATTACTACGGCAATCAAGACTATGGCTCGTACTACTAAGGATTAAATCATGGCAGATTTTGTAGACAACTTCTTCGGAAACAGCTTTGATGACCCTAAATCTCAGGCTGTGATGGCGCTTGCCTCTGGTTTGATGGGTGGCGATTGGCGCAAAGGTGTAAACGGCTATTTGGGTGCAATGGGTACGGCTGGAGAGTACAACAGCAAGAAGCAATTGCAACAGATGCAGATGCAAGAGATGATGGTTAAGGCTGCTGCTGAAAAGCAAAAGATGGAGATGGACGCAAAGAAAAACAAAATGCTGATGGATATGTTAGGTGGTGGACAACCGTCACAAGCATCATCAAGCGGTTTGTTAGGCGATTCAGCACCACAAGGCGGGTTATTGGGTGGCGGCGCACAAGGAGGTGGAGACCCATTCGCAGGCGTAGACAAACGCGCATTGATGCTTGATTACCTGCAAAACGGCGGTAAAAACATGGGTGGATGGATTAACGACACCACCAAACCAAATTGGGTAAACATTGACGGAAATCTTGTCAACACAAATGCAAAAGGCTTTAGTGGAGGATTCCAGCCGGGTGTAAAAATTAATGAGAACGGTCAAGCAATCATGCGACAACCTGACGGAAAAGGCGGCGTAATTGTAGGCGCAGCGCCGGGGTCTTTAGACACATTCGCAGCTTTCGAGAGCATCAAAGCAGGCAATAAACCGATTCAAGTCTATAACCCAACTACAGGGCGAATGGATTATGAAACAGAGGGTAATGTTGTTAAAGCGGCAAAATCAGGCACACCTAAACCAATGTCAGCGCCTAGCACTGCACCATCAAACGGTAGCAATAGCGGGTATTGGGGTGGCTCTAAAGAATCTGGTTTAGCAAGCAGATTAGAGGTATTGCAAAGCGAGATAAACAACCCTAAAAATTCACCTGCAAACCGTGCGGCAGCACAAAGGGAATTAACCCAAACACAGATTGATTTACAACGCATACGACCAACACAAGGCGCACAATCAGGCGCGTTTGCTGCTGCACCATCAGCACTTGAAGTGGCGCAAAACAAAGCAGAGGAGGCAAAACTAATTGCTAACGCTACCGCTAATGCTAAGAATGTATCGCCTGCAATCATGGACGAACTTTTCAAAGCTGATGATGCGGCGAGGGCTGGTAAATCTGTTATCAAAACATTAGATGAAGCACTGAAGTTAAACAACAATTCTTATTCAGGTGTGGGCGCTAAAACTCGTGCGGTAGTTATGAGTAACTTGCCTTTTGAGTCTAAAGCTGCTGATGCGACAATCAACCTTGACAATATGCTGACAGGGCAGGCATTAGACAGCATGAAAGCTATTTTTGGCTCAAACCCAACGGAGGGCGAAAGACAGATTTTGCTATCAATGCAGGCATCAGCAGATAAAACGCCTAAACAGCGTCAAGATATTATGGAAAGAGCCAAAGCGGCGGCATCAAGTCGTATCGCTTTTAACGAAGATAAGGCAAAAGCTATCCGCGCTGGCACTTATCTAAACGAGCCGATAAACAGCGATAAGCAAAAGCAATCACGAGTTATCGACGCATTACCCACTGCCAACAATGGCAACAAAGGGCAACGCATACGCGACACCTCTACAGGGAAAATTCTTAAATCTAACGGCATTTCATGGGTGGCTGAATAATGGCATACGAACTACTTGACGAAGCGCCTAGCGGTCGCTATGAGGTGCTAGACGAGCCACAATCTACGGGTGGCGCTACAGGTGGATGGGGTGCGCCTTTAAGCCGTATGGAGCGATTCACGCAAGGCGTTAAAGACCCTATCAATGGCGGGGCGCAATTGATGACCAACTTACTACCCAAAGGGGTGGTAGACACTGGCAATCAATTAAACAATTGGCTTGCTGATAAAACTGGCTTAGTAGGCAAACTTCCTGCGGGTGGTGTAGACCAACAAGTCAGAGACCAAGAGGCGGCCTATAAAGCGCGTCTAGGTGATAACGGCTTTGATGGTTATCGGGTACTTGGTAACGTGTTAAGCCCTGCCAATGCGGCCATAGCCACAAAAGCTCCAATGGCGGCTAGTTTGCTTGGCCGTGTAGCTACAGGCGCGGCGGCTGGTGGTGCAAGTGGGTTAATGAACCCAGTGACCGACGGAGATTTTGTTGACGAAAAACTGAAACAAGTCGCATTAGGTAGCGCGTTTGGTGGAGTTGTACCTATGATAACAGGTGGGCTTGCAAGAATGGTTAGCCCTAATGCTTCGGTTAACCCTCAATTGGCGATGCTGAAAGCTGAAGGCGTAAAACCGACAGTCGGTCAATCATTGGGTGGGTGGGCTAATGCTATCGAAGAAAAACTACAATCACTGCCTATAGTGGGTGATGCTATCAGTGCAGCTAGACGAAAAACATGGGACGAAGCTAGAGGCGCGGCGTTCAATCGTGTTTTAGAGCCTGTAGGCAAAACACTACCCAAAGGGGTGGACGGTAACGATGCTATTCTATCCATTCGTCAAACTCTGAATAATGAATATGAAAAGGTTTTACCAAAGCTGACAACGCAAGCGGATAAGTCTTTTGCGGATGGTGTGTCAGGGTTAAAGAACATGGTCAAAGAGGGCGCATTAGACCCTAAATACGCTAAACAATTCAACAAGACATTGCAGACCCGTGTGCTGGATAAATTCCAAGGTCAAAACAGCATGTCAGGCGAAACCCTGAAAGATACGCAATCTTTCCTATCCAACGAGATTAAGCGTTACGGTGCATCACAAGACCCTGACGCACGTTTGTTAGGCAATGCTTACAAGGAACTAGGCGCACAGCTTAAAGACTTGTCTATCAGGTCAAATCCGAAGTATGCAGACGAATTAAAACAGATCGACACAGCATGGGCTAACTTTAAACGAGTACAAAAAGCGGGTTCTAGTGTGGCTGCTGAAGATGGTTTATTCAACCCTGCACAACTTCACAATGCTGTCAAAGCAATGGATAAGTCTAAGGATAAAGCCCGTTTTTCAGAGGGTGGCGCATTGATGCAAGACCTTAGCGGCGCGGCTAAAGCAACACTAGGCAACAAAGTAAACGATTCTGGCACGTTTGGGCGCATGGCTTTAGGTGCTGGTGCTTTGGGAAGCGGTGCGTTAAACCCTGCTATCCCTGTTGGACTCTTGGGTGGTGCAGCTATGTACTCTAGCCCAATACAATACCTATTAAGAAATGCGGTTAGTTCGCGCCCTGCGGCTGCCAAACCAACAGCCCAAGCGATAAGGGAACTCTCGAACTACATTGTTCCAGCAGGTGTTCAAAGTGGGTTTGGACTTATTGATTACCCAAATCCATAAAGGCATAGCAGCGCCTACGATAGCGCCTCTCAATGCTTGGTCATCCGTCATATCGCGCCCTTTTAAGAAAGTATCGCAGTCAATATGCCAATCGAAACATCCGTCACACACATTGCTGACTTAGAGCCTCTATACCCACTAGGTACAGACAACAGGCTACAAGGCGACAATCATATCAGAAACATCAAAACTGCGCTTAAAAATGACCTGCCTTTAACTACGCCTGCAACAGCTACAGGCATAGCTTTATTGACAGCAGCAAATGCGGGTGCGGCACGTACAACACTAGGCTCTACAACCGTAGGCGATGCTGTATATATTGCATCATCACAAGCTGCGGCACAGTCAGCCCTTGGTGTTTATAGCATTGCTGGTACAGATACGGCTATTTCAACGGCTGTCAGTGGAATCAATGTCGCACAAATTCAACCCATAGCAGCATCAGTAGCAAGTAATGAATTGACTGCAACTATCAACCCTACCAAGTTAGATTTTAGAAGCACCACACTGACAAGCGGAACAGTTACAACCGTTGACCTTGCATCTGCTGCATCTTTGGTAGTTCCAAGCGGTGCAACATTGGGGACAACTAACAACGTGGCAGCTAGGCTGGTGATTCTTGCTATCAATAACGCAGGAACGATAGAAGCAGCAATCATTAACATATCAGGCGGCATAGACCTATCTGAAACGGGCTTAATCAGCACCACAGCACTGTCTACAGGTTCAGATAGTGCCAATGTAGCCTATTCAACAACAGCCCGTACAAGTTTAGCTTATCGTGTAGTGGGTGTTATTGATATTACACAAACTACAGCAGGAACTTGGGCATCTAATCCTACACTCGTTCAAGGTGTAGGTGGTATGTCACCATCTAGTTTACCATCTGCTCGGTCTTGGAAGTCACCTACAAGAGTAGCGGCTACAACCTATACAAATACAACAGCAAGAGAGAGAGAAGTTCTAATCACCTGTACGGATACTTCTGGTACATCACAAATGGTTGTAACTATTAATGGCTCAACACATTTAATATCTGGCGGTTTCGATGGTAATGGTGGTACTTTTAGACCGAGTGCTAGTTTCACAGTTCCTGTTGGTTCTACTTACAGTATATCCCTTACAGGGGCTTCGTTATCATCATGGAAGGAGTTAGATTAACATGAAACACTATAAAGACGAGAACAATGGTGTTTGGGCGTATGATGATGATTACACTGGTGCAATTCATGATGGATTAATACCTATTAACGACGAGGAATTAGGGGTTTTACGTTCTACTGAGAGTGCCCCAACTCTAAGAATAACAAAAGTAACAATGCGACAAGCCCGATTAGCCTTATTGGGCGCGGGTAAGTTGCCAGCCGTTAATGCAGCAATAGCAGCGATGCAAGGAGCGCAAGGCGAAGCAGCCCGTATCGAATGGGAATATAGCCAAGAAGTGCAAAGAGACAGAGGTTTAGTCTCTGCTTTGAGTAGTCAATTGGGTATGACTGAAGAGCAGCTAGACGCATTATTCACAGCGGCGGCGGCTATCCCATGAAGCTAGGTTTTAAGCGTGGCACTGAATGGTACAGCGCGGTCAATCGCACTTTACTAAATAGCCAATGGTCGCACAGTGCTGTAGCAATTGAATGTCCTGATGGCTGGCGCTTGTTTGAATCGGCTGCGCTGAAAGGTTCGCACGGTAAAGCTGGTGTACGTGACTATCTGTTGACACCTGAAGTATCTGACGATTATGTGTGGATTGACCTTGGCAATGCTGACGATCAATCAGCATTAGAACGTTACAAACAAGTGCGCGGCTATGGCTATGACTATGCCAGCCTGTTGTCATTTTTACCTGTGTGGAATGTGCGCGATTCAAAGCGCCTGTACTGCCATGAGTTAACGCTTCACATGATGGGCGGTTACGTGAAGTGGCGGGTTACGCCTGAGATTATTTTGTATCAACTAACAATAAGAAAGTGACAGGCATGACACCAGATGAACAACAGCAATTTATTGATGCTGTCACTGCTGCGGTCGCGGCGGCTGTCACTGCTGACAAGGCGACGATGTATCCACCAGAGCATTCGCAGTGGGTAGAGCTTGCAATCAAACGGCAAGCGCAATCAATTGCTTTGAGACAGGCAATTATCGAGAAATCAATCACAGGGCTAGTTTGGGCGGGGGTTGTAGGTCTTACGTTGGTAATACGTGAGTGGTTAAACGCACATGGATTAAAAATATGAAACTAGTTGAAAACGCAAAACAAGCATGGCGCTGGTTCAGCGTACAGGCAATGGCACTGGCTACAGCTATACAAGCAACATGGGCTATGTTAGACGCAGATATGCGGGCAGTAGTGCCTTACAACGACATTGTCGTGCCCGCATTGACTGGCTTACTCTTAGCATTTGGCATTGCAGGTCGATTGGTTGACCAAAGCAAGCCTGAGACAAAATGACACCCGTACAACTAGCTAAAGCCACAGGCGCGCGCATAGACCGTGCTACTGAATGGCTACCCGTGATTGAAGCTGCCATGCTTGAATTTGGCATCAATACACAACAGCGACAAGCCATGTTTTTATCGCAGATAGGCCATGAAAGCGGAGGTATGCACTACACGGTAGAAATATGGGGCAACACGGCTGCACAAATCAGCTATGAAGGGCGTAAGAACTTAGGCAATACCCATGTAGGGGATGGCTTCAAATATCGCGGTAGAGGCTTGATTCAGACCACTGGACGCTATAACTACGAAGCCACAGCTAAGGCACTAGGGATAGATTGTGTCAACAACCCTGATTTACTCGCAGAGCCTGAAAATGCTGCACGTTCTGCGGCGTGGTGGTGGCAATCACACAACCTGAATAAGTACGCAGATGCAGATGATTGCAGAGGTTGTACGAAAGTTATCAACGGCGGTTACAACGGCTTAGAACAACGCCTAGCCCTATATGAAGCGGCTAAATCCGTATTACCACAAGTAGAGATTCCAACGGTCAGAGCGCCTTCAATGGTGACGGCGATTCTGACTATCTTAAAAACCGTTTTCACAATGTTTCAAAGGAAAAAACCATGAGCTTTTTTATTGGACTCATTATCGGTGCGGCATCAATGTATGCCTATCAGCGCGG
>OFQX01000131.1_pt1 | contig 23996 bp, 22 predicted proteins | sample 1542951 | NCBI WGS metagenome assembly OFQX01 (sample SAMN07774215, study PRJEB24372) | wastewater metagenome | isolation source: WWTP Novara (Effluent) | place: Italy: Novara | collected 2015-12
CGATCTAGACAGATTGTTGAAAACGCAGACCAGGCAAATAGCGGTACTATTTGGAACTCAGTTATGGTCAAGCAGGATGATGTTTCAAAACTCACAGGCGACCCCGGCGAGCGTGTAATGGTAAATGGAAACGTAACAGAAGCCGCAACGAGATTGCCATTTAATCAACTGCCAGATTACGTCATGGATGATAAAATTGATGCCCGAAACGAAATTGACAATATATATAGTACACACGGCGCAATTCGTGGAGAAACAAAAGCTAAGACACTCGGACAAGACGTACTTAGCCAGCGTGGCGATTCTGCACGTATTACTGTTTTAGCAACATCTATTGAGGACGGCGCAGACCGCTTATATAAAGGAATAACTCAAATGTTCAAAGTATTTTACGACACACCGCAACTTTTTAGATACACCGGCATTGATAATTCAACTAACTTTTTCTCACTTGGTTCTAAAAACATTGAGGATAATTTAGGACTCAGGGTTAAATCAGGATCAATCCTGCCTGAAGACCCAGCAGTTAAGCGTGATGAGACAATACAAATGCTACCTATTCTTGACCCGCTTTCTATTGCCGAGGGACTTAATAAAGAAAACCCCATCGAATTTGCAAAACGGTTGTTCTATTATAAAGGCTTGCCGGATAAGTATATGACTGAGATTTTGAAGATTGACCCACAGGCAGGGCAAGCGCAAGACCCAGAGGCTATGCAGCATATTGAAGCATTAAATCAAGGCCAGCAAGTACCGCCAATTCAAGAGCCGACAAAAGAACACTTAGCAACGCATCAGGCGTTTATGGAAGCGCCGGACTTTCAACAACTACCGCCGGAGATTCAACAATTACACCTAGAACACGTAAAGGCTGAATCACAAATTGCTAAAGACGCTATGAGCATGGGAGAGCAAAGACCGGGACAACCGCAGCAGCCACAACTCGATAGTGGCACACCTCCACAGCTCGAATCAGGCACACCAACTATACAAGAAGCCCAGAATCCTAATGCTGTATAATAGATGTGTTAAAAGGGGGTGAAATCAAAATGTTTAAAGGATCATTTATTTTAATTTTAGCGTTTATATTTTCTCTCTTTGCGCTCGGCTTTTCCTTATATACGACATTCGTTTTAAGGCCGGTTGTTTATCTGCCTGCAACGGAGGTAGTATCAGAAGTTGAAACCGCTAGTCCTTCAGCAGCAGTTTCAGTAGAGCCAAGCAAAGCAACACAATCAACGGCACCAGCGAATACAAAGTTTTTTGTACCGTCAGTTGTACCGTCTAAATAATCACCAGTAGGAACGCCGTAACTCGAAGCATTGTTACGGCGTTTTTTGGTAATAATAGTTTGATATGTTTTTCTTACAATCTCATCTACGGAACAGCCTCACACCTCAATCATTTTGCCTATTGACGACCCCGTAAGAATTAAGTAATAATTAGTACAGATCAAACTTCAGAAACCAACGGGTTCAGCAAGAGAGATGAAATTATCTTTACTGAACCATGACATTTACACCAAGAGTTACAGCAATAACACAAGACCGTATTCTTCCAAAAGAATATGACAACTTTTTTGATGATGCATCACTTTTACCATATAGAATCTTAGGAACAGGTGAAGATTGGGGAGGCGTTTCACTAAACGTACCAGTCACTTTAGCAAAAAATAACAACGGTTCTTCTTTCTCAGGACTTACTTCAGCAACACTTGGCACCACACAAACACGACAATCAATGCAGTTTAATTTGAAGGCATATAGAATTTCTATTTCATTACCCGGACTTGACCAAATTGTAGCATCAGGAGAAGCAGCACAGGTAAATCTTATCAATAACGAAACACATAATGCGTTTCTTTCTCTTTTAGACGATGTATCAGGTATGTTATATCAAGACGGAACAGGCAACGGCTCTCAAGACTTCAACGGCCTTGATTTACTGGCAGACGACACAACGACTTCTAGCACAATCGGCGGACTTTCAAAATCAACATATCCAACACTCTCGGGAGTAAGAACATCAGTAGGTGGAGCAATTGACCTTGACGATTTGGCTACTTTCTATATGGGCTTAACTTCAGGTTCAGGTGTCAAGAATCGTCCAACACTTTTTGTAACTAACGAGACTGTTTGGAACTACCTTGAGAAACTGATTATCACCGGCACAATTCAGGCTAACTATAACCCACTTGCATACCCAACAGTTACACGCCGAAGTAAGGGAGCTATCAAAGCATCTGAACTTGGTGGAGGGTACGGATTTACCTCAATAATTTATAAAGGCGTTCCAATAGTATATGACGAAAAAGCCACAACGCAAACACTTTGGGGCTTGAACGAAAACTTCTTGCCTTACTACTCAGCCAGTTCAAATAAATTAAAATCTATCTCAGTACCTAACAGTATTGAAACAGTCAACGAAGCACCTAGTTCAGAAACCGGCCTGCAATGGTCAGGATGGAAAGACGCTTTCTCAGAATTTGGAGATGCAGCTTTCCTTTACTTAATCGGAGAATGGATAACGACACAACCAAGACGACAAGGAAGATTAACAGGTATTACAGGAGTATAAACTATGTTTTCAGGAGCCAAACAATTATTTTCAGGAGAATATTACACACAGTCTTCAGTTCAGGAGGAAACTATCGGAGCGCTCGGAACTGATAAGTACGGTGATCTGTACCGCTACATAAAAGTTGGAGGTTCAAACATTTCTGCCGGAAAACTGCAACTTGCACCAGCACCAAAAACAAACCATCACAACTGTGCTGCATTTGCCGCAGTAACAGCGAACGGAAAAATCAAAGAAGTCCAAATTACACTCGGCGCAACCGCAGCAGTAGTTAGTGAATATGTTGACGGCCAATTGATAGTTAATGATAACGGCGCAGAAGGTGTGTCATTCAGAATTACTAAACAACCGGCTATCGGTTCAGCCAGTACGGGAACCATCACAGTTGACAGGCCATTCCTTGAAAATATCGCAGTTACAGATGAATTTACTTTTGTTCACAACACATGGAGAGGCGTAGTTGAAGGAACAACAGTTACACAAAGAGCAGCCGGAGTACCACTTATCGACATGACAGCCTCCTACTTTGGATGGGTAAAGACTCGTGGAGTTACAGCCGTTCTTATCGGAAGTGCCGCAACACTCGGAGCTGATGTTATAGTCGGAGGAACAGCAGGAGCAGTTACGGATAGAACAGATGCACTCGGAGCTTCAGCAGAGCCAGTTGTCGGTGTAGCTGATATATCCCTCGGAGTCGCTACGGAATACAGCCCAATTAGATTAAAGATTGACTAACGTGAGATTCTTTAGAAGAAAAAAGACCATGCCAGAAGAAGCCCAAGAACAACTAGTAGAACCAAAACAGGCAGGAGAAGTAAAGGAAGAAGTACAAAATGAAGCAGAAACTAATCAGCCTGAAGAACAACCTAAAGAGAAAACTGGAAAAGTTTGCTCAGATTGCGAAGGATCAGGGCTTAAAGATCAAGACACGCTTTGCCCGGTCTGTGAAGGATCAGGCAGCGTCTAAATAATATGTTAGAAGCATCACTACAACACGGCGCTAGATTTAATCCTCAATCCTTTACGGGACAAATTAGCCTTGAGTACTACGGAAATGTTTTTTACGTCCAATCCACAACGGGTTCAAATACCGCAAATTCAGGCACAACCCCAGACAAAGCACTTGCAACTCTTGAAGCAGCCATTAACAAATGCACAGCAAATAACAGTGACGTTATTGTTTTGCTTCCCGGTCATACTGAGGCTGTCACTTCGACAAGCACCAATCTTGATACTGCTGGAGTTACAATACTCGGTGTTGGTAGCGGTTCATTAAAACCAACATTCACATTTGCAGCGACTAGCTCACGCTTTAACGTAACGGCAGCAAATTGTGTTTTGAAGAATTTACGCTTGACCGCTGGTATTGGTGATGTAGTTACAGCATTTTTACACGCTACCGCAGCGCAGAATACGAAGTATCTTGACATTGAATTTACCGCTTCCTCAACATTCAACTTTGTCAATTGCTACACGCTTGGAGCAGCTAACATTTCTGATGGTTGCCGTTGGGAGCGTAACTATCTTAGAACTGCTGATACTGGTCAACTTGCACTAGCGATTACCGCAGCAGCGCATAATGACTTAAAGTTTTACGATAATTACGTAGTCCATGCAGCAGCCGCCGCAGGTCTTTTGACCGCCGGAGCAGCAGAATTACTAGGTATAGATGTTCGCCGAAACTTCGCCCAAACTGGTCAAACTGACGGTTCAGTCGGAGTGTTAGTTATTACAACTGGTACCGCTTCAAGTGGCAGCATCGTTGACAATGACATGAAAACAGCAGATGCAGCAGCTAACGTAGCTGTACCTATTGCATCTAAGATTTATGCAGCTCGAAACTATATTGCCGGTGCTGATGAAGTCGGTACAGTTGTTGCCGTAGGCACACTGTTTGATAATACATAAAATATGTATTACCAAGTAGCCGATGCTGCATAATATGTCCGCTAATATACAAGATGACCTAAATCTACCTATTGCAATATGAATGATACATACAGCTCATCTACCATAGACCAAATTAGCGAATCATCCAATCTCAGAGTTAAAGGTATGGCCTCAATAGGCATACAGATTTCAGGTACATTTGTAGGCACGCTTGTTTTTGAAGGAACGATAGATAATATAACGTGGGTATCTGTGCCACTTGTCGTACCTGACACAAAATCTGAAGTAACTAGCACTACATCTACTGGCTTATGGGCAGGCTCAGTTGGTGGATTTTTCGCAATACGGGTACGCTCAACCGCTTGGACATCAGGATCAGCAAGGATTAACTTACGGGCTTCAATAAGTGGTGGTGGTGGTGGTAGTGGTGGTACGGAGTCTTTGAAATATAACGCAACCCCTCCCACACTAGCAGATGGAGAGACAGGTGGCGCACAAGCAGATATTAATGGAAATTTAAAAACTACAGATGCTTCTGGCTACAATTCGACATCAGACTCAATAGCTGCAAAACTTGCCACAGACTCGATAATGAATGGCAACAATGAACTAACGCCTAAATTTGCAGTTATAAATCACGCCTCATCAGGAGATAATACCCTTGTCGCAGCTGTTACTGGTAAGAAGATACGTGTACTAGCACTTTATTTTAGAAATGCTGGCGCTGTTGATGTTCGTTTTGAATCCGGCGCTGGTGGTACTGCTTTAAGTGGTGTTATAGAAACTGAAGCTGCCGATCCACCTTTTGTTCTTCCATTTAATCCCGTAGGATGGTTTGAAACCGCAATTTCCACACTTCTTAATCTTGAGCTCGGAGGAGCGGTATCGGTTGATGGAGGATTAGTTTATGTTGAAATCTAAATATGTATGAATCAATGGAATGGTCAAGGTATATGTTATTTCCCCGCTTACGTTAGTTCTACTAACTTAACTTCTTGGCATCAATATTTTCAACAATATGGAATTACTAAAGTTCGTATGAATTACGACTGGCTTGAAAACTCTGGGGTTTCTTTTGCCAATTCTAAGATTAAAGCAATTCAAGCTAAATCTGAAGGAATGCACGTTACCTTCGGTATAACGCAAAATTCAGTTACTTTAACAGATACAAATATAACGGACTATTATGATGCAATCATGGCAGCAGCTCAATGGGCGCAAGATAATGAAATGGATGAATTTGAGATAGGCAACGAAATAGAATACCACAATGACAATACTACCCTTACTGATGCTGAAGCAATAGCGTTTATTGCTAATACAGCGACAGACGTTCAGGCAGTATTTACCCGTGGCCCTGTGACCTATGCCGCTGGCCATAGTGATTTCATACGTGTTCTATGGGTAGCGAATGGCTTGGGTGGATTGGATTTTATCGCTCCAAACATTTATTTACAGTATGCATCGCCATCTGATGGTGATGGATTACAAGAGCTTGAGGCATGGGTGGGTTCTTTTGGTAGTCAGATGATTGTGAGGGAATGGGCTGTAGATGCGGTTAGCCTAACACACTTCTCAAGCGATTGGGATAAAATATCTTTTTACACAGGAAAGATGCTAGATCGTATTAAGGAATTAGGAATAGATAGAGCTTATTACTTTTGTTGGAATGATCACATAGGCCCTTTTGGAATCATTAATGGATCAAACGGATCACCATCTCAGGAATCGCTAGTGGCATATCGTCAACAATGGAACAATCTGGCAACAAACAATGGAAAAAATGGCCGATTCTGGTTTAAGACTTTTAACGGCACACCTGATCCGATTTTGGTAAGCATTGGTGATGCAAGACCACTTATTCGAGAAGATAAGGGGTATCTGGATTTCTCAGCAATAGGTGATGGTATAGGCCCTATTGCGGATGCTTTTTATACTAATAAGTGGTCAATCTTTTTAAGAACGAATGTGCGCTCCAATGGTGGGAGTAGTGCTGGGCGTATTACAGAGGACGGCATAGGTCAACAGATTATTATAACAGGATCGGGTGCCGTTCAGATATTACAGCATGGCGTAACTATTACTAGCGCAGCAGGATTTTTCATATATAACGAATGGCATGACTATGCAATTGTTTACGATCAAAACAAGATCTATTTCTACAGGGATGGTCATTATTTTGATTCTGCGGATATTACTGATGATCCCTGGCAATCATCAGCTCCAAACTGTTACTTCTTTAATAGGCAGGCTGGATCTCGTCAATGGGATGGTCCTGTAAGAGACTTCATGTTATATAAAGCTAGAGCTCTTTCGCAACGTGAAGTTATTGCGCTACACACAGGAAGAATGAGTGACAATGTTAATAGGTTTATTTGGTGGAGAATGAATGACCTTTCAGGCACTACGGCAGCAGACAGCAGTAGTAATGGCAATGATGGAATTGTTACAGGTGGCTCATTCTCGTCACATTCTTTCATGAAGACTAGGCCTACTGTTGCGGATAGATTTTTACTACCAACAACAACCCAGAAATCATTGCGTTTAACTGGATCACCTGATTATTTCACATCACCTATCGCTCCAGATATTACAGGTTTTAGTTGTGGTTTTTGGTGGAGACCTAAAAGTTTTGCAGGAGAAAATAAATTATTTAACTGGGAATCAGCAGCAGACAGGAACGGTATAAACCTTAGACAGAATGCAACCACAGGGATAATTGCATTAGTAGGATCAAACGCATCTGGTACTGTTTTTATTATAACAACATCTAAATCCGCACCTCTTTTTAGATGGTCATATATAACGGTTACTTATGATTCCACAGGAGCAGTCAAGGTATATATGAATGAAGAATTGATCGGTTCTGGATCTGGAGTAATAACAAGCAATGCTAATCCATTTACATTTGGTAGGAGAGCGTACAATGCTGGCAACTTCTCAGTTGGACACTATAAAAATATAACTTTTCAAAATACTCCTACAGCTTGGGCGCTAGATAAAATTAAAGATTTATATTATAGAAATATCATACCTTCTGGAGCTAAGCAGTGGGGTCTAAATAATGTAGCGACAGATCAAAATGAAGAAAATGCATTAGCGTTGTCTGGGACAGCTTATTCTTCAGAGGCTCCGCTTCAACCTAGACCATTGCTATAAAGGACGGTGATAACAATGGCACGTAAAAAAGGCGGTAAGTGTTAATTGAAAAATATGGACGATACCCAAAAACTCTTTAAACTCAAATCAGATATTCAAACAAAAGAACGTGAACTCAAAAAGCTAACTGAGGAAGTCGAAAATCTGCAATCCACAAAGGGAGCCGCTTTTATGCAACTTGACGTAGAAATACGAAAACGCAAAAATGAGCTTGAAGTAATACAAAGTGAAGGAAGAAGGCTGCAATTGCTTATGAAATTATACAGTGAGGCCGTACTAGACCTAAAAAAGCTACTTGCAGAGAAGATGGAAATACTTGATAATATTATTATGCAATTAACCAAAAGGCGGTATGATCTGCAACAAGTAAGAGAGGAACAACGTGAAATATCTGAAAAACTTATTAGCTCTAGTGAGAAAACGGTTTGAACCTATTATACGGTTCTATATTGAGGCAGTTGGAACTACTTAACCCAACCCCCTTCATAATAGATAAACAACGCTTCGCAGTTGTGACATAGTCCTCTTGAGGAATGTTTTATTTTCTTAGTTCTACACATTTGGCAACAAGGATAGTTTCTGCTCCATTCATACCGAAACTTCCGCTTCTTTTCATACTGAACTATTCTGAGGCAACTCGTACAAACGCCCCTTGAGTCATGTGGGGAATCTTTAGTGCCACACATCTGACAAGAATCATATTTACGACTCCATTTTTTTAAAAGATGTATTTTTTTATGACAGCTACCACACACGGCAAGTAAATTTCTTTTACTATCATTGGAGTTGTCTAAATCCTTATGATGAAGCGCTATTGCTGGCTCACCACAAACCTTACAATCTTTAAAGTTTTTGTATTTACGCTTCCGACCTTTCCTGCCAGAATTTGTATAATTAGCCACGATCATATGTATTCGTTGCCTACTAACATTAAACTCTCTACCTATAGCTGCATAGCTATGGCCTCCCTTATACATCAATAAAACTACGTCTTTATCTATCATATACTTATCCTACAATAGCTATTGACATTTGTCAACTTGACTGATGAGTATTAAATGATTCAGAATAGTATTAGACGGCAACAGTCGCACACAATATGGACAATAATTTATTCCGCATAGTTCAATTTCATAACCCCGATGACGAAGCTCTTACTATAATCTATAACAAGGAACCCGTTAGAACCATTCAACCCGGCGAAACTGTAGCCATTGTTAAGATGTGGTCAGATAATGGGGCTAAACATCTAGCAGATCGCATTATGCGAAAAAATGGACAGAACCTTTTAAATAAGGAGGATAGGGCAAAAGTGGTAGCAACGATCATTCTATCAGAAGAAGGCTCACTTTTAGGAACACAACCATCACAAAATCAATTAGCAGATCAGCTTATAAATAAAGCGACAAATCCTACAGCAAATCCTAATCAATGGAAGTTTGACCCCTTAACAGGCAAACCGTTACCGGCAGAACCACAACCTGAATTACCACAACCCGTACCAACACCTACGCACACAAACCCCGAAATAGCAGGCGTAATGGCAGGAGTAACAACACAGCAAGGTACCGGCTCACTTCCAGCCCAAGACTTAACAAGAGAGGAAGCACCGCCAGCACCTAGAGATAAATCAAACGATACGAAAGAACAGGTACTTTCATGGATAGTTAATAACCTACCAGTCAACTACAACTCAGACCCCGAAACAAAATCACGACTTGATGCTATGGATGTAGATGAATTAAAAAGAGAATTTAAGTACGAAAGTTTAGCCGCATAACGATATGGATTTAAACGCTTTAAAATTAAAAACATCACAAGAACTTAACGATGACGAAAAGAAGTTTCTTATCGAACACAAAAACGAATTAGACCAGTACGATGTTGAAGCATACTCAGATTTTCTTAACGCACCAGCAGAAGAAGCGACTGAAGAAGTTGCACCAGAAGCGGTGGCTGAAACACCTCAAGCGCCGGCACCAGCCCCGGAGCCTGAACCCTTCGCTATAAAGTCAGAAGAAGAAGCCCGTGAGTTAGTACGAAAAGAGCTACAATCATTTGAAGCCGAAAAAGCAAAAGCTATGGCTGCTGCTAGAACCCCTGAAGAACGGGAACACATAGATGCCACATGGAAACCGCAAGACTGGCTACATGCACGTAAAGTCATGGGACAGGAAATAAAGGACGAACTGAAAGCCGAACTAAGAGCCGAAAAAGAACAAGAAGAAACAGACAAGGCTATTAAATTTTGGCAGGATCAATGGGACGAAGTAGCAAAAGAAAAAAACCTAAAACCGCTTACCACGCCGGAGGGCAAGAAAGTACATGATGAAATCGTACATACAATGCGTGGCTACAATATCGGTACCTTTAAAGAAGGCTATGAATTATGGGAAAAAATAAAGGTTATTCAATCAGGTGGACAGCCAGCACCTACACCTAGTGAGGCCGGAGCCGCACTTGCAAAATCGAAGATGACCGCACAAAAACAGGCGGCTACAAAAGTAGGAGCTGCAAACCCCGGAAGCGTGAAGCCTGTTAGCACAAGTGGCGTTAAGCCGTTTGATACTTACGAGGACTTAAAGAAGGCTTCAAGCAGAGGCATTTTAAAGGATTTACAATAACATGGCAGACGCACGACCTTACGAAGAACGACTTGATGATTTACGCAAAGAACTTGTTGTGCTTTGCACAAAGTATGAAATTGAAATTATTGCCTCACTTCTGCCATTGCCAACTGCCATACAGGCAGTCATCAAATTTATTGATTTACGAAACCCTGAACTTTTAGAAAAATACGGACTTAAGGCAATTAAACAAAATGAAGAACCAGAAGCCACGCAAAACCCCTTGCGCAACTAAGCTAAACTATTCATAATTAGACTATGTGGGGATTCCAGCAGCAGTATGAATTTTGGCAGAGCCTAGCCCAAGATCAAAACGCAACAAATCTTATTCTCGGTAAAAAGTCAATAAACTTAGGTATTAAAAAACTTGAGGTTGAATTAGGTATGCCGCCTCAAGAGGAAGAACGCACCTATTTAACACTCACTTCAACAAATTCATACCCACTTCCAGAGCGATTCGTAAGACTCATTGAGCTTTATACAACCATAGGAACGCAGCGTTATTACGCAGACGCTATCTACAACGCCGCAGATTGGGGAGCTTATCAAAGACAAACTTCAGTTTCAGGCGATCAATTAACAAAAGTTTTTGTACGTCCCGGATTACATACATTTGAAATTTACCCCAAGGCTGCAACGGCCAACCTTGTAATGACAATGATTTACGAGTCATTCACAAAGGATTTAACTGCTGCTGATTACTCAACTGGCACGATAACAACGCTTGCTAATGGCGGTACGGCAGTAACAGGAAATGGCACAACTTTTACCGCCGCTATGGTAGGCCGGTGGTTTAAAACGGATGATGGTAATTGGTATAGAATCAGTGGATATACTTCTGCAACCGCAATTACTCTGCAAATGCCATACCAAGGAACGGCAATAAGCGCCGGCTCGTCTGCATTTGTTATCAGTGAATTTACCAGACTACCAGAAGGAACGCATGAACTGCCCGTATATTACGCTTTATGGCACTACTTTCAAGGCGTAAAACGAGATGTAAATATGGCGGCGTATTATAAAAATATGTGGGAAGAAGGTATAAAATGGTCTAAGGCTCAATTTGGAAGCCGGTATAGTTCAGCCGTAATTCCAAGTCAAAGACACCAAGGCAGAAACCGCAAAGACCCGAATGATTACCCGAATCTTTCAGGGGCATAAAATGATATGTTCAACCTACCCAATGGCAACTTATTTCAATCACAATCAGATTTTAGCGCAGGCATAGCGGATTATGAAAAAGGCGGCGAACCTAACGAATATGCCTTTGGTCGCTCAGTTGACTACCGTACAAACCCCTTAGAGCTAACCTTGCTGCCAAAAACCACGAAAGAATCAGGAACCGTTGTTACCGATCTACCCAAGGACGGCGATTTAGTAGGAACCTCACTTTTTTATTACGGCGATACGGGAAACATTTATAAACGTACTTCTGCCGGTTCTCATTCCTTACAGCGTACAGTCGCAGACTCACACGGTAACGGCATGAAATATTATACTGAAGATGATTTTCTTTACTATACAAGTGATACCGCAATAGGCAGATACGGACAAGCAACCGGCTCAACTCCAACGTGGAGTGATGATTTTTTAGGAGCTGAAGGAGGCGTACCGCTTAATACTAACTCCTTAGATTTTGAAGCAGGAAGTTCGCAATATCTCTCAAGAGCCGATACTGCAACAACTTCAATAACTGGCGATTTAGCTATTGAATGTTACATAAAACCCGAATCATTACCCACAGCAGGCAATACAATGGTTTTAGCATCAAAATGGGATATTGACGCTAATAAACGCAGTTATAAATTTGAAATCCACGCTACATCAGGCTATTTTGGTGACGGCTCAGACGGAGCCTTAACCGTTGCAACAACAGATGATTATGATTCATCCTTTTCAGTTCCACTTATTGATTCAGCTTGTACGGGTATATCGGGAGAAAGCACACTTGCAGCAACCAACGCCTCATTTGCTTCAGATCAGATTATTCTTATTCATCAGACAAGAGGTGCGGGAGCAGGAACGTATCAGAGGAATAGAATAACAGGCTATACAGCAGGAACAGTCAGCCTTGAAACACCATTAAATGCAACATATGTTTCAGGGGCGCAAGTGTTAGTTCTCAGGCAATTTACTAACGTAACGATAAACAGTGGTGTTATTCTTTTAGCTAAACCGTGGAACGGCTCAACCGGCGGCATTTTATCTTTTATTGCAAGTGGAACAGTTACCGTTTCTGCAACAGGTTCTATAAATGCAACTGGTAGAGGTTATCGTGGTGGCGCTGCCGGTAATAATACTATTAATGCAAGTCCACAAGGACATCAAGGCGAAGGAACAGCAGGATATGGAACTGATAGTTACGCAGCGTCTAATTTTTTAGCAAACGGTAACGGCGGCGGCGGCGGCTCGAACGGCTCAATCCCTCAAAATGCAGGAGCCGGCGGCGGCGGTGGTAATGGTACCGTAGGATCAGACGGTACTAGCGTAGCTGGTTCAACAAGAGGCGTACTTGGCGCAACCGCAGGAACGGTGGACTTGACAACAGCAACATTTGGCGGTGGTGGTGGAGGAGGTCAGGGTAATAATAATGATGGTGGTGTTGGTGGCGCTGGTGGTGGTTTTATTTTCATCTCAGCTATAGCATTTAGTGTTAGTGGCTCTATTGTTTCAGATGGTTTGCCCGGCGCTGGAACTGAAGGCGGTGGAGGTGGAGGCGCAGGCGGCTCAATTCTTCTCAAGGCACAAACGGCTACACTTGGAGGATCACTAAGCGCAGTCGGCGCAACGGGAGGCGCAACAAGAGGCGGTACGGGTGGAGCCGGGCGTATTCATATTGATTACTTAACGTCTTATACAGGTACATCAATCCCGACAATTGATGTTGCTCAAGACAATAATTTAGTTACCACGACTACCTACCAGTTGCGCTTAGGATTATCTTCAGACGGAACGGCAGAGGAATTTTTAGCCAGAAATAGCACACTCACTACGGGTGCTTGGCAGCATGTAGCCGTATCATGGGATGCATCAGCCGCAACCGCTAGTTTTTATCAAGACGCTGTATCGCTTGGAACATCAACGGGCGCTGTCACTTCACTTAATGATAACGCCTCAGTGTTTGGCGTAGCAGCAGATTTTAACACCACAGCACGAAATTTTTATGATGGCAAAATGGACGAGTTAAGACTTTGGGCTTCTGAAATAACAGCAGACCAAATTCTTTTGAATAAAGATGTAGAAATACCAGTAAATTCAATAGGCTTAAATGCGTATTATCAACTTGACGGCACCACTGACGATTCGACCTCAAATGCCAATCATCTAACGGCTTCAAATTCTCCTACGTCCGTGACAGATGTACCGTTTTCAAGTCCGACTAGCAGACGTGATTTAGATCAATCGCTTGATACATCAGGTAATACATATGCACTTACAACGAGCATTTCAGAAACGGCGGCAAATAAGCAAACATTCGTACCCGACAAAGACCCTCAGAAATCCATTGAAGTAAATATATCAGATACCGGGGATGATTCAGACTGGACGCTAACTGTTCACGATTCACTTAATAGAGTCGTTGCATCAAAAACCGTAACCCACGCACAGCTTCATACCGGCGACTTTGAATTTATTTTCGATACGGCATGGAGGCCAATACGAGGCGCAAGTTATCATTTCCATTTGACAGCTACAACAACGACAGGCTCACCACTTGTTGTTAGTACCAGCGCTAACGATTTAGAAACGGCTGATTTTCATACCTATTACCAATTCCTCGTAGATGATTCAGACTATCACCCGATTGAACAAATGTTAAACTTTTTAGTTATTGGAAATGATAGGTATGTAGCGAAATATGCAGCAGATGGAGATTATGAACCGCACAGGCTTGTTTTACCCTCTGGGTGGCGTGTGCGGTGTTTTGGATTTTGGCGCGGCTATATAGCAATAGGGTGCTGGAAGGATACAAGTATATCTGATACAGACCAAGGCATCATTTTTCTTTGGGATGGAATAGCCGAAACCTACATTGACGCAATCCGTGTACCTGAAGGTGCAATAAACGCACTCTTAGGTTCAAAAGGAAAGTTGTATGTTTGGGCTGGATATAACGGCGATCAGTACGTTTATAACGGTGGGGATGGAGTAGATGAAGTTGAAACAAAACGTATTCCTAAAATGTCTGAAACTAAATATATTGAAACAATGCCAAAAGCTGTAACGATGTGGAAGGCGCTAGTCAGATGGGGTGTTGCAGGCACAAGTGATTCATCAGACGTTGAACGGGGTGTTTATACCTACGGACGGCGTAAGGCTTCAAACCCTGTATCACTTTCATATGATTATCCAATTTCAACAGGCTCACTGGCTACGACAAATGTAAAGATAGGGTTTATTTTCCCGGTGGCTAGAAAACTTCTTATTGGCTGGAAAGATAATACCGCTTACGGTATGGACGTAGTAGATCAAACCGCCTCACCGTTTACCACAGGAATAATTGAACGGAGCATTGAAGATTTCGGCGTAGTTTGGAAAGACAAAAAAACACTTATTGTACGTGCTGATTTCAAACCGCTTAATACAGGCGAGGCTATAAAGATTAAATATAAATTAAATCGTTCGAGTAGTTGGACAGAAGGAGCTACCGATAACGAAAGCGGATATGCAGCAACCGCCGGTAATACCTATGCTAGATTAAATATTCCGACAGGAGATGCAAAAGAGATTCAAATTGCCGCAGAACTCACAACAAGCGTTTCAACAGCGCCGACCCTTTTACAATTGGGCGAAGAAGTTAATCCAAATAAGAATCAGGCCATAGTTTAATATGAAAGACGAACTTGAAAAACTAAAGCTCAGAATTGAAAAACTGGAGCAGAGGCGAGTTTATACAACTGATATTATGCCTAAAGCGGTAACGCAGGCAGCTATTGACGGGCTTATTATATTCCGGGGATTGGCAGCAGACCGGCCAACAGATGGAAGTACAGAAAAACAAGCCTATTTTGCAGAGGACACGAAGGTTTTTTCTATTTGGAACACAACGTCTGAAGCATGGGAAAGCGAAACGCTCTCATAGTATTATGCTCAACGGATGTGATATTATTTAAGTAACTATGGACTTGCAATCAGGTAAACAATATTTACAATCAGAAATATCTCCAGAGCTATTTAATATCTCTAACGGTTCAACTGTTAATTACGGCGGCAAAGCATATACAGGTACAGTTAATGGCAATGGAACGAGGTCTTTTAGTCTTGCTGGCGGTGGTGGTGGAAACTATGACGATCTCCTAAAAAACACTCCTAAAGCTGGCGACTTTGCAAACACCCTTAATGCAGGCGTAAATGATTCATTCGGTAAGTATTTAGACCACGTTAAAACATCTCCTACATCTTTGGATTTCTACACCAAAAACCTAAATGCTGCTGGTATTCCGGGGTTACAAAAAACACAATCTACCTTGCAAGGGCAAATTTATAACCTCGAAGATACGCTTAGAAAGGTAGAAGGCAACGTGGCTGCAACTACTGGCAACTCAATAGTAACCCAAGGCCAACGGTCAGGAATGATTGAGGCCAGACAAAAACCACTTATTGAAAACTTAGGATGGATTGGTCAATCATTAGGCCGGGTTTCAAGCGCCGTACAACAGGGTAAGTCCGATGTTATGAACCTCACACAACTTAATTCACAAGACCAAGGCCGGGTAGATGATGCCTACAAAATGGGTATATCCGTACAGCAAGAAAACGCAGCCCGTTCAATGTCCGGCTTCACAGCAGACAGGCAATCATTTCTTGATGTTTCACTGGCAAAAATTAGGAGAGGAGAGCAGATTTCAGACATGGAAGCGCAACAGGCATTTGAAGTATTGCAATCAAAACGCCAATTTGATAATCAGGTGGAACTTCTCAAAAAACAAGGTGGTGGTAGTGATCTTATGACCCTTAGTGAAGGACAGGCAGTTTACGACCCAGCAACAGGACAAATAAAATACAAAAATGATAAAACCTACAAAGCCAGTGGTGGTACAGCCGAAGGCGGTTTTTCAATCGGAGGCGGTTCTGCTAGAGGCAGCGCCGGATTTTAATTATGCCTATTAACTATGGACTCGTTCAGCAAAAAGTACAAGAATCACGTAAAAAGGGTGTACGTGAAGATATTATTCAACAGAGGGTAAACGAGATAGAGCAAGGCATTGACGCAGACGAATACTACACACCAGATCAAACCCCATCCCCAACAATGGCAGGAGGACAGCCGGCAGTAAGACAGCCAGTCGTACAATCGCCGCCTGAAATACAGCCGGATTACAAAAGTCTCAGAATGAGCCAAGCCGCAGACATACAGGCTGATTTAGCAAATGGCGGTAAAAACGTGGATAAAATTACAAAATATTATGATACTTATCAGCCATCACAAGCTGAACTTGACGCAATAAAAAGATCACAACAGTTAGCAGATGATGAGAAAAAAATTGCAGTTAAAAAAGATGCAGGAGATAAGGCAGTAAAGGGACTTCTTCAAACACTTCATCAATTAAAAGCAGATTCAGCAAATGTAGGTATAGCAGATGTTGTAGGAGGCGTATTAGGTGTCAGTTCAAAAAATAAACAGTTTGAAAATAAACGGGCATTAGCAGCGCAGTTTTTAGCTAAGGCAATTGAAAACGGGCGGCTCAGTGATAAAGACCGGGAGTTTTATAAAACCATTATTTCTGTCAGTCCTATTGGACTTCAAACACCGAAAAACGAGGAACTTGATAACCTCATTGATACTATTTCAGGACTCACAGAAGTTAAAAGAACGCAACCTAGAAGTCAAGGCAGCGTGGGAATGGAAATAACCGATGCCGTTAAAAACACAGGTAATGCTATGTTTGGAACCGCAAAAAATGTTGTTCAAGACATAACGCAAGGCACCGTTGCAAACAGAAATCAACCCATAATCGAAAACGCTGAAAAACAGGCTGAAGAACTTGAGCGTTTAGCATATGCACAAACCGATATTCAAAAACGTAAACAATATCTGCAACAAGCAAATGTTCTCAGGTCTCAAATTTCAAGTCAAGCACAAACAACAGCGCAAAACTTCTCAGAGGACGTAAATCAAAATCCCTTAGTCAGAGCGCCAATAGCCGCAGCGCAAATTGCAGGAGGCGCAGACTTACTAGCAAATCCGGCACTCGCAATTAAAGCACCGGCAGCCGCAGTCCGGCACCCGATTCAAACAGCAAAGGCCGTAGTTCAAACCGTGAAACATCCAGTACAAACGGCAAAGGCTGTATTAGCAAATGATTACGCATCTTCATTCGGAGGCAGTTTACCCGGAGCCGCAAGCGCTAAAGCGTATGCCGGAGGCGCACCAGCACCCATAGCGCCGGCACAAGACCCCGCACGGGTGAATCCGGCAGTTGTCGCAAGAGACAAAATGGCTAAAGATTTCTCAACTTCAATAGCTGTAACCAATCCTGAAAGCGTGGTTAAATCAGAAGAAGCGATTAAGAAAGCTTATCGAATGACCACGTCACAAGACCCTAGAGGCGTAGCCCGTGAACTTGAATTAAATCTACCTAAATACCGGGAGGCTACAGTAGCTTACGCAAAACAAAGAGATCAACAAGTAGGACTTCAGCCATTAACAAGTAACCAAAATGACGGCGTTTTAGACGTTATTATGGACAGACTCGCTAACACATCAGCCGCACAAGCAAACCCACATTTACTTGAAACCATGCGAGGTATTTTAACAAAGCAACTCAATGTAGGAGATTTGGGAGAGGTAGGATTAGGAAATGGCGTTACAGCAGGAACTAACTTTGAAAAGCTGAATGAATCCAGAATGTATATGAATAAAAGCCTGAATAGATGGTTTGCAGCCGGCCAACCAGAAGGAAACCCAACAAACGACCTCAACGCTTTAAAATGGGAAGCCTCAAAAGCAATGAAGGACATAATGAGTGATGGGGATGATGCCGGCGTTTTCAGAGAATTACTTGATAAACAGCATACAGCACTTGAAGTAATCCCTGCACTTTCAAAAGAAGTTCTTAAAAATGAAAAAGTAAGCGGTATAGGAACGGGAGTTAGGAGAGTATACGAGGCCGTAAGAGACAGAACTATATTAAGAAATGCACCAAGAGGCGATACGGCAATACCACAGTTAAGCATGGCAGATGGAACTCCGGCGACAGGTACCAATAATGGAACGCCGCCGATTCAAAATACTAGCGGTCAGCCATATGAAGCAGTTGCACCAGATAGCCCCACGACAATGAGGGGAGAAACAGACCCGGCACATAAAATCATTATTCCAAAACCTGAACCGGGGAGTGATCTAAAGGCTCTCACCTCACCTGAAGGGAAAATAGATGCAAAAATAATCAAGTGGCAGAAAGTGATTGACGATATAAAGGTAAACGGAAGTGATGAAACTGGCCGCATGTCTGAAAAGGATATTCCTAATTTGCAGGAAATGATTAAAAATTTTCAAAAAGAGAAAGCCGCACTAGGATCAAAAAAAAAATGAAGGACTCTCGATAGAGGATGCTACTAAAAAATCTTCAAATGTCGCAAACGCTGGATTATACGACATGGAAAGCGTAGAGAATAATTTGAAAAATCAATATCCCCTAAGAGATATAAAAGCCGCAAAAAAATCCTTTATAACCACAGATGGAACAATAGCTTCTCAAGCAGGGGAGGATGCTCATTATAACTTTTTCAATAAAAACAATGCGGAAATGAATAAATATTTAGAAAATGGAGGTATACGCATTAATTATTCTTCATTAAATGGAAAAGAACCATATGTAGCTATTGAAATAAATAATACACCGACAGCAGATCAAGTAAAGACGCTGGAATCTTTACCATCTGATGTAAGATACGTTTTTGACATAAGAGGTAAGGGTAAAACCGTATCATCCGATATTATGGACGAATCAAAAAATAATTTTCTCAGAACATTAAATGAATATTATCCCCAATCCAGCACCCCCCAACCTCCAACCCCTAACGCTGGATTAGGGGATATGGGAGAAGCCACACCCGAAAAGACCGGGTTTTTTAAGGAGGTATTAGAAGAAATTAAAAAGAACCCACAACGAGGCGCTATTGATTTTAATACTAGGGTAGGACTGAAAGACAAAAGAGATTTAATTGCAGTTCACAACCTCAGTTTAAGCGGTATAAAAAAAGCTAGGAATATGGGAGGCATACCAGTACCAAGTATTGCCATTACCAAAGAAGATATACCACTTGAGGATTTTGGAGAAATTTCACTTATTGGCGGCAGCCGGTTTGCTAGGGATGATATATTCACAGCTGACGCTTATACCAAACGAGTACCACAGCAAAAATTCAAACTCAATTCACAGGAGGTTGATAGACTAACCGCAGAACTAAATCCTTATTTGCAAAAAACCGGCGAATATAAATATGGCCGGATGAAATCAGCACTTTCAGAAGAAGGTACAGCTTCTCCTAAAGAGCTTCTATACGCCGGAAATAACAGTAACGCAGCAAAAGCTATGTATCTGAAAGAGGTAAAAGGCATTGATATTGGTAACACTGATAAGGAGAAAGATATTAGCAAAGACCTATTGAATGGCGCACTTGGCCTGTACACTCGGTCTTTATCAGAATCAGAAACAGTAAAAAAACTTATTACTTCCGGCAAATATAAAGACATAGAAAGCGTAGCTTGGCAGGATGAAACAGACAACCCAGAAAAATTCAAAAAGGCGGCGGCTTTAGCTAAAGAGATATATGATGATGCATACAAAGGTATGGTAGAAAAATATAAAAAATCAGGAATAGGCGACCCGGAAGAAATGGCCGCAGATTCGACGCAGCATTTAAAAGATTATTGGTTTACTGATGGTAAATTTAATGCTACCCAATTTGATAACTTCGTTATGCACATGAGAGATTATGCAAAAGAAGGATTAGTAGAGCCTGATACTGCCAAGATTGAGGAAATAATTAAAAACCATTTTTCTAAGGTTGATAAAAAACAATATGAAAATTGGCTATCAGAGCGTTTTGGTTCAGCATATGGCAGGAGCTTTTTCTATGACAATGCCGGTAGATCAAAAAACTACTCCTTGGAAAACCTTATAGAACACATGACAGGCAGAGTTCGTGGAGCCGAAAATTTCTTTTACGGAGCCGGTTCAGTAAAAGCTAAAATTTCAAAAAAGCTATACGGAGTTGAGGAAGTAGCAAAACATAAGGATTTATTGCAACCAAAAGAAGTAACGGAGAAGGTTCACGAAGAATTACAAGACGAGCTTTTTGATTTACTTGGAAGAATTAAATCTGATTCAGAATGGAGCAAAAGCGAAAGTTTTAGCATTAAAGATCAAATAGGAAAAGATATAGCAAGCGTTGGTACTAATATAACCAAAACAAGAGTAAAGGGAGCGCTATACCGGGCAGGAGTTTCAGACCCGGATGATGATTTGATTGACGATACATACAACTATTTAGTTAAATTGAAAAATTCTCCTGTTTCATATTTTGAATCAAAGCCGCAACGAGCAGTACAATTAAACGAATTTGAAGGAGCCGTTGTACCAGAAGATATGCTTGAGGAATTTAAAGAATACGCCGGAGATACCGTAAAACGCATTATCACATACAACCCTAAAAAATCAGGCGACAGAGCTAATGCTATCAAAAAATTCAGGGACGTTATGTTTTCAGTTGCAGGAATAGGAGTAGCAACGCAAGGCATGACAGTTGACGAAGCAACGGCAAAAAAGGAATAATATACTTATGGGAATGTTATACGACACAATTAACAAAATGATGGGCTTTGTAGTGCCGCAAGCCGAAGCACCAACGCAGGAGGCTTACCCCGGAGAAGCAGAATATGTCCGTGATGAATTTAGGAGAAGGGGAGGTATTAAAAACAATATTGATTCAAGAAAGCTTGCTCAAGAATACAGACAAGCAGTGCAGCATCCCGCATTTTCCGGCAACTATTACCAAGGAAAAAAACAAGCACCACAGCAAGAAGTACAAGGAATGTCTATTGAGTCAGCAATAAAAGGTATGCTTCATCCCGGAGGTGGACAAGTGCAGGCGGCAGAAATCCAGACAGCAGCGCCGACACCAGCGCCGGACGCTAACGATTTTGAAAAAAATACGCTACCTATATTCAATAAGTATCAGATACCGCCGGCGGTTGCTTACGGCATGAGGGACGCAGAGGGAGGGAATATAGGCTCTAATAACGCATGGAATATAAACGCCACAGACAGCAATCCTCAAGGGGCTTATAATTATGATTCCCCCGAAGCTGGAGCGGAGGCATACGCTAGGCTTATAGCTAAAGACCCACTTTATGCTAAGGCTTATGCCGCACGTAATAATCCAGATAAGATGCTTGAGGAAATCGCAAATGCTGGCTATGCTGGCGATCCTGCTACTTGGAAGCAACGATCAGCCTCAACAGGTGGAGCCGGAAAACATTTTGATAAATACGTGGATTTCATTAAAGGCACTAACGGCTACAAACGATACCGGCAGCAACCCTAGGTAAACGACCACACAAACGCATATAAATACAATAAAATCCCTAAATTTGTACCGATCAGTAGTTTAGTTCCCACGCTATATAAACAGTATCATATTCTCTTTTCACACACAAGACTTTTCACAAGCATGGTCTATGTCACAAAAACTATATTGTGCGACATGGCAACCCAAAACCCCGACACCGTACAAATGGGTTACTCACGCTTCCCTATCAATATCCGTTGCAATTTATAGACCGTTTTCAAGTAGTAGTATCTGCTGATTAACCATGTTGCACTTCTTGGTATTCTAAAAAATAATATATAATGGCATTTAACATGATGATTTTCGCAAAGTAATCTTACGTCTTTCCATTCGTCTAGCATACCACGCCGGGCGTAATCAATATGGTGCGAATGAAGGTTATACGGTTTCCGGCAAATCTGACACGCCTTATGCTTTGCATATACTTTGTCCCGTATTTTACCCCAATGAGTAGAACGCAAAAAACCAATGTATGCCCCTTGCCCTTCTATTGACATTATTAGTTCAGTTTATCATACTTATATTATGAATCCCGAAATCATGGCTGCATTACAGCAAGCAGCGCAAGAACAAGGCGGCGGCCAAGAACCGCAACAGCCTCAAGCGCAAGGACAAGGACAGCCACCACTAGCCGAGGAAATGTATACCGGCGCAACTGGCATGATGCAAAACGCACAACCAAATGAAGCTAACCTTATTTTAAAGGCACTCATAGCCCGACTAAAACAAAACCCGGTAGCAGGAGCGCCGGTACAGCAAGGAGTATAAAATGCGACAGACTACTACCCTACCCCACGATACAATTGACGTAAGGCGTTTATGGAACGGCTCAAAAGGAAATTGTGATAATTCACGACTTCCAATTGACACAATTGTTATACATACAATGGTTGGTACACTTAATGGTTCAACGGCACATTTTAAAAATCCGTTGCAAAATTCAGCAGCTCACTACGGGATTGATTTTCAAGGTAGAGTTGTTTCATGGATTCCTGAATCTGTAACCGCTTATCACGCCGGAAGATATGATGTCAATCAAAGATCAATTGGCATTGAACATGAGGACAATGATAACTCACAAGGCATACGACCTGACGCACTTTATGAGTCATCAGCAAAGCTTGTTGCTGATATATGCAATGAGTATAGTATCCCTCTTGATAGACTTCATATTAAGCGGCATGACGAAATCAAAAGCACATCTTGTCCGGGTACTTTAGACATCGACCGCATCATAAGCCGAGCTAAGGAAATTCTGACCACAGGCGCACCAGCACCAGCAATACCCGTAGACCCGCTTGTGTTCACACGGCTTGTTACCAAGGCTACCAATAACGATAATCTCCTTTCGGCACTTGGTATTAACCCGGAGCTTGGAGCAGAAGCGGAGAGCTGGGAACGGGTACTTGCTCACGTTCAGACCTTTATTACACAAGAGGTAAATAAACAACTCTCTAGCAGAGAGATAGAACAACCGCTTACCCCTGCCATACCAGCCGGAAGCCCTAAGGAGCAGTCAAAGTCGGTACTTAAAAAAGACATTAAGGAAATACTAGCGGAAATCTTCGCACCGTTTCGGAGGAAAAAAAGTAGCTTATGACAAGGGCAGTTCTTATTACCGTATTAAATTTCATCGTGGGGTTCTTCGCAACGCAGCTTAACCTTGGCGCTACAGAGCAGGAACAGATCGTTAATATGCTTGCCGACATAATAGGACTATTTATCATCCTTGCTACATCAATAGTGTCTCTCGTCAAGTTCTGGCAGACACGTCACGTCATACACATACCTAGTCCTGTAGTTGAAACACCGGCCGAGGTTACAAAGGTTTTCACGCCGCCCGTTCCAGTTTTCACAGAACAGGTAGACGTAAATAATAGCGGTACCCCCCCTGCTCCATCTGTTCATAATCAGGATACAATCAGCACCGTTCAATAAGAGAATGAGTAATTTTTTTACTTATCTTTTGTAAGCGAACTATACGACATGAATAAAGATATTATTAATATTATAGGAATCATTTTTACAGTATTCGGACTCCTTTTGGGATACTGGCGACTATCCGTTGTTGGACTTCTCCTGATTCATTTTTAATAGAAGTGAAAACAAATAATTTTGGTTATTGACAAGGTATTTATGTTTTTGATATAAATATCTCAGATGAGA
>OFQX01000133.1_pt1 | contig 23771 bp, 28 predicted proteins | sample 1542951 | NCBI WGS metagenome assembly OFQX01 (sample SAMN07774215, study PRJEB24372) | wastewater metagenome | isolation source: WWTP Novara (Effluent) | place: Italy: Novara | collected 2015-12
TCGAGTGACTGGAGTTCAGACGTGTGATCTTCCGATCTATGCCGCCGCCTACGCCGACCGATGGAACATCGCTGGCCGCTACTTCGTCTGGGACTACACCGCCCCAGGCGGCTTCGACGTAATCGACGGCAGTGGTGGCTGGACGCATGATAACGGCGGGATCATCTACCCGGATGTCTGGACCAAGGGCGTCGGCACTTCCCGCATGGGTGCCTTCGATCCGACGACCGGCTGCGTGTGGCGCTTCTACGACGCGCACATTCTTGTCCGGTTTGACTTCCAGAATCAGACGGTCAAGGTTTTCAACCTGTCCGCATGGGTCAGCCCGGACACGGGCCGCACCATCCACATGGATGGGGTGAAGCCGACCAGTATTGGTCAGGTGGTTAGCGACGGTGCAAAAGATCAATTCTGCTGGTATGACTCAGGCGCTACCCGCTGGCGCACCTTCGGCGACTTCCACTGGGAACACAAGGCGTCGTGGATCGACCCGGCGACGGGCTATCTCTACGTGGTTAGTCCCGGCACCGGCTACCTGTGGCGCTACGACACGCGCGGCACGCATACGCTAACAGGGGATGGCTGGAGGCTTAACTTCGAGCCTGTCGGAAAGCGTATTCCATTGGTCGGCTGCTATCCCCCGCTCAACAGCCGTGGGGTTTGGCCGCCCGTCGTCTTCAATGGCGAGGTGACGATGAACAGCCGCCTATTCCCGTTCAAGGGGGGATTGTTGTGGCTGTCGAGCAATCACCATTCTAGTGGCGACTGTGGCGAACCCTATTACGCATTCTGGCGGCGGCTTGGTTATACCGGCGACTGGTCGGTGGTGACGATGCCGAAGGAGTTTGCCGCCAATACCGGAGCGGCGAAGTCTGTCTATTCCGCTGACAACGACGAAATCATGATGATTTCGCAGGTCGGAACTGACATCGACCGCCAATTCTACAAATACTTCTGGAAGCTGACCTGATATGTCACTGATTATCGACGCCGATGGCGAGTACCTTTCCGGATCAGGGGTTACGCTACTTCCTTCAGGCTGCACCGAGGCGACTTTTGCCATATGGGTCAAGCGGGCCTCCGCTTCATCAACTTATCAGTCATACGCTTACGCGGGCCGGACTGCCGCCGAAGCCTATGGGTCGTTCTGGGTCGCCCACAACGGCGACGGTCCTGACTGCTTCGCCGTGCCGGCTGGATTGCAGTCTAGAGCAGCCAGTACAGCAGGGGCTAACTCAACCTCTTGGCAGGTGCTTGTATTTACCTACAAGAACGGCGTTGCGACAAAAACCTATGCCGGAATAGTCGGCGGATCGCTTGTCTCCTTCACTGGCGAAACGGGGTATGCAGCGTATAACCATGACGTCGACAATATCCGCATCGGCCTTGGCGAGCAGACCGCTAGCGGCTGGTATCCACGCGCCCGCCTTGCCCACTGTGCGCTTTGGGACAAGGCACTAACTGCGACTGAGGCCGGCGAGCTGTTCAACGGTGGAACGGCAGGCGCCGGCAAGAATCCGCAGGCGGTTGCTAATGCCAACCTCAAGTTTTACGCGCCGCTCACATCAGATGCGACAGTAACGGTCAGCGGCATATCGCTCTCGGCGACTGGCACGCTGACTTATGACGCAGGGGATAATCCGAACGTGGAGGCATATGGTGGTGCCACGCCGACGCTGGTGATTGCCGACTCATCGCATGGGCACATTGCCGACGCGCTGGTGCTGACTTCGCAGCATAGCATCGTGGTGGCCGAAGCCGCCCACGGGCATACAGCGGACAACCTTACCCTAAGTGTTCTCGGCACGCTGGCGATTGATGATGCATTCCACGCACACCTAGCTGATTCAATTACCCTGACGACGACCACTCCCGGCACGATCACCATCCCAGCGGTCAAGGACTGGGGCACCGGGAACCTGAAACTCGGAGAAACAGGGGTGCAGGTCGATATTCGTAATAAGAGCACGGGCGCCCTTGTAGTGCGCAAGACCGGACAGACGACGCACGGGACGACTGGTGTTTGTGTTGTGACAGATGCTCTGATTGTTATTGGCATCGAGTACGAAGTCGCCACTCGCTTCAGTGATGGTTCGATGGGCATGTGGGACTACACGGCAGCCTGACATGAGCCACCTTGTATCTTCCTCGCCGCCGATTGCTTCGGCTCATACCGTCAAGCGTTATGCGGGCTTCGGCATTCTTGGTGCAGACATCCCGACCGGCGGGACTAGTGGCGTCAGCCCGGTTATCAACGACAGCCCGCTGGCGGGTAGCGAATACCACTGGCGTCTGGAAACGGCGCCGGCTAGCGGCACCGTCACGATCTACCCTGACCTGACTTTTGCCCACACCGGCGCCGCTGACGGAACATGGACATGGCAGTACCGGCTATTCGAGGATGGTATCGACAAGGGCGTAGCAACGGTAACGGACATTTTTTCGGCAGTTGTCTCGCTCATCATCGCCAGCGCCAGGCACGGCCACCTGGCCGATAACCTGACGCTCGGCGCCAGCGGAAGCACGTCGCTGTCAGTGCAGGAGGCGACGCACGCGCACACGGCGGATAGCCTGACGTTGAGTGTGTCGGACTATCTGGCCATTGCTGATGCCTTGCACGCGCACAGTGCCGATAATGCCGCTCTAAGCACAACGGCCTATCTGGCGATTGCTGATTCCATCCATGCCCACCTGGCCGACAACATCGGCCTCAGCACGGCCGGCAGCGCCAGCCTTTCAATCAGCGATGCGTTGCATGGACACAGTGCAGATGGGATTGCGCTGACTCTTGATAGTTTGCTGTCAATTTCAGAGTCAAGCCATGCACATTTTGCTGATGCGCTGGTTTTGTCCATCCCTAGCGCACCGGGTTCATATCCAACCGCCGTCGAAATCGCTGCTGCAATTCTGGCGGCTGCGCAGATCACGCCGATTCATGCCAACGTCAAGCAGATGAATGACGAGCAAATGATCGGAAATGGCTCAACAGGGAATAAGTGGAGGTCGCACCTTGTTCCATGAGGATTCATTCTCGCTGGATTCGTTCAGCACGGACTCGTGGTTGTTCCTGCTCGAAGTCCCGTACTTCGACCTCACTAGAAAGCAGCGCGTCCATGTACGACACGTCTTGCAATCAGTCTATGCGATGGATGTGGTCGAGCGCATCGTATCCGTTGCCGAGCGCAACAACCTATCGGCCATTGATTCCGTCGAAGTCATCCGCGCACAGACCGGCGATCAAACGATGGTTGTCATACCGCGTCGGACGGTAACGGCAGACAAGCCGCAGAGCCAGGTCGGGCATGGCACACCAAATCAATCCAAGGAAACGCGATTCGCTTACGCCGTTGCCGCGAATGAATCCATGCGCGCAAGCGCCGAGCAATTGCGCTTCTTCGCAAATCACTCTACCGAATCCATCGTTTCCAGCCATGCGCAGGAGATGCTTTTCATCACCAATAAATCCTCGCGCACCGCGCACAATCCGATATAAAGGAGCAACATCATGGCAATTATTACCCTTTCCGCTACGGCAGCAGGCCACGTACTTACCGCCATCAACAACGACCTAAACCTTGGGTCTGGTGCCGGCACGATCAAGCTGTACACCGGAACGAAGCCGACCGACCCCGATACGGCGATTACCTCTCAGGTTTTGCTCGGTACGCTTACTTGCTCCGATCCAGCCGGCGCGGTGTCTGGTCGGACGCTTACGTTTGGCGCGGTAACAATGGACTCGGCGGCGGATGCTACCGGCACGGCCACATGGGCGCGCCTTGCTGACAGCGCCGGGGTAGCGGTCATCGACATCGACATCACCACCACAGGCGGCGGCGGGTTCGGCCAGATGAACACTACCAGCATCGTGATTGGCGGGCCTATCACTGCGCCTAGTGTGGTCATCACGGCGTAACTGAAGGCGTAGCATGCCGACAATTTACACGGACAATTACCAAGTAGCGGACTGGACCAGTGGTAATTTCACCGGACCGCTTACTGGTGGCTCTGCTGATTTCTACTACAGCACTGGCGTCGTGTTCCGTCCAACAGGTGAAACTGGTGGGACCGGCGTAAACACGTGGATTGATGGCCTCGGGGCTAACCAGCTTACCGTCAACGTATCGTGTCAAACCCCGAACACGTCCTCGACCGGAGGGTGGGTCGGGCTTGTAGATGAAACGTTCACGGCCATTGTCGGGCAGAGCACCGACATGTCCGGGGGCGGGACAAAGACCGTCGTTCTGGATACGTCGAGTGTTGACTGGACAACGGTTCGCGGGCTTCAGGTCAAGTCTGGTGACTCGGCGGCAGAGCATGAATTCACGCTGCACAGCACCAGCTTTACCTCACCTTCTGCTGCCCTGACCATATCAGGCAGTGTTCCACTTGGCGGTTCGGCCACGCTGTTTGAGGCGTGCATTCTCGACGCCTCGGGCGGAATACCACTCGGTGGATCGGCAGACATCCTTTCAGAAGTCAGCCTGTCCGCTTCAGGGAGCATCCCCTTTGGCGGACTGGCAATCATTGCTCGTCAAGCTGACTTTACTGTTCACGACGGCTACTTTTTGGGCGGCGGCGCGACATTTGATACGCCAGTGGCGATGTTTATTGCGAGCCGATTTGCCCTTGGTGGAAGCGCGTCACTGACTACTGAATCTGCGCTTACTGTTTCCGGAAGCCTACCGCTCTACGGCGCAGCAGACTTCTACAACGAGCCTGTTTTTAACGCCTATGGAAAGGTAAAACTCGGCGGCAGCGCGACATTATTTGAGTCAGCCATGCTGTCCGCCAGCGGCAGAGTTCGGTTCGGCGGAACAGGGGTATTCAACGTCGGGAACAAGTTTGCGGCAACCGGAAAAGTCGGGCTAGGCGGCGCGGCGACGTTCTACGCAGGGCGCACGCTGTCTTGTTCAGGAAAGGTCGCGTTGTATGGCGCAGCGCAATTCAAGCACGCGGTAGCAGTAAGCGCGCAGGGTGCGGTTACGTTTGGCGGTCTGGTAGACTTTTGGCACGCGGCACCGCGCGCTCTGTCGGTGGCCGGGGTCGTTCCTCTATCCGGACATGCTTCGTTCGACCAGCAACGCTTCGACAGCATTGACATCGAGGCATACGTCACTACCAGACGAAACGAGGTTTACATTCATGGGTAGATACGAAGACGACAAAAAAGGTGGACTGTTCCCGACGCGAACCGGGCCGGCCATCGGTGCGTCGAAAGCGCGCGGAATGCTCGATAACCTCGGCGGAAGCGATTCGTTCCGGACGAAAATCTGGAACCAGCCTGATGGAAGCACGACGCGGCTCAAGACAAAAGACGGAATGCCGGAGTTCATCACCGAACCAAACGTAGAAAACCGGCTATACATCGACAAATTCTTTGCTACGCCGTCCTCAGAAACATATCGGGCTGGGTATGTTCCGCCCGGAACAGACTCTACTAAAGGCCCATTTAGCGAGTGGGTTCGGTGGATGGGGAAAACTTTAGCGCCGTCAAACGCCGGAAGCGTCAGCGCTAACGGGACACTAAACCCGGTGCGTGATCTTGACGATACCGTTCCCGGTAGCGTCACTTGGTACAGTAGCAACTTCAAGCTGAACGGATACCCTTTAGTTCTGTCGTGGCGCGGGAATAACTCTCGGGCAGGAACGTATGGCGAGCTTGGTGAGACATCAATATCCACGTGGACAACGAAGCCATCTAGCATTGACGGGTTCCGGCTTGAGGCGGACTGCTTTTCAGCGGCAACAGATTTTTCAGAATACGTGTGGCTGTCTGACAAGATACGGATAGAGGTAGGCATTCCAGTGTGGTCTGCCGCGCTGCGCAAAATATCAGGAGTCACGTACCTATACGTCGTTAGCGGAGATGACGTATACCGTTCAAAAATCTCACTGTTTGCGGAGAAAGACGGAGGCCTAGTCCTTAACAGCGGGCTTTCAAAGAACCCTTTGCTGATGACGTTCGTTGGAAACTTCGGCGTAAGTGGCCTTTCACAGATGCCGTTTTTCAACTCGTCTGGAAATAAGATAGTGCTACTAAGATCGGTTAAGAAAATATCGACATCCCCTATTCCGTCGCCCGACTGGTCGGTTTCTGAGGTCGATATTGACACTCTATCTGTAACACCCGTGTTTACAAATATGTGCACACACGACACGCCGGCAGTCACAGCGTACATCTCAGGAACATTCCCGTCTGCTTTTACGCAGGGATTCACGCTGGCTGCGTACAACACACTTGATTACAAAATGGCTGTCGCAGCAGACTATAGGGGAGATCAATTAGTATATGTGACGCTACGAATTTCTCAGACTCGCGGAGCATATACAGTAGCGTATTCAGCAACAAATGATGGTGCTGGATTGGCGACTTTTACGATGACAACATCTGACCCTGCGGCGACTGATGTGCTTATTGTAGAGCATTCAGAAGATGGCAAAATATTTGAGGTTGTAAGCCCAACTGGAACAAGTGTTGTGCGCTCCTATTCCGGAACGCAGGATGTTCCAAACAGCATATATAACGTAGATTCAGGAATTACAGCTAGCGGAACCGCGCTCCGCTTTGAGATGACCCCGTTCTTGATTGCGGCTGATCTTCGGCACGATTTCACAATGTTTTCGTACCGCATCACAACGGTAACTGTTAGCGGGTCTGGTTCATGGTCACATCCGGGTAACACATACTCAATGACGCCGGGTGAAGACAGCGAGTACGACTCAGTGTATCTACTATACATGCGGGATCAAGAACTGTTTCGTGTAACCCATCAGTATGGGTCGCCAAGCTCCAGCTCAACGTCGTCATCTGTTGGGGCACCAGCTCCGTTTTCTGGCATAAGCACGCCGTCTCCGGCGGCAGCAACACAAACAAGATACGACAACGGTCCGTACTCGTTTGTGATGGGAGACACAATAGGAGGTGACGTTGTAGATGTGTGTGCAAAGGTTGCTCACATTACAACATCACCAGACGGAAAGGCCGCATATATTGGGTTGTGCTGGATGGAAACTGATACGGAGGTGGGGGTTGACGAGATGTATTTCACATTTGTTGATTCAAACGGAAGTCGGATACTGCAGAAGATTCCTGCTTCGACCTACGCTCCGGGCGCAGCGTCTTATCTAAGTGGTGGAATTTTTTACCCAAGGATTTTGGAGTTTCCATGAAAACACAACCTTCAGGCCCGTTCCTCGGGATCAACAACAGGCTTCCTGACTTCTCGCTGTCCGTCCGCGACAAAGGCGACTGGCTGCGCGACGCTGTGAATGTCGACATCGACAACGCCGGCAGGGTACGTCGCCGCGCGGCTGCGACTCTGGTGCAGGCCATGACGGACGCCGACTCGCTCTACATGACGGGCACAACGACCGGCTACCTGCGGCGCGGGGCAGCGATCTACGCGATCACCCTGCCAACCTACTCCGAGACGCTGTTCAAGATTCTGAGCGCCGACGCGCCGCTGAGTTGGACGGAGTTCAACGGAGCCCTCTACTACTCGAATGGGACGGACTCCGGGCGTATCGAGGGCGGCGTGGCGTACCCGTGGGGGCTTGCAACGCCGAACGCGCCGACCTGCACGACAATCCCTGGAGCGATCTACGCGGGGGCATACCAAGTTGGCGTCAGCTACTCGAACAGCGTTACCGGCGAAGAGGGCGGCATCTCGGCGTCCAGCAACCCGTCGCTCTCTGCTGCTGGCGGCATCCGCATCACCCTGCCGGGCGCGTCGGCTGGCGCTACGCACGTCAATGTCTATTTCTCGACGGTGAACGGCTCGATCCCGATGTGGATCGGCAGCTACGCGACTGGAACCGCCACGGTTGATGTGGTCGCCGAGCCGACCAGACTGCGAGAGAGCAACGGGCGGTTCGAGGCTCCGCTCCCTGCCGGCGCACAAATATTCATGGCGAACGGGCGGCTCTGCTCGGTGGACGGGAAAAGAATCAACATCGGATCGCCGGCCCGTCCCGGCTACTACATCCCGATTGACGGCAGGCAGCGGGCCGAAGGTGCGCCGATGGATTACGGGTACATCACCTTCCCTGCCGATGTCGACCTCGCGGTTCCGACGCAGATGGGCGTCTACGTTGCCTACGGCGACGTCACACAGTTCTTTGCCGGCACCGACCTTGCTGCCACGGAGCTAGTTAAAGATGTGCTGCCCTACGGCGCGGTGCCGGGGACGGCCTTCGTCGTGCCGCACAAGGAGAATCCGCTGGTCGGCTGGTTCGGCGCACACGGCATCGTCCTCGGCGACCCACAAGGAACGGTCAAGGATGCAATGATCGACAACATCGACCTGACGCCGCCGGCAGCTGGGGTGTCTACTCTTATCCAGACCGATGGATTTCGTCGTGTCGCATCCTGCGGCTGGTGCCTGAACCTTGAGAACAACGCGGCGACGCGGTACGAGGCCTGGCCGGTAACATCGGCGGCGCGGGGGTATGCCACAATGCCTGACGGACTCTACCTGCTGGACAGAACTGGTCCGGTTGACGCCCACGTCGACCTTGGCAAGATTGACTGGGGTGTGGAGGAGATGAAGGCGGTGCCGGCCTGCTACCTCGGCGTTTCGTCGGACGCCCCGATGGAGCTGCGCGTCACCACGCCCACGCACGAGGACTACCGCTATGAAGCGCGCACCAGCTCAACTGAGCTGCGCATCCAGCGGGTCGATCCGGGGCGCGGGCTGCGGGCTAACTGGTACGCGCTTTCAGTCTATAATACCGAAGGTTCTGAGTTCACACTGGCGTCGATCAGTTTCGCGCCAGTCGCTTCCAGCAGGAGGATTTAGCCATGCCATACGGACTACCACTTGACCTTGGAGCGACCCTCCCGCCGGAGGTAATGCAGGAGGCTGCTGTTGTCGCGTTCGAGGCGTCGATAAACTCGACGTGGGAAATGGGCCTCGACTCGCGACAGAAGACCATCGACGACATCGCAGCGATTGTCGCTGACCTGCAGAACACGCTGAACACTCCGAAGATGAACAACACGACGTTGGCTCCGGCGACTGTGTCCGAGCCGCTGGTGAACATTCCCTCGTCGGTTTCCGCCTCTGACATCTACGCGGACTTCCTCGCCCAATACACCCTGCTGATTACAGAGCTTGACAGCAAGTTCACCAGCTTTCGCGCGACGTTCTTCCCAACTGAGAACGCGACCTACACGCTCGCCGAGAACTGGCTCGCCGCTGCCATCGCCAACCCCAACGTGGGACTTCCACCAGCTATCGCCGCACAAATCTGGGGGGACGACTCCGCGCGCATCCTTGCGGACTCCAGTCGTGCGCAGGACGCTATCGTAGCGCAGTTCGCTGGGCGCAGGTTCCCACTACCCGCCGATGTGTCAGCCAGCGCAGTCTTGCAGATGCAGCAAAAGACGCAAGACCTGCAGGCAGAGTCAAGTCGCAAGATCGCCATCATGTCCGTCGAGATGCAGAAGTGGCTCGTCGAGAAGATTCTCGGCCTGCGCGAGATGGCCATGAAGTCTGTCGTCGACTACGTCAAGACCATAGCGATGGGGCCGGAGATTGCCAGCCGCCTAGTACCCATCGGGTACGACGCGCAGAGCAAGCTGATTTCCGCTGTGTCACAGTATTACAACGCGCGCACCGGGGCAGTGGGGCTAACATACAAGGGGACGGAGAAAAATGCGGAGCTTACCCAAGACACCAACACGCAAAACCTGAAGTCTGAAATGGCCACGGTGGAGCACTGGGTGAAGGCGCTGCTCACCGAAGCACAGGCGCTTTCGCAAATGGCGACGGCGCTGTTCAACAACATCCACCTCCAGTCTTCGATGGGGGTCAACGACAGCCGGACTGTTTCGCTGCAGATTTAGGTGCCGGTGGCGGGCAGGGCAACGACGTTGCCTGTGGCCCGCTGCACGGTGGATGCGAAGGTCGCACCCAGCTTGGTGGAGTCAACCACCCAGCACCGCACCTGCCCCTTGGCGTGCTTGGTTTCTGCGCCGAGCGTCTTCTGCTTCGACCGGTCCAGCAAGACGCCCTCGTCGACCAGCTGGTCTTCCCATGCCTTGATGCTCGTGTTGCTTTCGGCGCAATACTTGCCGACAGCGGCCTTGGCGATGAACAGCAGGCCGGCGTCCATTTCGTGGCGAATGTTCAGCTCGCGCTGAGGCATGTGCGCGACGTTGTCGAGGTTGGATGTGGTGCGGCTGGACAGGATCAGGGTTTCGGCGATGCGGGATTCCAAGAAGGCCGACAGCTCCTCCACTGGACCGACCACGTACTCACTGTGCTGCTCACGCATGCCGTCGATATGGGTGCCCATCCACACGTAATCGTCGTCGATGGGGAAGTCGAACAGCTTCAGTTCGTTGGCGATCTGCGAGGCCACGCGTGCGGCCCCGACGATCTTCATCCAGAACCGCTCGGCCCCGCGCCCTTTGAACGTCTGCCATGCAGCGTCTTCTGCCGCTCTGACGCGTAGCGCCACCGCCTCGTAGTTGGCAGCCACATACTGCATGAACACTGCGCCGGCCAGACCGTAGTTCTCGAAGATGCCGCGCTTGAAGTTCTCAGCGCCCATCGCCCCTTCGGTGGTGTCGCGGAACTCGTCGAACGGCACGGAGATGATCCGCATCAGGTGCGCGTCGGTGCCGTTCTGGCCAGACAGCGCCTGCGACATGTCGTCGTAGTTGGTGGTCGACAAGACCATCGTCTCCCACGTGAGCAGCTTACCGTCGTGCTCGGAGCCTTTCATGCGCTGTTTGCCGACCCCCTGCGATACGTTGAGGGCGAAGGCCAGCACAGTCTGGGTGCCGAGGTTGGTGGTGTCGTCCCACATCATCGGGAGCGAGTGCAGGGTGCTCAGGTGGTACTCGGCGGCGTTGCCGGTAGCCCCCTGCGGGTTGCCGTTGAGAATCAGCGCGTCCGGATGGCCCCAGATTGAGCTGCCGGCGCGCAGCGCCGTCGTCTTGCCCCGGCCTGACTTGCCTGATGCGGTGACCAGTGCGCCCTTCTCGTGCGTCATGTGGAGCAGCGGGGAGGCCAGCGAGCAGTAGAGGAAGAACCGGTGCGCCCGGTAAATCTCGCCGGCGTAGTGGGTGTTAATCAGGTTCGACCATTCGGCGAGAGAGCCACGTGCGTGCATGCCGTTCTTGGTCATCGTCTTGACGCTCTGGCTGAGGTTGCACGCAGACAGCGTGCCGTCCATGTTCGCCTGCTTGGTGCCGAGGGCGAAGCTCACTCGCGTGGGGGCCTCGGCGTTATTGTCGAACTGCCATCCGAGCCGGGTGTAGACCCGCTCGCGGTCGCGTTCCTTGGCGAGGTGGTTCAGATATGCGCTCATATAGTGTTGGATTGGCTTTATGTGTTCGCCGTGTGCATACACGCCGAGGTTGTTCAGGAGGGACTGAAGTCCCTTGCTGTCACTAAGCATACTCTGCTTGATCTCGAAGGTGAATGGAGGCAAACGAGGTATTTCAAAGTTCCACAGGGTGCGCTCGGAGATTTCGCCATTGGCGGAGTTGCGCAGGATGCGTACCGGATAGAAGTCGCCGGGGGCGACCATCCTGAAGTCCGGGTTGCCGTCGCCGTCTTCCGTAGCGATGGACACCACGCGCATGCCCTTGGCAGCGTCGTAGTGCCTGACGTAGGGTACTGGGGGCTTGAGCAGCTCAACCGTCTCCTGCTCGCCTGTATCTGGGTCTGTCACCAGCATGACTGGGGCAGGGGCTTCTTCCTTCATCCGGCCAAGCTGTACCGGGCTAGTGATCTGGTTCGGGCAGGTCTTGCACTCCTCGCATTCGAGCTTCACCCTGAAGTACGTGCATGTGGTCGGCCCTGCGTTCCACCCGTTTGCCTTGGCCCACATCTCGTCTTCGATGAAGTTCGGGTGCTGGTCGGAGATGGCCAGCAGTGCGGCGCGTGGCTGGTGGGCGAACTTGGCGAGGCCGATGGATGCGCGCCATACCGGCTCTGTCGTGTCCCGTCCGCCGGTGGCCATCTGGTGCGCCATGACCGCGCAGCCAAAGAAGACGTGGCCGATGTCCACGGGGTCGGAGTCCGCGCCCACGTTGGAGTACGCGTTGCCCGGCAGGTTGCCGGCGGGCCTGAACGAGGACTTCGGGATGGTAACGCCGCCGTTCAGCTGCTCGTACGTGTCCAGTATCAGGCGCACGGACTCGAACGGGGTGGGGGCGTCACCCTGCTGGTGCAGGGCGACTGGACGGGCGTAGTCACGCTTCAGGTTGTGGCACCCCAACGGGCGCAGGACGCGGGCCGCGTCTGCCGGCACTGCCGGGTCGATGCGCAGGCCGAGGCTCAGGCAAACCGCCTTGAACTTCTCAGCCACCGGCTGCCAGTCTTCTTTTGCTACGTCGTCGGTGAACGGCCAGTACGCATGCCATCCGCCGCCGGAGTTCAGAATCATCGGGGTGGGCAGGCCCACGGTGGCGACCACCATGCCAAGATCGGACAGCGCCTCTTCGCGGGTGGCGTACACCTTGCCGCGCTTCTCCGGCGCGGTGGCTGCAGGGTCGATGTCCAGATCGAGGAACAAGCACCGCAGCCAGCCGGCGTTTGCCTGTGTGCGCGTCTGCCAGCGGCCTAGCGAGCCATCGTACGCCTTGGCTGTGGGGTTCCAGACTTTCTCTGCCTTGAACCCGGCCAGCGCGAAGAACACATTCTTGTGGTCAAAGTTCAGGTCAACCGCCTTCTGTACGGCGGTGTCGAGGGCTTCTGTGGTGAAGTGCCGGTATCCTTTTTCAAGTTGCTCGGCGATGACGATGTGGCCGCTGGCTGGAAGAACCAGCGCAAAGAAGTCTGTTATATTCATGTTTCCCCCGGGATGAGTCGCCTATTCTGAGCTTATTCTGCAGGCTCATCAACTGCCAGCAGCGCCGCGAGCTGTTCCTGCCGCTCCTTCGGGGTGCCTACGAGTTCCAGTGTTCCGCTTGCCGCAAGGGCGTGCAGTCGTTCGCATGCCTTCTTCATGAGGGCTTCGGTGCGGTCACTCGGGCGCACGCCGTCAACCGCTTCGACGTACTGGTAGAGCGTCAGGGGGGATAGCCCTACGCTGTTGGCCACCACCTTCGCGGGGAGGTTGAACTCCGTCACGTAGTAGCTGAGGACTGCGGCGGGGGACTCGTCCTCGATAGCGCTGACCTGCGCTTGGACAGCGCGGATCGGGTCAAATGTTCGTGCCATTTTCAACTCCAGAAAAAGAGGGGGCCGAAGCCCCCTCTGGTACATCAACGTGGATCAGTCGTCCCAGCTACCGAGCAGGCTGCTCAGTCCAGCATTAGCCGTTGCCGGAGCAGCTTGAACTGCCGCTGCCTGCGCGGGAGCCTGCTGTTGCGCGGCCTGTGCCGGCTGGGCCGGAGCACTACCCCAGTTGTCCTCTTCCTCGACAACAGCTGCGGGGGCAGCGACTGGGGCGGGAGCCGGCGCGGGAGCCGGAGCAGCAGCTGCTGGGGCACGACGGGCACGAGTAGGAGCGGGGGCGGCAGCCGGAGCTGCGGCAGTAGCGGGTTGCGCCAGTGCCGGGGCACCATCATCTTCGGCGTCATTGTCGACAGGTACTCCACCAGTGGTTTGAACGCCATTGAGCAGGTTCTTCACCTCGTCGGTCTTCCAGCGGACGCCGACGACAGCCCACTCTTCCGGGGTAACCCAGCGCTCTGCCGTGAACAGGAGCTTCGGGTATTCGGTGCGGTGGTCGAACTTGATCTTCGTGACGACCTGCGCCGTGTGGGTGACCCCACGGCCCTTGAGGAAGTCCATGTACTGGTCCCATGCGAACCAGCCCTTGGCTTCGTTCTCCTTGTTGTCCTTGTCCCACAGGGAGGTCTGCGGCACACGCACGAGCAGGGCAGCGAACTCCGGCTTCGAGGCCGGGATGACGACCATGCGCTTGGCGACGCCGCACGCCGTGGTGGGCTTGTTGTTGGCCGTGATCTTCGACCCCTTGACCGAGTTCGGGCACGAGGCGCAGGACTTGGCGATGGGTTCGGCGATGCTGGCATCCGGAACCACACCGTCAGTCGAGGAGCAGCGCGGGGGCTTGTTCTCGCCGGTGACGTACTGACCTTCGTAGAAGACGCGGCTGCGCTTCATGATCTGGTCAAGGACGACCACGGATACGGACGAGGACGGCTCGCCTTCCTTGTTGGTGATGAGGGTTTCCTGCCCATCCAGCGAGATGCGCCACGCCTTGCCACGGAACGACAGGGCCGGCAGTGGGGCGACGGTCTGGATGTTGGAGTCCTCGGGGGCGAACGCGCCGGCGAAGAAGGTAGGAACAGCAGCTTGTGCAAACGGGACCATGTTGGTCATTTTCATTCTCCAGAGATAAAACGGTTGATGGACTGCAGATGCTCGGCCTGCGACACTGCATCCGCAAGGGCCGAATGGTGGATACCCGTCCGCTGCATCTTCACGGAAGGGAACTTACTCTTCATGGTGCGGTAGCACCGGTCATTCCAGAACATCCACGGGCGAGCGACGCCGGCCAGTGTATATGCGCTGTTCATGATGACGTTGTCGAACGTCGCCCCGTTTCCCCACACCGGCATGTCCTGCCCCAGCCACGCGTTGAAGCGGCTGAGGGCTTCGTGGATGGGCACCGCGCGTGCCAAGTTGGCCATCATTACGTCTCTGGCCTCCCCGCGCTTGGGGTCCATCCACCACAGGACGGTGGACACGTCCATCTTCATGCCGATGTCCACACACGACTGTGGGGCGACGAACACCTCGAACCGGTGGGGGGTGTGGATGTCCACGCCCTGCCCATGCGGCAGGAACTTGCATGCCCCGATAGAGAGGAGTACGGCGCTGTTGCCGTTCCCCAGCGTCTCAAGGTCGACCATGCACTCCAGTGTTTCTGCTTCACTCATTCCATTTCTCCAGTCAAAAGCGGCACCCCAAATCTCCCACTGGGGCGCGTGTGGGTGCTGCTTCAAAAATTCACGTGCGCCTCACTTTCATGGTTGCCTCGCGGAAGACGTTCAGCCCCGGCGGCAGGATGCCGTCGTGGTTCTTCATCCACTCCTGCACGTGGGTGGCCTTCACCCGCCGCTCGAAGAAGTCGAGATCACCCGATTCCTTGACGAAGTTGAAGAACGCGTTCTCGTCCGCGATGGAGGTGAGCATGCGCTGGTCCAGATACGTGGTGCCGAACTCGGTCTTGAACCCGGTGACGCCCTGCTCCTGTGCGTCCTTGATGAGCGCGGTTTCGATGGCAGTCAGTGCGTCTTTGTACGCCTGATCCACCTTCTCGGCTTCCTTGTTGGACGCTGCCCGAGCATCGCGCAGCTTGACATACCGTGCCACCCGCTTGTCGATGGGGGCGGCTGATACGGTCGCCGCCAGCTTTGCACACGCGGCGACCACCAGCTGTTGTTGCAGCGCGCGGACAGCATCGAAGAGTTCCTGCTGCTCCGCCGGGGACAAAAGAGGGATGCCTGCGACCATAGCCGCAAATTCTTGTTTCATGTTTCTTCTCCTGTTTTAGCTATTATGCCTTCTACTTAGGCCAAAAGCAACTCTTTCCGATACATTTCCAGCATAGATTCTTGGTTCAGTCTCCTCCCTTCCACTTGTGCATATATGTTCCATTCGAGGTTTGTTGCAGCGAGCCGGATGATGGTCATCTTGCGCGTCTGCCCCTGTCGGTTGATGCGGTCCATCACCTGCTGACTCTCTTCGTTGCTGTAGATCGGAGCGTAGAAGATCATCATGTCGGCCTCTGTCGCCGTGATGCCGTGCGCCATCACCTTCGGGTGGCATAGCATGGCCTTGAAGTCAGGGTCGCTCTTGAACGCCCGGAACTTCTCGGCGCGCTGCTTCGGCGTCACATCGCCATTCACAAAGTCGCATGTCCACGTCGCACCGTCCCGCTTCCACGCGGCCCGCACCTCCTCCACGAGGTTGTACAGGATGCCCTTGAACGGGATGATGATGAGCACCTTGGCCGCTGCCTGCTCTATGCATTCGAGCAAGACGTTAAGCCTCGGTGCATGGTCGATGGTGTGGTAGACGTCGGAGTCGCCTTCCTTGATAGCTCCGCACAGAATCTGCCGCATCTTGCCGATCTTGTCTGCCGCGTTGGCCGCAGTGATGACCACGCCGTTCGCCGCCAGCATCGCCTCTTGGTTGCGCATCTCCTTGAGCGCAGCGGCTTGTGCGGCGGTGACGTCGACCTTCCTGTTCTCGTACGTGACTGGGGGCAGGTCGAGGCAGTCCGCCTTCTTGAACCGGATGGCCGGCTGCATGGCATGGAACGCCTTCTCGTGGCTCCCTATCGCCGGCAGCCACTTGTACTGGCTCATCTGCACCATCGTCTCGCGGCGGAACTGCGAGAAGTATTGCGGCACCCGTGAGGGGTCGACCAGCCGGGACAGCGCCCATGCGTCTGTGGGGGCGTTGGGGCAGGGCGTACCAGTCATCATCCACAGCCGGTGCCACGGGCGCAGCAAGTCAGCCAGCACCTTGTACCGGGCCGTCTTGCCGTTGCGGTACGCTGCCGCCTCGTCGACGATGATGAGGTTGATGTCCTTCCGCTTGACCAGCTCGTCGGCGATGATCTTCAGCCCGTCGTGGTTGATGATGTAGAAGTTCGCATCAGAGGCCAGCAACTCGAACCGCTTCTCGCGGGTGCCGTGCAGGATGACGCAGGAGCGGTGCATCAGGCAGCTGAAGATTTCGTCGGCCCACACCAGCTCAAGTGTGGAGAGCGGGGACACGATGATGCACTTGCCGACGTACCCCTTGTCCATCAGGTAGTCCGCCGCCCAGAGCGCGCTGGCCGTCTTCGCAGTGCCCATGTCGTTGAGGATGAACAGCCGCTGGTGCAGCGTGGCGAACTCCGCCGTAGCCATCTGGTGGTCCAGCACCTTCTTGAACCGGGCCGGGCGCGGCCACCGGTACTCATACCTGATCGGCGACGGAGCCTTGATGCCCATGTTGCGCAGCACCCGGACAACGTCGACGTCGAACTTCACGGCGATATTATGCCCTTCGTAGTCGATGCGCTTCGACCACTTGGGCATGACCTTGCTTACCAGCTCCGGCTGCCGCAGCTTCAGCAGCAGGGACTTAGATTCTTGGTGGACGATCATGCTAACTCCAGAAAACTCCGAAGGATGGCGAAACTCTCGCCGTCAGTCTCCCCCCGGATGACTAGAACGATGGCTCCTGCCTTCTGCATTTCGTCGATGGTGGCTTGCTGGCGTAGCGTCAGCTGCCCCTTCTCGGTCTTGGTTTCGATGGCTAGGAACCGGCCCTTTGCGCAGCAGATAAAGTCCAGCGAGGGCTTCCCCATGCCGTTCTGCACAGGCATGTGGTAGTACGCGCCGAACTCTTTCAGAACCTTCTTTACCTTCTCTTTAACTTTCCCCTCGGGGGTCATGGGCGCTCTCTCCAAAAATAAGTGCGTGTTGACACTGACTGGTACGGGGTGTACAGTCGCTCCTGTTTCTCTCTCCCTCCTCCACTTCTCCAGTGGATTCGACCCCGGTGCCCTCCCCCCGCACCGGGGTTATTTTTTCCTACTTGCCCTTCATGAAGGGCGGCGGCATCCCTGCCTTGGCCCCAGACTTCTTGGCGAACGGGTTGCCTTTGGGCTTGGCAGCGACGGCCTTGCCTTTCGGCCCAGCTGCGACTGCGGCCTTGCCGGCGGGGCCGGCGGCCTTTGCGAGGAACTGCGGAGGTACTTTTGCCATGTTGCTTCCTTTCATTTGACTCGTTTGGGTTCCCAGAATTCACAGCCGGTGACAGGGCACCAGCCGCGACAAAGTCCAGACTTGCGGGGGGTCCACACGTCGGCCTTGAACGCTGCATTGTACTTCGCGAGGTCGCCGACGAACGACTGCCACAGATCAGCTTCTTCGCGACGGTAGAACGTCTCGTAGTCCGACAGCCCCTCCTTCAGCCAGACAAAGCCCGTCTTCACTGACTGAATCTCAGGGTGATGGAGGAAGACCATCAGGGCGAACAGCCTGAGCTGCTTGCTGCCCTCCTTGCGCTTGCCGGTCTTCCAGTCAAGTGCGTACGCCTTATCGCCCTTGAGGATGAGCACGTCGATGATGCCCCGGCACCACACCTCCTTGTCGAACCAGTCGCACGGCTTCAAGTCCTTGCCGATGGCGTACTGCCGCTCGGGGAGGATAACGTCGCGCGGAAGGGCAAGAACCGACTCAAGGTAGGGCATGTAGACCTTGAACGACTCGTCCGGGTCCACCCCCTGCAGGCGCAGGGTAGCCCAGATTTCATCGGCGGCGGGGGTGTCCCCGTTGAATTGCAGGATGCTGGCCTCGAAGAACTTGTGGACCTGATCGCCCCACAAGGCAGCTTCGCCCTGCGAGTCCTGCACGTCCTTGGCTACCCGCTTGTGGTAATACTGCTTCGGGCAGTTCAGGAAGTCGGACATGGCCGAGTGTGACCACGGTAGGGGTCTGGGCATTACTTGTTCCCGCCTTTCTTCATGGAGCCATCCGCGTTGCGCGGGAAGCTCCGGTTGTCCGACGCACTGACCGCACGCAGGTTGCTCGTGTCGGTGGCAGCCCCGCCCTTGGAGAGCGGAACCTTGTGGTCGATGTCCTTGTTGGAGCCGGGCTTAATCATCCCGGCGTTGATCGCCTTCGCACGTGCCCGGTTACGGGCGGCGCGCTTGGGCTTCTCGCCACGCGCATCGGAGGTCTTCTTCTCCTGGTCGTAGTTACGAACGTAATTGGGGGAGCTGGGCATCGTCTATCTCCTTCGGGTAGTAGCCATAGTTGCGCATCGCTGCCTTGTCCACGGTGTAGACCAGCCGCTGCTGTTCGGCGTTGCCCCAGACAGGGCGCACCTCCAGCTTGCGGTTATGGTCTACAACGCCAAGCACCTCAAACCACGGTAGCGGGCTATCCCGGTGGAAGAGACACGTCTTCATCGACGACAATCACTTCGTACCCGAACTTCGCCAGCGATGCGGAGGTAACCACGCGCTCGAACGTAATCCCGTGGCTGCCCTCCAGTGACAGGCGCATGCGCACCTTCTCGGGGTCGGTTTCCTCGGGGTTCTCGACCGCACGACTCAGGATACGGAACCGCAGCCCGTCTTTCTTGGTGCTTGCCAAGTAGCGAACTTTAGCCATTCTACACCCCCTGTGCGAGCCGGTGCTGCAGGTTTTTGATCGTGTCGTCCACTGCCGCGAGTACGTCCGGGCAGAGGGCGGCTTCGGTCTTGGCAATGCGCCGGCGGTGGATTGCGCGGAACTTGCGCCAGAACGTCAGCTGCTCGGCAGCGGGGAGCGCCTTGACCGGGGCCAGCACGTCGTCCAACGATTTCTCTCTTTTCATTTTTTTGCCTTTCCATACGATTGATGAAACCCACCTTCAGAATTAAGCGGCATGTCTGGTGCCCATACGGGGGGTACGCGCATGCACTCCAGTGTGAAGGCCAAGGCGTCTTTTGCCTCGTCCGCCGCAGTGATCCCTGCCGCTTCGTCATGCACGCTCAACACCACCGGCATGTGCACGTTGATGTCGAGCGTCTGGTCCAGCACGATGATCCGCGCCAGCGCCTGCACACAGTTGTGTACTATGAACGGCCCTGCCTCCCCCATGACTACGAATCGGGACCGAGGGCCGCAGTTGAGGATGTCAAAGACAGGCCACGGTTCAGCCGGTAGTACAGGGTCGACCTTGGGATGCCCGTACGCGCAGACAGCGCTGGAATGTCCACCGCCAAGCTGCTGCGCCGGTTCCTTGCCTGCGCCTTGTGGGTCGCCCAGATACAGTTCTCTGGGGAGTACCCCTTGTTGTTGTCCACCCGCTCCAGCGTCAATCCCGGAAGGTACGTCGGCCCCATGTCCTTCCAGAACTGAAGGAACGACGCCCACGCTGCGCAGACCGCAATGCCCCGCGCTCCGTAGTTGCGGTACGCCTGATGTGTCGGCAGCCGGCAGCGATCCTGCATGCTCCGCCACACCCAATACGCCGGGTGCTTCGTCATGCCGTGCGTCCGGTTCTTCGCGGCCATCAGCTGTTTGCTCATGCACCCGCAGTTCGGCGTCCCCCCGCGCTTCACCTCCTTGGTCACGTCGGTGCCCGTCTTGGTCACGATCCGCCCACAACGGCAAGAGAACGCCCATGACATCTTCTTTCCATTCGACCCCACTGGGTGTAGCGCCGTCAGCGCACCAAACGTCAGCCCGGCGAGGTTTCGGTTCTTCCAGTGCAGTCGTCCATCCCTCATCAGTCAACACCTCATGGTCGTCGGTCATTCGCACACCGTCTATCTGACGGCATGGTTGGATTGACTTGAATACTACTCCTCCATGCGGAACGAAGTCAACCCCGTCATATACGAGGTCGGAGTCGCGCACCAACTCAATGGGTACCCATCCCCGGGAGGTCGCAACCTGCGTCCCACCGCCTAAGCAGTTCTCTACTACCTTGCCGCCATAAATTCTAACCCGGGAGCGGCCATCCCAGTACGACCACCCGTCCTTGTCCTTCTGCAGGTCGGGGAACTTGATCTTCATCCCGTTGGGGAGGAGCAGCCCCTCGGCGCACGTTTTGATGACGCCCCGGAAGTCGACGCTGACCCCCTCAACGCCCTTGGCGATGAACCCGAGCGCCTTCTCGGCGCGCTGGTGCAGGTCCATCACCATCGGATGCGTGTCCCGGTAGACCATGACAATGTGCCGCGACTCCTGCTCGGTAATCTTCTTCTTCGCCATGACCCGTACGGTCTGCACGAACTTGACGTGCCCCATCGCGTAGCCAAGGCCCAGCTTGGCGACCTTGCCCATCTGCCGCTCGTCGGGGTCGTTGTCCTTGGTGATCGTCCGGTGGTAGATGCGCTCTGCCATGACGCAGTACGCGTCCGGGCCGAGCTTGGCGTCCGCCTTGCGGTAGACCTCCACTGCGTCGTTCTGCCCGGCCAGCCAGTCCAGCACGCGAGACTCGATGTTGGACGAGTCGCCGACCACGATGGCGTCGTCTGGGTGGGAGATTACTGCTTGGCGCAGCTTCGACCCCCGCCCCATGTTCTGCCAGTTCATCTTGTCGCCGCCCGATAGACGGTGCGTTTGCTCGGCCCCCGAATATTTGAGGTACACCGGCGCGGCCCCACGGGTGGCCATGTCAATCAGGCGCACGCCGCGCGTCTCGGCCAGCGTGGTCTTGTTCTTCAGCCGGGCTGCCACCAGCGCCTGCACGTCCTCATCCGGGTGCTCGGCCAGTGCCTCCATGCCGGGATCGGTCTTGGCGAAGGCCCAAGTCTCCTTGCCGGTGGCCGGGCTGATCTTGGTCGGCGGGACGACGCCGAGGTTCTCCAGCGCGACGGCGAACTTGTCGTTGCTCATCACGTCGGGGAGCTGGATGCCTGCACGCAGCAGCGCGCCCGTCTTGTCGGCCCGGATGTCGTCCACGTACTCTGACAGGATTTCGGAGTCGAGGTAGAGGGACGGCTCGGTGAACATGCGGATCACCATGTCGACGATCTTCAGCTCCGACTTCTGGAACGCAGGCAGCAGCTTCTGGAAGATGCGGTAGGTCAGCTCCACGTCGTTGACGCAGTATTCGCCGTACCGCATCAGGTCAGACCCGCCGAAGTCGCGACGGCGCTTGCCCTTGGCCAGCTCCACCTCGACGCCCTTCTGCCCAAGGCCGAACCGCTCGGCCAGCGCCGCCAGCCCCATCTTCACCTTCTGCCCGAGCGCGCCGCGCGCCATCGACAGGGTGTCAAACCACGCCTTTGGGGTCACCCCATATACGTGAGAGAGGATCAGCCCGTCGAAGTGCGCATGGTGGCAGAGCACGGCGTTGTTGCCGATGTCCAGCCGGGCCAGCTCGCGGGGGATGTCCGGGGCGTCCACCCAGTACGCCGGCTGGTCGTTGACCTTGAACCCGCAGAGGATCGCCTCGAAGCGTGGGTCGCGAACGTACGCCTCGGTGGTCAGGCGACTGAGCGTGTAGTCGTTCGCATAGTAGGTTTCCATGTCTAGTGTTATTAGGTCCATATCAAATGTCCTTGTATGACTCGTTGCGTACGATAAGACTTATGCACCTCTGGCTCACCCCGTAGCGCGTGGCGAGCGCCGCGCCCAGTCAGCGGCAGGCCGGGGGCGGTGAAGCGTACCCCCTCGATCCTCCCTATCTCGCCCGTGTACAGGGTCACGGGTCACTCGATCTCGCCGCTCGTGTCGGTGCTGAGACGCTCGCCCAGCGGGCGGGCATTGAAGCGGTTGACGGCATCGCGGAGGTCTTTCGGCAGCTCCTCCAGCGAGCACTGCCCGAGCGTCGGGCGTCCGTTGCCCGCCTTGTACTCGACAACGAACGCGGTGATGGTGTGGTGGTCTTGGTTCAACTTCATTGTGCTACTCCTTATCGTGGCGGTTAAGTTCAGGGTGCCGGCCTTCGACCGCCGGCGGGGTGTCGCCGAGCAGGATGTCCATGCACTCGGCGATGATACCAACTTGCTGCGTCAGTATGCGGAGGCGTACTGCGGCCCCCTCAACATCACGGACGATCTCGTCTGCGCGCTGTTGCAACTGCCCGACAGCGGTCTTGAGCGCCGAAAGGCTTGGCAGGTTTTCGATTGGCTCGGTCATTTTGGTATCTCCGTGATGGCGCGGATTGCTCTCAATGCGTAAGTTATTGCTGAGTTATACACCGCATCGTCTGCATCTACCTCAGTCACATATTCAGATTCACATGCTTTTTCGCACTGCTCCCGCACCTTTTTGGCGAACTGCTCAAGGGCTTGATCTGGGTGGGTGACGATGGCTTCAATCTCATCCAGTGCAATTGCGGCCGGGTTTCTGGTTCCGTGCGCGGGATTGCGGTTTTCATAGTGCCGCAGTCCTTTTTTGGCGATCTCGATCTGCGCGGCTTGACGCTCGATCAGGTCGGCGGCTTCGGCTGTTTTCAAGTCGAGCCAATGAAATGAATCGGAACCATATTCCGGCATTTCATCCCATGGGCGAAGTTGTTTAACGAGGTTCATTTCAGTTCCTTCGGGGAGTAGAGGGGAGTAACCGACTCAATGCCATATCCATCTAGCCAGTCTCGCTTATCGTCTGTGTAGTGGGTTCCAGATGAAGTAGTAAATTTCCAGTCCGTAGGCTTTCCGAGCCACGCCTTGAGCGCGGAGTCGTCAGGCTGGATGGCGAGTGCTTCTTCAGATAGTTGCGCATGGTGTTCATGTAGGAAGTAGTTATCCTGCACCATTGATATTACATTGTCCTTCATCTTGCACGCGGCGATGGCAGCGGCGAGTTGCTTCTCCAGATTCTGCACATATAGGACGTTACTCATTTCAACCCCCATCGTTCGGCGTCACCAATTGCCAATCTTCGGCGAGCATGTCCTGTTGGCTTGCGTTCCATCCGGGCTGGTGCGTCTGTTGTGCAGTCCACATGCAGATGCACGGCTCGTACTTGCGCGTTTCGCCCTTGAAAACCCCACCGCGCACCTTGTGCGTCAGCATGTCCTCAAGGTACAAGTGCATTCCTTTGCCGTTCCATCCGACTCTCTGCACCAGTTCTCCAGCCTTCAACATTTCAATTGCTTGTCCAAAATTCATTTCGTTTCTCCTTGGTTGTTTCGTGGCATGTTGGCCTCAATCGCAGCGCGTATCTCGATGGGCGTTGCCACAATTGCTGCGGGGTCGTCTTCCGGGCTGTCCCTGTCTGGTAGTTCGCACAGGTCGCGTATTGCTTTGTCAATCCAGTCCATTGAAGCATTTGGTCCGTAGTGGTTCTGGCTATGATCGCGGCTCATTCTACTTTCTCCTTTGACTCTGTAGATAAC
>OFQX01000134.1_pt1 | contig 23720 bp, 40 predicted proteins | sample 1542951 | NCBI WGS metagenome assembly OFQX01 (sample SAMN07774215, study PRJEB24372) | wastewater metagenome | isolation source: WWTP Novara (Effluent) | place: Italy: Novara | collected 2015-12
GCGCATGCGCGAGGTCCGCGATGACTAGCGCGGTGTCTGTCGTTAGCGCCAAATTGTCGATGGTTAGCGCGTGAGCCAGTTCAGCGATGGCCAACGACGTATCTAGCGTCAGTGCCAGGTTGTCGGTGGCCAACGCGTGCGCAAGGTCGGCGATAGCCAATACTGTGGCGGTTGTTAACACTGGAGCCTCAATAGCTACGGCATGAAGCATGTCATTCACGATCAACGCCGTCTGCGACGTCAGCGTGATGTTGTCTATGGCGACACCGTGCGCCATGTCCTGGATGGTTAGACTGGTGGAACTTCCACTTGACTCAGACCCCACAAGCATTACGGCGCATTCCTGCACAACGATAGACCCAAACGGGCCACGGTGCCAAGCATCAGCCTGTGCTGCACTGATCGTTTTGTCGAAGATCGCGGCCCAGTAAACAATGTCTCCAGAGTTCAGCGTGTCTACCGGAGTAGCGCTGTTGAACTTGAAGCCAGCACCTACAGAGATATAGTCACCCACATCTGAGGGCGTTGCGTTTGCCGTTGAGGCGGTGGAGTTCTTAACCCGATACTGGGTAGTCCCAGCCACCACACGGACAGATATGACTGACCCGCCTACAGTTGGGGTCGCAAGACCTGATGCATAGTCAGACACACCAAAAGATCCAAAGCCAACTTGATAGGTGCCGGGATACTGAGCTGCCTTAAGTACCCACCCGCCCTGAGTCGCATAGTAGGAGTTGGCTACGGCAGCAGCTGATGTACTGTTTGAAAACTTACCGCTGACAATGACTGAAACACCGTTGTCCGCGTTGCCAGTCTTATTTGCCTCGGCGCCAGTGGGTCCAACGATGCAAGTTCCCGCTCCGCCTGATTTCCAGCCAATGCCAAAAGAATCAACCGCCTTGGAGCCACCTGTTGCTTTGTAGCGTTTGCCGGTAACGAGGTCGGTCATCCCCGTCCCGTCGCACATAAACAGGTGTTTCAGTCCATACGCAGCAGGATGGTTGCGATTTAGCCGAAGCTCTCCCGCTGGCTTGACTAGGCCATTGCCTCGCGCAGTAGCGGGAATATGCATGCTGAGTTACACATTCTGTAGATTGTGTGGTCGCACTTTCAGCGTGTTGCCGGAAGCCGCGAACGCCTGCCCCGTGGCGTCATTCAAAATCAACGCCTTGTATAGACCGGGCGGCAGGGGGACATCCCTGACTACGATGCGCTGCGCGGTAGTCACTGCACGGACAGGGAATGAGCCCACACGAGAGCCAGCATTTGGCGCAACGGAGGCGCTACCATCTTCGTAGTTCGTACCGTCAGCAGAGCGCAACAGGTAGAGTTCCACCGTAGTTCCCGCTGTCGGATTGGTGCCGAACGTCACTACGAGCTCGAAGTCGCCGAGCAGATTGGCGTCAGTAGTATCGCCGCCTGCCGCCGCAGAAAGAACGGATGCATTGTTGGCGAGCGAGTTCAGATCAGTCGTCATCAGACTGACAACGGTCTCATACTTGAGTTGCTTTAGTGTGGTCATGATTTATCCTTTGGTGCAAACTGCCACGCGATCCGTGCGATCCGGGTAAATGGCCATATACGTGATGCTGCTGGTGGCGGAATCTTTGTGCGTCACCACTGCCGGATAACAGGGTGCACCCACGGCCACAGTCTCACCCTTAGCCACGCTGCGAGTTTTAGTGGCGGGGTTGTAAACGCTGACTGGGCGGGTGCAGGTGCCAGCTAATTTGTTGGCGTCGCTGCAGGCGCTGTTGTAAGCCACCACCCATTTGGTTTGTGCGGGTAACAAGGCGTCCCATGCCCCGTATTTAGCGGCCAGGATGTTGTTCTGCTCACGACACACCCGACCAACCCAATCAGTACGCTTGAAGGCTTCCGTGTCGCATGTGTAGGTTACCTGTTCAGTGTAAGCCGCTTCCTGGATGCGCCGCTTATCGGCCTCGGGTGCCAGATACATGCTGATCTGATACACCGCCCATTTGACGGTAAAGCAGTCATTACCTTCAGCACATGACAGTTTGTACCATTTGCGCTGTCCGGCTGAGTCCTCTACCTTCCAGTAACCGTGACGGCTTTTCCAGTTGGTCTCAAGAACTTCCTCGTAATGCCACGAGTTCGGAACATGGCTGTATCCCGGCAGGCAAGGCCCACCCGGCAGGCACGGAGGCGCTGCGAAGGCGGGGACGCACAGCGCCCACAGAAAGAGTAGGTCAACTGTGCGCATGGTGGTTTAGGTTGGGTCAGCGATCTCGATGTCGAAGGCTGGGAAGTTGACCGTGTTGGAACCGTTGGCGGTGAGCGCTTGGCTGGTGCAGGTGGTCACTACATCCAGCAGTGTGCCGGTCACGTCAACCAGGGCGATGTGGGTCGCGGTGCCGCTGACATCGATCAGTACACCGGTCTTGGCAGCCACGGTCAGCTTGCGCCCGCTCGTGTCGCCGTTGGCTGCAGTGAAGTCACCCGAGGCCATCGTGACGTCGGCCAGCGCGTAGGTGGCGTTGGCTTCGGTGTAGGTCGTGGGTTGGGCCGAACACGCGATCATGCGCGTGTCGTTGTTCTTGACGATGTTCAACGCGCCGTCAAGGACGCGGTCTGCGGTGGTCTTAGCCATTTGTCACCCCCGTTGCCAAGTTGACGTTTTGGATGGCTAGGTCCGTGACACCCACGAACGGTGCTGCCGCCGCGTCCGATGTGATGTCCTTGGCCCATCCGTTGTCGATGAAGTACGCGCCTTTGACGTCGTCCACCGTGCGGATGTCGCCCTTCTCGAAGCGTTCGCGGCCGTCGAGGAAAGTAGACAGTGCTTCGATTTTCATAGCAAACTCCTAGTAAGCCTTGCGGCCCGAGAGGACCACTTTCAAATTTGTTGTACCGTCGCCGCCTACGATCCACGGCTTGATGTAGATCGGTAGCTCAATGACGGCCTTCAGTGCGCCAGCCAAGAACGACATTGCGTTGCCTTGCGCGTCGTTCAACGCGTGGTAGGTTTCGCCGTCGTTGCTGCCGCCGATGGTTATCGTCGCGCCACCAAACACACCAGACACCTGCACAGATCGGTCGGAGTAGACGGCCAGCCTCACAGCTGTGCCGTCATCCCCTGCCTGCATGGCCGCCCAGGTCGTCACCGCCACATCGCGACTTGTCTCGATGGGGAAGGTGGTGACCGGGGTTATCGCGGCCATCGCCTACCTCAACCGAGATCGGTCGGATCGACGTCGGGTTGCGACGTAGGCCCCGTTTCCAGCGCTGTCTCGACCTTGGCTTTCGCCAGCTCGGACAAGGCCATCGGCTTCACAGGCTCCGGCTTCTTCTGAGCCTCTTGAGCTGCGGGTGTCTCGACATCCGCAACCCAAGAACCTCTGAAGTTGTCAGGCACGTGGATCACCGAACCTTTGCGCACACGGGCTCCGTTATAGAACCCGAGTGCGATAGCTACGACTTTTTTCATGGTCTGCTACTTAGGCCTGGCTTGGGCTATCGAAAGCCTTCCAGGTTGGTGGGTTCCGAGTCAGGAACGCGTTCACCTTGCCGGCTGTGACAGTGGTAGCGCCCACGGTCACCAGGACGCCCAGGTAGCGCTCGTACTGGCCCTTCGGCAGTGCGACCACGAAGATGTACTCGCCAGCGTTCAACTGTGTGCTGTTGGCTGCAGAGTCATCCGTGATCAGCAATGCGCTGGAAGCGTGCGTAGTGCAGTTTGCCAACACGCCAGCGCCCAAGGTGGCCAGCGCGTCCGATACCAGGTGGAACTGGATCGTGCCCGCTGTACCGCCCGTGATGACCTCGGTGTCGGTGTTGATGACCAGGTACATGCCTTCGACGTCGTTGACGCCGTCAGTGCCCAGGTCAACAACATCACCCAGCACCGTAGTGCCAGTTGCCAAGGCCACGGTCGTGGCGTCGGCAAACTCAAGTCGTTCGTCCATAATCATGTTGATTCTCCTGAAGTTGCGAAGGGTTAGGCCACGCGGGTTTCGGTGTTCACCAGCGCGTCGGTACGGCGCACAGGGATGTCATCGAAAGTCATCACACGTTTACCTTCCACGGTTTCCCATGAGAGGTTGCTGGAGACGCGCTCCAGGATACCAAGGCGCAGCTTCTCACGAATCTTGCGGTTGACATACCAGCAGGCACGACCCTTGCCCAGCGTTGGGATACGCTCGGTGGCCATGACCATCCAGTTGATCAAGTTCTTGGTGTTGGCGATGGTATCCAGCTCGGACAGATCGATATTGGCGATCCGTACAAAGTAGCGCCAGTCGCGGATCGTCAGACCTGCGTCCCAACGGTAGTGGGTCCGGTAGGCTTCCATGCGACCACCAGCGTTATCGACGTTCTCGACAGTCACCTGGCCTTTGTCGGTCATCTGCAGGCCAGCCTTGCTGCCCTTGGGGATGATACCGAAGCCGGTCTGTGGACCCCACACGCACAGCCAGATCGACGTCAGATCACCACCAGAGCCACTGAAGGCGTCGATGATGTTGTCGGCGTTCTGAGCGGACAGTGAGTTGAACCGTGGCGAGAGGCCGGTGAAGGCTTCGGGCTCGGTGCCCTCATTGCCGTAGAACAGCGTGCTGGCCTGTTCTTGGGACATGCCCTCAATGTGGGCAGCGTCTTCGATCATGCGGAAGGCAGCGGTGTTGCCGTTGAGGTCGGCCAGAGCCCGGTCGATCTCGGCGTAGGCTTCCAACATACCGCAGTTGTCGGTGATCTGCGCGATGGTGGACTTGGCAGGCTGCACACCACCGTACAGCTTGCGCCACGTTGGGGTGGGCAGACCGGTGCGTTGCGAGGTCTTGTTGCCGGTTGGCAAGTTACCTTCAACCCAGGTCATGTCCTGCAGTACGTCGTTGGACTGCGCAAGCAATTCAACGATGGTTGCGATGCTGCCGTTTGGGTCGGTTGCCTTGGCAATATCCAGCAGCGTGGGGTTAGTTACCGTTAAGGTGGTCATTTGTAGCTCCGTTAATTAAGGTTTGGAAACAGCTTTTTGGCAGCGCTTACTTCCACGGTGGCATTGCCGCCGGGGACGATGGCGTCCTGCTTGAGCGTGAGCCCAATTTTGTAGAAGGCCTTCACGAAAGCAGGATGGTTTTTGAAGCCACTCTGCTCCAACGCATCGTTCAACTCAGGTGACCCGTAGGTCGCCACAGCCTTGCGTGCGATGGCCATGTTCTCCGGCAGCTTGTCGCCACCGATGTCCTTGTCCGCGATGCTCGCTTCTACCCAACTGGCCACCAGTGCCGCCTGCTGCGCTTGTTGCCGCTGGACCATCTTGGCCCCGACTTCTGCAACGCGCTGCGCTTGATCCTGTGGCAATTTCAACTCTTTGGCGATAGCGCTGAACTCAGCGACCGCGTCTTTGTCCATTTCAATGCCGTCAGGCATCTTGAAGGTGTACTCAGCGGGCACAGCCTTGGCAGCATCGTCGATGGCCTTCTGTGCGGCCGCAGCGGCGATCTGCTCTGGTGTCTCGCCTGCAGGTGGCGTACCACCGGCAGGAGCCTCGCCAGCAGGTGGTGTACCTGCCGGAGCGCCAGCCGGGGGCTCGCCTGCAGGTGGTGTACCGGCAGGGGCTGGGCTTAGCAGTGATAGGGCTTCAGGCATTTGCGTTTTCTTTCATCATCATCTCGTGCGCCTTTGGCGCCACGTTCATCAGTTTCACCAACAGTTTCAGACCTGCTACCCGGTTGCCTTCGTTGTAGGCCATCACCAGCGCATCAGCTGAAAACACCGACCGGAACACTCCGGCATCTGCCAACATCTGCCACACGACCCTGCGGCCCTGTGGTGTGCTGACGATCCACCGGAAGTCTTCAGCTTCGCGGTGCGCTTGCAAATCCTGCGTCTTGCGGGCTAGTGCAGCTTCATCGTCGTGCTCCTGGATGTCTGTTGGTTCACTCACGGTGCGACTGTAATCGACAAATTGGCTTTTATCCGCACCACCTTACCCGGCAGTGGAGCCGTAACCCTGCAGCCGGGACATGACATCCTCGATGTTGGCGGCATCTGTGTCACCCAATGCCTTGGCCGCGTCGGCTGCTATCGGTGCTGCGGCAGCAGCCTGCTGTGCGGCCATGGCCTGTGCATCCTCTTCCATCTTTTTCTGCACGATGTCGTCCGGGACCACCACCTTCGGGTTGATGCCGTACATGTCGCTGAGGTCGTCCACGATCTGCAGCGGGTCGATCTTGTGCAGCACTTCTGGCCAGGTCTGTGCCATCGTCATCACGCGTTGGACCACGCTGTCGATGGCTTGACTGGCGACCATCTTCTGAGCTTGCGCCAGCGTGGACACGAACTCGATGTCCAGCTCCATGTCCTGCAGCTCGGGTGGTGCCGGTGGCAGGATGCCAGCCTCTGCCGCAGCGTCGAAGGTGATGTCGATCAACGGGCTCAGCAGCTCGTTGTGCAAGCGCTCCAGCACCGGCCCGAGGGCCAGCAGCTTCTCCTCGTGACGCTCTGCCACCTCAGTGGCCGTCACGTTGGAACGCTGGTCGTTGGCCAGCATCAGGAACAGGTCAGCGTAGTATGCCGAGCGAATGCGCTCACGCACGTCCATGATGTCCTCGCGCAATGCGCCAAGGTCCAGGTTCACCTCGAAGGCTGAGCGCACACCCTGGCCTGCACCAGTGGCGTCAACGAAGAACGTGCCGCCCGGTAGCCGTGCGTCGGCGTAGCCCTTGTACCCCACTGGTATCTGCAGTGGTGGGTTGACCTGGTAGTCGATGGCCTGTGACTTGCGTAGCTGTTGGTGCTGTAGCTGCTTGACATCGCCCAGGCAGGTCATGCCGGGGGAGCTGCCGTAGGTGTCCTTACCATCCCACCGCGGGGTGAGCGCAGGAAAGCGCTTGAAGCCCGACTCGCGCAGGGCTTGCGTTTCCTTCTCTGCTCCGGACTCGATGTAGATCGACTCGAAGGCCATGTTCTTGTTGTCCAGCGCCCGGCTGTTGCGATTGGTGCGTGGCTGCACGAGGTGGATCACCGGCACCATCTGCTCGAACTTGTTGGTGTCCCACATGTTCTTCACGGACTGGCTGACGTTCTCCAACCCGAAGTTGCCAACGATCTGCGCCACGGTCATCTCGTACTCGCGCACGATGGTATCGACCACGCCCTTGTGGTTCATGGCCAATGCGTACTCCCCGATGGTCATGGGGTAGTGGTGGACCACGTTCTCGAAGTCAGGCAGCACGAAGTCGGCAGCGGTGCCGAATGCGCCCAACTCGCTGTACATGCCCTGCAGCGTGTTGTAGGTGTTGCTCACCGCGAAGATGCGGCGCAGCAGCTCGTTGACCTCGTGCAGCCAGGCTTTGACAGCGCCCGCTTCTGCGAGCTTCTTGTCCTTGATCGTGGTGCGAAACCATGGCCGGGCTGGGCTGGTGACGTGGGACATCATGCCCGCTTCGAGCGTCAGCAGGGACTTGCCGGCCGTGTTGTCGTTGATGTGGTTGTGCTTCTTCTCCCCCCTGTTTTTGTCCGAGGTCAGGAAGCGTCCAGCACGTGGCATCTGGTAGATGTTGATCTCACGCCAGTGGGCTTCCCAGCTCGTGCGCTCGGAGTACAGCGCAGCCTTGCGCTGCAGCACGCGCTCGCGCAGGGTTTGCGGTGTACGTGTGTCAGCCATTACTGCCCCAAGAGTGAGGTGCGTGACAGCTGATCCGCTGCCGGTGCGGCGCCCGTTGGCCCGGTGAGCAGTGTGCCACCTGACATGCCGAGCTGCTTCTTGCGCTTCTCGGCCATCATCTGCGGTGTGTCAGGGGTCTTGGACATTGCAGCAGGTGTCACTGCGGCAGGGGCTTGAACTTTTGGGCTCGACAGGCACATGTGCAGCTCCGTGTGTTGGAAGGGTACGTTCTGGTAAGTCCCAGCACTGTAACCGCAATATGCGGCTTTATGCGCACTACCGCAGGTTGGCCAGTGGATCGTGGTTGAGCACAGACTCTCTGACGGACTGCGACAGGTTGCCCAGCACCTGCACCTTGGGCATCTCCATGTTGGCCAGCATGACCGCTGTCGCGCGGTCCGGGCTGCGGCCGATACGCTCGATGATCTCTTCACGACTCTCGACCTTGATGGTGAGGCCTGACATGCTCCACTTCGGAGCGCACAGCTCCACCAGCAGCTCGGGGTCTGGTGGCAGGGCAAAGCCGTTGTTGGCTGCAGGATCGAGGTCTTCACGCAGCGCCCACCACAGCTGCGAGCGCAAGTTCATGAACGACAGCCTGCCGGACTTGTCGTGGTGTGTGGCCTTCTCTGCCACGTTGACGCCGTAGACGTCCTGGCCGGATGACTTGAGTACGTCGTAGGGTGATGCGCCCACACCGATGACATCGATCATGATCGGTGACAGATCACGGCGTTCACCGATCACAAGCCCTGCCACGTGGTGGCCGCTGGGTGTTTCCTTGCCGGGGTACTCCTTGAGTTTGTCGAACCACTTCTCGACCTTACCCACCTTGTGGCGCTTGGCGATGGTCGTGTTGTCCTGGCCACCGCGTGCCACGTCCACGCCCATGTTGAGCATCTCACCCTTCACAGGCTGATCGATCCACCGCAGCATGGCAGCCTCGACCCATGCGGTCGGGATCACCTGCCATGGGTCATCCTGCATACCGGCCTCGAAATCACCGTACAGCATCTGCGAGCGCAGTGGCTCGGGCATGGCCTGCAGCACGGCCATGTACCCGGTGTTGGCCAGGTATGGGTTGTCGCTGATGCGCGAGGGTATGAAGGTGCGCGACTGTGGTGTGATGATCTCTTCTGGCGCATACCTGGCTGGATCGAACTCGAACACAGGCTGGCCGTCAATGATCACGAACTGGCCAGGGTTGGTCTTACCAAACCACACGTCCTTGCTCACACCGTTGGTGCCCGGCACCATACCCACGTACCGCAGCTCGCCAGGCAATGCACGACCATCAGGCCCTGCGTACTTCTTGTCGATCCATGGCGCAAAGAACGACACTACCCACCGACCCTCGGCCGAGGTTGGCGGGTTGAAGGTCATGAGCGTTTGGCTGTGTTGGCCGGGCTTGGTTGAGCGCACCCAGCCCATCAGGAAGCGCACCTGTGACTCCAGGAAGTTGGCTGCCTCATCGATGACCAGCAGGTCTTTGGGTCGACCTTGATGGCCCTTCTCGTCCCCGTTGTTGGGGACTGAGGCCAGCTCGATCTGCAGCCCGTCACGCCGCCAGATTTTGTCCTGCCCGTTGTATCCGTCACGGTTGCCGAACAGCTCGACCAAGCGGTCGATGATGCCCACCAGCTCAGTGCCCACGCGTCGGAACATTGCGGTCTTCGTGTGCTGTGTGAGGGCCTTGCCGCATGCGAGATCGGTGTTGTGCGTTGGGACCAGTGACTCGCCCAGCAGGTACTGACGCGTCGGGCTGTCTACCGCAATGCAGCGGGTTGGCACGCTCGGCACAGGCTCGCACGAGACCAGGTAACGCATCCGCGTTGTACGGCGGGTCTCCTGTTTCAGTCGTTCAGCCTTGCGCGGCATGCCGAAGACGGGAAGCGAGGTTGTGAACTTAACGCGCCACTTCGGCCCGATGACGCGACCATTTAGCTTGGCCACGCCTTGCTGGATCGTGGACTTGATGCCCAGTGTTGATACCAACCTTCGAACGTCGTTGACCAGGGTCTCGTTGACACCGTCGAACTCGCACCCTCCATCGAGCGCTGCGTGTCCATCGGTGTCCATGAGGCCTTGCAGCAAAGACAGCCGCTGGGCATAGCTGGCCCGCATATACGCCACCGGGACGTGTTTGTTCTCCAGAACGCCCAGCTCGCGTAGCATAACCTTCAGGCCGATAACACTGTGGGCTTGCGCGTTGCGTACGTAGTGGCGAACCTCGAACCCTTCGCTCTCGATCCTTTCCCACACGTACGCGTCCTCTCCCGTCAACTGCCCGTTGCGGCTTGATCCATCGCCGAGCCAAGCGCCAAGAGTGTAGGGTGGCACGATCAGGTCAGCGTCTACGGTCTGCAGTGCACCTGCGGTGGGGATGGCGTGGTTTGTGCGGCCTTTGACCTTCAGCGTATTCGCCAAGCTGGCTGTACTGCGCATCGTGCCTGTGGGTGGCGCAGAAGCCGCACGTACGACGTTGAGCTTGGCCAGTGCCGCAAGCCTTGCGGAGCTGGTTGTTGGCTTGGCGCGGCTGGGCCTGCCCGCGCGGCGTGCGGCGCGCCACTGCGGGTCCTGACGGGTCAGCGCCGCAAGCTCCTTGGCGTCGAGCGTCACCCATCGGTGGACGTCATCGGCAACCAACGTGCTGCCATCGTCGAAGGTCAGACGATAGCAGGGCCTGTGGTTGATCTCGGACACAGCTGTGACTCTGCAGGGGGCTCCGGTCTGATCGAATACAGTGTCGCCCGCTTGCACTTCACCCATGGTCGTCCACCCGGCAGGAGTAGCAAGCAGAGTGTCGAGTGCAGCCCCTTTACCACCCCCCGCTGCGCCACCGAAGCCGATGACATCGGCAACACTGTTGTAGGCCATCTCCTGTGGTCCACCGGGCAGTGGTCGCCACACAACCGACTCGACGTCGGCTGCTATCAATTCCATAGCTTCCTTCTGCTCCTGCGGGGTCATGTACGCCCACAGCTCACCAGCCTGCGCCGGAGTCACGCTAAATCCAGTGCCGCTATAGGCACGACATCGGGCGCCAGTTTGTTACCTTTAGCCATGTTTGTACTTGCGTCGACTATGCGCAGGTTGTACTCAACGTGAAAGCCGGTAACATCTTTGCCGCTCAATGGCACTATGTGGTCGACATGCACGTCAAAGCCTTTGGCGCGAAGCTCTGCCGCTGCGTTGTACACCGCTTTTATCTTTTCAAGATCAGCCCAAGCGGGTACGGCCATGCGCTGCCTCGCCTGGCGTGCTCTTGTGTGGGCCAGCACCGCGCCCTTGTTAGCCTCTTTCCACTTGCGTTTTATCTCACGTGAGCGGTCCCGGTTTCGCTCCACCCACGCTCGCACGGTTGCGTATGTCTGAGCTTTGTTGGCTTGCTTACACGCCTTTGACACCGTGTTTGCACAGCTACGGCAGGTGGGGCTCAACCCGTGCTTGCAGCCCTTGTGCTTGTTGAACTGATCGAATGCTTTTTCCATCCCGCACATTGTGCACGTACGGTGCGTCATCCGATGTCCCTGCGAAGCTGCGCGGCTGCGAGCAGCGCAGCCAAGCGTGCGTTGCGGGTCGTGTCGTCAAGCGCGACCGGGCCGCCGCCCGCCCCCGTCAGCTCCGTTCGGTCGCCATATGTCCCACGACGCCGCCCCTTGAGCACGAACTGCAGCAGGGGGTCGCTGAACTTGTTCACCGTGAGTGGGATGGGTTGGCCGTTCTCGTCCAGTGCGACCTTGGGGATGATCTTGCCATCCTCGCCTGCTTCAAACACGTGTTGGTACTTCATCTCACCTTGGTGGATGACAGGCTCGTGCCAGCCGTGCACGGCACGGCGGTAGGCTTCCTTCTCAGCCTTGTCGATGCCCTCTTGCATGGCCTCATCGCAGGCGGCAGCGAACTCAGGGTCCGCATTGCGGTTTTTCCACGCTGTGGTGCGGTCTACGCCCGAGGCCTCACACGCATGGCGCATGACAGGGTATTCACGCAGCGCAGCAAGGAACACCGCTCGCCAAGCAAGGTTGGGGATGACGGGGTACGGTTTTGGCTCTGGCTTAGGCATGTCGCGCATTCTAGCCACGTTTTGGCCGTTTGGCTACGCCGTCCGGGGCTTGGCCGGTTTGGTGCCTGATCCGGCCGGTGATGATGTCGCGGACCGTGGACTTGCTGACCGTGACGCCGTCATCGAACTTGGCCACGATCTGCGTGTACGACAGCCCAGCCTCGTGCAGGTACAGGATCGTTTCGACATCCACGTCCGACAGCTTGGCACGGTGATGCGTTTCCCCGACCCGGTATCCGAGGTTGTTCACTTGCAGCTTCTTTGGTGAAGTTGCCATTTTTCAAGTACAATCCCAACACCAAACAGCATACACCTTAGCTGTTGGGATTAACTGGAGAAACCGCATGCTTTTACGAATCAACGACCACGACTTTGAGTTTGTTGGGGTGGAACCATACATCCGGGTGGATGGGTCGCGCACGTTCCTGAACGCTTGGCGCACGGCGTGCGCCCATGACGGCTGTCGTGCGTCATGGGAGTTCAAGACCCCCGCCAGCGACACACCATCTGCGTACCCTCCTGGCGGGCTTAGGCACGCGTCAAAGCTGTTCACCCGGCTTTTTTGCGCTGAGCACAAGCCGAAGGTGAAGCGTGCGCGGCCTAAGCGCGGGCCTGCCGTACCAAGGGTATCCGACGCCGATGTTGCCACGATGCGCGAAATCGCAAGGTCGATGCGAGCTGAGGGGTTCCCTGTTGGGATAATCAGCCGTGGGCTTTCCGTGCAGTACCCGCTGTCATTTCGCACAATCGAGGAAATTCTTGGTGGGCGCAGGCGTTGAACCCTGCCCCCACACTGCCACAGACGTGCTGCGCATAAACCAAGGGGGTAGGATACCCCTTGGTGTTGGGATGCTGCAGCACTCCGTTTTTTACAACCCTCCCACAGTTGAGTGTGGGAGCAAGTGTGGGAGTGTGGGATGTTTTTATACAACACTTTTTTGGTTGCAGAAAACACCCATGTGGTAAAGTTTTGCATGCGTTTTACCTCAAACAATGTCCAGAAACTGGCCATCCTCTGACATTTCCCACGGGCTCGATGGCTCCGAACACAGCCTCTTCAGCTCCCGCTGGATGCTGTCCTGGCGCCTGTCACGCTTCCCGTCCGTGGGTGCGTCGACCAGTTTCACCGCAGCTTTGACCACCTCAACCACCTCGATGCCCTGCGTCTGAAACTCCGCAATCACGTCCAGGGCCTGCACAATGGCCGTCTGATACACGCCCTTGGGAACGATGCTGGTGGCCCCGGCGAAGGTCACCTCGGCTGCCTCGATCACGCAACTGGTGACCGCGTCGCCGTCCTCGTCCACCCCCACCGGCACCACGCGCAGATCAAAGCCCCACTTCTGGCCATCCTCACCGTCTTTCTGCTTGGATGCCCGCAAGATGCGGCCCATAGGCATGCGCAGCACCTCGAACTCCGTATCGGCAGCCCCACGTAGCCCGGACCACCCACGGGCGCCCTTGGACGCGTCCTTGCCGCTGTGGTGCACCAGGATCACCAACGCACTGGTGGCCTCATGGATACGGCGGCAGTGTCCCAACGCTTTGCCCATGTCCTTGCCCGCGTTCTCGTCACCACCAGGCGTGGTCTGCGCCAAGGTGTCGATGACCACCACGGCAGCTGAGCCAATGGCCTTGATCAGTTCCTTGGCGTCCGCCATCAGCAACAGGTTTGGTGCCCGAGGCACCACGTACAGCTCAATATCGGCCAAGTCGATGCTGTGGTGGCGGGCGTAGGCGTGCAGGCGCTTCCTGAAGCCGCCAGACCCCTCCGCGCACACGTACACGACCTTGCCCTGCTTGACCTTGTGGCCACGCCACGGCTCACCTCGGGCGATGGCCGCCACCATGTCCAAGACAGCGAATGACTTCCCGCTGCCGGGCTCACCGTACACCATGGCCATGTCCGCGATGGGCAGCACGCCCTTGATCAACCACCCCGGGTGATCCCCGTGGCTGAAGTCGCCGGCCTGCACCAGGCTGAAGCGATTGTTGTCAGGGGTGGCTGGGTCTGTTGTGTGGGCCTCTTCAACCACTTCCGCGAACTCACTGGCGGAGATGCCCATGGCGCGGTCGAAGTCGGCGTCCGTGCGGTTGATGCAGTGCGCGTGCAGGCAGTGGAAGTGGCCCTGCTCGAAGCCACCCACACCAGCTGGCAGGTACTGCGTCTCCGTGTCACCGCTGTCACCACTGTGCTCGTGCTGCCACGGGCAGGTGATGTTCACACGGCCATCGGATGCCCAGCTGCGCACGTGGCCGTGGGACTCAAGGAAGTCAACGGTGGGATCGTTGACGTCATTGGCCGAGCGTGGAATCTCTGGCCGTGTGGCGAGGGTGGATGATGCGGCTGGCGTGACGCCGAACTTCTTCTGAAGGGCCAGCCACAAGGATTCAAACTGGTCCAGTGTGATGGTGGGGATCAGGTCAGGCAGTGCAGGCAGCCACTGGTACGGTTGGCCTGATGGATGTGTGCCCACAGCGATGAACTGCTGGCCGTTGGCGAGAAACTCGATGATGCCAGTGGCTGTGGTGATCACGCGCTTGGGGTGGTCGCCGTTGAGTTTGAAAGCCAGCAGCCGCTTGCCACTGTCAGCCCGTGAACGGCAGGGCAGGTCACACCCAAGGTAGTTGTTGATGACGTCATGGACCCCTTGCGCAAGGCCAGGGTCCGCGATGTCGATGTCCAGGGCCCTGACATGGCGTGTCTGGATACAGGCGCCGTAGCCCGCGTCGGACCACGACTCGACATCGTCACGCGTGGCTGCGATGGTCGTCCACTTGGGGATGCCCACGACATAGCCCTGACGGTTGAGCCGTGAGGGTGTCTTGCCCAAGCCCTTCATCTCGGAGTTAGGGCTGATAGTGGCGGTCGGGTCTGATACTACTGGCAGCAGGTCAGCGGTCAGGCCGAGCACGAGGGACAGGTGGTCCCACTCAGCGGGGGATGCTCCCCACAAGCGTGTGCGGGCCATGGCTTAACCTTGGTAGTCGTCGTAGGAGTAGGCGGTAGGCGCGTAGATGGCCTGCAGTTCGACCGGGTCGGGGCCAACTTTGCGCGGATCGTCCTTGGGCAGGATTTTGACAGCCCACGCCACCACGTGGCGCAGTTCGGACTTGCCGGTACGGGAGTCGATGACTTCGCGGGTGAAGCCTGGATAGGCAGGGACAACAGCAGTGGTGATGGTCATGGTAATTTGTGATTGGGTTAAAGGGGTTTGGATTCTACTGCCAGGCTAGCAGCCACGGCCTGGCGATACTTTGTAGGGCTGAGGGGGTTGGATGAACGCCTGCTGTGCTTCGGTCTGAAAATCAGCACCGTACAGCCCCGCATCCTCACTGAGCCGGACTACTTCGCGCAGGGCGGCTTCGGTCTGGGCTGATTGGGGTGATGTGGCGAGATACTTCATCACACGGCTGCCATCCCAACTTGGGAAAATGTACGTGCCCGGATGATCTTTTGCGAACGCCAATAGCTCTGTAATGCATCTGTTCACCGGCTCAGTGTGTTGGCTCATGGAAGCTCCTTGATTGCTGGCGTCGAGTAACCTATCAAGATCGCACAACGGACACTCACACTTGTCGCCAAGAGAGAACTTCTTACACCCGCCTTTTATATTTTCACGAATGAACACATACAGCCGTGCGGTTATCTGATCATTGATCATGGTAGTTTCCTGATTAAAGTTATCAGCTTAGCTCTGACATCCCATGTAAGCCATATCGGTGCATCGATCAGCTTCACGCACTCCTCCCGCATCTGCTCCCGAGCCTCAGCGGCGCGTTGGTCGCCGTAGGTGCGGGCATCTGATAGCAAGACGTATTCCTTTCCATACTCAGAGTCGTCTTTTTCAATGATTTTTGAGCGTTCAATCATGGCTTACCCCTTGCTGCGTCGAGAAGTGCGCTGGCGTTTGCTACTGCGCTATCTACTCTAGCCTGTTGCTTGTTTAAGAACTCCGTAAATGCATCATCAGGTTCCAACATGGCGGCTTCAAACTCAGCCGATTCGCCCACTATGCTTACGAACTCTTCCAGCGCAGCCCTAAGCCTCTCGCACTCAGCCAGTGCCATATCGCGCTCTTGCTTCATCTTTGTTGCGTCGTCGGTCATGATGTTGCCTTTGCGGGTTCTGGCAGCGTGTAAATGGTGAACTGCACCATCCCGCCAGGTATCCAATTGGCGGCATCGCTCTTTGGAATATTGATTGAAATAGTGTCTTGCCCGCACTCGCTTCTTTGCGGGGCAATTCTCACGGTCAACTTGTCACAACTGAAGTGCTGGTCTAAGTTGGTGATGTGTCCTACGAATTGAACTGTCATTTCCCCTCCAGATATGTGCGGCAAGAGTCTCGAACTGTGCTAATGTTGGTCACAGGTTCTCCCTCGACCCTAGCTTTCAGGTGGTCAAATGCTGTAGCGGTAACCGGAAACTCAGCAAACCAGCGTCGATGGTCATGCCATTCGATTCTCCACCGATCAAGCTCGGCCATCTCCTTTTTGGCAATCTGCCATTTAAGCCACTCAAGCATTTTTGTTCTCCAGATATGTGCGGATAGCCGTAGCCGATCTCGCGGGCAGACTTATACGGTCAAGTCCATATGTTTTCACAACAAGGTCGTTTGCCTCCAGCGCAATAGCGTGGTCAATTGGTTGTGTCATTTGTTCACCATAGTAATGTTGATCCACAGATTGCCGCCGCCCGGAGGAACGCAGTTATAGACCGTGGCAGGGTCAATCACCTGGCCGTTGCATTCGATCTTGATTGTGGTGCTAGTAAGGCCAAGATTGCCAAAGCCTTGCACTTTGCTTCGGAAATCATCGTCGCTGCTGATCTGCACAGTGCCAGCATGGGTGTATTGGCGGTTAAAGTACAGGCGCAGGTAATCGCCGCCCTGCTCCAGATTGAGGTTGCAGCCCTGGGCGTGGTGGTCAACATCGTTTTGCACATACCAGCGGCCTGATGCGTCGGGACGGATAATGCAAAAGATTTGCGCAACTTCAATTTTGGCCTCGGCTTGGGCTTGGGCCTCGCTGATGGGGCCACCGCCACAGCCTGCAATACCACAGATAAGAAGGGGTAAGAGTAGTGTTTTCATTTCAAATTCTCCTATTGCAATTGTGTTGATGGAAATTAATTGAGTGGGCGAGCCCACACGTTGGCAAGACTTGGCTTCACACTTACTGGCTTCTTGACCTTCGGCCAGTACCGCGCCTCTCCGGCTTTACGTGCAGCCTTGGCGTCTGCCAGATCGTCAAAGTACCCCAGGTGCTTGACTGTGCCGGTGGGGGTCTGCAGGTACACCTTGTACTGCCCCCGGTCCTTGGCCCAGGTCACGCCCTTGACGCCCGTGCCACTGCGTGGCGGTCTGGCGCGAGCGCTCTCACTCATGCGGCGCAGGTGCTCTTCAGAAAACGCCATGGTGCTACCTCACCACCCGGCAGAATGCAGGCGCATCAGCACGGTCACACGGCCGGTCGTGGTCGCTGCGCGTACGTGGCGCTGGCTCGGGCTTGCTGACAGCTGGCGGATCGCGGGGTTTTGGCTCCGGCTTGCAGTGCTGCCTGGTGGCGTACGCCTGCGCGCTACCCAACAGCAAAACAACAATAGCGAACTTCTTCATTTGGTTTCTCCAAGGCACTTCTTTGCAAATTCACACTTCCTGCAGGCCTCAGACAGGGCAGTGCGCGGGATCACCGGAAGGCGACCCCGAGTTGATTTGTTCATGGCCGTGGTGGCTTTCTCCACGCTGATGGCGCGTTCCGTGCTCGTGCCACGGTAGTCACTGGCGTACTGGTACAGCACAGCGCGTGATGTCCCCACCTTGGCGGCGAGGGCTTCCTGCTCTGTGGTCGTGGCCAGCACCATCCAGGCCTTGATTGGGTTGTGTTTAGTGGTCATCTCGATAGGATACCGGAAAATATGGCGCCTAGCAAGTGCTGTATTTTTGCAACGACCCGACGAACGGTAATTGACAGGATTACAGCAGGCGCTAGAATTACATCAACGAAACAAATTTTAGGAGAATGAAAATGGCAGCATCGAGAAAACTTTACGTGGCAGTGGCAGCAGCAATGCGAAAACAGCTGGAGCTGGCTGACAAGTTTGGCCCCATCAACCGTGAGGCAGTGGAAGACACGGTAAAGGTTGTCGCGGAAGAGTTTAAGAAAGACAATCCCGCATTCGACCGCATCCGGTTTCTGCAAGCCAGCGGGGTGCCAGCATGAGTGCAGGTCTTTCCCGTGAACAGTTCAACGCGATGGCACGCCGTCGCCTGCAGATGATGGCCAAGGAAGTCGGCGGCATCTACTGCCGGGGGCAGGTTCTCTGCCCTGATGGCATCCGTCTGCAGTTCCGCAGAATCAACGCCAGCAACGGTGAGGCAGCAGGCATCCTGCAGGCCGTGAACGGCAGCACCGGCAAAGTGGTCGAGGGCCTGCCGGTGCAGGAGATGATCGAGAAAGCGAAGGTGGCCTGATGGGAACGCTACTGTGGCTAAACTCACGCGGTGAGTTCCTCCAGGTGCGCGAATCGCAGGGGTTCGGGTTCACGAAACACCACGGGAGTTTCACCCGCAACATTGATGACGCATTCGTTGCGCGTGAACTTCCACCAAAAATGGAAATTGACTACGTGAAGGAAAACCTTTTGCCCGTAGCAGCTTACGTGTCACGCACCGTCACCTTGGGGGTTAAGCCAAAAACCGCTTGACACCTGTTTTACAGCACGCGGTATAATTACCATATCGCAATTAAATTGGAGAAATGAAAATGGCAAACGAACTCAACGGGTATGTGTGCTTCTACCGAGACAAGCGCATTGAGGTTTACGCTGAGTCCAGCTACGCTGCCCAAATCAAGGCGGCTGACCAGCTCAAGGTCAAGGGCATGCGCCGTAGCTCAATCAGCGTCGTGCTGGCCGAGAAGGCTGGCGTGGCTGTTGAGTTCGATCCAGCATCACTCTGAAAGGCAACCATGCAAATAGAGCTCAACATCGGCCTCGAACGCAAAGACGGTGTGCTGCCAGTGGCAACGTACCGCACGGCCCTGGCCACGCACTGCGGTGACGCTGACCATGGACCGCACCTTCACCACCCGGTACTTCAAAGACGGGGAGTCGGTGGAAGAGATCAGCCTCTTCGTGGCATTCGACTGGAAGGCCAGTGCGCAGGAGCTGATCACGCTCCTCGGCCTGCTGTCCATTGACCTTGGGCAGGACTGCATCGCTGCGTACTTGCCAACCAGCACGAGAGGTGCGCTGGTCGGGCCTAAAGCCAAAGAGTGGGGCGAGTTCAACATTGACTTTTTCCGCCGCTTCGACTCTCAGGGGAATGCGATATGAACTGCGAACAAGGCGACACCGCGTACGTCAAAGGTTGCGGCTTCAAGGGCTGCGGGGGCTGCGCACCGCTGATCGGTAAGATCGGCACGTGTGTTGAGATCAACGACTTCGAGTCCATGGCCATATGTGAGCCAGCGTGGGAGTTCGATCCGCCTTTGGTTCACCCCCGGCTCGGGCAGCTGGTAGCTGTGCCCGACTCCCAGCTGCGCCCCATCAGGGGACGCGAAGGGCAAGACGAAACGCTCAAGTGGAAGGAGGTTCCGAAAGTAGCAAACAAACAACACACAACTTGATATAGCTCCTGCTATACTGGATATTCTTTAGTTCCCTTCAACTTTTTTATTAAGGAAATCACGTGATCAAAATCACATTGGAGTTTGCCGACTACGTCGAAGCAGGCAAGGCCATCGCCCTGCTGTCCGGTGGTAGCGTACGCGACGTCACACCGGCAGCAGACGCCCCAAACCCAGCGAAGGCCGCAGCTGCTGGCAAGCCTGCTGCGGTCAAGCCAGCACCTGCGCCAACGCCAGCTGCCTCTTCGCCCGCGCCTACGCCATCAGCCGCGCCAGCTGGTGATGACCCCAAACCGGAAGACCTGACCAAGCTGGTCGTGGCTGCCGTTGGGCGTGTTGGTCGTGAGAAGGTCGTGGCCCACCTGCGTGATGTGTACAACGTCGCCAAGGGTGCCGAGATCACCGACGTGCCAACCCGCATCAAGGCCATGGCCTCGGTGTCCGCACTGTAAGTCATGAAACACGGCACACCGTTCCGTGCTGCGATGGTGATGGCTGCGGCCATCGCCAGCATCACGCAGCAGTACGCGCAGGACTTTGCTGCACGCCAAGTGGCAATGCAGGGCCTGGGCGCGTACGAAGGCCGGGGCAGGGGCCGCACAGCCCGTCACAACCGTGGCGGCACAGCGAGGTTCCAGCGGGCCGCCGTGAAGGCCCGCAACGTCAAGCGCCACCGTGCGCATTGCAAAGGATAACAATGACAACCGAATCACAAGTCGATGTGTTCACGCCAGCCGAGCGGATCAATCTGCTGGTGCAGTTCACCGGCCAGGCGATGCAAGGCATCTTGGCCAACCCGACAGCCGACACCAGTCTGATGGACATACCTGCGCAGGCGGTCAATACGGCCAGCCAAACCGCGGCTGAGCTGGAAGACCACTTCCGCAAAGAGTACGCAGCCAAGGCCGCTGAGCTGAAGGCGAGGCAGGAAGCTGCAGCCAACACGCCTCGGATTGTGGTGCCAGGTGGAGGGATCATCCAGTGACCGAAGCGAAGCACAGCAAGTACAGCGCCAGCGCTGCCAAGCGATGGATGAACTGCCCTGGCTCCATGGTCCTGTGCGTTGGCCTCGTTGACCACGGCTCGAAGTACGCTGACGAGGGCACCAAGGCCCATGCTGCGAGCGAAGAGCTGCTGACCACGGGCGCCATCAGCACGGTGACCGGCGTCGATGGCGACATGCTCAAGCACGTCGGTGTCTACACCGGCAACATCAAGCAGTACGCCGAGGGCGGCACGCTGATGGTGGAGCAGCGGGTGAACTACTCGCGGTTCTTGGGTGTGGACACGGGCGAAGCGTGGGGCACGTCGGACGCCATCGTGATCCAGGGCAACGAGGTCCAGGTCCACGATCTGAAGTACGGTCAGGGCGAGCTGGTTAGCGCCGAGAACAACGAGCAGATGATGCTCTATGCCTTGGGCGCCCTCGACGCACTGGACGACCTTGCAGGCCCCTTCACGCACTTTCGCACCGCGATCCACCAGGTCCGGGTTGACCCCCGCCCGCAGGAGTGGGACGGCACGGTCGAGACGCTGCTGGCGTTCGGTGAAGTGGCCAAGCGTGCAGTGCATGCGGTGAAGGCTGCCGAGTTCGGGTTCCAGTCCGTGGCCGATGGCACGAAGACGCAAGCCGAGTGGGAAGCAGAGTACCTGAACCCTGGTGAAGGCCAGTGCCGGTGGTGCAAGGCCAAGGCCACCTGCCCAAAGCTGCGAAGCGAAGTAGCCGAGCAGGTGCTGGGTATGAGCCCGGCTACGCCGGAGGACTTCGCAGACGTAGCGGTGGGAAATATCGCTGACCACATCGCAGTGACCGACAACGCTTGGCTGTCCGCTTCAATGGGCAAGGCCAACCTGATCGAGCTGTGGCTCAAGGCTGTACGCGCTGAGGTCGAGCGTCGGCTGTTGGCCGGTGGCGAGGTCGAGGGCTACAAGCTGGTGATGGGCCGACAAGGCAACCGTGCATGGGCCAACGCAGACGAAGCCGAGAAGCTGTTGAAGTCGTTCCGCCTGAAGGAAGCGGAGATGTATGACTTCAAACTGATCAGCCCGACCACGGCTGAAGAGGTTCTCAAAGAGAGCCCCAAACGGTGGGCCAAGGCCAAAGAACTGATCACGCGCAGTGAGGGTTCGAAGTCTGTGGCGCCAGTATCAGACAAGCGTGAGGCTATCGTTGTCCGGCCTACCGCTGACGAGTTCGATGACGTCATCACGGTCCACGCAGGTGAAACTGTGGTGATCACGTCATCGATTGAATCGGACATCGGTTAACTGGAGATCAACATGGACACAATGATCCAACCCAAGATCACTGGCTACCGCCAGCTCAGCGAGCAGGAAGCTGCCCTGATGAATGAGATCAAGGCCAAAGGTGAAGAACTGCAGGAGCTGGTCCTGAAGCTACGTGCGAACGAAGGTAAGGCCAACGACGAGTTCGGCACACCTGACTTCGAACCGCATCGGTGGATCAGCACCGGGGAGATGCACCTGAAGCAAGGGCTCATGGCCCTGACCCGCGCCGTGGCGAAGCCCACGTCGTTTTAATTTTTATAAACTGCAAGAAGGAAATCAAAGTGAAAGTAAAACTCTCTAACGTCCGCCTCTCGTTCCCACAACTCTTTGTCGCCAAAGAGTTCAAGGCCGGTGACGGCAAACCGCGCTACGACGCGACGTTCCTGATCGTGCCCGGCAGCGCCAACGACAAGGCCATCCGTGACGCCATCGAAGCTGAGGGCCTTGCCAAGCTGGACAAGAAGTGGCCAGCGTTCAAGGCATCCAACGAGCGCAACGCCAACAAGTGGGCGTACCTCGATGGCAACACCAAAGAGTACGACGGCTACGCCGACCACTGGTATCTGGCCTGCCACAGCAAGGTGCCGCCCGGTGTCTTCAGCCACCGTTCGCACAACGGCAGCGTGTGCTACCTCACGCAGTCCGGTGGCGTGTTCCAGCCTGATACCTACGGCAAGATGCAGCCAGTGGAAGTTGACTTCCAGCCGGTTGTGCCGTACGCAGGCTGCTACGTGAACGCAACCGTGGACATCTACCTGCAGACGGGCGAGAACCCGGGCCTGCGTGGTGGCTTCACTGGCGTGCAGTTCTACGCTGATGGCGACGCGTTCTCTGCTGGTGGTGCTGCATCTCCTGACGAGTTCGCTGACGTTGGTGAGGGTTCTGACGCAGCCGACTTGGGCTAAGCGAGAGACTCCTGCCCTCGGGCAGGGGTCATAGGTTGGTGTGGGTATGAGACTTGGCCGGAGCTGGGGCCAGGGAAAGTGGAGCACATCCAGCTCTCGCGCACAAAATGGCGCGTCACACCAACCTATGACCACACTCTATGGCGACTTAGAAACATTCAGCCCCGTCAACCTCAAGACGGGCAGCACCCACAACTACGCAGACATGGCCGAGGTCATGCTGTTTCTGTACGCGATTGATGACGGCGAAGTCAAGTGCTGGGACCGCACGACCGGTGAACCCATGCCAAAGGACTTGGCCAACCACCTGTACAACCGCGACGTCGAGCTGGTGTTTCAGAACAGCCACTTCGACCGCACGGTCCTGCGTCGCGGTGACATGGGGATCACGCTGCCGGTGGAGCGCTTTCATGACACAATGATCCAGGCCATGGCCCACTCACTGCCGGGTGGGCTTGAGCGCATCGGCCAGATCATCGGCCTGACCGAAGAGCAGGCCAAGATGAAGGACGGCAAGAAGCTGATCAAGCTGTTTTGCGTGCCGCAGGGCAAGGACAAAACCGGTCGCCACACACGGCTGACGCACCCCGAGGAGTGGGCACAGTTCATCGAGTACGGCAAGTCAGACGTCATCGCCATGCGCGAGGCCAAGCGCAAGCTGCCGATGTGGAACTACCGGGTGGGTGGGCGCAACCGCAAGCTGTGGAATCTGGATCAGAAGATCAACGACCGGGGGTTCGCCGTTGACGTGGAGTTCGCCACCAAGGCCGTGCTCGCAGCCAACGCGGCGCAGCGCGTGCTCAAGGCCCGCGTGCAGGACGAGACACTCGGGCAGGTCGAGTCCGCCACCAAGCGCGACCAGCTGCTGCGCTACATCCTGGCCGAGCACGGCGTTGACCTGCCGGACCTGACCAGCGACACCCTCAAGCGCAGGCTTGAAGACCCCGAGCTGCCAGAGGCAGTGCGCATACTGATCGCCATCCGCCTCGAAGCAGGCATGGCGTCATCGGCCAAGTTCAAGGCCCTGCTCGCTGCCGTGTCAGCCGATGGTCGCTTGCGCAACGCGCTGCAGTTTGCTGGCGCCATGCGCACCGGTCGTTGGGCCGGTCGCGTGTTCCAGCCACAAAACATGAAGCGCCCTGACCTCGACGCGTGGATGATCGACCTGATGATCGAGGCCATTCTGTACGGTGCATTGG
>OFQX01000137.1_pt1 | contig 23449 bp, 25 predicted proteins | sample 1542951 | NCBI WGS metagenome assembly OFQX01 (sample SAMN07774215, study PRJEB24372) | wastewater metagenome | isolation source: WWTP Novara (Effluent) | place: Italy: Novara | collected 2015-12
CGATTGCGCGAGCAAGTAGCGGCTGTTGATAGTCGCGTGCTCGTCGGCGGAACGACCGCTACGACCATAGATACCAATGCTGCTTCGATTCATGATCGCAGTATCATCATCCCCCTGGTGCTTCTGGCGATTACGATTATTCTCATGGTGTTGTTGCGCGCGATTGTGGCACCGATTTTGTTGCTGGCGACGACAGTGCTTTCGTTTGCGGCGTCGCTTGGCGTGGCAGGATTTCTGTTCAATAATCTGTGGAATTTTCCGGGTGCTGATCCGTCGGTAGTGCTGTACGGGTTTGTGTTTTTGGTAGCGCTCGGGATTGATTACAACATTTTCCTCATGACGCGGGTACGTGAAGAATCGCTGAATCTCGGCACGCGCGCCGGAGTCATCAGAGGTCTTGTGGTGACTGGTGGCGTTATCACCAGCGCCGGCATCGTGCTGGCGGCAACGTTTGCTGCTTTGTCTGTCATACCGATTCTGTTCTTGGCTCAGATCGCATTTGTCGTCGCGTTTGGCGTGTTGCTTGATACGATAGTCGTTCGCTCGCTGCTCGTGCCGGCACTGATACGAGATATCGGCGGGTTTGTCTGGTGGCCGTCAAAGTTGCGACATAAAAAGTAACTAATTTTACAGCACCATTCTACTCTTGCTTACGATAGAATAAATGCAGCCCAAAACAATTTTAATGGCCGGTGCATGACATCCGGCAAGAGACGAATGGTGCAAAATTATGGATGAACAAACAATAGATCTCGAAAAAAAAGCCAAGTCACTGCCGCTGCCGACCGACATATTGGCGGTGGATGAACCCGAATATGTGCCGACAGACATATTTCAGTGGGCGAATAATATCGTCGAGTTCAAGGGCGATTTGAAAATCGATCTGTTTTTATTCAACCGAAACGGGATCGTCTATCGCACCAATCGAAGCGCGGAACTCAACAAGCAGATGGAGCCGTTGTTCCTGGACGAAATTATCGAGTATGTGCTGAGCGGCGCTGAGGGCGGGCTCCAGGTACGACAATTTGAGGACGCCGAAGCCGAAGAGGGTGTGCTGCAACGCACCAAGCTATCCAACGTCGAGAAAGCCCGCGAAGTCTTGCGCTGGGTGAAGACGCAAGAATCGGAGATGGAAGTGTTTAGCGACGAGGCGCACGATATCAAGCGCATGAAGGGCGCGATCGCCCGGGTCTCGCACGAGAAGCTCGATCACTCGTTTTATATCATCAAACAACTGCCAGCCAGTCAGATGATGAGTGGCAAAGTGGGCTGGATGATCCGCAACGGGAAATTTGTGCCGTTTGACGCCGAGGCGGCGATCCGAATCCCGGATGACAATCAGCTGATGGTGCTCGACCAGGATATCTATGTGTTTTCGCAGGCGAAACTCAAGAGTTTGTTTGGCTATGACGCCAAAGAGTCGTATGTCGCCGAGCAAAAAGTGAAGGAAATCGAAGCGAATTTCCGGCTCAGTTTCGCCGAAGGTCTGACGCTCAATGGGCTTGTCAAAGGCCGCCGGTCAACTATCAAGAAACTGCAGAAAATCGAGCCGACACTGATGACGCAGGAGCAACTGATGGGGCACGCCGAAGACCTGGGCGTCAATCTGATGGAAGACGACACGAATGCAATAATCATCATGGATGAAAAAGACCTGGTGAAATTTGTGAACCTGCTGAACGAAGACTATATCGAGTCGCCCGTCACTGGTCTGAAATATGAGATTAGGAGCAAGAGGCCACTCAAAGAGCCGAGCGACAAAGACGACGAAGCGTATCCACAGGGTTGATCACAAATGAGAACGCCCCTTCCAGGCGTTCTGTCTGAGGGACAGGTGGCCGAGGGGCGTGAAGCCGACATTCGCCGGCTAGTTATCACGGTCAGGGTTCTCTGGAGGGAGATCCGAGCGAAGCCACCCGTAGTCGGACGGTACGCCGTCGTTCTGTGTGTCACGCCTTCGCTTTTCATCCTGTGCCTTCACATCTTTTAGGATGCGATCAATTTTCCTAGCGGCGCGACCGCTCCTTTGATGTCTGACTACCATTGGCTTTCTCGATTCTACTCGACTGAACAGTTTGACTGGGCACTACATACTCTAAGGCAGATACGCAGGATTTTCAACCATTTGTGAACCTGCTTACATGCAATACGAAAAAAGAAGCGTATACTGCCACGGTAAAGAGGAGGTAAATATGCTCGGAAACGGAAAAGTGTGTGTAACAATTGCCGTCAAGGACTTGGCGGCAGCAAAAGAGTTCTACGGGGGTGTGCTCGGTCTCCAGCAGACGGACGAAAATCCGGGAGGTGTGCTGTTTGCTGCAACCGAGGGCAGGGTGTTCGTCTATGAGTCCCAGTATGCTGGCAGCAACCAAGCGACCTATGCGTCATGGGACGTCGAGGATGTCGACGCGACGGTGGCAGCGCTGAGGGACAAGGGAGTGAATTTCGAACACTATGACATGGAGGGCGCGACCTGGGAAGGTGACGTGGCGGTGATGGGCGAGATGAGGTCGGCGTGGTTCAAAGACCCAGATGGCAATATCTTGGCCGTCAATAACGTTACGTAGCGTAGCCGTGGTGCTCTATCGTTTGACGATCATCAAACGGAGATTGGAGAGGTAGGTGCGCGGATTGGTGAGCTTGTGGCTCAAAAGATGGGTGAGATGGTACTCGACAAATGGTAATTTGTTGTCCGGCCAGTCGGTCGCGGCAGGGCTATAGAAGCTCTGGGTGATCATGGTGGGATCGCTTGCTAAAATTTCGAGCTCTTTTCGGATGTCTTCTTGGGTCATATCGTACCTTTCGCGTACTGTCTGAGCTATATGCTCACTATCTGTCTCCATTATCCTCTCTTTTGCTCCAGATACCTAATCTCATGGCCACGTCGAAACAAAACAATGTCTCAGTTTCACCATTTTGTTTCGGGGCAGAACAGGTTCTAAGGTAGAATAAGATGATGAAAGCAATCTGGAACAACAAGGTGATAGCCGAAGCGCCGCAAGCAGATTTGATCAGGATCGAAGGGAACTGGTACTTTCCACCTTCAAGCGTGAAAAGAGAGTTTTTCACGGATAGCGATACGCACACAACGTGTTTTTGGAAAGGCGAAGCGAGTTATTACGACGTAGTCATGGATGGCGAGACAAACAAAGACGCGGCTTGGTACTACTCGAAACCTCAGGCTGGCTCGATCGAGCGTGTCAAAAAAGATTTTACGGATTATGCCGCGTTTTGGCATGGTGTCGAAGTAGAGGAATAGGATGTTACGGCGGATAATCAAGCTACGAATTTTTTTGATAGCGCTGGCAGTGACTGTCGGGGCGGTACTCGTGAAGTACTCGCTGCATGCGCTCGGCTGGGAGCCGATCGAACAGACGAGTCTGCATAATAGCGTCGTCTCGAGTGTGATATTTGTGATCGGGTTTGTACTGAGTGCCACGATTGCGGACTACAAAGAGTCAGAGCGCATACCAGCGGAGTTCGCGAGCATCGTCGAGAATATGTACGAAGATGCTGTCGAGATCAGGAAGCTCTATCCGAAATTTGATATCGATGTGTTTCGTCGCAATCTGCTCGATGTGCTAGCGTCATTTCGTGACGGCACTCGGGCGAATCGTACCGGCGCTCGTCGGGAGATCCGTGAGCTGAATGTGACTTTTGGTGAGATGGAGACGGCGGGTGTGCCAGCAAACTTCATCGTCAAACTCAAGCAACAACAGGCGCAACTATTGCGTAGTATGTACCGTGTTAATTACATCCAAAAGATCAAATTCATCCCCTCGGCGTTTTTCCTCGTGCGCTCGATTGTGGTGTTGGTCGTCGGGCTGTTGCTCCTGACAAATATCGATCCATTCTATGGCGGGCTGGTGATCGTCGGCATCATCGCGTTCATCATGACGTATATGCTGATACTGATCCAAGTCATCAGTACACCGTTCCACGCTGAGGGCAAGACGCAGGACGATGTGAGTCTATTCCTGCTGAGAGAGGCCAGTCAACATCTCCGCAGCGAGCAATCGAAAACACCGAAGCGAGCACGCAAATGATTATTTATTACACCGATGGTAGCGCTAGTCCGAATCCTGGCCCGGGTGGGTTCTCGGTCATCCGTGATATGAAGCCGGCTGTACTTGGCAGTGAGCCTGGTATCACCACCAATATCCGTATGGAAGGGCTGGCGATACAGGCGGCGCTCGAGGATGCGGCGGGCGAACATTGTCAGATCTATACGGACAGTGAGTTTTGGATCAATGTGATCACGAAGTGGTCGCTCACATGGGAAGCAAACGGCTGGAAGAAAAAGGGCGGGGACATCAAAAATCTCGATATCGTCCAGGCCGTCTGTCCGCTCTATCGCCAAAGCCACGCGACGCTGACGTGGGTGAGGGGGCACGAGGGTGACCCGGGCAACGAGCTGGCTGACGAATGGGCAAACAAAGCCCGCAGGGGCGTGCGGCTCTAGCTCTGTTTTCTCCCGCTTGACCCTTCACCCCGCAGTCCTGTCTCCTGCCTCCGACATCCGCTCCCGCGCGGACGGTTGTCTGCCTGGACTGCATACTAATAGTATCGCATTCCCGCAGACCAACCGACCCGGCTGCGCTTCCGTTGACGATGTCGTTACCAAGAGACAGGACTGCGGCTGGCGTCATCTGCGATCCCTGTTCTGCGACTCCTGCCGCCAATTCGACTAAGCCGGCGGAGATGGGCGAATGAGACTGGAGTCATTCGCGAGGACGTGCCATTTACAAGTAGTTGAAGAAAAGTAAATGGCCGACCCCTTGCGGGTCGTTCCGCAGCGACCAGTCTCATTTGTTCGACGACTACCGCGCGAGGGAGCTTGGCGGAGAGTTTTGGTTACTTTTGCGGACAAAAGTAATGAGAAACCACCTCGGTAGGTGAAGTAAATGAGCCGAGTGACTCTATGAAAATCGTCTTCAATGTATCGGATATGTAAACAAACAAACCTATTCTTACGTTAAATGTTCAACCTGAACCAACCAGTCCCATTGCTATACACAATAGCCCGAGCATACGCTGAGTTCAGCACAATATTTGTCGCGCCATCGATTGTGCCAGTAATCGTAATAGTATTCCCGCTAGAGCAAGAGCCTGATTCGTCCTTGATGATAAACTGTTTGCCGACCTGGACGCTAGCTGCGGCAGGCAGTGTCACGCTCCGAGCCGCGGAGAGGGAGGTGTAGGCGACGATCGAATCGTTGGTGTTGAGCGTGTAGTTTGTATTGGCGACAGTTGTGCGTGCCGCGAGGTTTGGCTGACCGCTGGCGAGGGCGATATATGGTACGGCGCTGGTGTTTGTCGACGTGCTGCCGCCGCCACTTCCGGTGATGGTGTAGCTCAGTGTGCTTGAGGATGAATTGCTGTATGAGCCGGTGTCGTTTGAGGCAAATTCGGCAGTCAGTGAGCGTGAGCCCGTAGACAGGCTGCTGGTCGTCGTACTGGCGATACCGCTACTGACGGGAGAGGTACCGATAGTTGCGGCACCGTCTTTGAAGGTCACGGTACCGGTCGCAGCTGACGGGGTAATAGTGGCCGTGAGGGTGACAGTAGCGCCGCTTGGGGCTGAGACGGTCGGACTGGCTGAGAGCGTGGTAGTCGTCGTCACGGCACCGCCACCACCGCTGGTGCGGGTTGCCGCCCAATAGAGCGCGTTGGCTTTGGTGTGGCCGTTGTCGATGTCGGGGCCGTATTGGGTGTCGGCGGTGTTGCCGAGCTGTGTCAGTGGCATACTGAGGGCTTCGCTGTAGCCGGCGGCGGGGTCGATAACCGCGTGCATGCCGTACATGAGACTATTCCAGCCAGTATCTTGCGGGTTGCCTGTCGGGGCTATCGGGATATTGACGCTGGCCATCGGGTACGAGCGGGTGACCCAGGTGCTGTCCATATATTCCTCGGTGATTGGCGTGAATGGGAGGGACTGGATGCCATAGAAATATTCCGCACGTGAGCCGAAATACGTCTCGACGGCGACTTTGTGTGAGCGGACAATCACCGCGGTACCATGGTTGTTGAACGGTGCCGGGTAGATAGTGCTGCTGGCAGTAATATGCCAATATTTCTTGGCAGAGCGGATCTCGCTGGCGAGCAGGAGGCGTCCGGTGTTGCTCAGCTCGGTGTTGCTGGTCGCAAGTCCCCACAGGTGGATGCCATACCAGGCATTGATGGCTTCACTGGTTGATTCTTGACCGGGACCGACGTCGATACCGACGAGGCCGCCTGCCCACGAGTGGCCAGCAAACCAGTCTTTGTGGCGGAACTTAGGGAAATAGGTATCGGTGTGAGATGGATTGGCGATGTCGCGGATCAGCGATTCGATAGCTGATCGGTGAGTATTGCGCCAGGTGGTATCGTTGCGCGCAACCACAGCGGCGGCATAGATCCAGTAGCCATAATGAAAATGATGATCGTTGAAGCGGCCAGATCCGAAATCAGCTCCCATGTCCGTGAGGCCGTTTTCGGTGCTGATACCTCGCCAAGTTGCGCCGCCTTGGTAGAGTAAGGCATTGCGATAGCCCGAACCATTGACGCCGGGGCTGCCGGTCGGTGTGGCGGTGAGATAGCTGGCAATCTGGTTTTTGATATTGGTGGCGATAGCGGTGGCGTTGGTGGTGTCACCGATCTGCTCGGCGATCAGGACGAGCTGCGCCATCTTGGCGAGGTATTTGCCGTAGTAGTATGGGCTGACACCCCAGCCGTTACCGACGGTGTCACTGAGGGAATTTTTCTCGATATTGATAGCCGTCTGGATGTCGGCGTATTTGCTGCCAGGAATCGCGTTCGGCGTCGTCCACGAGATGGTTGTCAGGGCTTCGCTGAGTGTCCACGAACTGGCTTGGATCGCTTTCATAACGCCACGCAAGGTAGTGAGTTGGACACCGGTATACGTAGCGCTTGGCATGAGGTCTTGGTGATGAGGCAGGGCGAAGACGAGCGGAGTGCCGGAACCAGCAATGGTGTAGGTGAATGTCATCGTGGCGGTATTGCCAGAAAAGGTTGCGTTGACGGAGCCACCGGTGAGTGTGGCGGTCGCGGCACCGTCGTAGACCGTTTCGTCGCCTGCTTGGTCGAGGACAGCGATTTGGATCCGACCGGTGTAGGCGGCGGTGGCGGTCAGGCTTTGACCGCTGAGGGTGAAGCTGATGGCGGATGAGGCGTAGACGACCCAGACGCGGTCATAGCGATTGGTTTTGATCTTGAGCTTGGTGACGCCGGTGAGGTTGGCCGAGCCGGGGCTCTGGCCATTGATCTCGAGGATTGCGCCTTCGATGGTGATTTTGGGGGTGGCAGAGGTGTAGATGCCGCTGTTGAAGGCTTGCCCCTGGACGAGATGCGTCGTCATGCTGCCGCCGCTTGAATTGAAGCGGAGGCTGACGCCGAGATCAGTGTAGTCGAGCACTTCGCGGGTGGTGATAGTCTCGTTTATGCCGTACGATATGTCTTTGGCACCCGAGAGAGTGAGCGAGTTGGCGGCTACATCGCGGTCGCCAGGCTGCGTCCCAAAATACGTGACTGTGACGCCCTTGCCGTCGGTCTGAGGCCACTGCGCGTAGGGAAATGTCATGGTTTTGCCGTTGTACAGGCCAGAATCGTAGTGCGGGATTATGACATTTTGCCACCAGGCGTTCGTCGGGCGGAGTTTGCTCGAACTCCATGCGAAGTAGCTGGATGGTGCGAGGGAATGAGCCGTACCTTTGACGGTAAAGGGGGTAGCAGCGGTGGAAATTGGGTCGGTAAATGCCATATGGTTATGCTCCTACTTTGCACCACGCGGCGCTGTTGCTATAAAGACGCACGTTGGCGTAGGCCGAATTCAGGACGATGTTCGCCGAGCCGTCGATTGAACCGGTGACGGTGAGCGTGATGCTACCCGAGCAGCTGCCTGATTCGTCCTTGATGATGAATTGTTTGCCGGCCGGGACGCTGGCGGGGGACGGTAAGGTGACGGTTCTCGAGGCGGTCAGTGTGGTATAGGCAACGAGAGTATCGGCGCTTGTCACGGTGTAATTGGTGTCATTGATGCCGTTTCTGACGGCCGTCTCGGGCTGGCCGTACGTATATGCCATGTAGGGAATCGCGTTTAAATTATCGGCCATCAGTCTGCTCCTCTCATATCCTGAACCATGCCGATCCGTTGCTGTACACGCGGGCGCCTGCATAGGCCGAATTCAGGACGATGTTCGACGCGCCGTCGATTGTGCCGATGATCGTGATGGTGTTGCTCCCTGAGCAGCCGCCCGACTCGTCTTTGACGATGACGTGTTTGCCGACTACGACCGAATTTGCTGCCGGCAAAGTGATGGTTCGTGCCGCACTCATACTAGTGAAGCCGATGACCTCATCGCGAGCCGTGACAGTGTAGTCAGTGTTTGAGACCGCGACGCGGGCGGTCGAGCGACTTTGGCCACGGCTATAGGCGCTGTAGCTGACGGCGTTTTTGTTGGAGCCGGTTGAGCCAGAACCGCCGCCACTCGACGTGATAGTGTAGCTGTAGTTCGATGACGTCGATGGGTCGAAACTAGCTGAATCAGATGGGGTAAATGTCGCGGTGATCGTGTGAGCACCGACCGAGAGTGAGCTGGTAGCGATGCTGGCGGTGTTCGTGGAAACAGCGGCGCTATTGATGAGTGAGCCGCCGTCGTAGAAAGCGATCGACCCGGCGGCTGCTGGGCTGACGGTGGCGGTAAATGTCACGCTGGTGCCGGCGACGGACGGGCTGGCGGGATTTGCCGAGGTGATAGTCGTCGTGGTAGCGGTTGGCGTGCTGCCGCTCGCAGTTTGGACGGCTGCCCACCAGAGCAGGTTGGTTTTGGAGGCGCCTTGTTTGTCGATATATTCAGGGTCACCGGTGCTGAGTGCCTGGATCTCGGTAAATGCGGTGTTCGGGTCGATGATCGCTTTGGCGGCGAGTGTCGTACCAAGCCAACCACCAGGGGTGGTGGCGGTGCCGACCGTGTCTTTGTTGTCGAGTCGGGCTGGATACATTTCGGTCATCCAGGCTTTTGGCAGCAGCTCGTGAGTCGCGGGGGTAAAGGGCATCATCTGGATACCGGCGATCTGGTCGTCACCGAGACCAAACCAAGTGGCATTGAAGACTTTGTTAGCAAAGACGAGCGCGATGACTTTTTGGACGGCGAATCCACTCGGGTAAATATTGTTGGTGCTCGGCATTTGCCAGTAGGCACGGGCGGCGCGGGTCTCGGCGGCCTGGAGATAGCGGCCGACATTGCGCAGGTCGGGCTGGCTGGTGGCAAGCCCCCAGAGATTGATACCATACCACGCCATGACGGCCTCGCTGGTTGACTCTTGGTTGCGGCCGTCACCGTTGGCTTGCAGGCCGGCAGCCCAGCTGTGCCCCTCGTACCAGTCGAGGTGTCGGAACTGTGTGAAATACGGGTCGCCCGACGGAGAAGGATTGGCGATGTCTCGAATGATATCGTTGACTTTGCTCATGTAGGTGGTTGCCCAGCTGCTGTCAAAGTGAGCGATGACCGCGGCAGCATAGACGTAGTATCCCCAGTGGAAATAGTGGTCGTTGTAGACGGCGTTGCCGAACTCGGTGGCTTGGTTCGGATTGCCGGGAGGGGAAGTGATGAGCGCGTTGTTTGAGAGCACGCCACCCCAGGTAGTGTCGTAGACGAGGCTGAGTGTCGAAGAGACATTGGCGCTGTTGTTGAGCCATGGGTTGAGGTAGGTCTTCATGGAAGTGAGGATACTGTCGCGGGCGGTCGTGTCGCCGAGTTGGTCGGCGATCAGCGCCAGACGAGCGGCACGGGAAATTTGTTTGCCGAACGTATAGGCTTCGGTAGCGTCGAGGTTGCTGGCCTGAAATGTCTTCTCGGTCGCGAGCGCGCTGGTGATGCCGGCGATCTTGCCGCTATCGATCGTATTTGGTGACTGCCAAGTGACGGTGCTGAGCGTGTCGGTCATCGTCCAGCTGTTGCCGATCACTGGCCGCAAGGTGCCACGAATAGTAGGGAACGTATGGTTGCTTGCATAGGTCGGACTCGAGAGCATCGCTTCGTGATGCGGAAGTGAGTAGTGGAGTAGTGTCCCGCCGGAGAGGAGGCCGTAGGTGAACGTCGTGGTCGAAGTGTTGCCTGAGACTGAGGCGGTTGCTGTTCCGCTGATCGGGACGGCCGAGACGTAGGTGTCGAGGTTGGTCTCAGCGGCACTGCCGGTCGCGACGACTGCGAGACGGAGATAACCCGTGAAGGGAGTCGTCGCGGTGAGACTGCCGCTCGTGGCGGTAAATGTAATCGAGGAACTCGCGTACAAGATCCATGTCTCGGTCGCGCCAACACCCAGCTGTGGCCGGCTGATGGTCATTTTGAATTTCGTGCCGCTGACGGTACCGCTCGGGGCGCTGCCGTTGACGGTGGTGATAGCATGGTAGTCGGTGTTGTCGGTGACAAAGACTGGCGTCGCTGTGGTGTAGCGCATCGTCGCGTAGGCCATGCCGCGCACGATCGGGGCTTCCATGTAGCGTGAGCCGTCGATATTCCACCTGAGGGTAGCAGATAGCTGGTCATAGGTGCGGACATATTGTGAGGCGATTGTCTCAGCGCAGCGCAGACTCAGGTCGAGGTTGCGCCACGTGGCGGGAGCTTGGTCTGATTCCCAGCCGAAATTTGGCGCGCCCGGCTGGTAATTGATGTTGTGTTCGTTTTTGAGCGTGCGGTTGTCGGTGTAGGTACGGATAAAGGGTTTGTTGACGTCGAGACCGCTCGTCCGGACGCGAACTTGGTATGGCCAGATGGTCGTGCGACGGTCGTCTCCGGCCGAGAGCTGGTCGCTATTGGGCGTGAGGATGAAGTCCATGAACCATGCGTTGGTAGGGTAGGGCGCAGAAATAGCCGGCCCCCACCAGCTGTTTGGTGTCACGATGCTGTTGGGTTTGGAATCGTAGAGGGGTGCGGAGGTGGAGATTGGGTCGCTAAAAGCCATTAATGAGTCAACCTCACAGAACCCTCTCCCAAGCGCTGCCGATGTATACGTAGCGTACGTATGTCGGGTAGCTATAGACGTGAGAGAATACGCCGTTAGTCACCGTGATGGTGAAGCCATTAAAATCTGTTTCGATGAAAGTAATGTCAAAATAAGCGTTCGCTGTCGTTCCCGCCAGGGTGATCGTGCGAGCTGCTGAAAGAGTCGCGGCGATCTTGGTGAGCTGAGCGCTGGAGCCGGCTGTCAGCGTGAGGGCACCTGAGGTGGCGGTGTTTTTGGTGGCGGTGAGGCCGTTGCTGCCGACGACGGGCGCGTTTGACCATTTGAACGTCGAGCCGTTGTACGTCAGGACGTCGTTGTTGAGAGCGGTCGACAGGAAGACGTCAGTCGCCCCTGCTATCGTTCCGCTACTACTTCCTCCAAATGGCATACGGAGACCTCCCTTAGTTTATTGTCGTAAGCTTTATGTCTAGTTTGTGTCAAAAGGACAATCATGTCAAACGTTTTAGTAATTATGACCGAGGATTATACTAGGAGGTACAAGAGGAGGTGAGTATGGGATTTTGGGATATTGCGAAACGAATGATACAGGGTAAGCCAGTGTTTGAGGTGCCTGCCGACTACCAGAAGCAGCAGGACGACTGGGGCGATGTGCCGCAAGATGATCCGAGCCCGGTCAATGAGTCGCAGCAAGGGGAACGGGTTCATCGCAACCAGCGAGTTGATGCACACGGCTATAAAGTCGTACCGGAGGTTGAAATTATTCGAGTGGAGCCGCGGCAGAGCGGAGAGTTTATCGAGGTCTGGGTGACGATCCGCAACCAGTCACAGTATCCGGTATTTTTGGACAAGAGCTACATATTTGGTGTCAAGCAAGAGCTTGATTATCCTCTGCCGGCTGGTGGTCAGCGCGAGTTTAGCGTGTACCGTGGCAAGCAGTTGACGCATGATAGCTATAAATATGCGGAGTTGTACTATCGTGACGAGGGCAGTGGTGATTATTTCTGTGCGGCGCATATGATTCATTACGAGCATGGCTCTGACGGCATATACGATATCGTGGACATGAAGCTCGTGCGACCTATCAAGGATGTTTAACGCACGGTTGCTTGTCTTGTCCTTTCCCCGCGGTCGCTTCGACGTTTTGCCATAGGCAAAAGTCGGGTTCCGCTCCCTCCCCATGGATCCCGTCCTCGATCCGCCCCACCTATTTTTTTCGTGCAAAGCCACGAAAAACAATAGCCGGGAGCCGCCCCGCCTCGGCCACCCATGGCTAGCGCGAGCCAGACGTACTGTGATTCTCTGCGATCCTGTAGCTAAGTGCCGCCAATTCGACTGAACTGAGGGAGACTGGTGACAACAAAGTGAATCATTCGCTAGTACTCTGCCCCGAGCTAGCCTTTGTATAAAGGCGAGGGGATGCGCCCGAAGGGACGACGTTTTTGTGACACTTTGTTGTTGCCAAAGCGACCATCAGGTGAAGGAGCTTGGCGGAGAGTTTTGCCTACTTTTGCGGACAAAAGTAGGAGAGTAACTGCCTCGGTAGGTGAGGAAATCGAGCCGAGTGACTCTACGAGAAAAGCCTGCAATGTACCGACTATACAAACCAAAACTACATACAGAGTCTCTCAGCCAAATTCGTCCCGCTCATGGTAAAATAGGATGTAATCAATTGAGAGGGGAATATTAGCTCATGGCCGATAAGCCGTTAGAATCATCTGCTGCGCCAACATTAACTATGACTAAGTCAGGGCGCACGGTATCTCTCAAGACATGTCTGCTGGTCGTCGCAATCGCGGCGGTAGCGGCCTTTGCTGTCGGTACTCGATCAACAGATATCCTCGCACGACTAAACGGCAAGACACCTGGCCAACTCGACCTGAATTCACTTCAGGAGGTCTACCAGGCGCTCAATAGCAAATTTGACGGCACACTCGACCAGCAAAGGCTGATCGACGGCGCCAAGCATGGCCTCGTCAACGCCTCTGGTGACCCATATACGACCTACATGAGCCCGAGTGAGGCCAAAGAGTTTCAGGGCGACCTGGAGGGGACATTTCAGGGTATTGGCGCTGAGCTAGGCAAAAAAGACGACAAGCTAACGATCGTATCGACGCTCGATAGCAGTCCGGCGCAGAAGGCGGGTCTGTTGGGTGGTGATATCATCCTCAAAGTCAACGACGAGGACTCGGTGAGCTGGTCAATCGACAAAGCTGTCTCGAAAATTCGCGGCGAAAAGGGCACCACCGTGAAACTGACGGTCGTGCGCGGCACGGAGCCAAAGGAATTCACCATCACCCGTGACCAGATCACCGACCCGAGCGTCAAGAGCGAGATAACGGCTGACAATATCGGCATCATGCGTATCTCGCGGTTCGGACAGAGTGACACGGCTCGTCTGGCGCGCCTCGCGGCTGAGAATTTCAAAGCCAAGGGCGTCAAAAGCGTCATCGTCGATCTTCGTGGCAACGGCGGCGGCTATCGCGACGCAGCGGTCGACATCGCTGGGCTCTGGCTCGACAACAAAGTTGTCATGACCGAGCGCACCAATGGGAAAATTACCGAAACGCTCAAAAGTACAAGTGACGCAATCCTCAAAGACATGCCGACAATCGTGCTGATCAATGGCGGGAGTGCCAGTGCGAGCGAGATCCTGGCAGGTAGCCTCAAGGACAACAATGCCGCGACGTTGCTCGGTGAAAAGAGCTACGGCAAGGGCAGCGTGCAATCGATCGAGACGCTGAGCAATGGCGGTCAGATGAAGATCACCGTTGCGCGTTGGTATACGCCAAACGGCAAAAACATCAACAAAGAGGGAATTAGTCCCGATACTACTGTCGCTGTCACCGAGGCCGATGTGCTAGCGGGCAAAGATCCACAGAAAGATGCAGCGGTCGCCAAGCTAAAGGCAGGCTTGTGAGCGGATCAGGTATAGAGTAGGATAGAGTATATGCAACCTCAAAAGAAAAAAATTCTCCTCGTCGAAGATGACACTGCGCTTGCGAGCGTTTACAAATCACGTCTCGAGCTCGAAGGTTTCGAAGTCAACCATGTTGCCAATGGTGAGCTCGCGCTCTCCTCGGCAATCGAGTTCAAGCCTGATCTCGTCTTGCTCGATGCTATGATGCCCAAGATCAACGGCTTCGATGTCCTCGATATCTTGCGGAACACCCCCGAGACCACCAATATCCACGTCGTCATGCTCACGGCGCTCTCGCAGCCATCTGACAAAGACCGCGCCAAAGACCTCGGCGCAGACGATTACCTCGTGAAATCACAAGTCGTGATCAGCGATGTCGTCGAACGCATCCGCCACCATTTATCAATGTAAGAGGGGCGCTCGCCATTCCGTCTTGTTAATGCAAGACCCCGCTCTAAAGCTCGGCTTTCACCTAGTGATAATCATAAGTATATTGACATTTGGTCAATTTTTTGCTATAGTCAAGCTGTAACAACATAAGTAGATTGAAACAAACATATAGTATGACCGAATTTTCAGAACATGAGCAGCGATTACAGCAAGAAGATATAGTAATTGCTGGGGAGAAACTCCGCAAAGGTTCTTTTAAACCGGCGATGGATGGCGAGTCTGTGCCTGTTAAGAATCTGGATGGCGAGGATAGCGCATCGGAAGTGCTCGGAGAAGCCATTGTAGAGGATAGTGGCATACGCGTGAAAATTATAGGGCTATCAAACGGAGAGCTTGGCTTAGTACCATCGAGCGATGAAGATGTGGAGAGGCAAGATGGACTGCTATCTCCTGAAGAGCTGGATGAACAGGTGCGGAAGACCCTAAAAGACGTAGGTCGTGGTCTGCTCGCTGCCGTAAAGCGAAAAATTGTCGGCTCGACTGAGCAAGCATATAACGCCCAGGGTAATAGAACATCTCTTGACCCTGATCAACCCAAGAGCAATTTTACCCCCGTTACAGAGATTGATCCTAGCGGAGAAAAACCACAGAGGATTGTTACTCGTTTTAAAAATAATCCAGATTCATTACCATATCAACGATAGCCCATGAGTTGATAACGAAATACCCTACTATCTAGTAGGGTATTTCGGTTTTACATCAAATAAAACTATTCGACGACAACTTGGGTGCGTCGGGCAGTTTTGCCGGTAAAGCGCTTGGTCTTAACCTGGCGGAAGCCGACGGTGCCATCAACGGCAGCGTGGATGGTGAAGTTGCGGCTGAGGTAAGTGCCAGGGCCGGCTTGCTTGGTTTCGCCGACTTGGCGAACCAATACTTCGCCTGAGCGAACTTTTTGGCCACCAAAACGCTTCACACCGAGACGCTGGCCGGGGGAGTCGTGGACGTTTTTGCTGGTTCCACCAGCTTTGACATGTGACATGGATAGATCTCCTGATCATTTTTATAACAAAATCGTTATTAATTGTATCGTGAAACATAGCTGCAGTCAAGAGGTGGGACTATTGCAATATGCGTCAATATATGGTAATGTAGCAGATAACGTTACATAAGGTGTGGCGGGAAAGTATGAAAGAAAGAATTTTACAGGGTATCAGCCCTGTTTTTTTGTTATCACACGACTATCACCTGCGGATGGTTCGTTTGGAGATGGCGGCGACATTTATTGCTCTCATGAGTTGCCTGAGTCTCCAGATGACCCCGCCCACATATGCTCAGACTACGCCGCAGATCAGCACTACCCAAGCGCCGAGCACCCCGGCTGAGATCGCCACTCCAGTGATTCCATCGCAGCCACCAGCTCCGGCACCAGTTGCGCAGCCTGCTGCTGTTGAGCAACCGGCGACTCGGCCATGCGTCCCGAACAATAATTACTCAGCTCGTCCAGCCGCGATTGATCTCGGGTCTGTGACCGAGGGGCTCGTGGCGGTGCGAGAGGCACCCTATAGCTATCAGATATTTGGTAGCAGCTTAGCGACACTTCGTGCGCAGATAGGTAGCTGTGGGCCAGCCGGAGAGTTCGCCGGACAGGCGAGCTATACGATCAACTGGTCGTATGCATTGCGAGCCGATGAAACTGGTGCGTGCCGTGCCGTGGGCATAAAAGTGGGGGTGCGAACTTCGATGATACTGCCGTATCGGCAAGAAACTGGCACCGAGAACGCGAGTTTTCTGGCGTCGTGGCAGGCACTCCTGAGCGGACTGAGCACTCACGAATATGGACACATTGCGTTGTCTGAGTCATATGGCGAACGATTGCTCGGTGCTCTGCAGAATTATCCAGCCGGTGACTGTTATACGATGAACCAAGGTGTTGAGGCGGCAGCTCAGGCTATTGTCGGCGAGCTGAAATCGGCGCAAGGTCACTATGACGCTAGTACTGCCCACGGTGCGACCCAAGGCGCTGCCTGGTAAGATTTAGCGGCACATCGCCAAAACTTACCAGCCAAAGTTAAAGTTAGTTTCTAGTGAGGACAAGTAGTTCGCGACCGACGACTTGGCCGTCGCGGTGATAAGTGAGGTCGCGTGCATGCGCATGTTTGAATTCGACTCGGGTGTAGCCGACTGCCGCGAGGTCGTCGAGAACCGGCAGGTGATGGCTCCGGCCACGCACAAACCAGGCGGGCACAGCGATGCATAGCCGCGCGCCGGGCGCGAGTTGGCTGTGGATATTGCGGAGAAATTTTTTCGTGATGAGATTGCAGGTCTGTATGGTGTCTTTGAGCGGAGCTTCGGGCGGTTCCTGGGCAAATGGCGTGCCGAGGTAGCCTTCGCAGGCCACGATGACGGAGGCTGGCGGCTTGACGTTGGACACTGGAAAATTCCAGGTATGTGACGTCGCGTCGCCGACTTCGAGCTTGGGCGCAGTGAGTGGGTGTTGGGTTCGAGAGGCGAGCCATTCGAGGTTTTTTCTGGTGTAGTCGATCATGCGCGGTTCGATGTCTGTCCCGTAGACCTCGTAGCCCATGAGTGCGGCCTCTTGCAATACCACACCAGTTCCACAAAATGGATCAAGAATTGTCTGTGATTGCTGAGAACTATCAACCTGGCCACAGGCCAGGTTGATAATAATTTGCGCAAGTTTTGGTGGCAACATACCGACGCGGGTGTCGCGTTTTGGTCGTTCGCGGTCGCGTTCGGTGTATTCGTTGATGTTTTGGACATGTGTGGCTTGGGCGAGGATAGTACTAGTGCCGTCACGGATCATGATGAGCTCAAGGCCGAGCGGGCTGGTCAGCTGATTGTGGTAGGTCTGTGCGCTCGAGAGGGCGAGCTCGGTGTTGGGGATGGCGCGGCCGGAGCGGCCAGCGTCGCGGGCAACTTTTTTGAGTGAGAGGACATTGGCGTTTATTTTGGGCACTGGCATCGATAGTCCGTAGAGACTGGCGCCGAGTTTGAGCTTGCCCTCGGGCAAGTAGCCGAGATGCTCGGGCAGGGCGCGACGGCAATAGTCAAAAACTTTTTGCGGGTTGGTGGTCTCGAGTATGGTCAGTACTTTGCCGGCTTTGACACTGCCGCCGAGACGAGTGAAATCGATGGGGCCGTCGATAAAGGCAGCTACATCGCCAACTGGGCGGACATGGTCTGATCCATAGAGTGATTCGAGTTCGGCAAGTCCGATAGCGGGCTGGCGGCCGAGGATAGTGATCGTCATGTCTTTCAGTATATACTAACCTCAGTTCGACCTCAGGTAACCAAAGTGAAATCTGGATTTATAAGCTATATGTCGAGCTGGGGTTATACTAGGAACCATGACTGTACGGCGCTGGCTCAATATCGTAACAATTGTTTTGATCCTGCTGATCATCTTTTTGGCGCGTCACGATGTGGTGCATGCCTGGGAGCTGCTCGGCCGGGTCAACATTTGGATATTGTTGCTGTTATTGCCACTGCAATTTCTGAGCTATCATGCTGGCGGCGCGATGATTTTTTCCTATTTACGCGAAAAGGGTGATCTGAAACATACCTCAGATGCCGAAGCCGGCAAGATGGCGCTGGAGCTCAACTTTGTCAATCACGTCTTGCCGAGCGGCGGCGTGTCGGGCGTGTCATATATGGCCTGGCGACTGAGCAAGCTCGGAGTCAGTTCCGGGCGAGCAACGCTGGCACAGGTGGTGCGGTTTGCGGCGACCTTTGGTGCTTTTGCAGTGCTGTTGCTGGTGGCGGTGCTGCTGGTGACGATCGACGGCAGTATCAACCGGTTTACGATCCTGGTGAGCACGAGCCTGCTGGGTGCGATTATCCTCGCTGCCGTTGTCGTGGGCTATGCGATTGGATCGACGACGCGGATCAGGAAGCTCTCGCGTATCGTTCATAACACGATGAGCTGGGGATGGCGGAAGTTGTTGCGACAAAAAAAGCCGTTGCCGTCGAGCATCGAAGCCGCAACAATCGAGAAATTTTTTGACGAGCTTCACGAAGATTATTTGTCACTCCGACACTCTCCGCGTCAGCTCAAGAAGCCATTTGTGTGGGGTATCGTGTTCAATCTGGCGGAAGTTGCGTTGTTTTGGGTGACGTTTTGGGCGCTTGGAACGATCGTCAACCCCGCGCCGATTATCATCGGGTTGGGGCTGGCGAGTTTGGCGGGGATTTTTATGTTTACGCCGGGTGGCGCGGGTGGCTATGAAGCGCTGATGATCCTGTTTCTGACGAGTGCCGGGGTGAGCGCCGGCGTGGCGGTGGCGGGGGTCTTGCTGGCTCGGGTGGTGTTGATCTTGCTGACGATATGCACTGGGTATCTGTTTTATCACCAAGCACTCAAAAAATACGGAGGTCGCCCGAGTGGAACAAACGCCCCTGCAGGTTAGCGATGCGATCGCGTTCATCAACCAGACGCTCGACTATGCCTATCCGACACTGGTGGTAGAGGGCGAGGTGTCGAGTTTCAAGGTGAACCAAGGCAAATACGTGTTTTTTGATCTCAAAGACGAATCCGGAACGCTCGGTTGTTTCATGACTGTCTACCAGCTGCGTATCGCGCTCGAGGACGGCATGAGGGTACGCGTTGTGTCACAGCCGAAGCTGACGCAGTGGGGCAAATTCAGCCTGACGGTTCGCTCGGTGCAACCAGTGGGCGAGGGTGCGCTGAAACGTTCGTTTGAACTCCTGAAATCTAAGCTGGAGAGCGAAGGTTTGTTTGCGCCGGAGCGCAAACGACCGTTGCCGGTATTGCCGAGCAGCATTGCCGTGATCTCGTCGACTCAAGCCGCTGGGTATGCGGATTTTATCAAGATATTGAACGATCGCTGGGGTGGGCTCGACGTGAGTGTGGCGCACACCCAGGTGCAGGGCGTCGAGGCAGCAGGGCAGATCGTGCGGGCGCTCGAGTATTTCAACCAGCTCCCCGAATTGCCGCAAGTCATCGTGATTGTTCGTGGCGGCGGCAGTGCGGATGATCTGAGTAGTTTCAACGACGAGCCGCTGGTGCGGGCGATCGCGAGTAGTCGCGTGCCGGTGCTGACGGGGATCGGTCACGAAGTCGACACGAGCCTGGCGGATCTCGCGGCCGACCAGCGGGCGGCAACACCGAGCAACGCGGCGCAATTACTCGTGCCTGACAAGCGCGAAATTATCATGAAGGTCAGTCAGATCGAACAACGCTGTGTCGAAAGTATCGTGCAACGTATGCGAGCTATCAAGACTCTCGTCGAGGATTCACGCGAGGCGTTGCGCCGACAGGTACGTCAGGTTTACGAACGAACCCAGCGGCGATTTGACCACATGCAATCCATCCTGACTCATCTCAATCCCGCGCAGGCGCTGAACCGTGGCTACGCAATCGTCCGGTCGGGCGGAGTCGTGCTGAGAAGTGGTGCGGACGTCGCTCAGGGCGATGAATTGCAGTTAGAGCTAAAGGACGCAATAATAAAAGCAGGAGTCACCGATGTCGAATTCAAAAAATAACCTCACACAGAAATTAAGCGAACTCGAGAAACTGCTCGAATGGTTTGAGCAAGACGATCTCGATATCGAACAGGCGCTCGAAAAGTACGAAAAAGGCCAAGAGTTGGCGGGCTCGATTCGTGAACAACTGTCGAGTATCGAGAACAAAATCACTGTGCTCGAAAAGCGGTTTGACAAAGAGTCATGAATGATTGGTGGATATATGTCGGCATAGCGCTGGTCATGCTGTTACTCGGGGCGGTGTTTTTTGGGGCACCGTATGTGCCGACGCGCAAACGTGACGTCGAGGAATTGTTCAAAATAGTCACGCAGGATGATGTACTGGTCGACCTCGGCAGCGGCGACGGGAGGCTGGTGAGAGCGGCAGCCGAGAGGGGTATCCGCGCCTATGGATTTGAGCTGAGCCCGATCCTCGCGTTGATCAGTTGGCTCAATGTCAGGGCAGTACGAACGCTGGCGACGATACGACTGGGGAATTATTGGCGGATGCGGTTGCCGAGTGATACCACGGTGGTGTTTGTCTTCCTCGCCGGGGCATATATGGAGACACTGCGCAGCTATCTCCGGGCAGAGGCGACTCGTCTGGATCGGACATTGACGCTCGTGAGCTATGGATTTGAACTGCCCGGCTACACACCGACGCAGAAACAAGGAGCGTTGCTGGTCTACCGGATCAAACCGTAAGCTTTACAACTCTCTGGCTCGGGCGGTATAGTAACTGTATGAATCATAGACCTTATTCCCAAGAGGGATCAGTGAACCCGCTTGTTATTTCCAACGTCTTGCTGGCAGTGTTTGCAATCGTGCTCGGCTCGGTCATGGTGTGGGCGCTGGTCAATTACAGCGACCAAAAAGACAACGTCGACGCCAAAATAGCCGTCGCTGTTGCAAATGCCAAGAAAGAGCAATCGGTACTCAACGAAAAAGATTTCCTGGAGCGCGAAAAAGCTCCCTATGTCCAATTTGTCGGGTCGGACGACTTGGGGCGGGTGACGTTTAACTATCCCAAGACATGGAGCGTTTACCAGGCGCGGCAAGATGGCAGCGGCATGGAAGTCTACCTCCATCCTGGTGTCGTACCCTTCGTCGAGGCGGGACAGCAGTTCGCCACCGAAGTCAAAGTCTTGGATCGACCCTCCGATCAGGTGCTGAAGGGCTACGAGTCAGCAGTGAAGAGCGGTAATCTCAAGAGCACGCAAGTAGTGGTCAACGGCTTTTCTGGCACACGACTCGATGGGAAATTTTCTGAAAAGATCACGGGGGCGATTGTCATCTTCAAGCTTCGCGACAAAACGCTGACGATCGCGACCGACGCCGACACGTTCAAGACTGATTTTGACGACGTCATCCTCAAGTCGCTTGATTTCAATCCGTAATTTATAAAGGGAGGGCACACCCTCCCCGATTCATATCGAAATAAATTCGAAATGAATCACCCCACCCCTAAAGACTTCACGAGCGTTCGCTGACGAGCCCGCCAGGGCGAGCCCTTCCCTTATTTTTTTGCTACACTAAATATATGAATATGCGAGGGAGTGAAGTGGATGAGCCGGTTGGTGCTTTTGTGCTTCCCTCTGTTGTGGCGGCAGCGCACGAACTCAAAACGCCACTGGTCTTGATGCGTCAGCTGGCGCTCCAGCTGGCCGAGGGCGACACGCAGGACTTGCGGACACAAGTGATCCACGAGCGCATGCGCCTGACGGCAGAGAGGAGCCTGCGACTCGTCGAGGGTATCACGCGGGCGGCAAGTCTCGAGCAAAGTATGCTCGAGAGTGAGCCGATCGAGCTACAATCACTCCTCGCAACTGTTGCTCATGAGCTGTCACCATTGGCTGGCGAGCTCGGGCATGCGCTCAACGTCCGCTCGCCACGCCGATCTATCTGCCTGGTTGGTCATCGGGAGTTTTTATCAGCTCTCATGCTGAGTCTCTGCGACAATGCCCTGACGTATAGCCAGCCGGGTGAGCCGATCGTCCTCTCTGGCATGATCCGTGACAACAAAGTTCGTCTGGCGGTACGTGATCACGGGCCGGTCATGAGCAAAACTCGGTTTTCGCAACTGACTGGCAAGCTCGGCCAGCCACAAAAACCAAGTGGACATGCGCGAAGTAGTGGGTTGGGGCTCTGGATCGCCGATAGTTTTGCCAGAGTCATGGAAAGTGAACTGATGGTCGAACGTCACCGAGGTGGGGGATTAACTTTTTCGGTTGAGCTCCCGCGGTCTCAACAGCTCAGTCTCTTATGAAAAACGTCTTATTAATCGAAGACGACATGTGGCTAGCGGATAGCTACCGCGATGTGATTGCGAGCAAGGGGTTTGAGTGCGAGGTAGTGGCAACGGCCGAGGAAGCCATGGACGTCATCGATACGCGGATACCCGATGTCATCGTGGCCGATATTATGCTGGCTGATCATACGGTCATTGCCCTACTGCACGAACTGCAGTCATACGACGACACACAGAAAATCCCGGTGATCATCTGCAGCTCCCTGGCGAAGTCCGCGGTTCATCTCCAGGAACAACTGCACGAATACGGCGTCGTCGAGATCCTCGACAAAGCAACGGTCACACCCGAAGGACTGGCGACAACGGTAGAGGAATACACATGAACGGCAGAGCTCCTATCCGTACGAAAGCGGTGGTGCTCAGACGGACAAACTACGGGGAAGCAGATAGAATCCTGCAATTTCTGACGCCGGATAACGGCAAACTCAGCGTGATCGCCAAAGGGGTGCGGCGAGAGAAGAGCAAGCTCGCCGGTGGTATCGAATTGTTTGCTACCTGCGACGTGACTATTATGCCAGGAAAGGGCGAAATGGGAACCCTGACAGGGGCGAGATTGGATACATTTTTTGCGCAAATTCTCAAAGAGTACGACCGGATGCAGTTCGGCTATGAGGTCATCAAGCAGGTGAGCAAGGCGACTGAGATGGTCAGTGAACCGGCATTTTTCGCGCTCATCGAGGGCGCGTTTCGGGCGCTCGATGATTTGGAAGTAGACGCGAGATTGACTGAGACGTGGTTTTGGTTGCAGCTGGCGATATTGCTCGGTGTCGGGCTCAATCTCTCGACCGATACCAACGGCATGAAGCTCGTCGAGGATATCAACTACGAATTTGATATCGCCGAGTCGTCATTTGTTCACCGGCCAAATGGCCGGTTTACGACCGATCATATCAAGATCTTGCGATTACTCTCCGCACAGTCGCCCAAAGTCGCTGCGCATGTCAGCGGGATAGGGGATCTGATGAATGATTGTCTGTGGCTGGCGAGGCAGGCAACGGCGCACTAGTGGAGTAAAAGCCTACAGAGTGGGCTGTAGATTTGCGGACTGATGACCCGCCACGACTACATCTTCTTGGTCTGTGAGCCCAAGGTCTACCGTCTCTAGTTCGAGTGGATAGTGAACGTTTGGGTCTCTGCCAAGTTCTTCGGTATATATGGCTCGCAAGTGCTCTATTTCACCGCGCAACTCCTTGGCAGCGTCTCTAGCTGCTAGCTGGCTTTCTGTTGCGAGTAGGCCTGCACGGAGCTTTATTACCACCCATACCCCGCGGCTTGCCGCGGGGGCAACTAGCCGGAAGGTAGTCTGAAGGAAACCAGCGGGTTTCTTTCAGATATACTGGGGGCAGATGACGCTTACCAGAAGT
>OFQX01000138.1_pt1 | contig 23193 bp, 25 predicted proteins | sample 1542951 | NCBI WGS metagenome assembly OFQX01 (sample SAMN07774215, study PRJEB24372) | wastewater metagenome | isolation source: WWTP Novara (Effluent) | place: Italy: Novara | collected 2015-12
CTGCGCTCTTGTCGCCTGTGCAATGGCCGGGGCCAAAACCTGCCCCGCATTGCTGGACATAAGCGCCTGAGCAATCAGCATCCGCGTGGGTTCGTTCTGCCCCTTGAGGATCGGCCCAAGCGCCCCGGCAACCTTCTGCACCATGTCGCCAAATTGCAGGTTGGCCGCTGCCTTTCCGGCCTGCATGACTTCGCCGGAAATCCCGTTCATCGCGCCTTGATCTGCAAGGTTGTCAGCCGTCCGCGACCCGCCTAGCGCACGGTTCTGCGTCTCCCACATGGTATTCTCGCGACCAAGCCGGTCGGAATACAGGCGCGGATCGGTCGCCATGGCGTCGGCCTCCGTAACCCGTTTAGGGCTGAGAAGCGGCTTCGCCCGGTTCGCGGTGGGGGCGGTCATCGTTTCCAGTCGGCGCAGAAGATCGTCACCGTATCCCACCCGCGCGGCGTCACGTTCCGCCGCCGCCATGGCCCCAAAGCGCGGCACATTGTCCGCCGCCCTCCCACGGGCCGCCATCATCGCGCCTTCGTCAACTGCGTCGATCACCTTTGAGGCGGTGCGGAAGCCGTCATTGGCGGTGCGATACATATCGCTGGATGCCTCAAGCGCCCCGTCGAGTTCCTTCACCAGCTTGCCGAGTTCCCGGGCCTCGTTGTTCCGCCCCGCCCGAACCGCTGCGCCAATGTCATCCTGAATGGCCTGCTTGACGCCCAGCACCCGGTCGAAGTCGGACAACTCGCGCATCACGCCATCGGGACCGGGTTGCGCCGCCAGCCGGGCGCGGTAGCCCGCCAGTTTGCCGTCGATGCTGTCACCAGCCACGCCGCTGCCCTTCATGCCGCCGATCCTGGCATCAATGACGCCAAGAGCGCCCCGCACGTCCACCGGGGCTGCATTGCCCCGCGCCGCATCGTAGGCCTTGTCAGCGGTGTTACCGCGCGCCTCGGTCAGCTTGGCCTTGAGGTCAGCCGCCGATTTCTGCGGCCTTGCCAGAACATCGGCGGGGCTGTCAGTGAACTTGTAGTCAAGCGGCACAACTTCCGTATTTTTGGCGACGGTCGGCTTTTTCGTGAAGCCAAAGGCATCCTCAACAAACGCCCCGACACGCTCGGGCTGGCCCGCCTGCCGCGTGGACAAGAACTCGGCCACCTCGTCCCCAGGCGCACCACCGGCCCGCGTCAGGCCATTGGCCGCGCGCTGCCCCGGAAGCCCAAGGGCATCCATCAGGCGATATTCCGGCTGCCCCTCACGGGCCGCAGCTGCAATTAGCGCATCAACGTCCGGCGCTGTCTTGCCACTGCGCATCAGGGCGTCGGCAATGGCGCGGTTGGCCTTGGTTTGGCTGGCCTTGCCGAACATTTGCGGCAGGCCTTCAAAAAACCCCCGCTTGGCAAGCGTGGCCGCGCCGATCACGGCAGGGGCGGCAATCCCCGCGCCAAGGCCGATCAGGCCACCTTTGATGGTTTCCCCGACAATCCCGCGCCCGTCCGCATTGCCAGCGCCTTGCAGGCCGCCTTCAGTCATGCCGAGGAGGCCACTACGGCCCATTGTTCCTAGCATCCCGTTGGGGCCAGCAAGGGGACCAGCCCCAGTAGTAATTGCGCCGCGCCCCATTGCCGGAAGACCCGCCGGAATGGCAGGAAGCACAGCGCCCGTCAGATAACCGCCCGTCGCCGCATTGGGATAGCGTTCGCTGATCGTCGCCATGTCAGCCCGCGCATCATCGCGTTCCGCCCGATAGGCTGGCAGGTATTCCCCGCCGCCCATCATGCTCTTGATGCCCGCAATGGCCCCGGAGGTCTCGTCACCAAGGCCAAACGACATGCCTTGTGCGGCATTCGCGCCGAAAGTCAGCGCCCGGTTCTGAAAATCGGCCATGCCTTCGGGATTGACCGACGATCCGCCCTTCGGCATGGCCCCGAATGACCCGATGGCTTCAGCCGCCGCCTCCATGCTGGGGGCTTCGACCTCGTAGATCTTCCCGTCTGCGCCTTGGACCTCAAAGATAGCCATTACGGTTTCACCCTGACTTTGACGCCATTGGGTAGAACGGTCCAGCCATCAGCGCCGGGTGCAGAGGCATCGGGCGCGGCTCTGGTTGCCTCGAAAATCCTATCCCCGGCCTCAACGCCATGAACAAGCCGCAGCACCGTGCGCTCGTAGTCGTCAAGATCACGCTCAAAGTTCGGGCTGGCCGGGTCAAGCGCGCCGGACTTGGACGCCAGCAAGGCAAGGTCTTTGTCGGACACGCCGCCAAGGGCCGCGCCTGTCGGGCTGGCCGCGCGCATGGCTGCGATGTTCTCTGCCGAGGCGTTTGCCTTCAAGACTTCCACTTGCCGGTAGACTTCCGCGTTCTGACTGCCGGGGTTTATTGCCGCCACTGACCCAAGCCATCCGCCCACAGCCCGTTCATCTGCCGCCAAGCGGGCCGCAGAAGCTGCGCCGGTGATGACGTCTGTTGCCGTCTGCTTGTTCGCGGCAGTCGCGGCGTCCTTGGCCGTGCGATCTTCCGGGCCGCCCGCGATGGGCCGAAGAGAACGCGCGCCGGTATTGGGGTCGGTGAACAGTTCATAGCCCTGCGGGATGGTGCCCACCTCGCTTGCACCATTGCTGACAGAGACATTGACGCCCCCGCCTCCGACTTCCTTGATCTCGCCTTTCGGCCCGCGCTGATAGGACCCAGGCGGCAGGCCAAGCGCTGCCACCTCTTCTGGAGCCATGACGGCATACCCCGGTTCAGCTGGCGGCGTGATCAGCGGCACGAACCCGCCCTGACCATCCGGGCCATACAGAACCCCGCCGATTTCCTTGGTGCCCGCGAACGGGTCCACAGGCTTCGGAGCGGTCAACTCGGCCAGCTGCGCCTGATACATCGGATCGTTTTGGCGCTGCTGTGCTTCCCACATGGCGTTTTCGCGCGAGAACTGTTGCCCCATCAGGGCATCAACCACGCCGCCGTATTTCTTCGCCACCCATGGGTCGGACTGCAGGGCCAGGAGCGAAGCGATATCCACCCCTCCCGTGCCGCCACCGCCATAGCCGCCGCCCGTGCCGCTGGTGGACATGGTGACAGCGCCGCCACTGGCGGGCGTATAGCCGTCGCGCGGGCCTTTGTAGCCTTCCCAAGCCCCCGTGCCTTGGTTGGCCAGAATCCAGCCGCCAAGTGCGTCTTGAAGTTCTGGCGTCATGACTTCGTTGCCAGTCAGACCAAGGCCATCCTTGGCCGCCTTCAGGGTGGTCCCGACAATCTGATAAGCCCCCATTGGGGTTGCTACTCGCCCGATTTGGCCTTTGACCGTCTGCCCATATTCTCCGCTAGGCGCGGCAAATTGCAGCGCCTGATCCACCGTCATGTCGGTCAACTTGACGTTTTGGAACTTTCCGCCGGGCCTATTCTGGAACCCGAACAGCGCGTCATAGTCGCCGCCGCTTTCCCCTGCGAAGATGCCGTTCTTGACATCTTCCGGGATTGCATATCGGGCCGCAATCGCAGGATCTACCCCCGCAGGAATTTCAGTGCCCAACGAATACCCGCCCGGCGTCGTCGGTGACTGCGGCAGTGCATCAACACCAATGGGGTATTCTGGTCCGGCTGGCTTGGGATCCACTACCGCAGGCGCAGCCCCGCCAGGCGCACCGCTACTGGAAGCAGTATAACCACCGCCCCCACCAAAGCCCCCGCCCTGCCCTGCCAGAAGCGCCGCAATGCGCTCATCCGCGCCCGCAAGGCCTGCCGCCTCGGCCTTGTTGGTCCGCTTCTCACGCAAAACCGCGCCAAGGGCATCCACAACCCGCGTGGCCCCTTGCGTCCAGTGCCCGACAGGCGACGTGTCGCCCATCTTGGCCCGCGCCAATGCCACAAGCTGGCGCTCTCGCTCCACGTCCTCGGGCGTCATTGCCCGGCCACCTTTGCCCCAGACGAACGGCGATTTCATCAGCGCACCTCCCCGTAATCAACGGCAAGGAATCCGCTATCCGTCATGAATGCGGCATCCGGCACATCTTGGGCCATCACGCCCATCTGGACCGGCCCGCCCGTGATGTAGCGATATGTGTAGATCGGCGTTCCCGCATCGGTCTGCCCAACACGACGAATGTCCGTCTTCAAGCGGCGGTCGGATAGCAACCCAATCCCCGCCGAAGCAAGACCAAACAGCCCGCCCATCTTGTTCTGATAGTTGGCCATGTCGGCCTGATACTTCTGGTTCACCAGCCCCGTGTAATCCACACCCGCCACACCCGCCTGCGGCATAGCGCCGGACATTTGCGCCGGGTTCGACACCTGCGAACCGGCCAGTAGCGCGGTGATCTCATTGATGGGCTGGTTGCGTGTGGCCATGGCCTCGGCAAACGCCTGCCCCCGTCCGGTCAGGGCAAGCTGGTTCATCTGATCGGTGTTGGCGTTGGTCATGCGGGACATTTCCGCATTCCATGCCGCAGACCCTTCGCGGATGCCCTTGTTTGCCAGCGTGGACCGCAGCGTGTCTTCGGCCTGCATCTGGCTTTGCCGAATGCGCGGGGACGCCAGATCAAACGCCCATTGTTCGGCGTCCTGGTTGTTGAACTCGAACGGCTTGTTCAGGTAGTCCTTCAGGAACGCCGATTGCTCGTTGGCAATCCCGGCAAGGTTGCCCTCCGCCGCTTGGCTTTGGTTGAAAATCGCCTGCTGTTCCGGGGAAAGCGTCGTCGTCTGCGTGAACTTGGGGACGGTGATCGTCTTGCCCTGGCTGTCCACAAACGTATTATTGCCGGTTACTTCGGTATTGACCGTGCCCCACGGGTTGACCTGAGTGCCGCCATTCAGCAACTGCTGAGTGATGGCGGTATCCATATTCATACCGCCTTGCGCGGCGGCTGTCTTGTATGGATCGGGGGCGGCAGGCGCTTTCTTGCCCATGAAATACCTCACTGAATGAGGTCATTCGGACAGGCCGCAGCAAACGTCATGACTGTGGGCAGTCTAAGCCACGGAAGGGCTTAGGTCAAGACCAGCGGGAAGCGCGCCAATCGTCGTCGGACAGGGTAAATATCCACTCTGCTTCATCCCGGCCCCGTAGTCGTGGGATCAACGTGCCTTGGAACCCGAACCGCTGCGCAATCGCCACCATGTCTGCATTCCGTTCCGACACCCGCAGCGCCACAAGCTGCGCGCCGATCATGTCAAACGCCATGTGAAACATCGCCTTCACAACGGTCTTGGTCAGCCATCGCCGATCCGTGCTGGCGCTGGTCAACTCGATCACGCCGCTATCGGGCTGCCAGTTATGGTAAAGCGTCCCGGCGACCAGCCCACCGTTATGGAAAACAGCCATGCTGCAATATCTCTCAATCTGGTCAGGCCCGCCAAAACACAGTTGCGACACAAAAGCGCCGGTTTGCGCGTTCAGTTCTGGCAGGTGGGTTTCGCTTGCGTAGACTGGGGTCATTGGGTTAAAGGTAGCATGTGAGCGGCGGAACGGGACGGTTCCCCGACCGATGCCAGAATGTTGCGCGGATAGTGGTCCATAGGTAAACGAGGCCGCGCAGAACCCGCTGGAAGGTGCCGTTCGCTCACGTTCCTTGCTCACCCAGGTCAAACATCACGTCCACCCTGACAAGTTCCGCATCAACCGGCGACACCGCACCCGAAGTCACCTGGACGCCAATGCTGATGTCGTGCCCATATGCCCCGACAGGAACCCAGTCCCCCGTGACGATGGCAGTGCGGCTTGCGCCCCAAAGAGCCTCCCCCCACAGCCCAACGCCCCATTCCGACCCCGTTGGCGGTGTGCCCAGGCTTGGCGGGGGCGGCAGGCTCACGACGTAATTCGACTGACCCGACAAGCGCGGGTTTGCCTCAAACGATGACCGAATGATCGCACGCGCCATCTTCGCAATTTTGAGACTACCCGGCTGGCCAAGGTCTTCGAACAGAGGCACGATTTGCCCCGTGTAGGGCGCGCCTTCATCTGTGCCGCTAACCATTGCCTGCCGGACCGTTCCATTCGCGCTCCCGAAATACATGGCCCCCATGAACAGGCCCAATGACCGCACATCCCAGTTATTGAACACGCACCATTTTCCGGTGTTGACGTTCACCACGAACAGGATCGGAACTTGCCCCACAATCGGCGGCGGGCTGATCATCGCCATCTGCTGATCGGGCCAGACCTCCACGCGCCAATCCGTCTGCCCGCGCGTCTGCACCGCATCGGCCCAATCGTCCTCAATAGGATAACTGACCGCGTTCTGGCCCAAGGCCGCATAGTCCAGCCGTGATGCCGCCGCTAGGCTCACGAACCCCACCGTGGTCGCAATGACAATATCGCCCCCGGCGCGCATGAACGCCTTGTCACCCATAGGCCTGCCGATCCGGTAGGATGACACCTTGGCCCAGCTTGCATCGCCGGGGAACAACCCCTGATAGGCCGCAACTTCGCCTTCGGTCGTGACAAACACGCATTGCTCCGACAGGCCACCCGAGCCTCCACTGTCCAGCGACCACGATTGCCCCCAGGTGAGCGTCCCGCCACGCACGAACACCCCGCCCAAGGGAAGCAGAGTCAAGGCCCCGCCGATGCTGTCCACCGGCAGATACCAGACGTTCATGCTGTCTTTTTGCAGGAAGTAGAGGCGCTGTTTGTAAACCCACACATAGGACAGATCGGACGTGTCCAGACCGCTGCCGAAGGGCACGGTGATCGTGGTGGCCGCGAAGGTTGCCCCGTCATAGACAAAGGCCGGGTCTGTCCCGTTGACGCCGATCAGAAATTGACCGCCAGCCGTGGCAAACTGCACCACGTTCCAATTGCCGCTTGTCTGGCCGGTCAGCACGTCAGGCCCAGCAAAGGTGTTCGGCGTGGCGACCGTGGTAATGTCCCGGATGCCGGTCGAGACTGCCGCGAACAGCTTTTGCACCGCGCCGCTGATGTAGGTGAAGATCGACAGGACCGGATCATCTGCCACGATGGACGCGCGGCGAATGATGCCCCGGCGCAGAACAACGCCGGTTGCCGTGGGGAAGAAGTCATCAAGCACCGCAGCGCCGGGCGGCTGGTTCGGATCACGGGCCAACGCAAGGTTCCGGTTGGACACCTTTCCCCCGGTTGGGGCAGGGAAGCTGGCAAGCTGACTGCGGCGCGGCTTGCGTTTGGGCGTTGGGGTTCTCATTGCTGGCCTCCCATAGCTTCGGCCACATCAGCCTGAGACATGCCTAGCATAGTTGCTGCTCCGGCAATGCCGTATTTTTTGACGATGCTGATTAGCTTGTCGTCAAACACGACGTAATTGCGCGACCCGTCGCCATCTGCGCCGCGCGAACCGGCGTCTTTGTATTTGAGGCCGGGTATTCCGGCTTCCCGCATTTCCTTGAGATACAGGTTTTTGTTTGCGGGGTCCTGCGCCAACTGCCGGAAGAAATCGCCGTCGTTAGTATATGGGTCGCTCATGTAGCTGTCGTAGTGCCGCCCCCAATACTTCCTCAGCGCTGGCTCTAGCGCTGGCTGGTCCTTGAGTGGCATCTCAATGTCAACAAAGTCCTCGGGGTTGGCGTTGACTTCGACCTCGTACATGCGGCCAGCGCCTGTATACTTTGGCGGGATAGATGTCGTGAATTCAGAAGGGGAAAGCCCCTCAATTTCCTTCATCATCGCTGGCGGGAAAGTCTTTTTTGCCCTCTTGAACGCATCTTCTGGGGTGTATCCGAGTTGCCTCATGTAAAGAACTAACTGCTCAGTAGGAGTTTCCGGATTCTTGATCGGCATCTCTGCACCCCTGAACGTGACCGCCTGAATTGGGTCTTCGCCCGGCGCTAAAGCCTTGCGGTAACTATCCGCGACGCCCTTGTCCTCAGCAAAATACAGCCCATGCCCGTAAGCCTGCGCGCCTTCGCCCGTGCCGATCTTATCCATGCTGAACTTGTCGAAGTCGTGCGGCGAACCGTGGTAAAGCTTCATCCCGCCGAACTCGTCAGCCAAGAAATTCCCCGCCGCCGCAGGCATACCCGGTGCCCAGCCTAGCAGCCCTTCCTCAATGGCGTTTACCGCTGGCATCCCCGCCTTGCCCGCCACCATGGCAGGGGCCACCACGCCCGCCATATTGGACAGCATATCGCCACCTGCGGCCACACGCCCCCACCCGCTAGTTTCGGGCGCAAGCATGGTCTGCGATGCCGTGGACGCCCGTTCCATGCTGGTAACGGGGTTCGCTTCATTGATAAGCCCAAGCGGCCCGCGAAGCTCGGGCGGGGTGAAGTAGTTGACGGTTTCGTCAAGCCATGCGCGGCGTTTCTGGCCCGCTTCTCTGCTGAAGAAGCCCGGCTCCTGGCTCTTTTTCAGCGCGCCATCAATTAGGGCTTCAAGGACGGGATTATCGCCCTTACGAGGCAGGGAACCACCGCCATTCAGCATAAGAATGCTGGCTATATCGCCAATGTCGCTCACCGCATTGCCGTCCCGGTATATGCAATCCGCGCGCCGCCGAAGATGCGGGTTGGGCTGCGGTAAACCCGTGCGCCACGGTCACGGGTCTGCTCTTGCGACAGCGCCACTTCATAGGTCGCCAGCGCCTCGGAATACTCCAACCCCTTCTGCGCCATCCACCGCCAGATCAGCCCCAAGGTCAGCAGCCGCTCGGGCAGAACGAAAGTATCCGTGTCAGCCGTAAATGCAGTCTTGGGCACGTCGGTAGCCGACACCGCGTAAAGGTTGCTGATGTAAGGATACTGCGCATTGCCCACGGGCACGGGGTAGAAGTTGAACTCGTTGCCGATGATGGTCCAGCCCCCAGGCGAGATGATCGCATAGCTGCCGGACTTGAATTGCAGCCATTGGTTCACGGTGTGAAAAGGTTCATAACCCCAGAACCAAGACGCCGCGTCCTCGATCCCGCCCCCAAGCGTCATCCGGTCATAGTCGGACGGCAGGGCATACACCTCCCCGCCGTCCGCTGTGATCGTGGCAATCTTGGTCAACTGCCGCCAGTCGTGCGACTTGAGAATGTCGGTCGCAACCTCATTCGCAAGGTCGGTCATTTCCACCGCAATCTGTGCCGTTGATGCAAACGCATTCGTGATGGCCACGCCTGTCGTGCGCAGCGCAGCGGCCCGGATTGCGGTGAAGGCGGTCATTTATGCAGCCTCATAGGTTGCGGCGAAGATGTCGGGCTTGCAGGCGTAGATTTCGCCCTTAACGCCCTTGATGATCCAGTCGCCGACTGATGCAGACATGACGCCTTCAAGGGTTTTGATCTTCAACCCGTCAGCATCGCTGAAAACGATGCCGCTTTCCATGGCATCAAACAGCCATTTAGCGCGGATCACTTCGCCCAAGAGATATTGCTCTGCCTCGATCACGACAGGCTTTTTGCGATACTGCCCCATCACGCCCCTGCCTCGTTCAGCATCCGCACCAGCGTTTCGCGGCTTGGATTGCCACGCGGACGCGCGCCGACCTTGGCCTCAATGGCGTCTTTCAACTCCACATCGGTCATGGCCTCATACCCGTCAGGCAGCACGTCCGCATCCGCCTTGGCGTCCACCGGGATCGGGTTTTTCAGGGCCTCAAGTTCAGCCCGCAGCGCCGCCAGTTCCGCTGACACCGCACCGCCAGCCGCGCGGTCTTCCATGTATTTCCGCGCCATGTCCTTCAGGGCGTTCTGGTTCATGCCCAGGGCCTTCAGGTTGGTTCCTTCCATCGAATGCAGTGCTTCGATGCTGTAGATTTTCAGCGCGCGGCACAGGGACAGTTGCGCCCCGGAAATGCCATATTGCGACAGCTTCTCAAGCGGCGTCCCGGATGCGTGTTGCGCGGCCCCTTGCTGGAACTCGGCGTATTGCTTGGCGAAGCGTTCGGCGTAGGTCACAACGTGATGCCCGTCCATGCGATACATGGACAGCGCGGGCAGGACCGGGGCATAGTTCTTGTCGCCCGCGAACCGCAGTTCGACCACCTCAATCGTCTCCATGACGGCTTCGCCCTTGATCTCCGACTGCGGGACGTTTTCCAGCGTCTCAAAGCGAAAATAGGGGGTGATCAGGTGTTCCAGTTCCGCGTCGGGCTGGTGGATGCGTTCAAATTGCATGGTGGTTCCTTGTCTGAGAAGGGAAGGGCGGGCCGTTAAGCCCGCCCGCTTGTCTTACGCCGGAGCCGCGTTGTGCGCGCCGCGCCGGACGTGGAAGTATTGGCCGTTCAGGATCGCGGTGTTGACGGGGGTGTAATACCCGCCAGCGCCGGTCGCAACGGTATAGGCCGGGAAGGTCAGCGTGACCTGCGTTCCCGTGGTGGCGGTCGCTGCGATGTCAGCCGAAGCTTTCACCCAGAAATACTCGCCGCCGTCGCTGCCCATTTCCACGTTGCCAAGGCGATAAGACGCCTCAGCGTTGGCAACGCCGCCGTTGGAAACGCCAAGCTGGGCATCCCAGAACGGCATTGCCGTGTAGACCGTGTCCAGGGCCGGGCCAAGGTTGGGGGTGGTGCGAAAACCAGACATGTTCTGTTCTCCTTACGCGGTAACGACGCGGACCTGGAAGCGCGGGTTTTCGACCACAAGCTCCCCTGCCCACTCGATGCCTTGGGCGATGGCATCTTGGTTGATCGGGCGCATCCCCTCGCCGGGATGGAACGGCACGAAACGCTTGGACGGGAATTCGTAGATCGCCATTCCTTCCGGGTCCAGAGCGTAGATCGTGTTGGCAGGCATGACGTTGCCGACGCCAGAGGCGCAAACAATGTCAATCGCACCCGCAGGCGTCCAGACCGAAAGGGCCTCGAAGCCAGCGAAGGCAGTGCCGGGGTTTGCACCCACGCGGGTCGTGATGCGCTGATGCGCGACCAGCGAAGCCGAGATTGCCTGATACGACAGGATGTCGCAAATCCACAGGCGCGGGTAACGCTGGCCCTTGGACCGCAGCGCCGCAATCCGCTCGATCATCGGGCGGGCCGTGGTGCTGTTCCACGCCGTGCCGATGGTCGGGAAGTCGGACGTGGCGTTATAGGTCGTGGTGCGCCAGATCCCCTGCGTCACGCGGTCGATGCCCCCGTAGGTGCCCGAGTTCGCGATGATTGGCAGCGCGCCGCCCATACCGATGATCGACCGTCCGCCCGTGCCCGTGCCGTCGCCATGCAGCGCCGTCTCGAACTCCTCGGCAGCGGACATTTCAGCCGCTTCCAGGTAGGTGGACATGAGGTCGAGGATTTGACCCCGGCCTTCATTGAACATCAGCTCAGTCCCGGTCAGGGAGAACATGGAAACAACGCGCTTCCAGGTGAACACCGCCGAGTTGACGAGTTCCTTCGGATCAACGCGGAGCTTGTCGTAGCCGGTGAACCACTGCGCTTGCAGCTTGTCGATCATCAGCGGGATGCGGATTTCCGGTCCCGATGCGGTCTTGATGCGGCCACGCTCACGCAGGACTGCGGCAAGCGGGGTCGAGTTGTAAACGAGGTCTTGGACTGCAGGGGAGCGCTGCGCCATGGAGGCGGTGAGCGTCTGCTGCAACTCCCGAACGCTGGTGATAGCCATATGGCTGTTCCTTGTGCCGGTGGGTTACACCGGCCAGTTGTTCGCCAGTGCGTCCCGGATTGATGGGGTGCGCATTGCCGGGGCTTTGCCGCCCGTTGGTGCGCCTCTGATGGATTTCTTTCCGGCAACAGGATTGACAAGCGCCGTGGGCTGGGCGGGTTCGGCCTGCGGTTCGTCACGATAGGAAGCCGGGTTGATCCGATCAGCCATGTCGTAAGCAGCCGCGAGACGTTCGAAGTCGTCCATGCTGTCTGGTATCTTACCCGAGTTCAGGAAAAAGGCAATATCCTCCTGCAACTCGTCAAAACGGGGGTGTTCCGCCCGGAACGGGTCCACAACGTTGGTCAGCACTTCTTGCCGCACAAGGTGGTGTTTCAATTCCTGCACCTCTTGCATGGCCCGCGAAGCCATCGGATCGGGCGCGGGCTGTGCCGGTTGCCGCATGGGCTGCATGGCCTGCTGGCCCTGATATTGGGCAGGGTTCAGGCGCACATGCTCCGCGAATTGCTGCGGCGTGGCCCCTGCGCTTTTCAGCACGGCCAGGACCGCCTGCATGGGGTTCATGCCCACTTTCTGCAGCAAGCGTGGAAGCGTCCCGGACGGATCACGGGCGAAGGACTGCTCCAGTTCCACATAGGACCGCAGGGCTTCCTTGACTGTCGTTCCGGTGCGCTTGGCGAGGTCGTCGTATTCCCGCAACTCCTCATGAAATTGACGCGCTGCCGCATGGGTTTCCGCCTCGGCAGCGTATTCGCGTTCGATCCGCGCAACCGCCGATTTCAACTGGTTGGGAACGTGCCGCCACAGTTCCTTTTCGGATGGCATGAAACGCGCCGGGGGTTCGGGCGCTTTGCCCTCAGACGGCTTGGCCACCTGTTCCCCCGGCGCGGCGGCGGGCTTTACCCCATCGCTCTTGGCAACCACCGGCTTTTCCACCGGGGCTGGTTCCTCTTTTGCCTTGACCGGCGCGGCTTTCGCCTCGGCCTTGGGCTTGGGTTCTTCGTCCTTCGCCGCCTCGATCTTGGACAGTTCGGCGTCCATGATTTCACGCGCTGACTTCGGGGCTTCCGGCTCACCCAGCGGCGGGTCGGACGCAATGCCAGCGCCAACAGCTACGGCTTCGGCGTCGGCTGGGATTTCAGTGCTGCTTTCGTCGGTCATTTGTCTGCGCTCCGGTCTGGTGCAATTCCCATTGCCTCCATAATGGCAATGATCTGCGGGTCTGTTTGCTTCCGCGCCCATTCCTCGCTTTCCTCGGATGTGGCATCGAACTCACCGGCAGCCACACGGGCGGCAAATTTGAGTGCCCCCATTGCGCGCAATTCGAAATGAAGGGCAGTCGGGCCGCAGATGTGCACGTCGCTGTAGTCGTCAAACTCTCCCGCCTCGGCGCGGACGGCCAATGCCTCGTATTGCGCAGAGCGATCCGTTTTGTATTGAGTGGCAATCTTGCGCAGTTCGGCAGCAAGTCGTGTTTTTGTGGGTGTCATTGGTCTGTCCTTGTCTGAGAAGGATTTAGGGGATGGCTTTGATGCTGTCCGGGATTTGCCCCGTTTCAACGTCGTGCATGGCCTTGTCTACGGCGTCCCGAACGGCCTTCTTGTCCACCGAAGCACGGCCAGCGGGTTCGATTTCTGTGCCCCCGATCTCCTGGTAATCCCTGCCTTGGGGGTTGCCATCGGCGGTGTAGGACCGGCGCAAAGCCGATTTTGAATCATACCACTTGCCATCGGCCATGGATTGCAGGTCGCCGCCGATGGTATCGCGGATCACCATGGGGCACGGGAAGCCGGAACGGGCCCCGCGATGCCGAATGGGCTTATCGACCGGCGGCAAAGGTCGCCAGTCGATCTTGAGGTAGTTCGCCTTATAGGCCGCGTCGGTCATCCCTTCCAGATCGCATATTCGTAAATACTGGTATCCGAAGCCGTGCCCGCCACAGTGAAGCCCGTGCCGTTGGTGCGCGTCTTGATCGACGGATAGGCCCCGACAGTGCCGCCCGGCGTCCGCAGCATGAATCCCACCATGTCGCCCGCCGCAAGGTTGGCGTTGGCCACCACAACCGGCGTGACGCCGTTCATGGTGAAGGTGCCGCGAAGGGTGTCAATCCCGCCGACCGCGCCTGCCACATACTTTGCGAGTTCGGGGACCATGCCCAACTCGACGAACTGTTCCTGCTTTGCCATGATATTTCCTTTGCGTTATGGAGTAACAATCATCGGGATTCCGCCCGACGCGACCAAGACAATGGGAACGCCATAGCCATTGGCAGAGATGATGGCCAAGGGCGCGCCAGAGGCAACGTCCGTGACCGGGATTCCGAAACCGTTAAGCGAGATAATCACCGGCATATCCTATTCCCTCACATTGCCAGCAACAGCATTTCGACTTCCGCTTCGTCCTCGGCAATCCACGCCAGTTCCATCGCCAAGGCTTCGGCCTGTGCCAGGGCTTGCGCCGTGGCTTCCGCATCAATCGCGGCCTGAACGCGCGCCTCGATGTCGCGGATAATACCAAGTGTCGTGTCTGCTGTCAAAGTCGGCGCAATAGGCGCTGCCCGCTTGGGCTTCTTGACCGGCTTAGGGGCTTCAATGACCGGCTCGTCTACGCGCTGCGCCTTGTCTAGCTGGTCCTCAAGCGTTCCCCGCACTTGCGCCCGGCGATTGGGCCGGATCGGGTCTGGCGCTTTGGCAACCGTTCCACCGCCGCCCGGTGAGCCTGCAGGCACAATGACGCAGATATCGGATTCGGTGTATCCGATGTCCCAATAACCATCTGCGACGTAGCAATCCATCAGTAATCCGTTTCCACATACACGCTCATTATCGTCTTCACGTTTCGGATGTAACCGGGGAAGGGCAGAGGCTTATTTGGCCCGGAATTGAATTTCCCGGAGCCAAGGGCTGCTGCTGCGCGACCCGCTCAGGTGCCGGAGGCGATAGTAGCGATATGGAGTATCGCTGTTGCCGCCTGGTTGGTTCAACCCCGTGCGCAGCGTGAAGTCGCTGCCGATCTGGGTCCAACTGGAGTCGTCGGTTGACCCCTCAAGCCGCCATGTCCCGTGTGTAGACGTATTGTGCTGCCACCAAAGGAACTCGTCAATAACCCACGCCGACCCGGAGCCAAAGTCGAATTTCAGCCAGCCTGTGCCGTTGCCTGTGCCTGCGGCAAAGTAGTAGTCGTTCGCAAAACTGCCGTCGATGAGACCTGACAGGGAGCCGCCGCCAGCCGCAATGTTCGTCGCGGTCACGGTGATGCTGCCGGTGCGATTGCCCTTGCTTATACTGGCCCCGAAAGTGGGCGTGATGCGGCGGGAGGAACCATACAGGGTGAGGCCGATGGCGTCTACGTGAACGTCGTTGTCGGTCCCGTAGACGCGGGTTCCATGAACTTCCACCCGCACCTTGCGAGTGCCGCTCGGAAGCAGCATATTCAAGGCTTCAAGCAGCCAGCCTGTAGATAGCTCGGCGGCAGAAATGCCCTCTTGGGCAACCGTGGCCAACACGCTGTCGGAACTGTTCAAGGCGCGCAAAAAGATCGACAAGTTGTCAGTGATGGAGTCGAGGGTGGAGTAGCGCAGGGCAATTTCTGCCACAACTGACCCAGCATCAATGGCCGTGGCGTAGGTCGATACGTCCACGTCCTGATACATCCTTGCGTTGGCCAATGCGCCTGCCCAGAAGTAGCGGGAACCCTCGAAAATCGTCGGGGGCCAACCGCTTCCCGCCGTGTTGATGGATGACCACAGACTACCTCCCGAAGCTGCGGTCCACCCCGAGGCGTCTCCGGCTTCGGCACCGGGGTTGGTCAGGCCCATGACTACCGGGGGCACGAATGGAGTGCCCCCACCGCCAGAAAACCGATACGGGTTAATGATCATACTCATGTCTTGTATCCGATCAGCGCGACCTTCAGCCCGGCAGCAGACCCGCTACCAACCTGATCAATGTCGATGGTGATTTCAGCATCGTCGGCTAGTGCGGTATCAGAAATTACCGCAGGTGTGGCTGCCGTGGTCGAGGTCTTTTCCGTGTTGTCGATGGTCAGGGGGGTCGAAAGGATCGACACCCCGTTCTCGTTGATGTCCGCCGTGAAAATGCTGCCTGAAGCCTGCGCGGCGGTGAGCGATGCTCGCACTGCTGTCAGAGTGAAGGCGTAGGGCATCCGGAAAGTGACTTTGCCGTTGCCCGTGGTCAGAGGGGTCGTCTCGTCGCTGGCGGCGATGATGATGCTTTGGATCATGCTGCTTCCAGGAACAGCCCAAGTGCCGTCCGCCCGGAGGAAGTTCGAGGTGCCACCCCCCGATGCCGGAGCAAGGCCCTTGGCTACGCTGGTGAACACATCGAGCAACGCGGTAGCTTGGGTGCCAGTCATGTCTTCAGGGTCGCCAGTGCCTGCCGTCACGCGGCCCTTGATCGTGTTCGAGGCCATATCGGCGGCCTTGGCGTTGGTCACGGCGTCATTTGCGATGGTCAGGGCCGTGGCCCCGGTCACATCGCCCGTATGTGTCGCGTTCGTCACCTTGGCCGTGTTCGCAGTGACAGCAGGCGTGGCCGCAACAGCCGCGTTGAACGAAGCCCCGACCTCAAGCTTGTCGGTGTTCAGGTTGGTGAAGTTGGCGTCAACTTCGGCGTGACTTAGAGGACTACCTTTTCCGGCGCGGGTGACAATCGTGCTCATTGCAGCACCTTCCTAGCGCCAATGGCTCGCCCATCAGGGCCGCGCACAATCTCGGTCGGTGCCGTCTGTGCCGCCTCGATCCGGGCCAACAGGGCGCTTTGCTGCTGCATCATCTGCCCCAGCATCGCCAGCCCTTCCATGACCGTTTCTGTCGTCATGGGCTTCGGCTTCGGCGCTTCGTCGTCGTCTTCCATTTCGCCGCCTTCCCCCATCTCTGGCTGTGCCGCGTCCATGGCCTGCCCCGACTTCCGCAATTCGATGTCCGCAAGGCTGGTGAACTCATTCAACTGCTGTTCCGACAGCATGACGCCCGCCTCGGTCAGCAGTTTCATCGTCTGGGCCTTCATCATGTCCACGCGGGCTTGTGCCTCCTGGCTCTTGATGTCGCCTGCCGTCGCGGCCTGTTGCAGCTTGATCATTTCCAGTTGCAACTTGCCCTGATCGCCCTGCGCCTTGGCCTGCGCCTCCATCATCTTGCGCTGGCCTTCCGCTTGCTTGAGAACCGTATCAGCCTCCACCTTGGCCATTTGCGCCTGTGCCTTCTGCATTTCCGCTTCGGCCAGCTTGCCCTGTGCCTCTGCCAGCGCCGCAGACCCATCATCACCCTGTTGCCCTGCTATCGCGGCGGCTTCCTCGGCAAACTTGTCAATCTGCGCGTCCATTTCGCGCCCGACACGGAACGGTGCCAGCGCGAACTTGACCAGCGCGCCGCCCAATTCAGCCCCGGCAGGACCGGCTTGCGCCAGACCCACAACCGCCTGCGAAGCCGTGCTGAATGCCGACAGGAACTCGGCCCGGCTGGACTTCTCGGCCATGTCATCGGTCAGAACCGTGCTGTCCGTCTCAATCTCAATCACAAAGCCGCGCGTCCGTTCGTCCCGCAGAAGCTGCATCACGGCATCAATCGACACTTCCTCGCCCAAGGCTTTGATCTGCGGCTCATATTTGGCGATGATCGCCTGTTGCTGCTCCTGGAACTGCGCCTGCATCTGTTGCGCTTGTTCCGGCGGCACTTGCTGGCCCTGCGTCTGCTGCATTGCCTGCTTGGCCTTGTCCCCAAGGGCGCGCAATTCGGCGTCTGCGGTCTTTTCCAACTCGTTGAGCGATTTCTTGATTTCGGCCTTGGTGCGCAACTGCATCTGGCTCATGTCCATCAGCGATTTCTGGCTGAAATGCTCCGCCATGATTTCGCCCGCAATCTGCGCCGTTTCCGCCGCAATCCGCGTCAGTTCGTCAACCTTGTCCTTGACCCGGATCGACCCGTTGTGCTGCTTCAGCTGTTGCGCGCCAAGGGTTTCGCCCGCGTCCGTAGCCCCGCGCATGATGTCGCTGATACCGCTGATCTCGTAGAAGTCCTGAATGAGTTGCCCGCGCGCTTCCAGAAGCCCTTGGATGGCCGTGGCAATCTCGGCCAGGGGCAGCCATTGCACCATCTGCCCGCCTGCCGCGCCCATGAAGGCCGCCGCCGGGACGGGGATCAGGATGCTGGCGCTGCTTTGGTCCGCAATGGCCGTTTCCACCGCCTGCCCGATGTCGCCACCAGCCGGAAAGAACCCTTTCAGCCGGACTTCCTTCAGCAGGTCATAAACCCGCGTCGTCAACTCGCTGATCTGATCCAGCGTGTTGCCATACCGCACATAATCCGGGATCGGCACAAGGGACCGCCTGCGCCGGGTGCCATAGGCGGGCCGTGGGCAGGGGTAGAACCGCGATAGCTGCAGGTGCGGCTCGTCATGGTCAAGGATCGTCGGGACGCCATCAGTGACCCAATACACGCGGTCGTCGGTCTTGGACCAGACCTCCCAAACGCCCGCCTTTTCGCTGTTGTCGGCTGACCCCATGTTGCGGTCATCGTGCCGGACCACGAAATTGGCTCTTTCCCATGCCGTGCCCTTGAACCGGGCCTGCATCTCCAAGCGCGTCATCCATGCGCGCCGGGCCACCCAGCCCACATCGGCCCATTTGCGGGCAGGCTCGTGCAGGAAGTCCGTGCGGTCCAGATGCTCGATGCAGACCTTCTGGCCGTCCTCGTCCTCGTAGGACAGCCATTGCACCCCGCGATTGTTCATCGCCAGATCGTCGCGGGTTTCCAGCATAACCTCGTCTATTTCGCTGGCGTCAAAGGCACTGACAAGCGCCCGTTCAAGCATCTGCGAAGCCACGCTGATAACCGGGTCGCGGTCCTTGAACTTCGGGGCCACAACCGGGATCGGCGGGCGCGAGTAGATCGAAGGCTTCAGGATTTCCAGGCTGCTCCAGAATAGCTGGAAGTCCTGCCCCTGATCATCGGCGAAGATGTCCTGACCCTGCAGGCTGTAGAGGTCGTCAATCTTCTGCGCCAGTTGGTTGTAGGACGCAAAGCCCTTCTCGGCGGTCTTGATCGCGGCAAGCAGAATGGCGGAAGACTTCGGCTCGTCCTGCGCCTCAAGGCTGTCGGCTGGCTCTTGCTCGGTCATGCGGACGCCCCTGACGTTTTGCGCACGATACCGCACGGGGGGCAATGGGTCAAGGTTGGGTAATGTGAGCGGGACGGTCCTGCAGAACCTTTGCGGCGTCCGGGTTCCCAAGGTTTGCTCCCGATCAGCGGAGCCAAGCCCCTCCCGTTCGCCCCGACCTCGCCACAGGTGCGACCCATGGCCGTGATGACTACGCCGCCGCTCACGCCGACCTTATACCCCAGCCCCGCCCGCGCGTCAACGCCGCCGCTTCACCTGCAGAGGCGCGGCCACCATGTCGTCCAGGGTCCGCAGGACGGGCTTCTCGGGCAGGATCAGCGCGGGCGGGATGGTGCGCCATGCCATCGCCAAGTAGCGGAAGGCGTCGGCAAGGTGTGACGTGAAGTCATGCAGCGGGTTCGCCTTGAACGTCTTCTTGTCGTCATCCCACTCGCGCCGGTATTGCTCCAGGGCCGCCAGCCCTGCCTCGGCGCGGGGGTGGAACACGCACAGTGGCAACGTGCGCCGCACCGCGTTGATGCCGTCCAGCAGCCCCGCCATTGGCACCAGCTGGGGCTTCAGGCCAAAGCCCTGCATGGTCTCGACCCGCGTTCGGCCCGTGCCCCACTCCTTCACCTTGGCGTCATGCGGCACAAAGTCCGTCCCGCTGATCCATCCGTTTTCAGCCGCGCGCTGTTCACAGACCTCGGCATAGTGGTCGATCCCGACGCCGTTGGTGCTGTAGCAATCGAGGATGAACACTTGCCCCCCGACCACCTGAAACCACCAGATTGACGTGTCATCCCTGACGCCGATGTCCCAGGCGCGATGCACGGGCCGGTCAGGCAGCGCCTCAAGCGTGGCGTCAATGCGCCCCTCATTGCGGATGGCCAGCATTTCTCGGGCGTAGAACGCGCCAAGGATGGCCGCGTTGAAGTCGCAGAGGTATTCCTGGTTGTAGAGCGAGTATCCCATGTCCTCGCCATACAGGCCCACATATTCCGCCAGCGCCTCGGCCCGGTCTTCAGCTGATAGCGCGCCCGTGTCCTCCACGCTCAGAAGTTCACGAAACCAGTTTGGCCCGGTCGCGTTGTCAAACATCGTCTTGGCGTGGTTGCGACCGCGTGGCGTGGTGATAAACGCGGCGAAGCCTTTCGTCTCGCGGATCATCGGCTGGTGATAGGCCCAGGCTGCAGGGTTGGACAGCGCCCATTCCGAATAGCCGATGCCCTTTGGGCCTGACCCCACGGTGCTGTCGTAGCGGTCTGAGCCGATCAGCTGGAACGTGGCCCCGTTCTTCAGCTCGATGAACATGTCATCGTCCTGCATCCGCTTGATGATGGCCTGCGGGAATGCCTCGAAGATGCGGCGCTTTCCGGTGTTGCCGTTCACGCCGTTCCAGATCGCCTTGCGCGCCTGCTTTTGCTCCGGGAAGCAATGCCAGTAGGTGCCGGGGTCTTTGAGGGCCAGAGTGCGCATGGCGTCCAGCAGCACGTCATCCTTGCCCGCGCGGCGGTGCCAGATCGCAATCAGGCGGTCATGTGTGCGTTCGACCAAGGCGCGGTGGAAAGCCTGCTGATACCAGCGGACTTTATAGGTATGCTCCAAGGCTACTTGGGCTTGGGCTCGTAGACCGTGTTAAACACGATCTGCCCGCCGTCCTTGCCGGTATGCTCAACCCCATGCGTTTCCTTCCAGCCCGCTCTGGTCTTCATCCAGAAGATCATGGCCGTGGTGTCACCAGCCTTGGCCTTGTTAAACAGCGCGCCGCCCACCACAGCGTTGGCCTTGGCCGAGGCTAGGTCCAACTCATCGCGGTAATGCAAGCGCAGCGTCTTGGGATCAATGCCGATGACCTTGGCAATGTCATCCTGCGGTGTGCCAATGGTGGCGTGCAGCTGCACAATGTGACGTTGTTCGGGCGTTGGTTCGTGTTGGTTATACAGCGCCATGACGCTCCGCCTTCAATTCATCAAACGTGCGGCCATCGCCTTCCAGCGTTGCGGTCTGGCCGGTGAAGTCCTGCCACCGCTTGACGGCCACGTCGGTATATTCTGGCGCGAGTTCCATTGCCGCGCAGTTCATGCCCATGCCTTCGCAAGCGATAATTGACGTGCCTGAACCGCTGAAAGGTTCATAAGCCCAATCGCCCGCTTTGGCGTATGACTTATACATGGCATCGCATAGAGCGACCGGGAACATAGCGGGGTGACTTGTGTCGATATTGCGCGCCATCTGAGGCGAGATACGGATCACACTGTCGGCGATCTTCGTTGGCGATGCGCTTGCCACGCCCTTTTTGGTCGATCCATCCTTCTGCCTAAAGGCAACCTCGCGCTGGCCGATGTTCTCTGGCTTTTTATCGACCCACTTGTTGGCCTTGGCCTGGCCCTTGGAGAAATGGAAGATGAACTCGTGGCTCGTTGCCAGTCTTCCAACATTCTGCGCCGCAGCGCCAAAACCTTTGTCCCAGACATACCAGCCGAACAGCGGCCAGCCGCATTCGTCCATGTAGTCAAGCCACGCATCCCAATAAGCGTTGACGCGGCCAGCTTCATGCACCAGCCCTAGATTGACCAGCACTTGCGCGCCATCCTTCACGGGCAAGATTGAAAACACGCCATTCATCAGTGTGTCCCAGTCACTGATCGCAGCCTTGTAATCACGCTGCTGTGCGTAGGGAGGCGACGTAAAGCACAAATCCGCGCGCTGCCCCGCCATCAGCTTGTCCACAGCGTCAATGCTCGTGCTATCCCCGCACATCAGTCGATGCCGCCCCAGCAGCCACACGTCCCCCAGAACAGACACCGGCACCTCTGGAACGTCAGGAACAGCGTCGGGATCGGTCAGCCCCTCGGTGGGGTCAACCAGAAACGCCGCAATCTCATCTAGGCTAAAGCCGGTCAGTTCCAGGTTGAAGCCATCCGCTTGCAGGTCAGACAACTCGACCTTGAGCATGTCATTGTCCCATCCAGCGTCCAGCGCCAGCCGGTTGTCTGCGATGACGTAAGCCCGCTTCTGCGCTTCGGTCAGATGCGCCGCCTCGATGCATGGTAGCGCCGCAAGCCCAAGCTTCTGCGCTGCCAACACGCGCCCATGCCCAGCAACGATACCGTTCTGCCCGTCCACGATAAACGGGTTGAGAAAGCCGAACTCTCTGATGCTGGCGGCAATCTTGGCCACCTGAGCATCGGAGTGCGTGCGGCTGTTGCTCGCGAACGGGACCAGTGCATCAACGCTGCGATGCTCTATCTGTTTTCTATTTCCGCAAAACGCATCGGCGCCCATAACGTTATCCCAGCAGGCTCCCGGCATATCCGCTGCGCTGGAGGATGAGAAGCACGGCGACAATCGCAATGATTGCCTTGGCGATCCAGTTGGCGGTGGAGGGGATGCCGGTCTGGTCGATGATGTAGAAGATCACGATGACCACCAGGGCGACCACGAGGAGAGTGACGAGAATGGTGACTAAGCTCATGCTGTGGCTCCGTTCGGGGGAGGTGATAGCGGAAATCGTGCGTGGGCGCAATTGTCGCATTTATTCCACTATGATGGGGGTGGGGGAGTGTTGCGGTTTCGGAAACGCTGAGCGGTCTCCGTTGCAGAAAAGAGGGCTTGCCAATGGGCGCGGCTCGGGCGCATACAGTAAGGCCTCCGACGTGGAATGGACGTCGAAGGCCTGACCGTTTGTTCTTTCGCGGTGAACCCGCTCTAAATAGAACAGTACGGCGGCGAACGCAAGAGCGACGGTTTCGATCCGCTCGCCATTCCCGAAAATCGAGACTAGCTGGTAACGGACGTAGCGCGTCTGGCGGTTAGGGTATCCCGGCAGCGTCACCAGTGAAGCTTGGTTGCTGTTGGGAATGGAGCATAGCCAAAGCCTAGTGCGAAAGCCGGATGGGCGCTCCACAGCGGAATGAGCCGCTGGATAGAACCGGCAAGCTATCGGGCCTCATTGCTTCGATAGCGCCCAAATGGCGGCGGACATGTTCCGAAAGGTCATCTAGGGCTAGCACCGTCCTCAGCATAGCCATGCGTGGCTCGGGCTGGGGAAGGTGTGCTATGCCCTGAGACAACGAACGAAACCGAAGGTCATCTACATAGGAAGAAGTAACTATGAGACTGACACGCGACGAAATTGAGAACGGTCGATCAAAACGAGGCGGCTGGACACGCACGGGGATTTATAAGTTTCCAGATGAGCTAAGCGCATGACGACCGCCTTCGCTTGGCCGGTCGTGACCGAAAAGGACACGCTAGAGGTGCTTCAGAAATTCGCGAAGAGGTATCCGCGCAAGAAGGTCCCGCAAGAGATACGTGTCGAGATTGACCGGCTGAAACGGAAGCTGGGGAAATGACCGAGCGCATCAAAGCGACCCTCGACGCGGTGACGGACAAAGTGCTGTCCTACCAGCCTGTGGACAAGGGGCTGGCGACGAAGAAAACCGCCCGCAAATTGAAGCGGAAGCCGAAGGCCGATGACTAGAGGGATCGGGAGTCATGTATGTAATTCCCCACGCACGACCCTGGCATCATGGGGTGTTCCGTGGCCTCCCCCGAAAGGCTGGCGACGCGCACT
>OFQX01000140.1_pt1 | contig 23058 bp, 31 predicted proteins | sample 1542951 | NCBI WGS metagenome assembly OFQX01 (sample SAMN07774215, study PRJEB24372) | wastewater metagenome | isolation source: WWTP Novara (Effluent) | place: Italy: Novara | collected 2015-12
CTTGAGTGTGCCGATGGTGACGCCCTTGTTGGTCGCGCCGCCCGGATCGCGAGGATGGTTCACGAAGCCGCCCTCGTGCTTGAGGATCAGCGGCAGAGCTTTCGCATAGTTGGTCAGCATGTTGCCTCGCGTGATGTTGTGGGGTGAGTGGCGGCGTGTGCCGAGATGTCGAAGGCAGCGCTGCAACGCACCCGGTAAGGTGGCCTGCCTGCCGGGTCGCGGGTTCGAATCCCGCCCCGCCGCTCGCTATCTCCGCCGGTTCAACGTGTCGCGGATTGCCGCGAGGTTGGCCTTGTTCTCTGCGGTGTCATGGCGAACTTCGGCGAAGTCTCGCGCCATGCCGGAAAGCACCGGACCAAGCGCCCGGAACATGTCGTTGTTGTCGCCGAAATGTTCGTTCTGCCCCTTCATCGCCTCTACCATTGCCAGCGTCGCGCGGGTGTTTTCCGCAAGGGCAAGCGTTGCGGCATCGGGGCTTCCGGGCTTCGGCGGTTCTCTCATCACCTTTCGCAGCGTCAAGCCACCTATGGCAGTAACCAGCGCAGCGAGGGCAATGAGTATCTTGTCGATATTCTCAGGCGTGAGTAGCGATAGCACGATGCACCCTCATGGCTGTCAGCGCATCGCGCCAGGCGAACACACAGCAGGCCCAAGACCCGACAGAAAGCATCCCGTAGGTGAAAACCCCTGTTGAATATGGGTCAAAGGCTGCGATATTGACGCACCAGACGGCGTAGAGACACCCCGACGCATATGCCGCCCAGAACCGCACCAGCGGCGACCACCATCGTGCCCCGTTCACCGCAAGCCAGACGCAATGCGCCAGTCCGACAGTCAGGAACAGCCAACCCCACTTGGCCTCGCTCATGATCCCGCGCACATCGGCCAGCGCGGGGCTGGTCATGGCTTCGGATGGGAACAGAAGCCAGAAGCCAAACCCCGTTGTGAGCATGGCGAAGAACACCTCCAGCTTGCGGCGTTCGAAGGTGTGCATCAGACCGGCAGCCCGACGATCTGGATGTTGGCGTTGTTCAGGGTGACGCCGATTTCATAGGTCGTCAGGATCGCATTCAGCCGGTTGCGAACCGCCGCCTGCTTTTCGGCCTGCGTCGCGTTGCGGTCGAACGTCACCCGGTCGCCGAGTTCATCGGTGACGCCGTTGAACTTCATCGCCATGTCCATGCTGATGAAGGCCGCATTCTCTACCCCAGCCGCGTTCTCGAAGCGCGGGTTGGCCAGAGTGACGATGGCGGCGTTCGTGGGGGTCGTGATGGCAAGTGTGGTCGGCATGGCGTGGCTCCTTATGCCAGCGGTTCGGTCTGGAAGGCCCATGGGCCGACGGCGACACCAGTCACGGCGGAAACCCCGCCAACGCTGGCGTACATTTTCGGGGTGATGTAGCTGCTGGCAGCGGGCAGGTTTGTCGTCACCGTTCCAGATGCCACCGCACCGCTTTCCAGTTCGGTGACTTCATAGGACAGGGTCCGCGTCGTGCCGGGCGGGGCGAACAGGCGCAGACGGTAGATCGTGGCGCGGTCAGTGCTTGGCACCGCGAAGCTGGCCCCAAGATCGATCTTCGTCGCTGTGCCCGACCCGTCATTATGCATGAATTGCACGTTGGCGTCGGCGGCATCCCATCCGATCCCGGCTATGTTGGTCAGGGTCGATGGTTCCACGTCCGATGAGGCGGAGGTATCGCCCATGCCCATGAAAAACCGATGGCTGCTATTGGTCAGGCCAGTTGAAGGCCCGCCGTGCATGAACCCGAAGAACCCACCCTCCCATGAGGACGATCCGTTCACCGCGAAGCCGTTTGAGTTCATCCGCGCCCCGGCGACCGCCGTCGTCGAAGGCGTCGTCACCAGATACTCGATGCGCTGCATGTTGGATCGGCGGTTGCCCGTACCGACCGTGGCCGCCGTGGCCGTGCCCTGCCCCGTGATGGCAGGCCAGCCCAAGGAAGTGACTGTCGTGCCGGTGGCAGGCAGGAACAGGCGATACGCACCCTCGCCGATCATGGGCTGCACCGGCCACGGGATCACGTCACTGGGGCTGAGGACGAAGGGCATCGGCGTCAGCGCAAAGTTTTTGCTGAACAGCTTCATCCCACCCGAGGCGGGGGCTGACGGCGTCGCGATAGACGGCAGGCGCATCTGCCCGCCCTCGATCTTGACGCCAGTCGCGCCCGCGAAAACCCCACCGTTGTTGTACTGGACTTCATCGGATGAACCGCCAGGGGTTCCGCCGCCGCCCGGCGCGGCAAAGGTGCCATCGGCCCGCAGGAAGTTGGTCGTCCCGCCACCCGAAGCGGGAACAAGCCCCTTCGCGCCGCTGGTGAATGTGTCCAGAAGCGCGGTGGCCTGAGTGCCGGTCAGGTCTTCCGGGTCGCCGGTCCCCGCCGTCGCGCGCCCCTTGATCGTGGCCGTGGCGACGTTCGCCAGCTTGGCGTTGGTCACGGCATCGGCGGCAATGGTCAGCGCACCCGACCCGGTTACTTCCCCGGTATGCGTGGCGTTCGTCGTCACGTCGCCGACGTAAAGCACGTTCCCGTCAGACACCGCCGCGTCAAGTTGCGCCTTCGTGAAGCTGCCGAGAGACGCCGCAAAGGACCCCGTACCGGAACCCGTCACCATGCCAGTCAGCGTGATGGTCTGGTCGCCGGTGTTGGTCCCGGTCAGGCCGAGGTCTGTCTTCAGCGTGGCAAGCGTCTGGACTTCCGGCGCACCGGATCCAGCCGTCTTGCGGTAGAAGACAGAAGCCGTCGCCATATCTGCCTGCTTTGCCAGCGTCACCGCCCCGTCAGCAATCCGGGCAATCGGCAATGTACCAGTGCCAAGATCGCTTGCGCTGCCCGATGTTGCAACCGCCGCAAGGCTGGACGTGTTCGCCTTCAGCCCAAGCGCGGTATTCAGGTCGGTCTGATCCGATAGCGTCCCGGTAATCCCGCCCCATGCAGCCGAGGCGCTGATGACCAGATCGCCGCTACCGAGAATGGTTGACCCGTTAAGCGTCTTGATGTTCGCGCCGGAGACAAGCGTGTCTTGCTTGGCCGACAGCGCCGCAGCAAGGTCTGTCTGCGATGCCAGCGTCCCGGTGATCGAACCCCAAGCCGCCGCAGCCGCAGCCGTGCCCCATTCGGTCGCGTAGTCGTTGTTGGATGACTTGACGAGGGCCTGCCCCGACGTGCCGCCAGGGGGAATGCGGCCCCCGCCGTCAACTCGGATTGGCCGCGCGGGGCGCGAAGGAACGATGACGGTCATGTCAGAAATTCCACTTCACCTTGACGCCGACCTTTTTCTTGAGCGGGTTCGTCCCGCTGGCCGTGACCTTGACCTTGGGAACCTTGGCCGCGCCCTTGCTTGCGCCCGTGGTTTTGCCGAGGCGCTTTTCAGCCGCCGCCATCTTGTCGCGCATGGTTGGTTTGCCGCCGAATTTGATGGTCATGCCCATGGTCCTATTGCGATGTTCGCGCCGCTTGCGCCAAGTTTCCGAAGGCGGAAATACGATCCTGCAACCGTCGAATAAGCCCCGCCCGGCGCGACGGTCAGGCGGTATTGCGGGATGAACGTTCCCGATGCGTTGATGGACACAAAGCCGCGCTCCACCAGCCAAAAAGCTGCTGTTGCCCCCGAAAAACTTCCGGTCATATTGAAGGCCGCAGCCGAAATTAGGTATCCGTTGCTGAGAAGTGTTGCCGCACCTGTCCCGCCGCCCGTGATCGCTGAAGTGTAGTAATGCCGCGTGATGGCGTTCAGCGTTGCCGTTCCACCAAAAGATGTTTCAATGGCGTGGTTAGATGCGCCCGCTGATTTGGTCAGCGCCACAACAAATTCGTATTCGTAGAGACTGCTGGCATCCAACGTCACGTCCTGCGGAAAAAAGTCCTGCACCGTGGTGACGTTAGCCCCAGCAAGGTTGGCGTTCAGCAGGAAGATAAGGCCAGCACCGCCGCCCCAGACAGTATCGGTCCCGTCGCTCTGCAACACTTGCCCAGCCGCGCCAAGTGCAAGGCGTTCCCATGCGGAAGCCCCTCGCCTTGCAATATCTCCGCGCGCTGTGGCCTGGTCTACGTTGATTTCCTCGCGCCATGCGCCCCAGACGGTCGCGGTGAGCCGCCGACGAAACACGCGATTTGTGGTTGCGTGGTGCAGTTCCATCATCGCCGTGGATGCCGACTGCCGCCACAACTCGACAAGCCCGGTATCCCCGGCGACGACCCCGGTCGGGTATGTGCCCGTCGTGGTACCGTCAAAGCGGTAAAGCCCCGCGCCGGTTCCGGTCGCGTCCAAAGCAGCAAGCAGCGTCGCGTTGCCGGTGATGCCAAGGCCAAAGATGGCGAAGCCCGAAACCGCAAGGTTAGCCGCAGCCTCAATCGCATCTTGGACGTTAGTTTCCGGGATGCTGATAGTCGGATTGAAACTGACCGCCGAAGCCGCCGCGCCCGTGCCCTGCGAAGTGGGTGCAGGGTCCAGCGTATACAGCGCCACGTCAGCCGAAGTGGTCACAACCGCCTTGGCGTCTTCAGTCACATACCGCTGCGGCCAGAATCCATCCCCATCAGCAACAATCGGGTTTGCCGCCGGGGTCGCTCCGTCAACGTCGGAGTAAACCGTGATCAGCGTTGACGTGCCGTCCGCGTAGACCGTGGCCTTGGCCCCCGGCGCGATGTAGCCGTTGGCGTCAAGCGCGCGGCCCAAGAGCAGTTGATTTGCCATGATGTCTCCTGATTAATTCTGGCCGACGGCCATGGGCAGGCTTTCCGTTGCAGCTTGGGAAGATGCTGGCATTCCGGCTTTCTTCAGCGCCTCTTCAAGCATCTTGACCCCGGCGCGTTCCGCCTTCGGGCCTTGCATCTTCCCAAGACGACGAAGCGCAGTCTTGACGCCGGTTGCCTCATAGATGCGGGCAATCCCGCCGATGGTGCCCATTGCCGCGCTGGTGCCGACCAAACTGCCACCCGTGAAGCTGGACAGCATCAGCGTGACAAGCGCGGGCATGTTCTGCACCCCGGTCAACGGGGCCGCACCGGCCTTCGCTGCCTGTTCCGTCAGCTTCAGCGCCCGCAGAAGCCCTGTTGCCGCTTCAAGGTCTTCACCCTTGAAAAACACCCCGACCTGACTGTTCAATTTTTCCAGCGCATTCTTGAACCGTTCGACACTCAGCCCCTCGATCCCGCCCGCCTTGGCAATGGCTTCCTGCACAATCGCAGTCCGCGCCGCCGCCTTGCCGTTCTCAGGCAGTGCCTCGGCCAGTCGCTTCACGTCAGAAGGCTTGGAACTGAACAGCATGGTCCGGACGCTTTCCGGGGTGGCTTCGCCCTTGGTCAACACCCGCTTCAGCGCACCATCCTTCAGTTGCCCCGCCATGTCGGAAAGCTGCGAATTCGCCCGCTGCCACTTCACCAGATCATCAGCACCGCCAACGCCCTTGACGAATGCGGCGATGTCATCCCGGAGAGGTCCGTAGATGGCCGACAGGGCCTTCTCTCCTGCGTCCCTGATGTTGGCAAGCCCAGGATCAGCAAACGCGCTTCCCACGGCCTTACGGTTCTTTTCCAGAACATCCAGCGGCTGATCCGCCAGACTGCGCTTGAAGTCGTTTAGCTTGGCAATGACAGGTTCAAGTTCCCCAAGCCGCTGCGCCTTCAGCGCGGCAATCTGCTTGTCAATTTCCGCCGTTGCCCGCGTGACCGGAACCGTCCCCTTGGTCTTCAGCTTTTCCACAACGGCAGTCTTCATGCCGGTGAACCGCTTAAGATCAGCGCCGCGCTTTTCCAGCATGGCCGATGTCACATCGTCAATTGCCGGAAGGATCGTATCGCCCACATACTCGCGGATAAAATTTATCACCGCCTCGCCACGGGCTGCGAATTGCTTGGCCCGCATTCCCGCCGTTCCGGCAATCGGGATGCTCTCACCGACGCGCTGCGCAATCTTGCCGATGCCAGTCTTGGGCGGCACTACGTCCGTCCGCATGACTGGGATGCCAAGCCGTTCAGCCGCCGCCACATCCTCAGCCACCTTCGGCGCTACACGCGCCACAGTGGCCGCTTTGGGGGTCGCAACGGCAATTCTTGCGGGGATGGAAGATGCCCCGGCCAACTCCGGGACGGCAAACATGCTCATTCCCGTCAGATCCTCGGCAAGCTTGCGCTCCTGCGCCGAATTCTGTCCTGGCACGGCTTCAGAAGCCAGGCCCATGGCCCCGGAAATCCCCGCCCCGACAAGGGACAGCCCAGCCCCCGCAATGTCTCCAACCCCGCCAAGCGCAGTCAGCACCGGGCCGGGAAGCTTCCCTGTCAGCGGGTCATTCGCCAGATATTCACGCGACGGGCTTTCACCGCCCGTCAAGCCGCCGCCGAACGACCGGGCGGCGGCCATTGGCCCCTCAACCATGGCCGCCGCAGTTTCGCCGAAGGTGTCCCGCTTGACGTTCTGCCACGGCTTCACCGCGACACGCGCGCCGCCTGACTTTCCGCCACCACCTTTGCCCATGACCACATCGCCCGGCTTAGGCATGGTTTCCGGGGTGTAGCGGCCAGCCAAGTCAGGGTTTGCCATCTCAAACATGACGAAGTTGTCAATCCGCGCCTGCCGCTCTTCTTGCGGGGAAAGCGCAGTCGGGGGCGCAACAGCAACAGGCCCCTCACGGATCGGGTCAACCTTCGGTCCTTCCGGCTGGCTGACCTTTGGCAGCGTCGCCACGAAGTCGCGCAGCTTTGCCGCCTTTTCCGGCTGCCCTGCGGCTTCCCACTCGGCGGCTTTTGATTCCACCGTTGCGGCGTCATACTTCGGCGCGTCCTTGGGCAGCGTTTCGGCATAGGCGCGAAGCTTGGCGGCATTCTCCGGCTTGCCCGCTTTTTCCCAAGCGTCAGCCTTGGCAAGAACCTCTTCCACCGTTGCCATTTTTCACCTATATTTGCGGAATGCGCTTGACTTGGCTTTGGGGCGGAATAGCCGCTTACTTCTTGATCTTCTGGCTTGCGGTGGGCGACTTTGGTCTTGCCATCGCCTGCACCGCGTTTTTCGCCTTCTTGGCGCTACGCTATACCCTAAGCGTTATGGCCCATTCATCAGCGCGTCAATCTCTGCCTGATCAAAGCCCGGCTGCGAACCTGAATCGGCCCCCTCAAGTTTAGCCATGCCGTCTTGAATGGCCGTCTTGAGGTCAGTAAGGGCCGCTTGGAATTCCTTGTCACCTTGCGCGCGGGAAAGACGGGCCATTGCCGCCTCGGCCTTCCGGCTTTCGTAGTCTGTAATTGCGCCGCCGCCCTTGAGGAGCGCCCGCGCCCCGAGCCATGCGTTGCCTTGAAGCTGGGCAATCTTCTGGATAACGGACAGGCCCGCGTCGCCGTAGTAAGCCCTTCGGGTGCCGCTGAACTCGTCTACGTTGTTGCCGCCGCCACCTTCCCAAGAGCCGGTCACGCCCGGAAGCGCGGGGTCTTTGGCGATTTCATCAATCAGCGCGACTACCGATTCCGCATCGGTCATTGACGTGCGCAGCGCGTCGCCCGACGTGGGCGCGGCGCTTCCGACCCCAACGCCTTCTTGGAACGTCACTTGCCCCGTTGCTGGGTCAACCGTCAGGCTGGTTCCCTTCGGCGCACGGCGGGCGATTTCAGCCTGATACGTGGCTTGGTCGATCAGCCCAGCGTCAAGGTCCGCCTTCAGTTGCGCCGCTTCGGTTTGCGGCTTCGGCGCTGCGGGCGGCTCGAACGCCTTCATCGCATCCAGAACACCCTCCACAGTCGCCGCATGGGCCGGGAAAGCCTCAAACGGGAATTCCGCAGGGTCGAGACCCTTGGATGTGAGGAAGGCGTCATAGCCCGCCTTGTCCTTGTTCTGATAGAAGAACGCGCCGCCTGACAGGGCTTCGGAAAGGGCCTGCTGCTCTTGCGCCAGTTGCTCTTTCGTCAGGGTCGCGGCTTGCTCTTGCAGGGAAGCAGCCGCCGATGCCTTCGCCGCGTCGCGCTTCATCTGCATTTCTTCGGCAGAGAAGGCCATGTTCTGCTTTTGCGCCTGAAGCCCAAGGATATTCCCCTGAACCCCCAGCGAGGCGTTCGGGTCAAACCCGGCCAGCGCGGCAAGTGCGTTCGGATCCCCCGCCGCGATCTGTGCGCCCTGCGTCCGGTAGAGTTCTGCCAGAGCGTTCTGGCGGTTCAGCCCGATCTGGCTTTCGGCCATCGCGCGGCCCTTGTCCATGGCCCCGAGAATGTCCGGCTGCTGACCGCCAAGGATGATGCCTGCGTCCATATCGTTACCCCATCGCCAATGAATTACGGCGCGATGTCATGAACATGGCCGGGTCTTGGCGCATGTCAATCCAGTCAAATTTCGGTTGCTGCATCTGCGCCAGGGCGTTCTGCTGCGGAGCGGAAGGCCCCGCAATGTTGAACGGACCCGCTAGCGCATTCTGTGGATGTCCACCGGACTGCGACCCGCCTGCCTGCGGCGTATATTCCCCGCCAAGCAGGGCATATGCCTTGTCGCGGTGCGGGCCGAATTGGGTTTCCACCTTGTCCTTGACCGTGCCGGGCGCACCGCCAGCGGCAGTGTCCGAAGCATTGTAGCGGCCCGGCCCACCAGCATTGACCACCGAATAGGCGTCCAGTTCAGACATGCCGGGCTTCCACCCGCTAGCGAGGAAATACTTGACGATTGCCCCATCCGGACCAAGCTGCGACCCCATCGGGTCATTCCAGTCCACGCCGTATTGCTTGGCCTGTGGTTCCCCGAATTGGATCAGTCCGCGATGCTGCCCCCATTTGGTCGTCGGCCCGCGCTTTGTCGGGTCAAACGTTCCGGCTGTCTCATAGCTGATGATGGTTGCCAGCACGCCAGGGTCCATGCCCAAGGCGTTGGCCGTCTCAATGATGCCTTGGCGGATGTCAGCCATCAGAACATCCCCCCGAACCAGTTGCTGCCCCCGGCCTGCCCGCCGCCCGGCGCTGACGCGTTCATCTGCCTCTGGTAGTTCCATAGCCCCGCAAGGTTCTGCATCCCGCCCGTAATGGCATTGGCCGAACCGATGGCCCCCGCCGCCTGTGCATTGCCGATGTTTCCGTAGGCATTCGACACCCCAGCCGCCGCTTGCTGCGAAGCCTGCCCACTCATCTGCGCCGCGCCCATCCCGGCATCCGCCCGCCCGCCGAGGCGCGACAGATAGTTGCCGTATTCGTTCGATCCGTAGTCCTGCCCGTATTTCAGCAAGTCCCGCATGGCCGCGCCGGAATTCAGACCGCCACGCGCCGCTGCGCTGGACTGCAGGCTGTCTTGCCCCTGCTTGAGGCGGAAGTCATACCCCGGCGTCTTGGTGTAGCCCTGATACCCTTCCGGCATGGTGCCGAGGCCGAGTTCGTAGTCATAAGCCTTCTGCGCCGCCTCCCCGCCCGTGCGGTATGTCGCAAGGTCGTTACGGATGATGTCCCGCGTCTCGGTCTGAAACGCAATATCCTTGTCAGCCGCCGCCGTTTGGGCCTTTGCCGCCTTTTTGGCCGCAGAGCCTTGGATAAGCGCGCCGCCGATTGCTGCAATTGCTGCCATTACGGCCTCCACCCCAAAAGAATGACAGGATCCGCAAGGGGCATCCTGCCGTCGATGTCAAAACCCGCGCGACGGCACATTGCCAAAGTCGCGCGGTTGTCTTCCCGCACCCATCCGATGATCCGCTCAGCCACGACTTCCGCCGCGAAGCTGCGCAGAATGGCCTTCACAGGCTCTACCGCGCTGCCTCTGGCCTCTTTCAGCGCCCCGAGGTGGCCCATCCACACACCGGGCCACAGATGCTGGTGAAACGCGCCGCAAACCCCTTCGCAGGCGCGGAAGGTCATCCAGTCACTGTCCCGTATGTCGCCGTGGTAGGGGTGCCAGAAGAACGGCACCGCCTCTTGCGCGGTAAGGTGTCGGATCAAACCGAAGCCGCAACCATCACGCGGGCCTGGAACGCCTGAACGTCGGTTCCGTCCGTCATTGTCACTTGGCACATCGCCTGCCGGAAGTAGCCCTGCCGGTCCAGCGCGGGGAATGTCGCTGTCTGTGCCGGGGTCAGTGCAATCTGGATAAGCCCCGCCGAATCCGACACCACGTCAACCGTGACAATCGGCTCAACCTGCTCGTCGGACCACCAGTTACTTCCGGTAACTGCCTTTACGCTGCGCTTGAATGTCGCCGTTCCGGTGTAGCCGGTCCAGTCCTGCCCCTCGACGGTGAAATCGTAGCCGAAGCCCTCACCTTGGGCGATTTTCATGGGCGGTAGCTGAATCATGGTTATGCCCAAGGTCCGAAGGAAACATCAGCCCCGGAAGCACCGAGGCGGCGAAGCTTGAAGATTGCACCCGCCGATACGGAATAAGCCCCGCCAGGGGCTGCGGAGAGGATGTATTGCGGAATGACCGTGCCCGCCCCGTTGACTGAGAAGGTTCCGCGCTCGACCAAGTGAACCATGCTGTTGGCCGTCGACAGGGTGCCGCTGATGTTCACGTTGTCCGACATGGTTGCCGTGTAGCCCAAGGCACCGATGACCCCGGTAAGGAAGACACCAGCGCCGACTGCCGAGGTCCCCAGAAGCGAACGATACGCATTGTTGAACGTCGCAGTTCCGCCGAAGAAAACCCGCACGTTATGCCCTGTTGCACCGGCAGTCTTCACAAGCGAATAGGCCAACTCGTATTCATAGACAGTGCTGGCGGTGAGCGTCACATCTTCCGCAAACACGTCCTGCGCGGTGGTGACGTTTGCCCCAGCCAGCGCCGCGTCCGAACGGTAAAACAGGTCACTGGCGGCCTGAAGCGTCGTGATGTCCGCCGTATTCGTGGCCACTTGTGCAGCGGTGGCAGCGCTGGTTGCTGCTTGCGCGTTGAATTGCCCTTGTATCGCCTCAACCCCGGCCTGCGTAAGCTTTCCGCCCGCGCCGGAATAGGCAATGTCTGTCCGAAGTGGCAGCACCATCAGATTGCCACGTCAATCTCGGCCAACATGGGCACGTCTACAGCAGATGACTGAGAAATCCGCGCCGTTGCCTTGCGAAACTGCCCCAATGCGCGCCAAGTCAGGCGGGTTTCATACTCACCCACAGCCCCAACGCCCCTATCCCTAGGCTGTCCGAACGTCCTGCCGCCATCCCGCGACATTTCCAGCGTTACTTTCGCCTCAGTCGTGTCGCCGTCCCCCTGCACATCTCCATCAATGCGCGGGAAAGCCTCGATTGCAGCAACGGTGAACCGCGCGCCGGGTTCAAGCGTGTGCGACGTGTATTCGCGGACCATCGGCGACCCAAAATCCAGACAGGTATTCGTCAGTTGCGCGATTTTCCCCGCATCCGTCCCGACATACCATGAATTGCCGACCTGCACCGAGGCTTTGGCCTGCCATGGCATGTCATCTTGTGACCGTTCGTGCCATTCCCCTGTGGCGGTATCGTAGCACCACGCGAAAGCATCGCCGAAGATCAGGCAAATGAACCCGTGGCCGCGCTGTTCATAGTAGAACATCCGCTGCGGCTCAAACCGCTCAATCGCCACCTCAACCGGGGGCGTGGAAATCGGCCCGATACCGAAAACGTAAACCCGGCCATCCGACCCAACAAAGGACATGCCATTCGGAAAGGTGACAATCAGCCCATAACCAGCCAGCCCAGGTTCCTCTTGCGCGCCCCCGATGCGCTGGAATGCGTCCGGTCCCGCCAACCCCGTTACCGCCCAGCGCTCAAAGCCCGTGGCCTTGAAGATGTAAAGCGCATCCTTGAACGCAATCAGGCGGATAATCGGGTCAGGCGTGATTTCCGCGCTTGCGAAGTCCAACCCGCTCCAGGTCGTAGGGTCAGCAAGGGCCGACCAGCCAAACACCCGCTCATTGTATTCCGAAACGATGACGTAGCCGCCCAGATAGGCCACAGATGCCGGGTTTGGCACGTTACCCGCTGTTATGGTCGCAAGCGTCGTTCCGTTCCAATGCCAGTATTTCCGGCCCGCCACAGCGACGACATAGCCCGTCGATTGGTCCAACCCCGCGATTTCGTCCGTCGCATCAACATCGCCGATCAGCGTCACCGTGCCGTCAGTCGTCACGCGGTGCAGGTTTGTCCCGACAATCGCCATGATGCCATCGTCAAAGTTGGACATGGCCCGCACGAAAACGTCATTCACCTCGGCGAAGTCAGCCATGCCGGGGCAACCGCGAAGCAACGCCGAACCACGGCCACCGGGAATCATCGGCTCACGGTATCCGTTTACCAGCCGCGACGAGTTGCCCGCAGGATTATCCGCGTCCCTCGCAGACTGGCCGACGAACTGCATCTTCGGCATTAGCGCCACCCATAGCGACGGCTGAACCCGTTTTGCAGGGTCCGGTCAAACTTGCTGTTCGGGATGATCAGGAACGCCGCAGACAGCCGCTTCTTGAACTCCGAAGGGCTGAATTGTGCAGGCGCGGCATAGTCGGGGGAAAGCCGTTCAGCGAGAAGGTAGATGCACCCCTCCTCAAACTGCGGCTCCATCGTGAATACGTCGGCAAGTTCAAGGTCCACATGCCCAATGTCGATGCCATCAAGCAGCCAGCCGTGCATCATGCGATTGAGCGCATTGACGCCGTTTTCCGCTTGGTCTGCCGTCATCGGCTCGTCAGAAGCGACCACCCCAAGCTTGCGGTATGCGGCTTCGACTATATCGCGGGCTGTGGACATGGTTATTACCCCGTGCGGCCATGGTTCGGATGATAGCCAAGCGCCGCCTCCGCCGCCTTGCGGGCCGCGATAGCGTCGTCTTTCGACGCATAGACGCCGATGTGCTTAGGCTTCCCGTTGGACTTTATCTCAACTCGCCATTTACTCAATGACGCGCTCCAGCGAATCCCGTGGAATCCACTCTTATTGTCAGACCGCAGCGCCATATTCTTGCGGTTTTCCGCATCATCGACTTCCCGCAGGTTCGCTAACCGGTTGTCGCTTCGGTTGCCGTTGATGTGGTCAATCTGCTTTGGCCAGTATCCATGCACGATAGCCCAGATCACTCTGTGCGACGATGTTACGTAGCCGCAAATGCCGCCTTGTAAGTATCCTGTGCCCGTGGGGCAGTTGAAGGCCATTTTCCCGCGCAATCTGTGCGTATCTTGCCAGAACAGGCCGCCGGTTTCTGGATTGTATCGCAACGCTAGACGAACCCGCGTTGGGCATGGTATTGAACGCTTAGCCATCTTTGACCCTCCAACGGTCTAGCTTGGTTAGGCTAGGCAAAGACCTGCAAGTCGATGCCTAGCCATTTGCTTTTTACCGAAAAGCCTCAGCTTGTCAAACGCATCCCGCGACGCGGATCGAGAACGATGGGCTTCCACAGCATGTCGAAGCGCATGTTCTCGGCCAGCGTGTTGCCGTCCACCCAGGACGAGACTGACATGGTGACATGCTCGCCCGAAACGGTGGAAGTCTTCAGGCCCTCGCCCGACGGGATGTCCAGCGGGCGCGAAACCAGCGCAATGGCCATCGGGTCAAGCAGCAGAGACTGCCGGTAAGCCGTGGTCGCCGAACCGGTCTTGATCGTCAGCAGCGCGTTGTCGGCGGGCTGCGAGTTGACGGTCTGGAACGCACCCGAGATGATGATCGGGGGCGAGATGGTCGCGGTCAGGTTGCCCGAACCGTCCGAAGCCGCATCCGACAGGACGGTGAAGGTTTGCAGACGACCGGTCGAGACCTTCGTGTTCGGGTTCACGGCGAAAACGTTCGCGATGGTGAACACGTCGCCAGCCTTCAGGCGGTTTGCCGCAGCGGCAGTCCAACCATCGGTGATCAGCGATTGCGACCAGGTATCCTTGGCCGTCGCGTAGGTCACGGCTTGGGTGCCGCCGTTGACGGCAGGAGTGCCGCCAAGACCGCCGACGGTATGGGTCGGCGCGAACACCGTCTCATAGTTGTCGAACCCGGCGTAGCGGCCCACCTTGGCCATCTCCAGGGCCTTCTTGTTGTTGCCGTCCACGTAGGTGCCCTGGATCAGCGCCGCGAACTTCGCGGACACGGCGGGGCTGTGGAACGCCATGCGCCCCGAGACGGTGTTGCCGCCATCGGTGAAGATCGCGCCAGCATCGGCCAAAGCGGCATAGGTCGCCGGGGGGGTGCCCGGAGTGCCATCGAACCAGTAGAAGGCCGGATAGAGCGCGGCGATGGACGCCTCGATCTTCTCTGCCGCGCGCCGCGCCATCGGCTGCAGGATTTGCTGCGAATAGCGGTCGAACGACAGGGTTCGGTCAAGCGCGCTGATGGAAACCTTGTTCGACCAGGTTTGGTCCATCTGCACGGTGACGGTGCCCTCGGTGATGTCTTCCGAGAACGCAGACAGGTCGAGGTTGTTGTCTTGGCCGAGGTATTGCATCTGACGACGCACCTTGACCGAACCGCCGGATTTCACGGTCTCGTTCTCAAGGTTGTCGGTGCCGACCGCCTTGCCGAGAACAAGCTCGTTTTCCATCAACCGGACCAGCTCTTTCGAGATGGCCGATACTGTGAAGAAACTGTTAGCCATTTCTCACCCTCCTAGGTGACTTTCCCGCCATTTTCCCGCCACTTGACCCACTCGACGTAGGACATGTTTTCGGGATTGCGGGATGCCCCTGCCGATCCCCGCACGGGGTTGATCGGGGCCGGGGCCTTGGTTTCGGTGCGTGGCTTCGGCGCTTGGCTCATGACGCGCTCTTCAATGCGTCCGATGACCCTTGCGGCTTCTGCCGGGTTCATTGCTGCGATCTGCGCGGCCAGCGCACGGTTTTGCCCGAGGTAATACAGCACGTCAGGCCCGGCATCCGAGGTCATGATCAACTCGCCCATGGCTTTCGTGACCGTGAGGTCATTCGCCAGCGCGACCTGATCGAAGTCCGCGTATTTGCCTTTTGCCTCAGCGACCTGGGCTGTCCATGCTTCCGCAATGACTGCACTCTCGCGCTGGCTGATCGTCTCGGCTTCGCGCTTGGCCGCTTCCGCAGCCTCACCGGCATTCCTCGCTTCTCGCTCCGTCAACCGCTGTTCGGCACCCCAAATTGCTTTGGCGGCGGCAAACTCAATCGGATCGGGAAAATCCGCTTCCCTCGGCGCGGCTTCCTTTTTGCCCGCTTCGAGAATGGCAGTCTTGCGCGCTTCGGCTTCTGCGGCTCGCGCATTGGCTTGGGCGGCGTCTTGTTGCAGCCGTGCCCGGTGCGCTTTATCGCGTTCCCGGCGCTTGGCGCTTTCGCTCTTTTCCTCGGGTTGCCCCTCGGCGGGCGGGGTTTCAACCTGCCCTTCGGTGCCTTCCGGCGCTTCAGTTACAACGGTTTCAGGGGCGGCCTCAATGGCTGCCACGCTATCCTCGGTCATATGGTCCTCGCTCAGAAGGTGGGTTGTGCCCCGGCTTGACGCATCGTCATTGCGTGGGCGGTTCCTGCAACGGCTTCCTCAACCGCCGCTTTGACTGCGCCGCGTTTAACGGCCAGATCAAACTCAATCGTGTCGGCCTCGGCATTGGCCTTGCGGGCCTTGCCTTGCGCCTCTGCCGCCTCGGCTTCCGCCTTGGCCTTGGCAATGGCCTGCGCCTCTTGCTGCATTTGCGCTTCCCTCTGCGCTTGCTGCATTTGCATCTGCTTGGCCTGCATTTGCTCCGGCGTCATTTCTTCGTCGGATTCCTCAGCCACACCGGGCGGAAGCATCTTGCGCAAGCGTTCAGCCGCGCGGTCTGCATGTTCCCATTCCATCGTGCTGACATACAGGTCTCCGATCAACTGCGCCGCACCAGGAACCGCTTGCAGAAGCGACTGAAGCCCTTGCTGCGTCTCTTCGCGCTTGGCCGAATAGGACGGCCCGACCGACACATTCACGTCATACCGGCCTACAGTCATGTCGTTATAGGTCTGCGGCCCGTTGGCCGTCATCACCATCTGGTTGATGGCTTCCATTTTCTCCTGGCCGTCTTCGCCCAGAATCCGCACCATCCGTTGCGTGTCATAAATCCGGGGGATCATGTCCACCAGAATGCAGCCGGTGTGCGTGATGGCCTTGACCATGTTGTCAGCGTAGATGCTGGTTGCGTTCTGCGATTCTTCCTTGCGGGCAAGGATGGCCCGACCGCTGGTTTCGTTTGACCGCGCCCCTAGCGAGGCGTCATAGATGCCAGTCGTCCGCTTGATGTTCTCGGCAGCCATCTGCATCTGAAGTTGCAGGGCTTGGGAAGCAACAGGCGGGTTGACCCGCTGCGGCATTCCGGCTTCAGCATCCGGGTTGTATGGCAGATACGGGCGGTTCTTCACCCCCATCTCTGCCCAGAAGTCTTCCAGCCCCGCGATCTGCTTGGTGGACACCATGAACGGCGCTTTAGGCTGGGACGCCGTTACCTCGGCATCGGTCGAAGCGGCGTAGTTGAACATCCGCTGCGGGTCTTTGGCAAACCGGATCACGCTGGAGCGATACGTCTCCTCGCCAAGGTGCCATTCCTCGCCAGTCACCGCCACAATGGGGATATAACGGCACGGGAACTCCATCGGGCCTTCAAGCACGTCGGCCCCGGTGATCTTGGCCCACATCACTTGCGGGTCCTTCACCATGCGCTTGCGCTTCAGTTCCACCCCCTTGGGGAAGGGACCACGAATGACCTGCCCCGAAGGCAGCAGCGCGATCTCGTGTTCTTTTTCCTCGATCCAGAAGTATTCGGCAACGGTAACGCTGTCCGAAGTCATCCACTGCTCGAAATTCGGCAGCTTGTGGTCGCTGGTAATCGCAGACACCTGCGCGTCTGGATACTGCGCCTCAAACTCCTCCTTCGGCATTTCCGCCACGACGAAACCATACCGCGCATCCTTGCGGGTCGGGTCTTTGGCGAAGGGGTCCAGAAACACCGAGAATGGGTTGAACACCCGCTCAACCTTCAGTTCCTGGTCAAACGTATCCCCGTCCGCATAGTCAGCCCGCACACGCCAGTAGCCGATGGACGAAGCCGCTGCGCTTTCCGTCGCCGCCTCATACACGCTGGACGCATCCGACTTATTCTCGATGTGCCGGATCATGCCTTCAATGACTTCGGCGGTGTCCTTGTTCGCCGCGCTGTCTGCCGCAGTGACCTTGATGGCAGGATTGAGCGACCGGATTTGCCCAGTCACCTGGCGCACGTTCTGCGCAAGAATGTTGATCGTCAAGCAGGGGCGGCCCTCGCTCTCGCGCTCGTTCCGCTCTTCATCGGGCCACTGGTCGCCAATGACGTTGCGCAGGTCGTCTTCCGCGCGCTCACGATGGGGCTGCTCTGCCGAATAGGCCTCGTCCATCCGCGTCCGGGCAAGTCGAATAAGGGCGTCTTGGTCTTTGTCAGCCATTTCTGTTGTCCCTTGCGTAATCCACGGCAGCAAGCAGAAGCCATACCGCGTCCCTTGGGGACATATGCGAAGACCTGACCATTAATTCTCCGTCAGCATCGAACCCAATTATCAGAACGTCACGAAAACTTTCGGCATCCAGCGCGCAGTGGGCGAGACACTCCTCCGGAGTCATGTTTTCGTGCGGGTCAAGCTGGATTATATCAGCCATCAGCGCATCCACCCCTTCCGCCTCGGTATCGCATACCGCGCCGGATCAGGCGCGCGCTCGGTCATGCCTGGGAACAACTCAGTCATTGCCCACACCAGCGCGTCCACGCGGTCGGGGCTGCCTTCGCCTTCGTAGCCGCTGGTCGTCATCTGCGTCATCTGCGCTTCCAACTCGGGGAACGCGCCGACGTGCGCCACGCGGCCTTGCTCATACAGCGCGGCGATGGGTTCGGCCCGGACGTGCTTGCCGCGCGATGCCCGGACTTCCCGGATGTTCACGTTCGGGTCGATTGTGCGGATGGTGTGTGCCACCATGTCGCCGCCCTGGTTGACCTCGATTACGATGCAGTCAGCGTTCCAGCTGCGATAGAGGCTGACCGCGCGTCTTGCCCATTCGTTGGGGCTTCCTGAGAGAGACGCGTCCTCAAGAACGACGCCACGCTGTTCCGAAATTCCAGCAACGACAATGCCATGTTCGTCACTTGCTTCGGTTGCAGTGACGGCAGGATCGACTGCAACGACAATTCGAGAGACTTCTGGAGCCTCGCGTAATCGGTAGGCGTCAAGGGTTGACAGACTCCACAACGCTCCGGGGAGGTCGCCAAGGATTTCGGCTTCAAGTTCTTGTCGGCCAAGGCGCGTCCCCTCGTATTTATCCTTCAGCATCTGCAAGGCAGACGGCGCAAGGTTGGCCGCGTTGTCGAACGTGCTGCCCCGCGTCACGATGCTGGTTTTCGCTGCGACCAGCGACTTCACCAGCGGTGTCGGCTTTGGCGTGGTGGTCACAACCGCCTGCGGATGTTGCCCCAAGCGAAGGCCGAACATCAGTTGATCCCACGCCTCGGGATAGCGCCACGCCGCCAGTTCGTCAGCCCAAGCCCTGTGGTGCTGCGGGCCACGAAGGCGTTCCGGCTCGTCCGCCGAGAATGTCTTGTATCGGGTTCCGTTGACCAGGATCAATTCGCCTAGGCTGCGGTTCCACGTCTGCACCGCTTCACGCGGCAGGACGTTCAGCAGGCCGCTATCGCCCTCGATGCAGGTGTCCCGTGCGTCTGCGCTTGTCGGGGCTACAACGGCAATGCGGCTGCCCGGATTCGCCATGCCATACCAGGCCGCATCTTCCGCCCCTGTGCGTGTCTTGCCCCAGCCGCGACCAGCAAGGATAACCCAAGTCAGCCAATCGCCGTCGGGTGTCAGTTGATTAGGGCGCGCCGTCGCCTTCCACGTCGCCATGTGCATCAGCGACGCTTGCTGGTGCGGGTGCATTGCGGCCCATAGTTGCAAGGAAGGCTGCAAAAGCGTCATCCGCTGTCACCTGATGCTGGACCGTGCCGCTTTGCTCTTGCCTGTCGGCAAGCCCCAAATCCCGCGCGATGATGTTCGGGTTCAGCAGGTCGGCAGAAGCACCCTCAAACTTCTGTTGCCGCATGACTTGCTCGGCCCGCATGACGACTTCCGAAAAATCTACGCGGTTTCTGTAGTCAGCCCAGCTTGAAGTCCCGATATCGAGGAAGTTGCACAACCCCATCATGGTCATGGCGCGCATCTTTGCGACCGGTTCTTGGACCACGATGCCTTGGTATGCGAAGGGCTTGGACTCATACAGCGGGTTGGCTTCCACCCACTCGAAATACTCTACGCAAACGGCCCACAAGTCATCTGGCGTCTTGAAGATCGGGGCGCGACCATGTGATGAACGGGCTTCCCAGAAGCGGTTGCCCTTTGGTGCGGCCATTGTCAGCCTCCGGGCGGCGCTGCGGCTGCCTCTGGTTTCATGAACTCCAGAAAGTCGTCCAGCCCGCGCCTGGCTTCTGTGAAGTCGATGCCGCCGTCCATTGCCGCGCGAAGGGCCTCTTGCCCCTTTTCAGCATAGGGGGCCATCATGCCCCGAACGGTTGCCGGGTTGTTCAGCACTTCCGCCCGCCCTTGCGCTTTGTCGGTTTCTTCATGACATCCCCCAAAGCAAAAACGCGGCCCTTTTTCATAGGACCGCGCTCAGCATGATATCCACGATATACTGGAACGGCGGCTTGTCAAGGGGTTGTGGTATCCTTTAGTAACTCCGCAATCGCTACCTTGATCACCTCGGCTTTTTCGGCTGGAACCCACATCTCCACCCGCGCAAGGCCAGCCTCCTGCTTGGCCTTGCGTTCCTTTGCCTTGCTCTCGCGGTATTGGGCTTTGCGGTCGGTCATGCCGCAAGCGCCGCGTAAGCCTGCCTGATCAGCCCAAGATAGCAAACTCCGCCAAAGTGACGGCTTGAAATCATGTGCAGACGCTCAATGTTGCTTTTTTCAACAGCAGCCGTGATTTCTTTTGCGATCCAAATTTCCATTTTCGTGTCTCCCGTTTCCATGTCCTCAATATGCCATCATCTTGTGGACCGGTCAACACTTATTTGCGCCCCGATGCGAATTATTTTCACACACCCATCGCCTTGAGCGCTGCTACCACCGTTCTCCCGGTGTGCGTCGGCTTGCCTTCCCGCCACAACGTCCCATCGCCGAGGAAGCCGCGCAATGCCCCGCCGAGCGCCCACTTCATCTGCGGGAACGGCAAGGCGTTCATGCGCTTTTCCCATGCGGCCCAGGATGCTTTCGCGGCGCTGACCTTTTCGTCATGGCTGCGAAGGTCCACACGCAGGCTCGGGTCGGTTTCCATCGGCTCCGGGATCATGGCGATGGCCGCACATTTCGGATTGCCGGTCTGGCCGACAAACAGCAGTTGGTAGTTTCGGTAGGCCGCGCTGATGTGGCTGAAGGTGTCCCAGGCTTTGGTTGCATCGTCGCCTGCGATAATGGCGTTGATGCACAAGCCAACGTCATGCCCAAAAGAAGGCGCTACAGCGGCCTTGAGGCTGTCCGGGGTCACAGGGATACCCGCAACACGCAGACGGGCCTCTAGCGGCCATCTCCGGGCGTCCTCGGTGGGTTTCGGCTGCCCGACGTTGATGCGGTCGCGGCCCGTGGGCTTCTGGTCGATCTGCGCGCCCCCCGGCAGGGTGATGCGGCGGGCACGTGCGCGTTTGGCTGATTTGGTTCTCATGCTGTCCCTTGCTCCTGATGCCGTGCCAGGATTGCCGCGATTTCCTCCCTGTCCTCATCGGTCACGGTTTCCCGCCGTGGCCCCTTGGGTCTGTCGGGGTTTGCCTCGTATCCCGCATTACGCATGACGGTCTTGGCGAAGGCGCGGCGCTGTTCCATCTGCTCTGGTGTGATGTCCGGCCTGTGGTCGCGGCGGTCGGCTTCCTCACGCTCGCGACGGGCCAGTTCATCCGTCATCGGCTTCATCTCGCGACCAACCAGGATGACGATTTCGCCCGGCGTCGGTCTGCGCTGCCCCGTCTTTACCCATGCGTCAAAGGCGCGCTGCACGGCCCAATCTGGATAGGACGCCAGCGCAAGCACAAACTCCTGTCGCATGGCCGCCTTGGTTTCCGGGTCGTTATCCGGGTCGAAGTATAGGCCGAGAACCGCGTTGACCCGCTTAAGCGTTGCCCCTGGGTCGTGCGGCGAATGGATCGCGGCTTTCAAGGCCGAGGCCGACTGTTCCCGCAGAGAGGCCATCGGCGAGTTGGTTGATGGCTTGGTCAAAGCGTTGGCGTTCATGCTTGGCTCCGCTGGTTGTGGTCGGGGTTATGGGGTCAAGGGCTGGTCTGGAAATCTCGCCGCTCAGGCGCTGGATTGCCTTGGTGAAGAACCGGAACGTTGACGGCGGCCCATCCCGCTTTCCCGCCATGATCCGCCGGACCTCGGTCAAGATGACAGGAACGGTGATGCCGGGAAGGTCCAGCCACCTTGCGACCTCGGCCATATCGGCTTGCGTTCCGATCATCCGGCCAGATGGCCCGGTGATGCCTGAAATCGGGTCAACCCCGATGGCCTGTAGGATGGCTTCTCGGTCGGTTTTTTCCGCCTCGCGCACAACACCACCACCCTCTTTCTTATCTGGTTCTGGTTCTGGTTCTGGTTGCTTCGGCCCGGCCTTAGCCCGGCTTTCGTGGGCTTCGTCACTTTTCAATGGCTTAGGCGATCTGCCGCCTTTTTTACCCGCCGAAACCCTCAACTCATGTGTCACTTTTGCGCTGTCAAATTCACGCATCAGGCGGGGCGAGTAGATGCGCTTGCGGGAGCGCTTGAAAAACTCGGAAATGATCGGCGCGACCACCCGCTCGTAGGTTGCCAAATCCACCCGCAGGCGGCGGGCAACCCATGCCGGATCGTCTGGCAGGCTGCAGCCTGGCGTCATCCACATCAGCCGCAAAAGCCGGTTGTATGCGCCATCTTCCTCAAGCGTGAGGTGCGAGGTCTTGGCCTCGAAGTCGGACGGATAGAAGGGGTAATATGGCAGACTCATTCCATCCCCAGCCTTTCCTTGTGCCGCGCAATCAGGCGCAGCACGGTCGTGTGGTCTCTGCCGCCCAAGATGAGGCCGGTGGCAGTGCTGGTGAGGCCCACACGCCGGCATTCAAACGCAGCTTCGGCTCTGGCGAGAATCGCGCGCTTGGTCCCTCGCGACCCACATATCTCCGCCACGGTGCAACCATTCATTCTGGCGGCCCGGTCCAGGATTGGTGCGGCCTTTATCGCGTCTGACGGTGATGGTCGGGCTGTCTTTGCGCGCGGCCTGTTGTTCTTCCTCTTGGCCTCAAGCGCAGCAACGCGCGCCTCCAGCTTTGCAATCTTCGCCTCCAGGCTGCGCAAGATCAGATCATTTGCGAGGTGTGGGTCATGCTTCACAGCCATGGCTCCTTGCTCACGCTCACCCGCATCACCCCACCTTCCGATCCGCTGCCGCTGTAGGCAACCCGCACCACGTCCACGACGCGAACGCCGGGGCGCTCTGGCTCCGGGGGTGGCGGCACGAACGCGCTCGCCGTGGCCTTGCCTCTGCGGATTCCGCCGTGGTGCTTGCACAGGCCCGCGTCATAGGTGTTGTGGCGCTTTGACATGCGGATTGTGCAGCCGGGGTGGCTGCATGTACGGAAGGTGGGAAGGTGGTCTTTGACGTGGCGGTTCATGCGGCCACCTTCACGACGCGGTATCCGTCCCATCCCATAGCCCGCACCGCGAAGCCTAGTGGCACGAGCTTCCGGTTGGCCCTGCTCACAATGACGGATATGCACTTCTCTGCGTCGTCGGGGCCGCCGTCCAGGTTCTGGCTGTAGAGTTCATGAGCCAGCCCGCGACGTGTCAGGCCCGGCATTGCGGCCACCAGCCTTGCAGCTCGGCGCTCGATAGGGCTGAGTTTGTCCAGTGCGTATTCCCACGCCGGAACAATGGTTGTGGCACCGCAGCAAGGGCACGTCATGGGCGCACCTCTGCCATGATAGCCGCGACAATGGCCCCTAGCGGGCTGGCTGGCCCTGTCGTGCCCTTGGGCGCACCAGGCACAGGAACCTCGCCCAGCGACTTCGCCAGTTCTGCCGGGGAAATGCCGTGTTGCAGGGCCACGGACAGAACCACGCTGGCATCGGCCAGAGCCGCTTGCATGTCGCCCCCTTTAGCAGTGTTGACGAACACCTCAGAAGGCTGGC
>OFQX01000143.1_pt1 | contig 22844 bp, 33 predicted proteins | sample 1542951 | NCBI WGS metagenome assembly OFQX01 (sample SAMN07774215, study PRJEB24372) | wastewater metagenome | isolation source: WWTP Novara (Effluent) | place: Italy: Novara | collected 2015-12
GGGGGGTGTAAGATGTAAGTATCTTGAGAGGTGAGTGGCCACGTGCCACTCGCTTTGAAAGGTTGATAGATAGATAGTTTGTAGATAGATTATGGATAGAGAGATTGAAATAAAAAAACCAACAGAAATAAAACCCTTTAAGTGCGTGGTCTGTAACGGCTTTGGTTCACTACGCTTTGGAAAGGTAGAGTGCCATGCTTGTAAGGGTAAGGGCTACATTCTTGTTCAACAAGCAATAGAAGTTGATCCTAATGAGATATGAAAACCCGAATACTACAAACTAAAATCTGGAAAGACCCCTACTTTTGTGAGCTATCAGCACAAGAAAAACTGTTATTTCTCTACCTTCTGACTAATGATAAAGTAAATATCCTCCATTGTTATGAAATAACCCATCGTGAGATCTCATTTGATACGGGTATACCTACCACTATAGTTGAAAAGATTTGTGAGAAATTTGGTGCCGAACAACGTTTTGGTTTTTACAAAGGTTGGGTCCATTTAGTAAACGCTTACAAGTATGAAACCTATATGGGTGAAAAGAATGAACTAGCAAAAGACAAACTCTTAAAGGAAATGTCTAAAGATGTTTTAGACTGGTACAACACTATTTTAGATAGGGGTATACATACCAGTATAGATACCCCATCGATACCCTCTATAATACATAATACAGAAATCATAAGTCATAAAAGGGAAGAATTTGAAAAAAATATAGAGCCAAAAACTAGCAAAAATAGTTTAGAGCCATGTTCTTTAGAAGAATTAAAGTCTGTCGCATTAGATATGAAAGTCTCCATCGTAGATGTTAAGCGTACTCACGAAATCATCCTTAACAAGATTGCTGCCCGCGAGTTTAAGGGTAAAACTGTCTATCACTCGCTGCGAAACTGGATCTTAATGGGAATAGAGCGTGGAACGATAAAAGTTAATTCTGGGGTAACTCCCGGCTACCGAGTAGTAAACGGCTAATATGAAACTAACCGAAGTAATCAACAAAATCCATGCCAATAAAGCGAATCTGGAATTTCTCCCCACAGGATTTGCGTACCTTGATAAAGAGCTAGATGGTGGGTTTATGCGAAAAGAACTTATTGTGCTGGGAGGCTCAACAGGGATAGGAAAGTCATACCTTGCAGGTCAGATGTTTTCCAATATCGCAAAGGCAGGATTTAAGTCAGCCTACTTCTCTTTAGAAATCTCAAACGAGATGGTGGTATCTCGCTTAATAGGTCAACAAGCGAATATCAAATCTACTCATGTTCTAACAGGAACTCTAACTATGTCAGACTCGGTGTCTTTCAATACCCAAATGAGCGAGATCTCAGCTTATGAGGAATTTATGAACTTTTATGACGAGACTTACAAGTTTGAGGAAATTAAAAAAGAAATTCTAAAAGAGGGATATGAGTTTGTGGTGGTTGATTTTATACAAAACGTGGTTGAGTTGGGGATGGATGAGTACACAAGACTCTCCTACATTGCACTAGAGCTTCAAAAGTTAGCCAAACAAACCAACAGCACTATTCTCGTACTCTCACAGCTCTCAAATATGATGGCTAGAGATAAATCAAACGCAGTAGTTGAGTACAAAGGCTCAGGATCCATTGCTACAGTCGCCGACTTGGGGTTTTATATCACAAGAGGAGACTATGACATCGCTCCTGATGACTTACACCTAATGCTTAGAAAAAATAGACGTGGTGTGTCGGGACAGCAGTTTAATATGAAGTTTGAAAGACCGGGAGGAAAAATAAATGAACAAGCGTAAACTAATACTATTTAAGGGACTGTTTCAAAAATATTCTGAGATTCACCAGAGGCAAGAAGATTTATATGGTGGAACACTAACGATATTTGACGCAAACCAAACAGCGTACAAGAGATTACAAGAGGAGAAGTTAGTAGTTTTAGACAAGATGAATAATTGTTTTGTATGAAAAGTGTAGGAGAGATAATGGCAGAGATGATTAGAAACGACACGTTACTCAAATCGTTTCACATCACCAAAAAGAATAAAGAAAAATTACTACAGAGGCGACAAAAACATTTTGTCAGTGCTGACAAAATCTTCGTTTGACATCTACTTTACAAAGAGTGTACTATGTATGTACTGATATGAAAAAAGGCGAAGTAGCTCTGATTTCAGGTTCGTCGGGATTCATAGGAAAGCATTTAACTGCCCGTCTTATTGAGTTAGGGATTAAAGTTGCTCCAATCCCACGTGAGTTTCTCTCTTCTCCGGTTGATTTGAACGGTCTGCTTCAAGAATACAATCCTGATTATATCTTTCATCTTGCAACTGCTGGAAATATGCACAACAAGCACAAGAAAGACGAGATCTTCACCGCTAATTTGGTTGAAACATACTTTCTCTTATCAGAATCCAAAGACATAGATTATAAGTGTTTTGTAAACTTTTCTACATCATCGGTGCTACTAGATCACGAAACATTCTATTCTGCGACCAAAGCAGGTGCAGAGCGACTGAGCAGGGCGTTTGCAACGCAGTTTAATAAGCCGATCGTTACAGTACGTCCTGCATCAGTATTTGGGGAGGGCGAACAAAACAAACATTTAATTCCAGTCATCATAGATGCTCTTAAAAACGATAAAGAAATTTCTCTAGTTGAAGAGCCGACTCATTCGTGGATATATGTAGATGATTTCATAGATGCTCTTATTAAAGTTGTAGAGAATATCGATAAGGTAAAAGGCAAGGAAGTGAACATCTCATACGGAAAAGGCTCGTATCAGTCCAACAAAGAGATAGTTGATGTCTTAGAAAGAGTATCAGGTAAGAAGCTAAAGTACAAAAAAGTAGAATCTTTAAGGAGTTATGACACAAAAAACTGGTCAGTTGAAAATGACATCTTAGAGAGTCTAGGCTGGAAGCCAGAGACCGGACTTAACGCCGGGTTGGCTAACTCGTACAACTATGATCCTAAATAGCGAAGACCTCCAGATTGTCAAGAAACTTAAAAAAAGAGTCTTGGATATCTCATTCACTAGAAAGCTCTCTCACATCGGATCTTGTTTGTCATCACTGCCGATAATCTACGAGATTTACAAAGTCAAAGGCGATTCACCGTTTATCTTGAGTTGCGGCCATGCTGGACTGGCTTTGTATACAATACTAGAACACTTTGAGGGTAAAAACGCTGAAAAGTTATTTGACAAACACGGCGTACATCCAAATCGTGACTTAGAAGATGGGATTTATTGCTCAACTGGATCTTTGGGACATGGGTTAGGGATTGCAGTTGGAATGGCACTATCAAATCGTGATGAGGAAGTTTATTGTCTTGTCTCTGACGGTGAGTGTGCTGAGGGATCAATTTGGGAGGCTCTAAACGTAGTCAAGGCTCAGAATCTACTTAACTTGAAAATATACGTTAATTGTAATTGGTACGGAGCGTATTCAGTCATATCACCTTACGATCTTAAATTAAAACTAGATGCATTTGCTCCAAATGTAAGATCACGTGAAACTTCAGTTGAACAACTACCGTTTCTTCACGGTCAAAAAGCACATTATCACGTTATGAGTGCAGAGGATTACAAACTAGCATGAGCAAGTACTTTACTAAGGACAATAAAATGTCTCCTGAAAAGAGACTCTCTTTCGTTCTTAATGCGGAAATTCAACAAGCTGTGTATATGTGTTTAATTGATAGAAAGTTGGAGAAGTTATCTATTGAGGAGATTCAACAAAGCCCTAACATTAAAAAAGCGGTGAAAGAAATTAAAGCGTATATTACATCCCAAGCATGAGAAGGCAATTTTTCGTAGAACTAAATGAGTTAATGGAAGAGAATGAGAATGTAGTTGCACTAACAGGCGACTTAGGATTTGGTGGATTTGACATTATACGTGAGAAGTGGGAGGGAACAAGATTCTGGAACGTAGGAGCTGCGGAACAAACAATGTTAGATGTGGCTGTAGGATTAGCATTAAAAGGTAAGATACCATTTGTTTATACCATAACACCATTTTATCTAAGAGGATTTGAAACGATAAGAACATACGTGAATCACGAAAAGCTACCAGTTATTATGATTGGCTCAGGACGAGACAAAGACTATGCACATGATGGATTCTCCCACGACGCATCAGATATTTCAAAATTCTTAGAGCCACTCAAAAACATCAAAACATATTATCCAAATGATAAGTCGCAGATTAGAGGACTGTTGGAGACTTTAATCAAAGACCCAATCCCAGCATTTATATCCTTAAAAAGATGAACAGACGCACAACAGACAGTTACGAAACAACATTCTATCTTATGTACGGAGCTAGATTAGATAAGGTAAGATCTATTCTCTTATCAAAGAACAAGTCTAAGATTAAAGGATATGTTAAAGAATACACATTCTATTTAATAGACGTCCCAGAGTTTGCTATAAGAGCATGGAAGGAAGGAGTAACTTACGGAGACATACAAAGATTCAAGAAAATAAGGCTAAAGTTAAAGAAGCTATTGACATCATATTAGAAAAGACTACTATTAAGCGATTCAAACTATGTCAGACATTCAAACCACAGAAAGATCTCTCACTACCAAGCAACGTAAGTGGTTAAAACTATACATTGATTTAGGAAATGCTACTGAAGCAGCTGCCAGAGTCTATGACGTAAAGGATAGAAATAGTGCAAAACAGATCGGCTATGAAAACTTGTCTAAGCTTGACTTTGGCGATTTGATGGAAGAAGCAGGACTCACAGACAACGTACTTAATAACAAACTAGCAGAAGGATTAGACGCAAATAAGCAATTATCTACTAGACCAGTATTTAAGAAAGACGCTCCAACATCTCAATCAGCACGTGAGTTACCAGCAGCCAACGAAGGGACAGATGACTTTATTGAAGTACCTGACTTCGCAGTAAGACATAAATACTTAGAAACTGCATTCAAATTAAAAGGAAGACTTAAAAAGGATGGAGATATTAACGTAGATGGAAATAACATACAAATCAACGTTGTCGCAGGAGGGTACGTTCCCAAATCTGGACGAACTAATGGAACATCAGAAGGAAGCGCTGTTTGATCCTTCAAGATTTAAGATATTAGTTTGGCATAGACGAGCAAGGAAAACCACCACCGCAATAACTGAGATAGTAAGACAATCACAATTACGAGTTGGAGTCTATTGGCATATCTTCCCTACTTACACAGAAGGGAAAGATGCAATATGGAGAGACCCAACAATGCTCTTTAACATAGTGCCGGAAGAACTTGTTCGAAAGAAGAACGACCAAGAACTCATTATTTACTTTAAGAATGGTTCTATTTATCAGCTTAAAGGAGCAGATAAGCCAGATAGTCTACGAGGAGCAGGACCAGTTGGGATCGTACTAGATGAGTACGCAACCATGAAACCTAGTGCTTGGGAAGTTGTAGAACCAGTGCTTAGACAAAATGGAGGTTGGTGTTGGTTTGTTGGAACTCCAAAGGGAAGAAATCATTTGTTTGAGATGTACCAACGGGGTATAGGGACAAATAAAGAATGGAAAGCGTGGCTTCTTAAAGCGTCAACGTCAGGAATCATCTCACCATCTGAGCTTGAGGAGTCAAGAATAACATCTCATTCACAAGCATTTTACAATCAAGAATGGGAGTGTGAGTTTCTGGAAGGTGAAGGGTCGGTCTTTAGAAACGTATATCAAATAGCTACAGCGTATCCCACACCACCAATTAAGAATCATTACTACGTGATGGGAGTAGATATCGCTAAGGTTGAGGACTACACGGTTATATCAGTATTTGATAGAGCGACCAATTCTCAAGTGTATCAAGATAGATTCAATAAGCTAGAATGGCCGTATCAGAAAGCAAAGATTAAAGAGATAGCCAAACATTACAATAACGCTCTGGTTATCTTAGACGCAACGGGGATAGGAGATCCAATAGCTGATGACTTACTTAGAGATGGGGTTTCAGTAGAGCCTTTCAAGATTTCACAACAATCTAAAAAAGACCTTATTGAAAAACTATCTATTTGGATAGAGCAAAAAAAGTGTAGAATCATAAACATTCAAGAATCACTTTACGAGTACGACAACTTTGCTTACGAGATAGGAACTTTCGGAGGAATTAGGTATGGTGCTAGAGAGGGATTCCATGACGACATAGTCATAAGTCATTCTCTAGGAGTATACGGGTTACAGCCATTATTAAAAGTTGAGAAACCAGTAGAGAAATCACCTCTACAAATACATTATGAAGCAGTTACGAAACCAAGTACCTTCGGAGACTTTGAAGAAATCTAAGACAGGTCGTAAAGACATAGGTCTGACAGATAGTCCTAAGTTGTCTCACGAACAGATAAGAGACGCTCTGTTTCGTGTTCAGGATCATTTAGAAAGGTCGCAGATTCAGTTTGTCTTATTAGATGAGATAGCCAAGCAGATGAGAGAGATGGAGGAGCCACTTCTTGAGGCGTCTGAAGTGTCTATTGGGATCAGGTCTCAGGACTTCACTCAGTCCGGTAGTTCAACGTTACGCTCTATTATCCCTGACGCAGGTTGGGAAGAGTTCTTACATGGTGAGACCATATCTAATCTAGCGTATCAAGACGGCTCAGTACCGGTAGTTATATGGATTATTCACAACGATCTTGATGTGTTTAAGAATCCAGACACTAAGTTTTACTATCAGACAGAGTTTCGACTACCAAATCCATTTAAGACTTATTGGAGAGTCAGAGATCTGATTAAGTAAAAACATTGTCAAATTAGTACGCTAGATTTATATTATGCTCATGGATATCCGAGATATGATTCAGGTCGTTCTAGACCAGAACCTTATGTCCCCACAAGTACAGGCAGTAATGAAGCAGTACAACATACCTCAACAGACCTTAGGCAATAATGCTTTAGTGAATAACTTTATAAGAAATCCCCAATCAGGTCGCATACTTCCACAATCTCCTTATTATCAGCTAACAGACGCACAAGCAATACAAGATCCTGAAAAAAGACAAGAAGCCTTGAATAATGCCACTATGGGAATGGTTATGGGAATGACAACGCCTGTTGAGCCAAAGCCAACGGCTAAATCATTAACCGCTTTAGTTGAAAGCGCACGAGGAGTACAAAGAGATAGTGTTATTGTCTCAGCCCAAAATGCGCTGGACAGAATTCATCAGTCCCCAACAGGAGTTAGAGACTACGCTCCAGTATACGACTTCTTAAAAAACGCAGAGGCTGGAAAAGATACACCAGATCAAATGAGGGCTGTGCAGGAATTACTAGCGCTACATGGTGAGGCTAATCTGTCTACCAAACTCCCTACACAAACGGGGGAGATAACAGTTTACAGAGGTGGTAGGGATATGGGTGATAGTAGAATTCTCACTCCTGCAAAGCAAAATAGTGGAGCTTTATTCTTTACCGAGTCTGAGAAATACGCAAAGCAATACTCTAAAACACCTGACCAAGTAAGCGGACTTTACAAAACCAACATTAAGACGGATAAGATATTTGACATCACAAACCCTCAACATATTAAGCAATTAGAAAAACACATTCAACCAGAAGCTCTACAATCAATGAAAGACGCAACTAATCATGGGGCAGTTGATTGGGCTACCGCTTCCCAGTATGTTGATGAGATAGAGAAAGCTGGATTTAAGGGAGCTAAGTTTCTTGAACGACCAGCAGAGAATATAACTCACTTACCAGATGGCAGTTTTAAGTTAGAAGGCAATCCCGTATATTCTTATGCTTTGTTTGATAAACAAGTTCCAATGACTAGGGCATCCCTCCCTACACAAGTAGAGGGGTTAGCAAAAGAAGCTAGTAAGTATAAGAGTGCGGAGGAGTTTGTGAAGGCGCAAATTAACGCTTATCACGGGACAAATAAGTCTTTTGACAAGTTTGAGTTAACAGAAGGAAAAAGAACAGGAGGCATGGGTGCAGAACGAACAGTTAAGAATAACGCTATATTCCTTTCTAATGATAGAAATGTAGCCGATTTCTTCGGTAAAAATAGATCAGAGGTTCAAGGAGGGTATAACAGAGTTATTGAAGCCAAAATTCCTCAAGATAAAATCTTAGACTTGAACAAATTACCATCAGATGTGAAGCGTAAAGCTATAGATTTAGTAGAAAGGTGGACGGGGGATAAACACAAAAGTATTCCAGCAGATTTACGAAGTTGGTTAGTGGATCAATCTGAATTTGTTGACCTCGTAAAATCAAAAGGATTCAAGGGTGTGCGCTTTAATGAGGGGTCAGTATTGAAGGGAGATCGTTACACTTTGAAAACGCAAGGTGGAAACTATACCACCGCCATATTTGATCCTAAAGATATTTTAACAAAATCCCAACTCACCGATATCTTCAACCAATCTAAAGGAGTACAGAACAAAGGAGGTGCAAAATGACGGAAATTATCTTAGGACTCATAATCATAGCACTACTTATTAAAGGCTATTTTGATGAAGTCAATAACAAAAAAGAACGTAAAGAGCTAGTCAAGGCTGTGATGGCAAAAAACTTGCAGGAATTAGATGCTAGCACGATAATGGAGAAAGACCCGCCAGAGGAGAAACTACCAGAAGAGTTAGCTTTTGACGATGTTAGTCAATCACAATTTGAAAAGGCACTTGATATAAATGTCTGATAATATAAACACATCATCTGTACCTTCCGCAGGTATGGCTCAAAAGATAGAAGAGCTTCGTGATTACTTTACCAATCAACGTAAAGGATTTGAGCGTAGGTGGTATGACAACAACTTCTTTGATGACGGATTTCACTTTCGCTACTTATCACGAACTACAGGTAAGATAGTAGACCCACAGTCTAAAGATGTAATGCCCTCACGTGCTATCCCCAAAGCCAGTAGACAAATAAGAGGTGTAGCCAACTTACTTCTTCTGCCAAACTATCATCCAGTTGTTTATCCAGAGAAAGTATCTAAGTCATCGTTTCCACCGATTGTTCAGCGTCCTCAGATGGTTGATCCAGCTATGGGACAAATGGGACAGGATCCAATGCAACAACCACAACAGCCACAACAACAAGAGAACCCAGCTTACAAAGCAGCAGTTGATAAAGCACGTGATACAGCTAAAAAGACAGGTCAATGGCTTGAGAAGCAGTGGGATGAGCAAGAGCTTGAAGATAAGTTGACTCTAATGGTCATACTAGCTGCCAAGCATGGAGTGTCATTTTTACAGTGTTGGCCTGATGCTATTGAGGAGAAGATTAAGAGTCAGGTCTATGATGCGTTTGATATCTACTTAAAAGGAAACTTAACTTCTATATATGACTCTCCGGCTATCATAAAGTCAGTTCCAATGCTTATTGCTGAGATCAAAGCTAATGAGATGTTCTCTGAGGATGCTAAGGCTAGACTAAACCCCGACAATAAATACGCTTCGTCAATGGTCAAAGAAGCTTATCTAAGGTCAAGATTCGGCTCAGCTACAGAGTCTGACTACGCTTCTACTCTCATTCTTAATGAGGCTTTCATCAAAGAATATGTAAACGACATGAATCGAGTTCAGATACAAGAAAGTCTTAAAGAAAGAGCCGACGAATTAAAAGATGGAGATATGGTTATCAGACAGACCTTCACAGCAGGTGGCGTTACTTTACGAGACGAATATCTTGATCTTCCTGAGTATCCGTTTATAGACTTTAGGTTTGAGCCAGGACCAATCTATGGAGTTCCACTTATAGAGAGGTTCATACCAGCCAATAAGAGCTTAGACATCGTAATGAGCCGATTAGAGAGATATTTCAATACTATGGTATCAGGTACGTGGTTGGTTAGAAAGGGTGAGAACATGCAAATCACCAACATTCCCGGAGGTCAGCAAGTTGAATACACTCAAACTCCTCCTCAACAGGCAAATATGTCAAACCCTCAGTCTGCAGTCTTTCCATATATCAATATGGTCAATCAGATAATTGAGGAACAGGGCGCATCAACTTCAGCATTAAATCAGATTCCATCAGGAGTTAAATCAGGAGTTGCTATTGAGTCTATCAAACAGTCTGAGTATTCAAATCTTCGCATCCCATCCCAACAGTTAAAGCGAACAGTCAAGGTTATCTCAGAACGATTACTTGACTACGGCTCAAAGTTTATAGAACCCAAGTCGGTGTATATGAACGAGGACAAGGATCCATCGTATTTTGACGTTATAGGTGAGAATGGAGCCAAAACTTACGATAGATTAGGTATCGACTTACCAGAGGATACTGTAGTCATCAAAAAAGACTACCACGTTACCATTGAAGTTGAACAAGGAACAGGCTTTACCGAAGAGGGTAAGAAGGCGACACTAGAAAAGATAATTCAATTCTTTGTACCTCTAGCTCAACAGGGCTTAATCCCACCGGACGTCACCAAGCAGATCACCATGAAGCTCTTAGATATGTACGGATATGGCGCTACACAAGACTTGGTAGAGGGAATGGAGAATGACGCTCCTCAGATGAAGGAAGAACAAATTATGCAAATGAAGATAGCGGTTGCTGAGGTCTTAAAAGAAGCTCAGTTAGGTGGTAAACCCGCAGAAGAGAGAGCTGTGATGACTGCAAAGGTCGGAACTCTTGAGGCTTTGAAAGAATCTGGTATGGCTAAGAAGATTATGGGAGAGGTACCTGATAACCCAGAGACAGATGCCATTCCTTACAAAGATGCACCACCTTCAATCAAGCGTCAGATGGAAGCACAAGCAGGATTTGAACCAGCATCAGAGCAAGAACACGCAGTAGAACAAGCCAAGAACGTTACCAGTTTAATACCTAAAAATGGAACCAACAAAAACACCAAGTAGAGACCTAATGAGACGGGACAATCAAGAGTTACACGATAAGATAGCCTCTATAATGGCTGGTGAGCAAGAGAAAAAGGTAGAAGAGAAAAAAGACACACCAAAAAAGAAGGTTGCTAAGTTAAAAGGTGGTAAAAGCTACTCAGACGCAGCAATCGCATTAGCAGTTAAGAAACTATCATGAAAAATCTAGCTTTACTAACGTATACGTTTCTTTTTGATCCAACAGCCACGTTTCAGCACTTGTACGAGTTTGAAAAGTCATTATCAGACTTCTTTGCCGCACATGGTATGGAAGCTGAGGTTATAAAAACAGTAGAAGGTGGTGGCGGGAACAGAATGCTCTTAATAACTAGAATCCAAGAGATTGTACCACCAGTAGCCAATCCAGTAGGTCGTCCTAAGTCTCCAGGATCTCAATTTAAGGACTTATCAGCAGTTAAACTACGAGCGCCAGCGTTAGCATTTAAGCAAAGGAAATAAAGTGGCAGGTACAGAGTCTCTTCCAACACCGCAAGACACAAATCAGAACTTCGCTTTAATTGGTGTACAGGGAACCGCAGGTACCGCTGATACGAAAGGTACGTCAGTAACGATGCCTATATCAGTAGACCCAGACACAGGAGCGATGAATGTTAAAGATCTTTCAGGCGCAGCTGGGACTACAAACATACAGGGATCAGCTCAAATTACAGGTGGAACTATAAATAGAGTTCAAACAATAGGAACACTAGAGGTGGGTACAGTAACAATAGGGGCAGTAAACAGTATAGGGACACTTGGAACCCTTCAATTAGGAACGGTAACAGTAACCAATCCAACGGGAACCGTAATAACTGTAGATCATGGTACCATTACGACCACTTTGGCGATGGATAATGGAACTATTGATTTGCTCAAGTCTGGAACAATAACCAAGTTAGAGGGTGGGACACTAGGTCTTGTTACTAGAGTAGGGAACATAGGCACCTTAGAAGTAGGTACGGTTACGATAGGCGCAGTCAATTCAATAGGGACTATTGGTACGCTTCAACTAGGAACCATAACGGGAAACATTGGGACAGTGAGTATGCTGTCTGCTGGAACGGTAACCTCAGTTGGAACAGTACCAGGAGTTGGCGTAGTTACGTCTGTGACCAACTTAGCAAGTGGAACATTATTGAGTTCAGGAACAACCACAGGAGTAGGGGTCGTCACTTCCGTTACCAATCTTGCATCAGGAACTCTACTAAGCAGTGGTACTACTACTGGCGTTGGTGTGGTTTCTCTTCTGACAGCGGGAACCGTCACAAGACTGGAGGGAGGAACATTACAAAGCTCAGGTACAACAACAGGAGTCGGAGTCGTGAGTTCTTTAACCATTGGCTCAGTTAGAATGACAGTCGGAACATTAACAAGCGGATCGTTGACCAATCTAGGAGTAGTACATAATGCTGGAACTGTTCAAACTCAACTTGCAGGTACTATAACCTCCGTAACCAATCTTGCATCAGGGACATTACTTAGTAGTGGTACAACTACAGGTGTTGGAGTCGTAAGCTCTCTAACACAAGGTTCAATCAATGTGACAGCGGGTACAGTCCGAATAAACTATCAGCCTATTGTGGTATCAAACACCTATGGAACCACAACTGCAGGAACAATAGGGACATTGGTAGCAGCCCCATCAGCAGGATCAGCTATTGTTGTTACAGGACTTGATGTACAACAGGTCTCAGGAACAGCAGAGTCAGTTGTATCGTGGGGGCTTGCAGCAAATGGCGCTCAAGTCTTGTCACGTGGAAATTATGTTGCAGGTGGTGGTATTTCAAAGAATATGGTATCTCCAGTCTCAGGTTCAGCAACTGGTACGGCACTCACTTTTAATATGCTTTCAGGATCAGGAACTGTTACTTACGTTGTTTCCTATTTTGTAGCAGTACCATAATGATATCTTCCCTTTACATTGTTTTTAAGATAGATATATATGGTGGATATAAAAATTGACTGTTCCGTTGATATAAAACCTCTCAATAGGTATCTCCTCAAGGTCGTAACTAAAAAATATACTTATAGTCAGAAAATAAAATCAACAGACACCACTTACTCCGTACAATGGCAAAACATAGTTTCAGACCTCAAACATCTTTTCAGCACAGAATGGGGTTTAAGATATGGTTTTGGTTTAGCAGGGTTCTATTTATTTATTAAAACTGGAAATCCCTTATTCCTATTATTTCAAGGTGCTTTAGCTTTAGATAGCGCAACAACAAGTAATAACACTACAACTTTCAATGTTACCGTTGCCTCTAACTCAGACCGTATGATGATAATGGGATTCGGACATTATCAGGGTGGAAATAATATAAGTGGTGCGACTTTTGATAGCGTTGCTCTAACAGAATTAAAGGCACAGGCAGGTTCTTTTGGTGAACGAGCTGGACTATGGGGTTTGGTTGCTCCGAACACAGGAACAAAAAGTTTTGTAATAAGTGGTAACGATTCATGGACGGGGTATGGTGTAATTAGTGTTTATAATGTAGACCAAACTTTACCCGCTACAACTGGAGGGGCAAGTGGTGATAGTAGTTCAGCTTCTGCATCTTTAACTACAACGGTTGATAATGCGTGGGTGGTTGGAGCGTTTGGGTGTGAAGCAGTACCAACAATGTCAACATCTGGTGGTACTGAAGATATGAAACTACAAGGAGCATCGTATCAAAACGCTGAAATGCATCACGTAAATAAAGCAACTGCTGGGAGTCAAACCGTGTCTTGTAGTTTAAGTTATGGTTCAAGATGGAATGTGGCACTCTGCCAGTTAAAGCCAGTAGCAGCTGCCGCTTCAACCTTTCGCCAATATAGAACGATGCAAGGAATAGGTATATAAAAAACTTGCGGGATTTACAATCTCGTTTTAATATAGAGATATTATTAGTCTCAAACTAAATTTATGAGCCAACCAGTATCTCAAAATCAGTGGTCAAGAATCAACGGCACAGCCGCAGGCACCACAGTTATATCCGCTTCTCCAGCCGCTTTGATGTCAGTCACCGCAGGTGGCAACTACACAGGAACTATCTCATTTTATGATGTAGCCACCGCAGGTGGATCAGCTTCTACAAACTTCATGCTCGCAATAAATAATAACTCTGGATCAGTTCCATATACCATTCATCCCCAAGTGTGGGCTAAAAATGGTATTGTGGCTGTTGTGGGGGGAACAACTGACGTTTTAGTCGGTTGGAGTGCGTAAGATAAGTACAGGAGAAGAGATGTCCTATTAAGGAACATTCTTGAAGGAGGTGAGTAAAATATGGAACCATCAGATAATTTTTTATCAGAAGAAGCAAACGAAGTACCAGAAGTAACAGAACCAGAAAAAATTAAGCTTGGGGAGAAAGAATATACCCAAGAGGAACTTTCACAACTTGTTGGTGTAGCAGAAAAGGTCAATCACTTAGAGAGCCAGTACAACACAAAGCTTGATAAGGTATGGCCAGAGTACGGTAGAAGCCAAACTGAGCTTAAATCTGTCAAAGAACAACTAGACAGGTTGCAATCAGCTGCTAGTGGGAATCCAGAGATGGACCCTGATGCAGTTAAGCAAGCTCTTGAGCAAGCCAAAAAGATCGGATTACTAACTAAAGATGACTTTTCAGATGTAATGAAGCAAAACTTCAGAGATCTGTACAAGCAGGAACGGGAAACCGATAGATTAGTAGACGAGCTAGACGGTCTTGAGAAAGACTTAGACGGTTCAGACGGTAGACCAAAGTTTGAGAAGATTGCAGTCTTGGAACACATGCGAGAAAACGGATTCAAAAATCCAATGAAAGCATACAAGGATATGTACGAGACGCAACTAGACGCTTGGAAAACTCAAGAGTTGACTAAAGCCAAAGGACAAGGGATGTACACAACAACGCAATCATCAACAGGAAACAAGATACCAAATGAGACACCAACAACAAAAGACAATCTTAACCAAAGAGTTGCAGAAGCTCTGGAAGGGATTTTATAAGACTATTCAACTTTATATGAATGGAAAAAAGGAGGTGAAAAAATAACAAACTATATACAGTTAGTATGTAGTTATTAAAAACAATATGGCAATTTTGCTTTCAAACGTCAGTAATGCCCTTCAAAAGGTCATTATGCCGTTTATTCAGGACAATTTTAACAAGCAGACAATCTTACTCGACAAACTGAAGAGGAACAGGGGCGTAACTTTTATGAATGATAATTTTTATGCACCCATTCGTACCAGCAGAAACGGAGGTATTACCAATCTTGCAAACGATGGTAACTCATTAGTATCTGGTAGCTCATCAATCGGTCAGGCAAGTGTCGGAGTCAAAATTCTAACGGGTTCATTTGATATTTCAAAGCTGACCCTAGATGCGACCAAAACCGCTAAGGGTGCAGTGGAAAACCAACTGACCTTTCAGGCAAGAAGCTTGGCTTCTGATTTTGCAAAAGGTGTAAATCGACAATACTACTCAGACGGTCTAGGTATTATTTCACAGGTTGCAGGTTCCGTTGGAGCAGCTACGGCTTCTCTTATGTTACCTGACGCTGGTGGAACAGCCAATGACGCACGTCTATTAGATGTCTATGGTACAGTCAACGGAGACATCTCCCCAACTGAGTTTATCCAACCCGGAATGGTTCTGGGATTTGGATCAGCCGCAGGGTCAGGAGTTGGTACAGTTTCTTCCGTAACTGGTACGTCAGTTGTATTAACAGGTGCGCTTCCAGCGAATATCGCCGGATCGCAGGTTGTATACATTCTTGACGGATCAGCAGCTGGTGCAGGAACCTCTGAAATTCAGGGAATCCGAGCAGCTCTTTCTTCCTCAACCGGTACTTCAACGTACGCAGGTGTGGCTAGAAACACAACAGGATGGACTCCTCAAGTTGATGTAGTCTCTGAAGCACTTACTCTATCTAAAATGGAGTCCGTATATCTTGGAGCGAAGAAATTTGCACAGATGGGCGATCAGTACGCAATCTTTGTAAACAAAACACTTTACAAGAAATATGGAGACCTTCTAACCGCTCTACGAAGAACAGTCAACGAGACTGATCTTCTAGGTGGATGGACAGGATTAGAGTTCGCAGCTGGAGCTGGAAAGGTCGGAGTCTTTTTAGACTATGATGTTCCAGACGGTGAAGTCGAGGTTGTAAACCTTGATTCATGGACAGTATGTCAGGTTTCTGATATGGGATGGATGGAAAATCCTTCCGAAGGCGCACTACTCCGAAGGAGAGATGCACTTACTTATCAGGCAACAATGGTATGGTTCACAAACCTTATCTGCGTAGCACCTGCAGCAAACGGACGACTTACTCGCAAAACGGGTTAACAATGTGGTTTTGGTACGATGAACCAAGTCCGAAAAATCGTACCGATTAGCTAGATCGGGATAATTAGAGTTCAACTCTCTAACTAGCAAGTTTATGAAAACGAACGACATCGCTAAAGAGGATTTTAAGTTCTTCAAAGAAGCTGGCGATCCGGGCTTCTCACCTGAGCGTAATAAAGCTGTGGTAGAGGCTACCATTAAAAAGCACGAAGCTAACATAGCTCGTAAGAATAAGGATTACGTCAAACAAATTGAAGAGAGATCAGATGTAGTAGCATCTTATCTTAAAAGTAGATGGGCGCAAGAGGGCAATCCAATAGATACGTACATAACACGTGAGTTGATGGCTCAATTAAGAGGACAGAAACGATTAGAGACTATAAGAACTCTAGCAAGTGGAAAGAAAATTATAACTTTTGATGAGATAAACTAAAGGAGGTGACTCATATGAATCAAGTTGACAAAGAAAGAATAGCACAGCTTAGAAGCTACGGCACGTTTACACGTGAACAAGTAGAAGAGTACGTTGTGTTAGTTAAAAAAGAAGAAGCCCAACCCGTAGAGGTTGAAGCTCCAGTTGAGATTATAGAAGTTAGAAAATCAAAAAAGAGATAACTATATATTAGTTATTAAAGGAGGTGAAATAAATTGTCATTAAAAAAATACTTTCCAGACTTTCAATTCTCTGGAAACAAAGTTAGCCCAGACGAGATCGACCAATATACTCAGTACACAGTAACATTCCCAACCACATCAGCAACTTGGGTTGGTACTACTGCAGTTGGAACATCAACTCAGGCTAAAGCGTTGGTTTTAATCAATGCAAAATTGGATTATCCAAGAAATCTATTCGTAACAACTTCTGGATCTAACGATCTAGGAGGTACGTTTGTGATCAATGGAAAAAACCAATTTGGTCAATCAATCACCGAGTCAATCGGATTTGGTACAGTTGTAACGCCCGGTACATCAGCAGTAGGAACTAAAGTGTTCGCTAATGTTGACTCTGGAACTTGGACATTTGCAGCAGGATCTGCAGGTTCGGGTACTCCAAAACTAGGCGTAGCAGTTGGAGGTACAGCAGGTTCAGTGGCAACATTTGGACTTCCTGTCAAAATCGGTGCAGTTACAGACGTTAAGTCGATAACTCACTTGAAAAACTTTGTTGCAACTACCTTAGACGGTGGAACGATAAGCTCTTCCTTAGTCGGAACAGCTAATCACACTTTCAACGGTACAGCAGCACTTGGAACCGCAGACGTATTCGTAGTTACCATCAAAAGTACCTATGATTCTTCGCAAGAAGTAAACAATGCAGGTTTGTAAAACTATATGTTTTCATAGCGGGTCTCACCCTTAGAGGCTCGCTATTTTTTTGCACTTGCAATTATTAAATCGTTTCGTGTACTATTTAATACATGGACGATCTTAACGGATTTTTCTTCAAGCCCCCTCTGGAGGCAAACTTCATACCAAACATACTAGGTGAGGTCTATAGAGATAGAGTCTATGACCAGTTCATGCCAAAGGATAAAAATAAAACTCTGTGTCTTGAGGTTGGTGGGAACTTAGGTTTAGTGAGTTACTACTTCGCACGACACTTTGAGAAGGTCATTGTCTTAGAACCATCTGCTAAACACTTTCCAGTCTTACTTCAAAACTTAGAGTACAACAAACTCACAAACGTTATGCCTCTTAAACTAGCTCTAACTAACAAGAACGGAACGGCAGAGTTTTATCATCATCCAAATCAAACCATGTTCTCACTGCGACCTGAAGTCAACGGATTACCCGATGAGAAAGAAGAAGTACAAACTATGGACTTTGAGACTCTGTTTAAGACGTATGATATTGAAAAAGTGGACTTTTTGAAGCTAGACACCGAAGGAGAGGAAGGAAATATCTTTATGTCAGAGGCATTTGAGAAGGTTGCTCCCAAAATAGATAAAATAGTCTATGAATGGCATGTTTGGAGTAATGTGAATCACAACTTAATAAACGGGATGCTTAAAGACTTTGGATTCACTGTCACTCAGATCCCATCAGACGCTACAATTTTCTCCGCAGTAAGATGAGTAGAGATAACTGGCAACGATACCATGACGAGATATTTGTAGGCAAGCAGTATGATCGTGGTATCAAAAAAGATCATTACAAGGTAGTTATGGACATCGGAGCTAACGTAGGTCATTTTTGTGATTATATTCACGACAAAGCTGATGTAATCTACGCCATAGAACCCGGAGCTGAAAACTACGAAGAACTACTTAAAAACATAGAAGAGAAGAAACTCACCAAAGTTAAGCCATTCAACGTCGGTCTTGCTACAGACGATGGAGAAGTTAAGTATGATCCGTTTGCTGAGAGTTCCCACTGGTGTCACCAAGACTACTCAGATACCATCAAAGTGCGGTCTTTAGCTTCATTTGTCAAAGAACACGATATTAAACAGATTGATTTGATGAAGATAGATTGTGAAGGATGTGAACAAGATGTATTTGCCATAAACTTGCAAGAGCTACCAATTCCAATACGAGAAATAGTCGGGGAGATTCATAACGGGTTTGACGCTACTATATTTGAAAAACTAGGGTACACATTTGAACATAGTGGTGTATTGTTTTATGCTTATTTAGACGAAGCGAAGTTACCAATTCTAAGTGATGGTGAGGAAACTGTAATACAGCGTAAAGATCCTGCCTCGCTTTCCTAACGTGGCTTCGCTTCCTATATGAAAAAAATAATATTTTATATTCTTTATTTCGGGTTTATCTTTACTATGCTAGGGCTAGTGATTTGGTATTGGTATTTTTTGTCGTGTAAGGATATTAGAAGTTTCTTGTGGGGAACAGGAAGCACACCTGCAAGATGTATAAGTATATGATGAAAATAATTGATACAAGACTTACGAGAGAAGAATTATTTGAGCTATATTGTCCTAATCATGGAGTGCTAAAAGAATACAAAAAGACAACTCTTGGAAGCTTTATTCATGTGAAGTATATAAATGGTAGACCGAATTATTTCAATATCTATAGTTGTCCTAAAAGAAGATTTTTTGGTTTATTGGGTTGTAGCAGTTTATTATCATTTGTTCCCGTAAAAGAAGATAAAACTAAATGAAAAAAGTAATTGCATTTATACCTGCGGGAGGCGAAGAAAACACCAAGTATGCCAACTGGTTAATTAACTCTATCCGTAAGTTTCATAGTGCGGAAGAAATACCTATCATCATACGGGATAATCCCAATCCTAAAGATAATTCCTTCTGGTACAGAGCTACGCCTATTATTGCAAACGAACTACTTAAAGAATACGAAACGGTAATTAAGATGGATGCCGACATGATATGTTTTGGTAAATTAGACCACATCATAAACGGTACGTACGACATCGGAACGGTCTTAAACATCAACAGAATAGATCCAAGAACTTACGGATTGGTTACAATTCAAGGCGTTCAGCCAAATGAGTACTATAATAATGGTTTGGTTGCTCTAAGGAACAAAGAGATGGTGCAAAAATGGCTCAATTTGTGCCATTCTAAGTACTTTGATAGATTTCAGTATAGGGAACAAGACTTTCTAAATATACTCGCTCATTTTGGCGATTATAACGTTAAATGCTTTGACTCAGATGCTAGTAATCCGTCTTTCAATGGACTTGTTGCCAAAGGAGAGACCGTTAATGCAGTATTAAAAGACGGACAAGTAGTAATTCCAAAAGGAGCAGACGGCTATCCAGATAGAGATACGGTATTAAAGGTATGGCACAATGGCGGTGGAGCAGGAGAGAAGAAGATGCAGTATCGTATACATTTCTCAGAGGAAATTATTAAGTATATAAATTGGTTGATAAGCGATAGTAAGGAACCATATAAGGAGGTGTCTAAATGAAATGCATTATTTGTTACAAACCAGCAGATGTTATTTATGACGCTCAGACAATGTGTAAAGAACATTTTGAGCTTCTTTTTAAGGACCAGTTCGGAGTCAAGAATATGTCAGATAAAAAGTCATGGGGTAAAAGTGTGTACGAAATGAAAGGGTATAAAGTATGAGAAAACTAAGAAATTCTAAAGGACAATTTGAAAAAGGAAACTCGGGTTATTGGCTAGGTAAAAAACGTCCAGACTTAAAAAATACGGGAGCATCTTCAACGATGTTCAAAAAAGGCATTAAAGTATGGAACAAGGGTATTGAATGGGAGCTAATGAAAGGGAACACCAATGGTTTCAAGAAGGGAAATAAATCATGGAACGAGGGAATGAAGTTGCCATATAAGCCACGACTCAATATGAGAGGAAAGGCGGCTTGGAATAGCGGTCTCACTTATAAAGATGACGAAAGAATACTAGCTAAAGAAAAAAGCCCATCTTGGCAAGGAGGACTCACTAAGGTAAATTGGAGCATGAGACATTTGTCAGATTATAAACATTTTAGAGTAAAGGTTTTGATACGAGACGGATATAAATGTATTCAGTGTAAGTCTGCAGACAATCTTCACGTAGACCATATCAAACCTTTCTCTCTTTATCCTGAATTGCGATTAGATGCCGACAATGCTAGAGTATTATGTAGAGATTGCCACGTTAAAACTTCAACTTGGGGTGGTAGAGTTGGAACAAGAAAGGCGGTGATGGTTTATGGTAGAAGTACCTAAAAGGCGATTACGTATTATGTGTAATACGAATTCGCCTCACTAGCATAGTACGTCAGGATACGGAAGCCAAGCTCACGATCTGTTACCACGTATGCAAAAAGCTGGCTATCCAACAGCTAGCTTGAGTTTTTATGGGCTAGAGGGAAATCGTGTCCGATGGAAATGTCAACAGCCATGTTGTGAAGGACAGTGGCCTGAGATTGAAATGTACCCTAAAATCGGTGACGCTTGGGGAAATGATGCTATTATCCCCCACTCACAGCACTTTAAGGCAGATGTTGTGTTCTCTCTACAAGATATATGGGTACTAGATCCCAATATGCTAAAAGCTATCCCAAGATGGATTCCAATAGTTCCAATAGACCACGAACCAACTCCACAAGCTATATTAGACAGATTGAAACTAGCTTACCGAATAGTCACCTACGCTCAGTTTGGTAAAGACGAACTTCGTAAAGAAGGTCTATATTCAACATTCATTCAGCACACTGTAGATACAGATATTTTCAAGCCACAAGACAAAAATGAGATTAAAAAGACTCTTGGAATCTCTGAAGATACTTATTTGTTTGGAATGGTAGGGGCGAACAAAGACAATCCCGCCCGCAAGTCATTTCAAGAAGTTATAGATGCTTTTAAGATATTTCACGACAAGCATCCAAAATCAGCTATCTATTTTCACACTTTACTAGAACAGCAAGGTGGATTCAACATCTCAGCATATTGTAAGTTTTTAGGCTTAGAGAAAGCAGTCTACAATCTTCCAGTTTATGATCAGATGTTTAAGGTTGATAGACGTGGTATGGCGAGCGTGTATAACGCATTTGATGTCTTAATGATGCCATCAACCAATGAAGGATTCGGAGTACCAGCAATTGAAGCTCTATCATGTGGTGTACCGGTAATTACAAATGACTTTACAGCTATGCGTGAGTTAGTTGAGGAGGGAGTTACGGGATGGAAGTCTGAGGTGTTAAGTAAGAGATTCACACCGCTTGGGTCTTATGTTGGAGTACCGTCTACGAAATCACTTTATGAGTGCATGGAGAAGTCATTTTCAGCAGATCGTGCCAAGATGGGTAAAGCTGCTCGTAAAGTAGCAGTTGAGAAGTATGATACGAACAAAATCTTCACTACTAAGTGGTTGCCGTTTTTGGAGTCTCTGGAAAATGAGATTTATGGGCCTGCAGATAAAAAACTTGCTTGATTTTAACTCCTAATATAAGATTTGAGCATGAGCTATCCAACCTCTATTTATGCGGGAACTTCTGTAGCAGGTACAACTTTAGTCTCTGATGTCGATCATGCAGCCAATCATAATGGTGCAAATGGTGAATTAACAGCTATTGAAACCGTACTTGGTACAACTGCAGGTACTTCTGTTCTTAAAAACTTTGCAGCTGGTGACTTTCCCGCTCGTGTCAACTCCTCGAACGTACTTCAACAAGAGATGGTAGGAACTCTCAGCTCATCATTAATTGGTACTTCTCAAATAACGGGTGGAACATTAGCTTCCGCAAGCATTGGAACTCCCACAATTATAGGAGGTACCATTGCAGGCTCAGGGACAGTGACTCCAATTTCAATAGGAGTCAATCTAGCACCCACAGTAGGGACGCTTTCTGACTCGTCAGGTGGTACTATTTTCGCAAATGCACAGGCAGCTTCTCTCTTTGAGATAACGCTTGGCACTAATGCAACAAATAGGACTCTTGGAACTCCACAAAACCCAACTAATGGACAAGCTATAACGTATCGTATCAAGCAAAACGCAGCGGGTGTTGGGACTGTGTTATGGGCTTCTGTATTTAGATTTTCATCTAATGTAGGAACGCCTACACTTGGAACAGCTTCAACATGGAATTACTTTGGTTGGAGATATAATCAAGGAGACGTTAAGTGGGACTTTGTGGGTCAAAGTTTGAACGTAATTTAATATGGCTCAAAGACAGTTTAGAAGTGACGATACTTCGCCTTGGATACATGGGTTTGGGAATGGTTCAGATGGTGCTACTGCTATAAACACCTCAACTGA
>OFQX01000147.1_pt1 | contig 22464 bp, 26 predicted proteins | sample 1542951 | NCBI WGS metagenome assembly OFQX01 (sample SAMN07774215, study PRJEB24372) | wastewater metagenome | isolation source: WWTP Novara (Effluent) | place: Italy: Novara | collected 2015-12
GAAGTGGCGCAAACAATAATCTTGCTACTGAATATAAATTAAAGCAAGGGCAAGCTATAGAGCTTGTAAGAGTGGCTTTAAACGGCAAACAAAATAGTACAAGCAAAGCCTTATCAATAGCGTTAAAACTAATTAAAAAAGATTTGCCGCTGTGCAGACTGGTTGTAAGTTATGCAGATTGCGACCAAGAACACTATGGCACCATCTACCAAGCTACAAACTGGTATTACACAGGTACGCAGATGCAGAATGTACACGATAGCAGTTGGGTTATTAAGGGGAAGCGATACCACGGTAGAATTATAAGCGATTTTGTTAAAGAAAAAGGTGGATTAAAAGGGCTAAGTAGAGAACAGTTTTTGAAAAAATATTATGATTCAAATGCTCAACAATATATAACGAAGGGTAAAATAAAATACTTATACCCTTTAACAAAAGATATTTTACCAATGTGTAAGGCACTTTCAAAGCCTTATCCAAAGAAACAACATGCGGAAATAGCACAAGGTAGTGCGGCAGCCTTCCAGGTTGCAGATGACGGTCGGCCCGATCTTTCCGCTCAATAATTTATTTAATGAATAGTTTAAAAATTAATAAAGCCACCAAATAGGTAGCTTTAATCTTTTTTGTCTATTATTTTTTAAGTGGTTATTAATTCACAAAAAGAGTAAAAAACGTTTCCCACTACTATAATTACTTTGCTAAAGTAAAGTAAACCAATGAAAAATAAAAATATTTTTTATGCCATTTAAAAAAGGAGTAACACCGCCAGGGGCAAAGCCATTTAAAAAAGGGCAAAGCGGTAACCCGAAAGGCAGGGTGCCAAAGATACCGGAACTGGAAAAACTTTTAGCGGAGGTGCTTGGTGAAGAAAAGGACGGCATCGAAGCTGCTAAGGCTATTCTTATGGCATTAAGACTTAAAGCTACTAAAGGCGATGTAAGGGCAGCGGAGGTATTACTGGATAGGGCTTATGGTAAGGCGAAACAAAACTTTGGCTTCACCGACTCCGATGGAAAGGATGTTAAGCCGCAATTAATATTTCAACCCGCACCAAACTGCACCCCGATTAATGATACTGATAATTCCACTACGTAATTCCGGAAACTTCGAGAACTTGCGTTATGCTTTTCGCTCAATCTGCTTGCACATGCCTATAACGGATTGTGTTATAGTTGGCGGTAAACCGAAATGGTATAAAGGTTTTCACGTGGAACATAAAGACTACGGTATTGAGCGCAAAGAAGAAAATATAAGGGATAAGGTAATTGCCGGTGCAGAACTGTTAGGTGGGGAGTTTTTAATGGCCAATGATGACCACATATTAAACGCTCCGATTACCAAAACATTTAACAAGGGGTTACTTTCAGAAACTTTAGCAACCCGAAATCCGAACGGCAGTTATGCCAGATTATTGACTAACACCATTAAGCGTTATGGTGATGTTGAAAATGTAGATTGCCACGCTCCGATGATTATGAATAGCGAAGGGGTTAAGCTAACAAAGTTCGACTGGCCAAAATTTGGCATAGGGTTTAAAACCTGCTATGCACAAGAAAATGGTATTGTTTCGGAGTATATGCCGGATTGCAAAGTTTCGGTAATACCAGAAAACCGTGAGTGGTATAGTTTAACACCAGGCTTTAGGGTTAAGACCTTAAAAAATATTTTCCCAGAGCCTTGTATATTTGAAAAATAATGAAAACAGTTGCCTTAATTACAGCATCTTTCGGAGCTTTTGATAAACCAAAGGTTCACGTAAAGCAAACCTATCCTTGCAACCTGTATTATTTTGACGAAAGCAATGCACATTTTCCTATGCATACACAAGATAACCGCATGAAAGCGAAGTTTTACAAGATGTTAGCACATCGGGTTTGCGCTGAAGATATTTTAATTTGGGTAGATGGAAATGTTGAAATATGCTCCCCGACCTTTGTTGAGGAAATAGTGAACGAGCTTAATGGCAGTTTAAATGATGTTGCCATTTCTGCACACCCAACAAGGGTTAACCCCCGGCAGGAGGCTAATTTCATTGTTAGTAATATCAATGCCGGTAATGCTTATCTTGGTAAACGATATGAAGTGGAATCAATCATGAAAGAAGTTGATTCATTCGAAAAGGATTACCAGGGCTTATATTGGTGCGGTTTATTCGCACGGCTAAACAATCCAAAGGTTAATGCCGCATTTGATAGTTGGTTTATGGAAAATATCCTTTGGACAAATTTTGACCAAAATAATTTCGTTAAAATAGTTAACTTACACCACCTGCATCTTTCCGTTATGAAGTGGGGTGAGTTTTACGGTAATAAAAATTATAAAATACACAAGCATAATGACCCGAACCGAAATAATAAACCAGCTAATAGAAGATAACAATTACAGGTCTTACCTTGAAATTGGTGTTTATGATAAAAAGAACTTTAATGCAGTTAAGTGTAAGTTTAAAGTAGGAGTTGATCCTGACCCGAAAGTCAAGGCGACTTATGTAATGACCAGTGATGAATATTTTAATCCCAAGATAGGCAAGATTATACCGTACGACCTCATCTTCATAGACGGCCTCCACCATGCCGACCAAGTCCTCCGAGATATTAACAACGCAATTTCCTGCCTTAGCCCAGGAGGCACAATCGTTGTGCATGATTGCAATCCGACAACTGAAGAAATGCAAATAGTGCCACGTATGCAGGGCGAATGGACGGGTGATGTATGGAAGGCGTGGCAGGAATTGAGGGCTACCCGCAGCGATTTAAAAATGTTTGTTTATGATGTTGATTATGGGGTGGGGATAATACAGCGAGGGGAACAGGAATTGCTTAAAACTATTGCTAAAACATACGCTGAATTTGACGCAAACCGAAAAGAAATATTAAACCTTGTGGAAATATCGGTACCAATTTCCATTTGCATTCCGGCATTTGAGCAATACGGTTTTGGTGAAAGCACCCTTACTAATTTGCTTAATAGCCTGAAGGATCAGCAAGGGGAGTTTGAAATAATTGTTTCCGACAATTCCGGCAACCTAAAAGAAATATGCAGCAAGTACCCAAAGGTGCAATATTATTTCAATCCTATTAAAGGTATAAGCGAAAACACGAACTTTGCCATATCAAAAGCTAACTTTGAACATATAAAATTAATGTACCAAGATGATATGGCTTACCCTGGCATGGTGAAGGAATTTAGTAAAGCACTTGCCATTCACCCGTGGGTAATATCCCAGGGGTTTGCTATAAATGAAAAATGCATTAAGGTAAGGCCGACCAGCCCGAGATATACGGAAAATGTTATCCGTGGAAAAAATACAATCGGTATGCCTTCTGTTTGCGGGTTCAAGAAAAATAATATAAAATTTGATACAAACCTGTTAACCTTACTTGATTGTGAGTTTTACTGGCAGCTTTATAATGCATTTGGAAATCCTTATGTTATCTGTAAAAAGCTAATCGGCTCCCGCTATTGGGATGGAAGCACAAGTAGGAAACAAGGCAACCACACGGATAAAGAATGGTTATATTTGCAAGATAAATGGCCGCAACTACGATCATAAAATACACTCCAGTTTTTGAAGCTAATAAGGCCGCTTATGATAGTGGCCTTTATAGGTTTATATGCAATGAAGGTGGCAGCCGTTCAAGTAAATCATATAGTTTAGCGCAATTAATGTGCGTAATTGCTTTAACTCAAAAGAAAGAAATTACCGTAACCTCACCTTCATTGCCACATTTAAAGCGTGGTGCAATGAAGGATGTTTTGGACGTTATAAAGGACTGGGGATTGTATGACGAAAAGAACCACAATAAAACAGATAATATTTTACGGTTTCCGGCAACCGGTTCTTACATTGAGTTTTTCGGGATTGAAGATGTAGGTAAGTTACGTGGCCCGGGGCGTGATATACTTTGGATGAATGAAATGAATTTGCAAAACAAAAATGCATATACACAGCTTGCATTAAGAACCAGGGAGGTTATTTTTGGCGACCTCAACCCAGCAGATGAATACAGTTATGTTTATACATTAGCGGACGATCCTAAAAATAAAAAAATTCATTCTACATATTTAAACAATTTGCAGTTTCTTGCAAAAGCACAAATTGACGAAATAGAATCACTGAAAGATGCAGATGAAAACCTTTGGAAGGTATTTGGTTTAGGATTACGAGGTACCAGCAGCGAAACTATTTACACCCACTGGAAAGAGTGTGAAGCATTCCCGCAATGTGATATGGTTTGGTACGGCCTTGATTTTGGATTTAACCATCCAAACGTATTAGTAAAAGTTGGCGAATTGGATGGTAAAATTTATGTAGATGAACAAATTTATGAAACTAAATTAACAACGGATGACCTTGCTTACCTAATTAAAACTTTAGGAATTGACAGCAACCAAGAGATATTTTGTGATAGTGCACGGCCAGATACCATTGAAGAACTTAGTAGGGCCGGGCTTTGGGCGTTAAGTTCAGATAAGTCTGTCTGGGATGGAATACAGTTTGTAAAATCAAAACCGCTGTATATTACAAAAAAATCTATAAATTTGTTGAAGGAAATTAAATCTTATAAATGGATGGTAGATAAAAATGGCACAGTTACGGAAAGTCCGGTTAAGTTTAAAGATGACGGAATGGATGCTATGCGCTATGCTATTTACACAAAATTATCAAAACCCTTAATACAATACGCCGGTGCAACTTATTAAATCAGTAAAATCATTTTTATTTGGTGAGGTGAAAGCACTTACCGGCTCAGTAACAATTCAGGCACACAACCAAATTTACCCAATATGGGATGCTTGGAAAAACATTAATGTTTACCGGGTTATTGACGATGTGTATAGCGTGGTAAATAGACTAAGTTCTATGGCTGCATCTGTACCAATGTGGGGTTATAAAATGGGCGCAAAGAATGAAACTGAGGATTTGGATTTTGACGCACCTTTGGCAAAGTTTCTACGGTCGATGACTTATGTGCAAAGGGTTGAATTGTACAAATGGTTATTTATAAATGGAGAGGTATTTATTTATAAAGAATTTCTAATAGGTGCAAATGCCGGGGTAACTAAGCTGCACTATTTAAACCCGAATTTTATAACTATTATTCTTTCCGATACTTTTCCGGAGCAAATTGTAAAATATAAATATCAAGACGGAAGCCGTGGTTTAGATTTTATTCTTGAGCTTGAAGATGTTATATTTTTACGTTATTTAAACCCTAATAATGATGTTCAAAAATCATGGAGGGGACTTTCGCCGATAAACGCTTTGGCGCAAAGATTAACCCGGTTAAAGTCTGGCATGGATGTAAGCGTTGCACAAATGCAGAACGGTGGAACGCCGGGAGTTTTATCACTATCAGACCTTCCAAATAATCAGCAATCAGCATCCGTTGTGGGTGCTATGAAAGATAATTGGAGCAGATTTATAAGCAATTCCGATAACAAAGGCGCACCATTTATGCAAGCTGGTAAAATGGAATACACCGCTATTGGTTCACCGTTGGCAGATTTAAGCGTTGCTGAATTGGCAAATATTGACTTTAAAAAGATATGTAATGCTTATCAAATTTCAGATATACTGTTTAATTCAGATAGTGCCAGCACCGAAAGTAATGTGGTAGAAATGAGGCAAATGGCATGGACGAATGCAATTATCCCAAACCTTGTAATGGTTGAGGATGCTTTTAACCAGGAGTTAGTTAACCATTTTAACGGTTCGTTTATGGTTAAGTACGACCTTTCAAGCATTAAGGATTTACAAAAGAGTTTGAAAGACACCGTTGATGCACTGGCAGCAGCGCCGGTAATGATTCCAAATGATGTACTTGAGGCAATGGGGTATGCACGGAGCGAAGATACTACAATGGATGAGCCAATGATAAAGACAGGCTATGTAACATTATCTGAAATTACTCCAATAGATCCGTTGGATGCCTAAAACCACAGACCAAATATCAGCAGCGGCATTAAAGCGTGTGCAAATGTTATTGATGCAGGAATTACCGGAACCTACCTGCTCTGGTAAGAAAGCTCAATGGCGGTGGCAGGTGGAGCAGGTTAAAAAGAAAGTTGCCACTCAATTATGGCCAGAAAGTTCAGGTATTAACATCGAAATAAAGGCGTAATGAATAAATCCGACTACATACGGAAATGGGATAGGTTTCAGCGGCGTTGGGAAAACTATTACACAAAAAGATTTAAGGCTGCTTTGAAAATACAAATTGAACAGCAAATTAAAAATGGTTATATAACCAGTGACCCAATCCTGCATGTACTCGAAGACCTTTATAAAAGATGCGGCGTTGCATGGGCGCACGCTACACAAGTAGTAATAAAAAAGCAAGAGGTTAAAGGACGGATGCCCATGGGTTTTAGCGAGAGGATTGTTGAATTAATGCGGCAATATTACGGTATTGAAATATTAGAAGATGCTAATCAAATAACCGACTACACCCGGGAAGTAATACAAAATGTTTTAAGTGAGGCGGCGATTACCGGATGGAGCTTTGACGAAATTGTAAGGCAGTTACAAAGTAATAGCGAACTGGGTGCCATGCGTGCTCGGCGTATTGCACGTACTGAAGTTGTGGGTGCCAGTAATGCTGCCGCTATTACCAACGCAAAAGATACCGGCGTACCAATGGTTAAAATTTGGATGTCGGTTCGGGATAACCGCACACGCCACTCACACATGGCCGCCGATGATGTTACCATACCTATTGATGATGCCTTTACTATTGGTGGCGTAAAGATGATGCAGCCAGGAGTAAAGAAGACACCGGACGGGCAACAAGTGCCGGGAGCGCAAATTATTAATTGCCGTTGCGTTTTAGGGTTCAAAACCGTAAAGAAAACGTGAAGCCTTTTGCAGGGGCCCTTATTTTATATTTGATAACTCCTCTTGATCCTCTACCCATTTAGTAAATTCCTCAGCATCTTTATTTCCGTTTTCATCTTCCGGGATACCGGTAGATGGAATGATGTTGCCAAATTTTGACAACTGCCACTTTTCGTAATTCGATAATTTTTTTTCTTCTATCATGATTTTTTTTTCACTGTTAGGTTAAATATTTTGAATAGCGTATATCGGAGAGTTGGTGGTCATGCCTACTGACCGTTCCTTTTGGACGGATCCAAAATAAACATAGCCACATGGCGACCGGTCCCTGGTCCCTGAGAATTATCCTCTATTGAATGCCAGCGGATGTCTTTTAAGTTTCGCACTTCCGCCCCCAATTCAGATAATAACATCAGCACCCATTTGTCAATCGGATAAACCAAAACAACCAGCTTACCTTTTTTATATTCTTGTATACATTTCCTTGCCCAAGCTGTTGGGCCTTTCTTCTTACCATCAACCGTACAGGTATAGGATCCGAACGGTGGATTAACATAATTCCTTTGGCCCCATTCACAGCGTAATCCATCAAAATCATCTGGCTTAGGGAATGGGCAAGGGTCAAAATCAAAATGAAATTCATCCTGTAATTGTTTCATAAGGTCTGGGGGCGTAAGCCAGTAATGTTTGCCATCCGCTTTATTTCCGTTTTCAAAAGCCATATATATTGTTTAAAGTTTCTTTTTATAAATCCGGCACGAACCACCAACAAAAGCATTTATGCAATATTGGCTTTCGGTTCGCTGACCGGGCAGCAGTATTTCAAATTCCAATACTGCATAAATACCCGTCCGTTGTGCGCCATTAGAACGAGACTCTGCTATTTCGGCGGTGACATTTCCATCCGTATAAGTTTTCGTTTCTTACCCATAACCATGTTTTACCATTTCCAATTCTGAAATCTAAGGACGGTAGATAAAGTAAACTGATTGATAGGTAAGCACATTTAGGTAAAGTTTCCCTTCCTACCTTTTTTGGATTTGGCCATCTATGAAATGTAAATCCAAATAAATGCCTACATCTTTCTCTAATCAATATCGGGAATGAATAAACCCGAAAATCTGTATGGCATAATTCAAATAAGCAATATAAAAGTTTGCTATGAATGTATAATGCTTTCCAACCTCTTTTTATCATAACTGATTTTTTAATTCATAATCGTTGTTCACCACCTGTTCCGGCGGAAAGTTCTTTTTTCATCTTTTTGTTTTTAATTTGAGCATTTGTAATTTTATTGGGCAGAAGTTCAGGCGAAAAGTTCATTAAATCCCGCCTGCATAAAGCCCCGCCGTTACCTGTAATCAATTACCCTTTCTTTGTCTGCAATTTGCATAAGCAGTCTGCCTTGTTGTTCTTGCATTTCGTTAATGGGCACGTGGTTTTTAAATCGTTCGTAAACAAATTTATCTACTGCATCCAGGCAAAGGTTTAACTGCCATTGATTATTACAGCTATTAATCCAAAGGGCTACGGTTTCAACCGTTTTAATAAAGTCCATAGTTTTTTAGTTTGGTAAATAATTTCGTATGCAATGGTTATAGGGATAAGGAATAACGCAAAAAGAATATCATTTGGTTTCATAATCACGGAAATTTTTGTGTGTTTTAGGATCAGAATTTTCACGTTCAAGGACATAATTTGCTAATACTTTTTTAATTAACCAATGTAAGCTACGATCTATTTCTACAGCTTCTTTTTGTAACGGCTTCTTTAAAACTCCTAATCTTATTGGAAATGGTTTGTTATCTGGTATCATATACACAAATATACAAAGTATAAACTTAAAAACAAATTTTTAATTTGAATTATTTTTACAAGGTGGAAAGAAAATCTATAAATTTTGAGTTAAAGGATTTGGATCCGAAAAGCAGAACGGCTATTATAGCCCATGCAGCTTATGATAATATAGATCAAACCAAAGATATTAGCCGCAAAGGGATGTTTAATAAGTCTTGGCAGGAAAGTAAAGCCGATATTTCATTTTACCTAAACCACAACGATGAGCAGGCACCAGGAAAGGTTATTGATGTTTACGAGGATAAAGATTTTGCATACACAAAGGTTTGGCTGGGCACACATACCTTAGGGAATGATGTGTTAACTATGATGGATGAAGGGATTATAAAAAAGGCTTCATTTGGTTACATTACCATAAATAGTTCACCGATTAATATTAAAGGGCAAAGAATACGGGAATTAAAAGAAGTTAGGCACATTGAAACATCTGTATTGACTAAAATGCCGGCTAATTTAAAGGCTGGTGTTATGAGTGTTACAAAGGCTTTTGAGGGCGTTACAGATGCCGAAATAAAGGAACTTTACCAGCACTTATCTACATTAGAGAGGTTCTGTAAAAATACCAAAGCCTCCGATGGTTGTATAAAATCAATCCTTGAAGAAGTAGAAAGTACAAAAGAATTTATATCCCAATATAATACCGCATTCACTCCAAAAGAGCCGGCTGCCAGTGTATGGGATGGATGGTTTAACAAAAATTAAAATATTTAAAATTATAAAAAAATGGCAAAAGAAAAAGGCATCACAGAAGCCGAACAAAAAGCAATAAACGATAAGTTGCTTGCTGAAAAAAACAAAAGATTGGATGAAATTAAAGCCGCTCAAAAAGCATACGATGAGTATGTAATTTCAGATCCCGAAAAGATTAAAGAGCAGTTTGAGTTGTTCAAAGCATTAGCAGAAGCTAAAGCAGCCGATATGGATGCAGAAAGTAAAGCCCGTACCGATGAAGCTATTACCAAAGCCGTTGCTGAGGTTAAAGCAGAAAGCGTTACCGCTGAGCAAATTGCAGAAATTAAAGCAGACTTAGCAGCTACCGTAAAAGCAAACGAAATTTTGCAGATACAAATTAAAGATAACCGCTTTAAATCCAATGGAACCAGCAAACAGAAAACTTTTAATGAAAACCTTGAAGATGCAATTGCTGATTCTGCAAGTTTATTAAAAAGTTTAGCAAATGGCAAAGGTTCTTTTGATGAAGTTATCCAATTGAAAGATGTAGGTGATATGAGTATCACCGCAAACTTCCCTGGCGCTACGCCCTGGATTCAGGATGCAAGTACTCGTTTAATTGAAACACCTTACAACCGTGTTTGGATTGCTGATTTATTACCACAGGGTACAACCAATGGTAATAGCATTATTTATCCTAAAGAAAACGGTGGAGAAGGTGGTGCATCGGTTTGGACTAACCCAGCCGCAAACAAAGCACAAATGGATTTTGACTTAACGAGCCAAGCTGCATTTGTAAAATGGATTGCCGGTTATGTAATTGTTTACCGTGAGATGTTAGATGACATTCCTTGGTTAACTTCTTACCTACGCAACAAAATGCTTATTAGCTTGAAAACGGCTGAGAATGGTTTTGTTTTAAACGGCACAGCCGACACAAACCCGGTTGATGGTTTATTGGATGCTGCCACAGCTTACAATGGTACATTTACCGATAGAGTAGGTAGAATCATTGATTCTGCTTACGGTCAAATACCATCTGAAACAGATAGTTTCTACCGTGGTAACTTAACCATATTACACCCCAGGGATTTAGTTAAGATTGGATTAAACAAAGCTTCCGGGTCGGGTGAATATGATTTACCAATGGGTAGCGTTTCTTATGCAAATGGCCAGTTATCAGTTGCTGGTTTACGCACCGTAGATACCACAGCACAAGCTGAGGGTACATTCTTAACACTTGACACAATGGCTACTACGTTTATTCGTAGAATGAGCCCAGAGATTAGAGTGTTTGAAGATGCTACTTTGGCAAAAAAGAATCAGGTAATGTTCCGTATCGAAGAGAGAGCTACATTAGCTATCTTTAATGACGATGCAATTGTTACCGGTGATTTGGAAGAAGGTTCAGGATCATAGTTTTACTTTTTGTAATTAAAATAAAAGCCCGTCCAGAAATGGGCGGGTTTTTTTAAATTAGTAGTATGAAAATAGAAATAATAAAAAAGCATAGCCATTATTCCGGTGTAGTAGATGTTACTGATGAAAGGGCTAACTACCTTATTAAAATTGGTGTAGCTAAGTTGGCTAAGGTTAAGAAGGTGGCAGTAGCTAAGCCTGCTGCAAAAGAGCCTGTAAAAACTGCAAAACCTAAAGTATAATGGAAAACTACTACCAAAGAAATATGGATCAGTTTGAAGGTTGTGATAACGGTAAGTTATCCTACAATCAAATACTGGATTATTGGTTTAATGAAGATAGCGGCGAGCCAACGGAGCCGGTTACACTTGAGGAAGCTAAAAACTTTTGCAAGATAGATGTGGATGATGACGATACATTAATAACGGCATTAATTACAGCGGCCCGAAGAATGTGCGAAGATTATACCAATATCGGATTCATTAACCGGGAAGTAACGGCAGTAATAAATAACGGTAACGGTGGTTCGTATTTGCCTTATGGCCCTATTGGTGAAATTTTAAGTATCACAGATAATGATGGTGCCGAACTTGAGGCAGATATACAAGGGGTACAATGGAAGCAAGTTGTTTCGCCACGTTTGGAACGCATGACGGTAGTTTATAGCGGCGGTTATGAAGTATTGCCCAATGATTTAAAAACGGCACTATTAAATGTTATAATGTGGCTTTACGATAATAGAAGCCAGGGAACTACTGAAATGGGGCCTATTGCACCAATGATTTTAAACCCGGTTAAAAGAATATGGTAAAGTTAAACAGGCGCATAAAAATAAGGGTTGTTGGCTCCACAGTAAACGATCAAGGTGGTAATGTAGCCGTAACGGTTTCTGAGTGGGAAAAATGGGCGCACGTTGAAGATAGACGGGGCAGAAATAGCAGCCCATACCAGCAACAAGTGTTTACTTATGATTATAAAATAACGGCCCGTGCTGAAGAAAGCCGACCTGTGCAAAGTAATTACCTTGTGGTGTATAAGGGTAAGGTTATGAAGATTGAAAGCATTACTATAAAGTCTGAAAACTACATTTCATTTGAAGAAATGTATTGCACCGTTGTGGATGAAGATATTTTAATTGATGAGTCATGAATGATTTAAATAACTTACCGGATGCAGGCCCTTTAGATGGCACAGAGTTGGTACCTGTGCTGCAAAATGGTATATGGTGCAAGGCTCCTTTATATTTGGTTATTGATCTACCGGCTCCCACTATTACTGCCGCACCTGGTTCGTTTACCGCTACTGCAATTGATGACACACAAATTGATTTAACATGGACGGGCATTGGTGATTATGTGCTGCAATCTTGCCGTGGTAATGATGGTGCCTGGGTTACGATTTACGAGGGTACAACGGCATCATTTAGTGATACAGGTTTGTACGGTGATGAAACTTATTACTACCGTGTTAATGATACTAATACGGGCGAGTTTACTAGCGCCTGGAGTTTAACAAACGAAACTACACCCACACCGCCATGATAAAGATTGACATATCGGGGTTTGATAAGGCGTTGGCAGACGTGAATAGTTTGGCAACTAAAGCCAAGCAGGATGTAAAGTTTGCATTAGTGGATTTTGGAACTAAGGTTGAAACGGATGCGAAGCGATTAGCACCGGCTGATGAAGGGAAGTTAAGGAATAGTATTAACAGCGTTTATAATGCTTCAAATATGACTGTAACCATTACGGCCGCATCCGATTATGCTGCTTATATGGAGTTTGGCACACGTAAATTCGCAGCTCAATATGTAGCAACTTTACCGCAAGATTGGAAAACTTATGCCGCAACATTTAAGGGTAAGGGGGGTGGGGATTTTGACCAGTTTATTGAAAGTTTAATTGCATGGATAAAAAGAAAAGGTATAGGAGATACTTATGATATTAAAACAAGGCGTAAAGTAAGGGTAGGTAAACAATCAGCGGCAACAACAAGGGAAGCGGATGCATATGCAATAGCTTTGCACATCCTACGCAACGGCGTGCGACCACAGCCTTTCCTTTACCCCGCAGTAAAAGCGCATACCCCAAAATTAATAAGTGATATTAAAAAAATATTTAAATGAGAGATATAAATAATGATTTGATACGCAGTTACTACCAAGCAATTGAACCTTTAGGGTACCCTGTATTTGAGGGTGAAGAACCAGATGACATTTTGGATAAAATATATATTGTAATTAGTGATGTAAGCAGCAATGACACCAGTACTAAAAACAGTAGCGATGTGAATGCCAGTATTCAAATTACTATTAATAGTTGGGAACTTAAATACAATAATAGCAAAGCATTGAATACAGTTGCCGGGTTAATTTTAACGGCAATAAAGCCAACTCCAAACGCTGTATTAGATTTATCTGCAAGTAATTTGCAGATGATGAATTTAAATGTACAAAACGATGTAACACAAAATTATGGAAAACTTGCGGGGCGGGTTTATATTAGCAGAAATATTATTTTTTCACAAGACATTTTTATTTATTAAATTTACATAAAATTAAAAAACATGGCAGAACACAAAGTACAAGGCGGCACAATGTTATTATTCATTGACCCAGCAGGTGGCACAGATTATGACACCGTTGTTTGTCTTACCAGCGTTGGTAAAGACGATTCCGTTGCTGAAATTGATGCTGCAAGTGCTTGCGGCCCTGACAGCTCACCGGGTGCATTAACTATCAGCTATTCCTTCGAGGGGCAGCATTTACAGGATCCCGATACCGGCAAAATTAGCGGTACTTCATTGCGTACATTGCTACGCAATAAAACTACTGTTGGTTTTATGATTGCACCGGAGGCACCGGTTGAAGGTGATGAAATTGAAACCGGAACGGGGTACTTCTCCGCATTAGGTAGCACGTATTCATTTGATAGCGTTGGTACATTTACCGGCACTTTGAAACCATTTGGAACGCCAGTTATAACCGTTGAACCAGCAAGCTAATGATAATAATAAAAGGACGAAGATTATTATTTGATAATTACTGCTGGCATGAATACGTTAAGCGTGTTGACTGGGATAATATGTTAGGCAGTAGCAATAAAGCTGCCTTATATGGTGCTTTGGCTGCCGCTGCTTATGATGAAGGAACGGAAAAACCCGACTGGAAAGAAGTTGGCGAATTTTTGCGCACGTTTAATTTAGAAGATAACAACAAATTAAAAGATGCTTTTGAGGCAATGAACGAATGGAAAGCGTTTGTTGAAAAAGTAAAAGAAGAAGTTGAATTATCTAAAGAAGATACAAAAAAAAAGCCATCCAAAGCCTCCAAGAAAACCTTGAAATAGCATTAGGTCAATTAGGTTGGTCTGAGAAAGAATATTACAGAAGTAGCCCGGAAGCATTTTACTATGCCTGCAAGGGCTATTTTAGTAAAAGGCGGGAGGAAGAAAGTTGGCACAGACACGCAGCTTATATAAATTATAGGGTGCAGGGTGGTAAAGATGATGCGCAAAAGATATGGCCTATTGATGGCGGGGAACGAAAAGCAGTTGAACCAATAAGCGAGGAAAGGAGGGAGGCTATTTTTAAACGATTTAATATAAAAAGGAATGGCAGCGGAAGTTAAAGTAGTTGCGACGTACGTTGGGGCAAGTCTTGACAAAGGTTTAAAGGATCTACAGGGCAACCTTGCTAAAACGGCTGTAGCTGCAAATAAATTAGATAGTAGTTTAAGTAAGGATTTTGTTAAAGGCAGCAACTCCGCTGCATTTGCATTGCAGAATTTAGGCAGGGTAGCACAAGATGCACCTTATGGGTTTATAGGTATTTCAAATAATATTAACCCTTTATTAGAAAGTTTCCAAAGATTAAAAACTGAAAGCGGTAGTACGGGTGGGGCATTAAAAGCATTAGGAGCTTCATTAATAGGTGGTGGTGGTATTGGTTTGGCAGTAAGTGTTGTAACTTCATTAATTTCATTTGCATCTATTGGTTTGCAGGCATGGAAAGGCCGTAATAACGATGCTAAGGTTGCTGTGGATGCCAACAAAAAAGCAACTGAGGAATATGGCAAGGCGCTTGAAAAAGTAGGGCAGGAAGGATTTAAAACAGGTATTGTTTTACAGAATTTCGCTAACATTGCCAAAAATCAAACGCTAAGTTTAGAAACCCGAAACCAAGCATTAAAAGAGGTTAATAAATTACTTGGGGAACATGCCGAAAAATTAACGCTTGCAAGCATTAATACAGAAGCAGCTACCAAAGTAATTGAAACATTTACTCAGGCAACAATACAACAAGCACTTGCAACTAAATATGCTGATAGAGCCTCAGATTTATTCATAAACCAGAAAGAAGCCGCAAAGGCTTACGGTAAGGAGTTGGATATATTAAAGCAATTGCAAACGAAAACTTTAAGCTATGAAAATGCACAGGGTGTAACGGTGTTAACAGATGTTGGCAAAAGGGTGCAAAAGCAACAAAGAACGGTTGCAGAAATGGCAGGCAATTACCGCTCTGTTACAAAAGAATTGCAAAATATTACCGGCGAACTTTCGGCGGCTCAATTAGAGGCATCTAAATTATTTGGGATAATTTCACCTGCTGATACTGAGAAAAAAGATATTTTAAAGCCAAAGAAAGTTGCTAAAGACGCTCAAACTATTGCAGATGTTTTAGCTGATTTGGCAAAGCAGATTGATTTCTTAAATAAAAAAGAAATTGTATTTAATACCAATGAAACTAAGGGTAAGTTATCCGCTTATTTTAGCACGATAGAAAAATTAATTAAGGATTTTAAGCCGTCTAAAAATTTAATTGATTCATTATTTTTTGATGCCGGGGATATAAAAATAAAGAATGCATTAAAAACTATACGAGAAGGTATAATTGAAGCACCAATTGAAATTCCGGTAACATTAGGATATGACTTTAAAAAATCGTTTACGCCGGAAGATATAAAAGAACAGGAGGCTATGGCTTATTTACAGGGCGTAGGAATTACAAAAGCTATGCAGGATGGGATAAATGTAGGTATTGAAGCATTGAGATTCCCACAACTTATTGCGTTGGCAAAAAGTACTGAGGAACAGATTGCGGGAATTACCGAGTTGATGAAGTCCTCCTTTGCGGGGGCAGCCGAACAATTCGGTATGGCCATAGGTGCTGCAATAGGTGGTAGCGGCAATTTTCTTCGTGACGCTTTAGGCGGAGTATTTTCCATCATGGGGGATTTCCTTGTGCAGTTAGGCAAGGCGGCTATAATAACAAGTAAATTATTCCTGGCTATTCAAGCATCAAAAGTTAACCCTTTTGCGGGAATCATTGGAGGTATCGCAGCCATAGTCGCAGGTAATATCCTTAAAAACATTAAACTACCTGGCTTTGCCACAGGTGGTACAACTCCCGGCGGCTCAATACTGGTAGGCGAAAGAGGGCCGGAAATAATAAGTGCGCCACGTGGCAGCGTAATTACACCCAACGCTCAAACGAATGCCATATTAGGGGGCAACGGTGGAGGTAGGTTAACAGGTGAATTTGTAGTTAGGGGTAATGATTTAGTACTTGCATTAAATAGGGCTACAGCTTCAAATAGGAGGAACGGACAATGAGTTATGGATTAATATATCAAACACAATTTGACGGCTTTAATTCCGTTACAAATAAAATTGAAATATATAAAAAAGATTACTCAGGTAGTGTAACCGATATTGTTTGCGGTGCCGGTGCAGCCAGTATAAGTTACGGGCCAGACGAACCTAAGGCACCTATTAAAGGATGTGAATTTGAGGCAGAAATATTAAATATTACAGGTAATTTTCCACTAAGTAATTTATACAGTAACGAAGATGACACATTTAAAATAATATTTTATGTTGCCGCAAATATAAAATTTGTGGGTTTTTTGGTTGCTGATAATTGCGAAGAAATAGAAGTTGATTATACGCATGGTTTAAAAATTTCTGCAACGGATAATTTAGGACTATTAAAAGATGCACCTTTAAACGGATCGGACAAAACATTAATATTAAAGTCTTCTCAAACAGGTTTATCAGTAACATTTACTGCTCCCAATATTATTACATCGGCGGGGATGGTTGGCTATTGGCAGGCGGGGGATATTTTAACGGTGGTTGGTAGTGGTGCAGGTACTTATAATGTATTAGAACAGTTAGCGCCGGATAGCGTAAGGATTGCCGAAACGATTGCCAGCGCAGGTTATACAACCGGTATTGATGTTTACCGTAATGAATTGCAAGGTCGATACACTTTAGCACAGATATTAAACATTGCGCTTACTCCAACTGCTTTAGAATTGGGTACAAAATTTTATTCACTTGTTTACCCCGTTGGCGGCTCAACTGAAAGACTTTTAGAAGATACTTATATTGATGCATTTACATTTTCCGGTAGGGATAAATATGACGATTGTTGGAAGGTAATTGAAAAAATATGCACATCATTTAAGTTAACATTAATGCAGGTAGGGGGGTATTGGGTATTTGCATCTTTTAATGAAGTATTAGAAAATGGAGGCACTTTGTATGGTTATGAATATGATAGCGACATGGTTTATGTTTCGGATATTTCGGCTACTCCGGCACAAACGATAGGCAACGGTTCAGATATTGAAACGGGTTTAATTTCAAGTTTATTGAGGCCATATAAAAGGGTAGTTGAAACATTTGATTATAAGGAGCCGGATGAAATATTACGGAATGCCAGCTTTGCGAAGTTAGGACCGATGCTTGCCGAATATGCAGATGGAACCGATACAGTACGAGAGTATGTAATGGCGGATTGGCAACAAGGCTTTGATTTTACCACCGGTGGCAATGGTTATATAGGCAGCACCGCACAGCGGTTTATAAGAGTGGTTACTGATAGTTTTGGGCTTGAAAAAGAAAGGTATGGAGTAATAAAAGGCAATAGCGGTTTCTCCGATTGGGCCTGTGCGCAAAGTTACCCCATTGAAGTGCGTAAAGATGATAAAATTGAATATAGCTTTGATCTTAAAACAAAGGAATCGCAGGTTGGATGGAGATATTTTATTGTTGAAATAATTACCACAGCATCGCCAACGCCCCGCAGTTTTAATAATAAAAGGATTAACCCTGATGGACATTGGTTTTCGTGGCTCGACCCAATACCGCCAGGCGGTCCGTTACAGATTTATATACCACCCGGAGATAATTTAAATGTTTGGCACTCGGTGAGCGTTACAAGTGACCCAATACCGGTAGATGGATTATTAACGGTAAAATTAGCGCAGTGTGTTCTTGGGACCAGCAGCACCAAGGAAACGCATTATAAAAATATTCGTATGAATATTACAAGGGGAATATCCGGGAGTAACACTATTACAGGCCAGGAACATAAACAGCAACAAACGCCGGCAATTAGAAATGAAGACACGAGTGAAATAGATATTGATGATAGCCCAAGTAGTGTAATTTCAGGAACCTTAATGCTTGAAAGCTTTACCGGCCCTTTGCGTGATTTAACTACATTATGGAGCGATGGCATAACAGCCAATGAATATCGGCTGGGAGAGTTGGTTACAAGGCGTGAAATATTTAGCAGATTTGTGCAGCGTAATAAATTAGAGGGCACTATTTTACGATCTGATTTTACACCGATAGATATTATTACATATACTCCATTTTCAAATAAAAGGTTTATTTTTGGTAAGTTAAAATTAATATTTAAAGAAGGCTTGGCAGAATGTACGTTGTGGGAGCAATACGAAATAGACGAAGTGCCGGGGGATTTGCCGCAGAATTATAATTTTAGATACTTGTACAATACAAAATAAATGGCTAATAATTTAGTTTTAGGAGAGAATGTTACGGTGTTTAAATACGAGCCATCAATTAGCGTTTGGGTGCCTTATGCCTGTGCAAGATCTTGCAGTCTTTCGGTTGAAACAGACACGATTGAAACAAGTATTACAGGGGCAGGTAAATTTAGGACGTACATCCCGCAATCAAATAGGTTTACCGGCAGTTTGGAAGGGGTAACGCAACTTGAAAAGGTTAATCATTTAAGCGTTGCCGACTTAATGGCTATACAAATAACGCATGAAGTAATGTTAATGCGATTTGAGGATATTAGCAACGATGGCGATGTTTTTACAAAGGAAGCATTATTTTTTATAACTAATACAACCCAAACCGCAAGCTTTGATAATGTTGCAACTTTTTCTGTAGCTTTACAAGGCACAGGGGCACTAACATTAATTTATACACCCACACCAATAATACAAGGAATCATGTATAGACAAGAATTTGTTTTATTAGCAGGGGAAACCGATATTACAGTCCCCGAAGTTGATGGGGTTGAAATTGATGATATTATCGGCGTTGGGCTTGACGGTTACGATTACCCGAACATTATTAGTGCAGGCACACCGATAGGTAGTGAGGTTAGGTTTACGAGCGCAGGCGCTATACTAAGGTTCCCCTATGCAGATGCGGATTTCAATAGGAATGGATTCATTCAATATCAAATAATTTATGAAGCAAGTTAATTTTTTTTTAGTGCTACTGCTGATAAGCACGGTGGCGTATTCGCAAACGGTAACGCCTAACCCGGGGCCATATCAAAACATTTCAACAAAGTATCAATATACATGGCAGAAATGGAGTGGGGGCCTTTGGAATTTAGGTAAATTAATACAGGAAGATAGTGCTTATTTTAAAGGTATTACATACGTTCCAACGGCCTTGGATGCTGACAGTAATACTAAGGCGGCAAATACGGAATGGGTGCGTAAATGGGTTGCTGAAAATGTATCGCCGGGTGTGCCGGGTGTACCAGTTTCCTCATGGGCAACTGCCGGAAATTATACGCCTTCAGATCCAACGCCGTACCGGTTGGGATTAAAAGATAGCATGCCATTGCATTTTATAACAAATTCCCAAATACGGCTAACCATCCCCGATAACGGCATCAAAAGAAATTACGGTTTAGCAAATAAATTCCTCGTGATTGATACCGTAACTAAGGAGTTGTATTACATGGATGCAGGTGGTTCCGGTTCCATTGATTATGTAGTACCCGGTTTTGGTGTAAAAGTAGATAGTATTAACCGCACATATACTGTAAGTGCTGATACAAATAAGTTGGCTTTAAAAGACACCATTAAAGTTAAAATGCCTTTGTATGTTAGTGGTGATACCTTACAGTTTTTAAAAGATAGTTCTTACCTCGTAAAAAATATATTTTTAAAAACAGGCACAGACAGCGTTTTTAAAACAATAAATGGAGTAGATAGTTTTGCTTTTTTATTACCGAGTGGTGGGGGTGCAAGTTATACGGATAGCATGGTGCAAATTGGCAACATTTACAACAAAAATAATTTGTTGATTTCAGACTTTGTTGATGTAGGTACGGGGGCTTCGCAAGTTGGTAATGCCATAAGAATTACAGGAGGTACAAATATCCAAACAGAATATTTAGCTATAAAAGACACCGTTTTATATGATGCTTACAAAATGAAAGTCAGGTTTAAAGTTGATAACACACCAACAGGAACTACTTATGGAATTGGTATTGGTTTTCAAAGTGTAGTTAGTGGTCTATCTTTATTAATTAAAGCAGATTTATCAACGGGTACGGATAAAGGCAAGTTATTAATGTATTCAAAAAATTTAGGGTTATTACCTACTTTGATTAATGGGTTACCTATAACATTTGGATTAAATGACACACTTGAAATTACTTTTGAGAAAGACGATAAATATTTCAAATCAACACTTACAAACCTATCTGATTCATCTAACACTTACACAATTTTTTATACCTACAATACAATCTTAGCATCCTATTTACCAAGCACAGGTAACTTTTCATTGTATCGTTTTGGGGGTGATTATTTGGTAAATTCTGTAAATGTTTCCACTAATAGTAGGAAATATGCTCCGATTGCATTTATAGGTGATTCTAAAACACAATTATTTGCAGCAAATGAATTTTATAATGCTTACCCTTACTTAATAGATAAGTATTTAAAAAATAGTGAAATAGCACTTCCTTCAATAATAAATTTTGGTGGAGGTTCCGATAAAACTACACAAATAATTGCACGCTTAAATTCAATTATAAATTCAAAACCATCAATTGCATTTATGGCTATTGGAAGTAATGATTTAAGGGGAGGTGCAACCTTAGCTCAAACAATGGTCAATTACAAGTTTATTACAAATGCTTTAACATTAGCGGGTATTGATGTATGGCACCTTTTACCTTTCCCTGAAAATTCAATTAACATGACGGACTTTGTTGATTCAATAGTTACAGTTTACCCTACAAAATATATTGATACATGGAATCCTTTACGAAATGGTACGGCTTTAGCAGCAGTTTATGGTGGTGATGGTATTCATCCTAATACGCTAGGACATTCTGTAATTGCTAGGCAAATAATTAAATCGGGGTTGGTAGATAGGTTTGAAATTTTTAAAGCTAAATTAAGTACCGATGTGCCGGTTGGTTTTGGTGGTGGTTTAATTTCATCAAATATATCTATTGGGGCAAATTCTTTAGTTACGAATTTAACGGGTAAAAATATTACTACTATGGGATTTGAGTCAGCCCAAAACAATAAAGTAGATTACACAACCGCTTTCGGTTCCCAAACTTTAAAATCAAATACAACAGGTTCATTTAATTCAGCATTCGGCATGAATGCTATGAAATTTAACACAACAGGCAGCAGCAATACAGGTATAGGGATAAATAGCCTATACTCAAATACAACAGGTTCTTTTAATACAGTTGTTGGATTTGATGCTTTAAGAAATAATGTAACAGGTTCATCTAATACAGCAATAGGATTAAGTGCTTTAAACTTAAATACAGCAAGCAGTAATACCGCTATTGGCGCAAATTCTTTAGAAAAAAACACTACAGGTAGCTTAAATACCGCCGTTGGTAATTCCGCTGGGGTAAATTCTACAACAGCAGACCAACTAACAGCAGTAGGGTGGAAAGCGTTTGGTTTAGCAATAACAACGGGATCGCAAAATTCAGGTCTTGGGGTTAATGTAGGGAGAAATGTAACGTCTGGAGCAAGGAATACCTATGTTGGTGTGAATAGTGGTTTTAGTAATGTTACAGGCAGTAATAATGTTTCTATTGGTTATAATTCTGGTTTTTACAATACTGTAAGTGATAAATTATTTATTAGCGGCGATAGTACCAAGCATTTAATATATGGAGATTTTGCAACAAAACAGGTACAAATAGGGTCATCATTATCGAATCCTACATTAACGCCATCCGCAGCATTAGAAATTATTAGTACAGATAAAGGGTTATTAATTCCAAGAATGACTAAAGCCAATAGAAATTCTATAAGTAGCCCAGCAGCAGGATTAATGGTTGTTGTTATAGGCGAAGCAGGTGGGGAATATTTAAGTTGGTATAATAGCAGCACAGCAGGATGGGTAAAAGTAACATCAACAGCAGATTAATTGAAACTCCTAACCACCATACTACTTCTCCTAACCACAACCCTATCCGCACAGGTGGGGAAGGTTGGCGGTTGGAATCAGGTTGTAATTGAAAATATTGCCATTGTTGATGGTACTTCCTTTGTTATTAATAGCAGTAGCGCAACTGACACTTCAACTGTAAATTATTTGAATGTAAATTAAATATGAAACATAGAA